>Ga0126373_10003302_pt1 | contig 12043 bp, 11 predicted proteins | sample PanSoiMetPlot_11_FD_92545 | JGI IMG/M metagenome (GOLD analysis project Ga0126373, IMG submission 92545) | Tropical forest soil microbial communities from Panama - MetaG Plot_11 | ecosystem: Environmental > Terrestrial > Soil > Tropical forest > Bulk soil | place: Panama | collected 2016-02-17
ACAGGGCCACTGGTGTCCTGCCGGGTCTACTGGGGCAGCCATGGATGCGATCTGCCCAGGGGACATAAAGGTGACTGTGATTGCGGCTGCTGCGAATGCGGAGAGCATCACCCTTACCCGGAGTGGCCCAACGAGAGATACTTGTGCGTGGCCAAAGCCCCCTACTACGGGCCAGAGACCCGCTTCTACGGTGAAGACGTGAAGTCGAGAGGCTTGCCCGAGCTGGACGACGACTGAATCGGTTGCGCTCGATGATGGTCATGTGTTATCGTAGGTCTCATGTGGATGGGGCACACTCCATCCCGAAGGGCCGGGCGGTGCCTCCCTAGGCTCCTTGGAGCTGGGAATGGGGGCTAAGTCAGTGAGCCGCCCGGCCCTCCCCAAAGCTTCCAGGTCAGGGAAGTCCTGGAAGGGACCCCACTTCCCCGGGGTCCTGACAACTGAATAGCCCTATCAAAATCGATAGGAATGCGCACGAGTACAAGGGGCCGGGCACCAGCCGCCCCTTCCTACGTCGGGAGACTCAATGAGAAAGGCACTGGTAACGTTCACCCTGGCAGCCATGATCGCCCTGGCTGTCCCGTTCGGCTTCACCGCCGTAGCCAGGGCATCTACCGGCCACGCTGTAAGTGGTCATGTTGCCGCCCGGAGCTGCGATGACCACTGGAAGGCCCAATGGGGGCGCAAGAACCTTAACACCATTGATTACATCTGGGGCGAATGGACCGTTAATTCTTGCCAGCAGAAGCTTGAAGTAAGCGGAGTCTGCCACAACTTCATTGCTAACACCACTTACCACGTCTTCAGCGGCCGGGTCAAAGCCGTGAACCTCAAGGCCGAAGCAGACTGCTCACTAGATGATGTCATGATCGCCGGATTCATTCGGTTCACCAGGGCCGATGGCACCTGGTATCCATGGAAAACCCTCTGCACATCCTGCCGTGGGCCGGTAGGATCACCGCATGCGGAAGCTCATCGTCGTACTGGCTAGCATCACCCTCACGCTTGGGCTCATCCTCGCCCTTGGGCTAGCACAAGCCCTCCTGGGGTGAGACAGAAAAGAAGGGGCGCCCCTAGGGGCGCCCCTTCTGCATTCCTGCCAGACTGGGATCAGGGTCCAGCAGGAGCACTCGGGGCCTTAGGCTTCCCAAGCCCCTTGGTCTGCACATGCAGCCAGCCATGAGCCAGCGTCATCACGGTAGCCACAACGGCAATCAGCTCTTGCCCAGTCACATGCAGGCCATACCTGGCCGCCAGGCCAGTGCCGACAGTGACCAGCCAGGAAGCGACGGCAGGATTTTTTTGAACGTAAGCCGCTATCGCGGCCAGTACCTTGTCAAGCATTAGACCCACCACTTTCCACGTGTCTTAGTCCAGAACTTCACGCTTGAGCTGTCCCAGTTGCCCCCGGACCCGCCAGCCGGGTCCGCGTACTGAGTTGCCCTGACCAGCTTCCCGGCCGGGGGCTGATACATGAACGGGCCAATGCCCCTGTAGTCGGCTACCCAGTAGCCAGCTCCCTGGGGATTGCTGAAGACCGTTGAGGCCGACCCGTAGACGAAGCACGGGAACCCGGCGTAAGCCATGACCCCAGTGAAAGCATCCACATAGGTCTTATCGACCTGGGTCTCCATGTCCAGGGCCACAAAGCAGCCCTTAGTGGCACCAAGGAAGTACAGGGACTCGACCGCCTGGCCAGCTTCAGTAAGCCCGTCCTGGTGGGAGAACCCGGCAACCCAGATGGGAAGCTTCTTGTTCTTACGGAACCTGCCCCACTCAGTATCCTTGGCCCACACGTGGGCGGCCCCCGGGCCGCCGAAGTAACCAGCGACAATGCCCCGCCAGCTTGTAGGTATGTTCTTAGCAAACTCCGAATCTCTCATGTCCTCTGAGGACATCATTGATCCCCTTTCAGGTCAGACAGTTTCTCGTGCAACTCCGCATGCTTGGAGTTGACATGCTCCTTCAGCTCGTCATGCTTAGCGCTGACATGCTTATGCATGCGCCAGTGGCTAAGGCCGATGCCGAAGATCGTCCAGAAGCCAGGGGCGAAGATGTTGGGCCACATGGCGGCCCAGATGAAAGACAGGTAATGCATCAGAATGTGGGACTGGTCCCGGTCATGGCCGAGAAAGCGGTCCTTAGCCCTTCCAGGTCAAAGCCACTGGGGGTCTCCCCGTTAGCTTCCTCCCAGTCAGGGCTGAAGACCACCCAGGCTTCCTCCACGTAGTTCCACCAGAAGCCACGGGTCATGCGCTGGACCTGGCCCCAGGTGACAACCTCGATCTCCCCGTTGACGTGAGTCTCCCAGCGCTGAACAGGAATCGCATGACCGCCTACGATGTTCTGATCCCCGATGTAAGACCAGGGCTCCCCGGCGTTAAACTGATTCATCGCTGACTGGGGAACGTTGATGCCCAGGTAGACGGTCCCGAAGATCTCAAGGCACTGCTTAGCCAAAGTCATGTTGTCAAGGCTGCTTAGCTGAGCGAAACCGCCGATCTTATGGCCGCCCACTCCGGTCTTCCGCCAGTAGTTAAGAACGTCCTGGACGTTAGCCCCGTTGTCATTGGCCCCGGTGACCGGGTTGTAGCCGCTGATAGCCGAGTAAGCTTTGATGATGTCCGACTCTGGCAGGGTCACCTCATTACCGGCGAAAGCAGTCCACGCCTGCACCTCATGCCCGATCGTGGCGCAAGTGCAGTCCCCGATGGTGTCGTTGCCATACATCGGCCACGAGCTGACCTTGCTGGCCCTGTCCACGACGGCAGGCGGCGGCGGGAGCGCCGACGTGTCAAGGAAATGCTCAATGACAAGACGGGGCTTCTCTAGCCGGGTGTATGGCTTACTGCGGCCTAGCTGCACTGGATCTCCACTTCTGCCTAGCAGACTGAAGCCGCGCCCTCCCCGGGGCGCGGGCTGAGATTGCTTATATCTCCGGATCTGCCTGACGAACTTCTTGTAGCTGGTCTTGTATTGCTTGGGCTGGCGCGGGTTAGTTCCCAGGCCGTAATGACCGCCCGTGTGCGCGCCTCTATGGCCTCCTGAGCGTCTTCCAGGAGGCTTAGGGGAAGTAGTCACTTCTTGCCTTTAGCGAGCTTCTCGACGGCGGGAGCCATGTTCACGCCCCTGCGGTGCGGCTTGCCCCCGGCCTTTACGACCGCCCTCTTGGCTATCGCCCGAGCGGCTTTGGCCTGATTCTTCACTTGGCTTTCCCCGTTCCATGGCACCCGGAGCAGTAGCCGGTCCCCTTATAGTTGCCGGTGCCGCCGCACCAGGTACACGTCTTGTCTTTGCTCATAGGTGAAACACCTGCATAAGCAGGACGGCAACCGGCACTATGGACAACAGGACCGGGATGAGCCACCGCTTAAACTCCGAGCTGGCGGAATCCTGCTTGGCCTCGTTCTCCTGGTGATGCTCGATCCTGGCCAGCCTCGTCTCATGCTGGTCAATCCTTAGCTGCACCTGGGCCACTGTTGACTGATCCGCCTTGTTCGCCATCATCTGCATGAAGGCGTCTATGCGGTCGCTGAGCCCCTTAATCAATTCTTTGACTGAGTAAGAGACTTCAAGTTCGTTGTCCACGGGTTACTCTCCCAGCCACACGATTTCCATATGACTGTTAACTGCTGTTGATGTGCCGAGCGTCGTAGAAGAGGAATCGTAAGTTTCAGCGGCAGGCGTAAGTGTGTCTCCAGCCCGTAGGTAGTAGTAGGAAACAAGCGAGGCCCCGCCATCGGCACTGCTACCGGGCAGATTCGCTTGCTGGTAACGATCGTTAACGTCAGTCCCATGAGGGTTAAGCCCGACCAGCGCGACAGCGCTGGGCGTGGCGGTCAGGGTGGGAGTCTTGTAGAACACTTCCTCGACAACCATGTACCAGCCAGCCACCGGGGCCACATAGTTCTTATTAGTGGCATTCCAGCCCGAATAGTTATCACCGTTGTCCCCGTGGACAATCCCCGCAACGGTGTCAAGGCTAAGGTTGGCGACAGTGCCGGGCGTGTAGTTCTGGCTGACCGTCTGGTAGGCCATCAGGTAAGGCCGGTAAAGCAGGAAGTTCAGATCATTGCTTATGTGAGCATTCAGCAGGCTGGTTACCGGCCCCGGCGTGCCAGCCGTGAAACGGAAAGACGTATCAGGAGGAGTGGCCAGGGGGCTGGGAGCCCCGGCCAGGCTCACGCACAGGATGACCAGCCGGGGAGGGTTGGACGATGAAGTGGTTGAGGCGACACTGGAAGCCCCTTGCAGGGTGATCGTGTCCCCGGCGTTAAGGGAAAAGATCTGCGCCTTAGCCCCGCATGCCGTACCCGAGCCGGGAGCCACGCATTTCGGCCCCCAGTAGGTCGTGCCCCCGTTGATCTGTATCCCGGCCCTGATCGTGCCATTGATGTTGCCGATGCCCACTTGGCCATAGACGAAGTACAGCCCGGCAAGCGGGACCGTGTAGGTGTCCGTGCCGTTGTTGAAGCCTGAGTAGCTGTCGAAGCCGCTCGTGGCAGTCAGGTTTATGGTTGCAGCCGTGCCTGCCAGGAGGTTTTGCGTGCTGCCCTGTGCTGCCCGGCAAAGCGGCGGCATGTTAAGGAACCTCAGCGGCCCCCGGAGCCCGGCGGCGCCGTTAAGCAGCGTGCTGGTTATCGCAGTTGTCCCGGTCCAGGTGGTAGGAGCGGGCAGGTTGGTAACCGCTGTCCCCGTGGACGTGTAGACACTGGCCCAGTGAGCCAGGAACCTCGAAGCCCACCCGGACCCATCGGCGTTCGGCGCCCCCTGAGGGTCGAGCGTGCCGCCAGCTCCGTTGAAGGCGAAGTTGGCAAGCCGCCCGCCAGGGTTCATGTCCATCAGATCGACACAGATGTTGCACGTCTGATGAGCCGAGTTAAGCCCCTGAGATGTGCCCAGCGTGTTCGGCGCCGTGGTCGGCGCCGTGGAGTTCCCGATCCCGTTAGCCACGTTGCCCGTGTTAGAGCTATTAGGCCAGAGGGTGTAAGCCGTGACTAGCCCAATCCCGCCCGACAGGCTGGCAGTCCCGCCGCCGTACTGGAGCTGGCCAAGGTTGATGTTGCCGCTCAGGTTGGGATCGAACCAGGCGTTAAGCATGCCGGGCGTGTCTGCGATAACGGAAGACTCAGGGTTGGCGTTGCTGGTCGTCGCATACGTCATCGCCCAAGTTCCGGTAGGGATGGCGTTGGTCGGCGCCGTGTAGCCGCTGTAACCCTTGTAGATAGGACGCCGGGCATGGAACCTTGTCCCGTTAGCGGAGAACCATTGCCCGTTAAACTGGTACAAGTCGTTGTCAAGCCTGCTGGCCGTGAAGAAGTCGCCCGTAGACCAGGTGCGAGGGAAGAACGGCATTACCAGCCGATCCCTTGTGAAGGTGTGTTAACACCTGTTATGTCCACCTGGATAGCGGAAGACTCGATGTTGTAAGGCACGATCGAGTAAGTGACCTTAGCCAGTGAGTTAGCCACGTTAAGCTGCACCTGGACTTTCACAATGATCCCCATCACCGAATACGGGGCGCCCCCCAGGGGGCGCCTGTTGACCTGCACAACATCTCCGGACTCGGCACCAAGCAGGACAGGCCACAAGGCAGAGTTAGAGCCAGCATCAACAATGAGCGTGGGAATCCTGAGGTAAGCCGACGTGTACTTGCCCAGGTTCCAGGCAATCCGGTCATACACATCTTGGTCAGAGGACGTAAGGATGTTCTGGCTAAGCGCGTTCCGGTTACCGTAAGCAAGCTGGGCCGCAAGGCTGCCCGAGTGGACAATGGCCCCTGTGTCACTGAATACCTGCTGGTTGACCCCGCCGCCGCTGGCTGTCCACGTGGAAGACTGTCCGACCTGGCGGGTAACCTCAGTTTGCGTATAGAGGTAAGCGTTATCAAAGTCAAAGCTCTGGCCAGGATCAAAGGGGATCTCGCCACCGGCAGCGTTGTCTCCGAAGACCCACTTGGGTGCCCTGTTGTAGAACCAGGTCCGGGCTGCCCACCAGGTATTCCCCGCCGCGTCGGCGTAAGGCCAGCCACCCTCAGAGACAAGCAGGTCGTTGAAGGAGTCCGTAACCGCCTGGCCTGCCAGGCTGAACGGCTGCCCCATCAGCGGCGAGGGTGAGCCGGGCGTAGCAGCCATCGGCAAGTACGTCTGAGACCACTGCATGATCCGCTTGAATCGCATCATGGCCGTGTCCTGGCTGAACCCAGTTGCGCCTGGTGGCGCACCGGCCGTGAAATGATCCTGAATCCTGCCCACCGCGAGCGGGGAAGGATAGATGGCCAGCTTGGCAATCGTGTAGTTGTAAGGCGTTGACTGAATCGGGCTAACGATCACCGGCCCGGCTGCCACGGCGTAGACATCCGAGCTGGTCCCGACCGTGGAGTTGGTCTTCGTGGTATCCAGGACCCCATCTTGGTAATGGGCCACTGACCAGGTAGGACTGGAGTAAGTAATCACGAAGGCGTGATGATGCAGCAAGCCGTCGTTAGGCAGCGTAAACGGGGTAAGGTTCGCCACATTGCCCGCGAAGTCCGCTAGTGAGGCTTGAAGGGTGTACGTGCTTACGCCGGATACTGCTGCGATCTGGAACCTTACAGGACCGCCGCCGCTGCCGAAGTTGGTAGAAGCACCCAGCAGGGTTACCAGGGGCGTGACGAAGCCGCCTGAAGGCTGGGGAGGAGCTGGGACGCTGGCCCAGAAGTCGATGCTGAGCCCGGTCTGCATCTGCGGCAGGGCCGGGTCAATGCAGATGGCTCCAGGTGCCAGGGTCCGCGTGGTATTGGTAAGGCCACTGACTCCGATACCGGAGCCGGTGTCACCCTGAAGGTTAAGGGTGAGCCCGGTCTGCAAGGTCACCGTGGCGGTAACCGGGCTGTCCTCCCCGACCATGGGCTTAAGGTTGGAAACCTGGGAGCCAAGGTTGAGGAAGGGGAGGCCGTTGGCCTCCCCGTAAGTGTCCCCCAGTGGCCAGTAAGCGTAAGGGGCATCAAGCAAGACTTCGGAATCGTAGGCCGAGTACATCGACAAGTTGGACAGGACGCCCATGGCGTCCGAAGCAGACACGTTGGTCATGCCCCACTGCGGCGAGTCCTGGCCGAAGGTCTGAGGCCACTTGTCAACGTAGCCGTAAGCAAGCGCATACTGCTGGCTGTTCCAGGTGGCTATGACCTGGATCGGTGTCTGCGGCAGGACGTTGGGGTAGTAAGGGCTATTGGGATTTCCAGGCGTCAGGGCGCCATCGGAGTTATTAAGCCATATCGTCGTAGTCCCGGACTCGGGGCCGGTCAGTTCATATGACCGGCCCCTGGTGGTATCCAGGATCGAGCTAGTCGAATCATAGATGGCCCGGCTGGTGATGTCGGTCCAAGTGAACGGGTTGAGGCCGACGAACCTGGAGCCCCCTATCTGCGCCCCAAACGCCGCCTGAACGGAGATCACAGGCCAGTCGTTGTTAGAGTTAACCACGGCGTTAGGGGACTGCATAATGCCACACAGGGCCACGATCGTAGTCTCTGGCGATCCGTTGGTGAACGTGGCTGTAAGTGAGCCAGCGTTGACCTGAGCATAGACGGGCGTAACCGTAAGGTCCCCGCCATGCCCGGAACCGAGTGGATCATTCACTGAGACGGAGCTAAGGGCCTGCCAAGGCGTACTCGGTGCCGTAGTGACGACCGTATTGTTCCCTGTCACCGCCAGCGCGAAAGCCCACACTGGGTCAGGCGGGCTGGCCGTTGCCCCAACGGACGTGGAAGCGAGCGTAGTGATTACCGGCGTGAAGTCAGCTTGAGCGAGGCTGGGCAGGCCTGCTATCTCCACGATCGTTACGACGCCAGAGGTAACCGGGAAGTTGAAGGCAACTGAAACGCACGTGGCGAGCTGGTTCCCGTAAGTCGTGTTAGCATTTGGCATCGCCGCCCAGATGGCCCCACGCAGCATTGCAGGGACGGCAGTGGGAGTTATGGTCAGCTCTTGCCAGAAGTCGTGAGCATCGTCGGCAACGAACGTCGCACCCTGCTGGACATAGTAAGCATCATTCCAGCCGATGTAGGCTACCAGGCCGTTGCCCTGGTAGCCGGGGATGGGAATGCTAACGATGCCGGGGTCATTCGTGACCGTGCCAGACCACTGGTTAACGGCCGAGCTGGGCGGCGGTGGAACGGGGCTAAGGCTGCCAGGGTCACCAGGGCTCATGTTCCCCGGCACTGCGGCGCCGGGGATCTCAGGGAACAGTGCCGAAGGGGACAACGGCGGCGCTGTCGTTGTTAGCTGATCGTAAACCTGCTGAACGGCAGCGATGATAGCCGGGTCAGTTGAGCCGGTGAGGTTGTTTGTGCCGCCGCTGCCAGCGAACCAGATTACATCCCCGATGACGCCGCCGCCTGCCTGGAAGGACAGCAGGGGAGCCAGGAATTGCCCGGTGGTGGCCGTACACCATGCAGTGAACTGGCTTGCGTTAGGCGCCGATGCGGAGCCGTTAACGAAGCCCCACTCACCAATGCCCAGCTTAAGCTTGAACGTGGTTGCCAGACTTATGGTGTTGGCGAGGGTATTAGTAGTTTTGTTATGATAGTCCAGCCAGTAATAGTCCGTCAGTACCGCATTATGATATGCGGCGTGGGCTGCGGTAACGTTACCCGGAAAGAAGCCCTGGATAACGTTGTTTGAGAATACTGCCGGGATGTAAGTAAGCTTCAGGCCCATCTGGGCGAAGGCGGGCGCATAGAAAGCTACGTAGGCATCATAGTTGGCCTCGGCCTGAGAGCTAGTGCTTACCGTATAGGCGCCGTTAGGCGGCGGCCCGCCTTTGTACTGGGAGCAGTCACCAAACGGGCCATGAATCCCGTTGCCGTTCTCCTCATGCCATAGGGCAAACTCTAGCTGGTGAGGCTGAATGCCGTTGCTGAAATACATCAGCAACGTGTTCTGAAGGTTCGTAAACTCCTGGGCGTAGGTGATCCCCTGGCCGGTGATCGTCCCAGAGTAAGCGTTGGTCGAGTCGCGCCACGGGTGAAAGCTAACAACAGCCTTGATGCCGTTTGATGTGAAGTTAAGTACGTTCTGACTGTCAGCGCCGCTAGTGGCTGGCAGCTCACCCTCTTGATAGTAACGCCGCCAGACACCGCTGGGGCCGCTGGCCATGTCCCGGCTCACAACGGCATCCCAGTTAGCAGCTTGGGTTATACTGCCAGACCCGTAGAAACTGTTGAAGACGCTTGCGCCCACACGGCAGGCCGGGGAAGCAACGCTTGGCCCCATGTAGCCGATGTCTGAAACAAGAACTTCGTCCAGCCGCAGGGTGATGTTAGAAAGCGAGTTAACAATACCCCACCGGACGAATGAAATAGCCCCTAGTGTGCTAAGGGTGGCAGGTGACGTTTGAGTCTCGTCGGGGGTCGTGCTGTCAGGCGAAGTGAAGTAACACTTAAACTCAGCCTTGCCTGTGCTGGCGGCTCCAGTGATATACCCTTCAAGGCGGAACCAGGAATTAAGGGGAATCGTGTGCGTTGAAGTGAGCTGGACGGCAGCGGCTGAATCTATGAACGATATAGTGCCTGTTGTGTTTACTACAAAAGCGCCCGCCAGTGTGCCGCTAGAACCAAACCAGACCATCCGAACCGCAGAGGAAGGGTTGGCAGTGAAGTAGCCGTAAACGCGGAAGTAGCATGTGGCAGGGTTAGTGGGGAAACTAGAACCGTGGTTGACAAAAGCCGTTGCGGCAGTGCCGCCCGTAGTGAACTTACCGCTAGCCGCAGGGCCATAAGGGTGAGCGACGATGGAGGTATCGGCAACGATACCAGCGCCAGTGCCGATGGTGGTATTGTCAAACGCCTGGCCGCTGGCACCGCCAGAGTTGCCGGTGGTTACAGTAGTACCGTTGCTAATACCATCGAAGCAGTTAGCAAGAATCCACGTCATATCAGGACAGGCCCGCCCAGAATGCGAAGGCCCCAGTTCCCGTATTCGATGCCGGGGTAAGCGAAGCCGGGTTAGCGGTCACGGCAGTCCCGTTGACACCGAACCTTATCGAGGAAGACGGAACGTTAAGATTGCCAGCCGCGCGGTTGCCCGAGATGTGAGCGCCCAGTGAGGCAACGCCAGTGCCATTGTTGAATGCGGCTATCCAGTACAAGCCCGGCTGAAGGGTAAGCGACTGCCCACCGGAGACCGTCAGGGGCGCCGACTGGCCGTTAGTTGAAGTGAAGGTGGCAGTGGCCGTAGACGTGGCAATCTGTGTGCCGCTTGAGCTGAACAGGGCAATGCCAGCAGAGGTGAGCGAGGTAGCGACATTGGTAACCCAGACCCACGCCTTAGAGACCGTAACCGGGGCATGGATGCTTACCGCCATGACATACAAAGTCTGAGAGACCATGGCGGTCCCGGTCGGGTTGATCCCCAGGGAGTCGAAGTTCTCTGCCAGAAGGCCCTGATCGGAAGGCAGCCACGTGAAGGTGCCTGCCGTGATCGAGTTGGCAGCCGTAAGCCAGCCAGCGGTCACAACCTGCTTGAAGGTGGCCCCGGTCGCGTGAGCGATCGGGGTAGAGCTTTCAGCTCCCCTGATAACCGTCCAGGTCAAACCGGAGATGTTGGTTACCTGAATAACCTCAGTCGGCAAAGCCGGGTCGGCAATATGGAACGTGTTACCGCTGGCCGTTGATGCCGCTGGAAAGCTGGCCGAGCTAGCTACCGTCCAAGTCTCCGTGGTCCCGCTCGAAGGCGCCGTAGTCCCGCTCGTGCTAGTAGCGGTTGTTTGCGGGTAGTTGGCGAACAGTTCCATTAGCGTGTGCCCATCCGGCCCTGAGCCGATCCGTGCGGAGTTCTGACGTTGTTCTGGAAGTTCTTGTAAGCGGTAATGTCCTTGATGGACTTGTAAAGCACGTTGCCGTCAAGGACAATGACGTTCTCAATCGTCCCAAGGCCGCCGCCCGTGCCGCTCGCGTAGCCGCTCACGGCCATAGAGGTAGCGTGGGGGACAACTCTCTCCCCGCCCCGGAAGTACATAAGCTCCGGGCCTTTCTCGCCTACCATGTGCCAGCCACGAGTAGCTGAGCCGGTGCCAGATGCGTAGCCAACGGGATGGCCAACGCCACCAGTGCTGCTAGCGCCCCCCGGTGCGGCACCCTGCTGTATGAAATTGGTAGTGATCGAGATCGTCTTAGAATGCAACTGGTTGATATAAGCCTGAAGCTCACGAATAGCCTGAGCGACGATCTTGCTGTGAGACCCAAGGCTCTGCAAGACCCTGATCTCATTCTGAACGGGGCCAATGGCCTTAGACATCGAGCCTGTCTGCTGAAGCGTGGCCTCAGACAAGTTGACCGTGTTGGTAATCGCGTTAGAAAGCTGGTTAGCGGCGTACCGCTGAACGCTGTTACCAAGGTCATTGACCTTGCCGTGGGCTTTGTCCACGGCAGACTCAAGCTGAACGTTGCCGTCCTTCCACTTCACCGTGTCAGCAATGACATTGGCGAACGGGGTAAGCAAGGCGTTGAAGGCGTTAGTAAGGGCAGTCACCCGGTCATCTAGGGCCAGGGCCTTGTTAGCCGCCAGGCCCAGGTCATACCCGATAGCGGTCGTGGGATTCTGGGCAGCCCTGACGGTCTGCTCGTAAGACTGGATCTTTAGCCTGGCCAACTGAGCGGCACCGCCACCCTTAGCGAAAGCCTGGCTAAGGTTAACGCCGGTCTTCTGGGCAAGCTGGATGGCCTGAGCCTGGGTCAGGTGGTAAGTCTGCTCCAGGTAACCAAGGTTGCTCCTTAGCGTCTGGATCTTCTGGCTCGTCTGATAAGCCGCCGTCGCAACATCAATCAGGGACCGGGGAGCCATGCTGGACGGCAGTTGCTTCGCGTGATTGACGTAAGCATTAAGCTGGGCATCCAGTTTTTCGTAGCCAGCTATGTTGGCGCCAACGGCGTGGTCTTGCTGGGCAAGAGAATTGATAATGTTCTGGATCGGGCTCGGCAGGGCATTGGCTGCTTCCACGAAGGCGTAGGCGGCCAAGGGGATAAGCGCGATCGAGCCAGCCGCCAGGATGGCGGCCGGTCTGA
>Ga0126373_10003303_pt1 | contig 12041 bp, 8 predicted proteins | sample PanSoiMetPlot_11_FD_92545 | JGI IMG/M metagenome (GOLD analysis project Ga0126373, IMG submission 92545) | Tropical forest soil microbial communities from Panama - MetaG Plot_11 | ecosystem: Environmental > Terrestrial > Soil > Tropical forest > Bulk soil | place: Panama | collected 2016-02-17
GAGTTCATGGAATTACTCGACGTGCTGCAAGAACTCGGTGCGATACAACGCTTCGAAGTGTCTGGCCCGCGAGGCCGACCGACCGACTTGATACGCGGCACACGCAAGCTACTGCAACACGGCTTAGGCGACCAAGTGCTTGCGCGCTTTGGCTAGTTATGAAACTGCTCTACGCCCTTCGTCCAGTCGATCGGCTTCGACACATCAACGCGACCACCAGCCTGCTTCGATAGCGCATCATTCAGCTTCTCGATCTCGCCCCACAACTGCTGATGCTTCGTTGTAAGTTGCATCTCCAACTCATTACCAATGCGCCGCTTCTCATCAGCCATCATCGGCGATTCCTTCAACACCTGTAGCTGCTTATAGATATCCGAGATACCAGGCATGAAGTGCTGGTTCATCAACTGATTGAACCTGCTCATGTTCGTATACATGTTGCGCATGACAGGATCAGCGGGCACTGGATTATCACCAACCACCGGTATCTCGACACCCTTGTTTCGCGTCAGCCCTTGCAGCCGCAGATCATTGAGCGCATTCGCGGTTGCACGAATGTTACTGATCGCACGGTCAACGCGATCATCGATCGCACCGCGCGATGTCATCGGCATATGGGCACCCCATATCACATTGCCCCAGCGGTTCTGCTCTGCAACGTTCTGCTTCAGGTCTTGCCAGAAGCCTTTGTCTGCCCATGCGCCACCATCACCGGGCATCGCCTGATCGCGTATGTGGTAGTTGTGCGCGATCTGCCACAGCGAGTCACCCATCACACCAGTGAGCGAATGCAGGAATGCCTTCAGCGAATCTGCATCGCTACGCACCATGCTGGCCTCTTGCCCAGGTATGCGGTCCTGATTAGGTGGCGATAGCAGGTTGGTAGTCAGCGGTCGATCTTCGAGTGCACGTTCGCCCATCGCTGTCGTCAGCTTGCCAGGATCGCGTCCACCGAGTGCACCGATGACACCCGACACGACGGGCGGTATGTCTGAGAAGAACCCAGTCGATGCATCGATTGCACCGAGCTTAGTCGCGTCCATCGTGTGCGTAGTCACATGATGACTGAACATCTCGCTGATCGTACTGACCATGCGCTGCCACGTATCCTCATTATCGAACGCACGCCACGCACCGATGCCTGACGATACCAGATCGTCCACAATTGGATAAAGCCAGCGGTATCCCTGCGGCAGTGATATCTCCGTGTGATCATCCGGCGTCGTGCCGGGACCGTGGAATATGTACACATTCGATCCACGCTGCCCACTGGATATATGGTTCTCCAAGTAGTCCTGGTGTTCCTTACCGCTCACGATCGCAGACAGATGCGATCCCAACGACGCAGCAATAAGTGGCGACAACGACGCGGCCGTCCACATGATCGGATTATCACGGAACCGGCGTAGTATCGCGGCGGTTGCCTGCATGCCGATGTTAGCCAACGGCACCGTTCCGAATATACGCGCACCGGTTCCCGCACCATGCTGTGCCGGGTCACCAAGTATGCCGCGCATGTCACCAGCTAATCGCGTCAGGTTGGTCTGACCATGTTCCATATACGCAGGATTATCGCGATTGATATCATAGAAGAAGCTGTTCGGCGATTCGATAATCGCACCGTGTATATCGCGTATCAGCGACCGCAGGTTGATATAGCTCGAAACGATGCTACGCCCAACCGGACCAAGCGGCACATTCGTGTTCGCCATGAGTCCAGGCTTGGACTGCATAGGCGATACGTTATACACCGGATCGCGCGCATACGCCCCTGCTTGTCCATACAAGCGCGGGCTGACATCACGCACGCCCAGGCTACCACCGCCTTGCAATCCTGCACCTGCGCGAGCCGCTGCGTTGCTGCTTGCGTAGCGTGCTTCCAACCATGCACGTGTTGCGTCTACACCGCGCTGACCGAGTAACGTGCGATACAACGCAGTCATCGGATTGCTGCTCGTAGACAACGCATCGGCGATGTTCTTTGCAAACGCTGCACCGATGTCGCGTCCGCCTGTCATCATGATACCAGGGACCGCAGTCGGGTCCCAACGCGCAGGCATTCCCATGCCGATAGTTTGTCGCAACGCGCGGTCCAAGTATCCACTATACGCACTCGTCGGCAACTGCGCCGCACCACCGATCGCGTAGCGCAACGCGTGCTTTACAGCGAACAACTGCTCACCGAGCATAGACAGCGGACCAACCACGCCTGACTGGAACGTGCGGCGTATCGCGTTTACACCGCTAAGGAACTGACCAACTTGCGTCGAGTTGTTCTGCATCGTTGTCTTGAGCGGACGGTTGCGCACGTCCCAATACTCTATACCCTTCGCCGTTGGCACCTCGATCGGTTGTTGCAGGTCGCTTGGACCCGGTAGCTTCTTAACAATACCGCTGATATTGGGATCAGGGTTATTAGACAATCGATAGATCAGATCGCGGTTATCCGCATCCTTTGCCATTGCACGATATGCCTTGTCGTAATACATCGACATGGCATCCCATGCAGGTATCGGCGGCTCAGCCCATCCCACTGCATCCGATGGGCGCGGATTCCACGAATGGTACACGTTACCACTCACGTCTACAGTCGGCATCCAGTTCGGATACAACTGTTTCGCTGCATCATACTGAGTCTGCGTAATCATCTGCGTTTGCAACGCGTCATCACGAATGAACGCGGGCACCGTGTCCTTCCAGTCTAACCACTGCTTGATCTGTGGATCAGCCATACCTTGTGCAACGAAGTGCTGCAACGCCAGATCATCATAACCAGTCATCGTCAGCGGTGTGCCGCCATACGTAATCATATTACCGCCGCGCGCTGGATCGGCACGGTTGTTCAATTCATTCTGCGCCCACGCAGCTTGGTTAGCCATCTGCCGCTGGCCGTCAGACATCTGATCGATCATCCGCTTGCCGTCAACCATCACCGGTCCTACATTACCGGTCGCATTCGATACACCAGTACGGAACTGGTGCTCCATCAATGTCGTAGCAGTGCCCTCCTGATTGATCTGATGCGATTGCGCAATGCGTGCATCGGCTATTTCCTTAGATGGCGCTATTGCTTGCTCGAGCGCATCACGCACCGCGCTCTGGTTATACCAATATGCCGCAGCCTGCTTCGACGCTCCACCGGCACCACCGGGTAGCGGCACGTTCGGTGTCGTGCCGCCTGCAACACTCATGTTCGGTGCGCCCATGTCGAGATCGCGTATCACATCGCCTGCATCACGCGGCACACCACGCAACACATCCGACATGTAATCGAAGCCACGCGGCCCAAACTTCAGTGTTGACCACAGCAATCCGCCTATACCTGCAATCTCAAGCGCGGTGCGTCCTGCGGATACACCGCTATCTTGCGGCTGCACAGATGGCGGTGACACAGCAGGTGCAGCGGGTTGTGCAGCAGGCGGCGGTATCGTATCCGTAATGCCTGTCTGATCAGGCTGCCCTTTGCTAACTGCTTGATCAGTTACATCAGGCGACGCAGCTTGTGCTTGATCCGTCAGCCCAGCACCGGCCATCAGCGCAAGCCCACCACCTGCTACCAGTGGCACATCCTTAGCAGTCGGTATAATCCATCGTGCAGCTCCACCAACAGCGGCAGGCAGATTGGTCAGAAGCTTGCCAGGTATTATCGGTGATACCATCTCACCAACGCGTAGCCCAACGCCCATAGCCGCTAAGTCTTGATCAGTCTGCGGCTGCGGGTGCGGCACGTTTGCAAGCGACCAACGCTCTGCGCCTTTCACATGCTCCTCTGCTGCTTCAACGCCCGGTGCAGGCGGCACAACAGCCGGTTGCTCATCCCACGGATCAGCACCGAAGTGACCAAGTCCGGTAAGGACCTGCGGTATAAATCTACCGAAGCGCGAATACAGATCATATGCAATACCAGGCATCTGCACCGATGTCTTGCCCTGCTCATCCGTAGCCATCGGTGTGACCATCGCAGTCGCACCGGCAGGCACCGTGCCACCGCCGTAGTAGTATCCGCGTCCTACCGCTTCGTTCTGTGCTTGTATCAGCCCGAGCAACCGGTCGCGATCAGGCGACGGCGGCAGTAGCGAGATCGCAGAATAAGGATCATCACTCATCAGTTGATCTTGTACTTGGCCTTGCTACGACCGACCAGATATATGCCTCCGCTCTGATCCTTCACTATGTTGTGGACTGTTGTTCCTTGCAGTTGCAGATCGCCATATCGAGGATCGTTTCTATCCTTCAGCGTCTGCACAACCGTATTGGCGATATTCTGCGCCTGCTGTCCTTCCTTGGATACAGTCGGCAGTGGAGTGAATTGCTGCGGCTGGCTTGCATCGGGTGGTTGATTACCGGCCGGTGCAGGACTTGCAGGTAGATTAGTGCGTGGTGGCGGATAACCTTTCGGTGGCGTCACGCCTCGTGCAAGGAGTTGATCAGATATCTGCTGCGGCGTCATCTTCCCAGAAGCGTGATACGTCGGTATAGCAGGCATGCCTTCTATACCTGGATCTGGTATACTTGTGGATAAGTTATTACCACCACCCGCCGCTGCTGCACGTATCGATGCTGCACCGAGCATACCGCGTGTGCGCTCTTGTGCGACCTGCAACGGAACAGGCGTGCCCTGCGACAACCCCTGCATGCCAGTCATACCAGTGATATTCGGTGGCGGTATATTCAATCCGTAATTGGCTGCACCAGTCAGACCGCGTCCTACGTTACCGAAGTTGGTTGCAGCTTGCGTTGCTTCACTTCCTGCAATTGCCTGCTGCACCGCACCGGGATCAGCACCTAATCCAGCGAACATCGGCGTGGTCGCCATCATGCCAAGCGTGCCTGACTTAGCAAACTCAGGCACCGACTTCGCATACGTATCCATCAATTGCGCACGCAACTGCTGCTGACCGAACGCCATCTGATCACCGAGCCGTTGCGCGTATTGCGCTTCACGTGCTTGGCGCTCAGACCAATACGTGTTGAGCAACGAGTTCGCAAGCGCACTACTACCACCAGTTGATGCTGGCGCTAGCGTCGATTCGATCGCATACGGTTCCTGCATTGCAGGAGCGTAGGTGCCGAGCAGTGATCCCGATGTGTATGCCATATCATGTTACCAGTTATATTGCGAACTATCAGGCGTCCACGTCTGTGCGCTGCTCGAAGGTGCATACGATTGATACATCGCCTGCCCCTGCGGATTCTGGCCGGTGTACACCGATCCCTGCGACGGGTCTAGACCACTCACGTTCGCATTGCTACCACCACCGAATATCGTATTATACAAATTACCAAGTGCAGACACAGTTTGCGGATTGCTCAGATTAGCACTGAGCCCCTTCAACGCATCCTGTGATTGCGTCAGGCCGAAGTTCTGATTAGGCACCGCACCCATCGCTGCACCAGTTGCACCTTGTCCTACACCCGTTGCCTGATTTGCACCGAACATGCCCTGTGACGTGCTACTCGGTGCCCACTGCGCACGGTTTGCAGTCAACTGCTGAATCAACTGATCAGCAGCCGACGTGCCAAGGTTCTGCTGACCAAGCTGCGGTGTCGCTAACGCCGCGTTTGTCGAAGCAGCATTCGCCAATCGCTGATAGTTGGCATTGTTAATACCAGCAACGTTCGTCAGACCCTGTATCTGTGCATCGGTCAGCGTGTTACGCAGGTTCTGCGCTTCACCAAGCCCAAGCTGACGCAACACCGGACCAGCCGCAGTGCCCGTGCGTGCAACTGCGCGTAGCGTATCGGCACGTAGCGGGTCATATGCCTGCCGTGCAGCCTCGATCCCCTGCTGCGTCAATAAGCTCGTGAGCGTATCAGCCGTCATCGGGCGGAAGTTCTGCAAGTTCAACTGCGCAGCATTAGCAGCAGGACCAGCCTGTGCTGCGCGTTGCATCGCTACTTGATTAGCAAGCTCCTGCTGACCGAGATCAGTCGTGTTGCGAATAATGTTCGCATTCATTGCAGCGACATCAGCCGCTTGCGGTAGTGGACCAAGCTGCTGCTGCCATGTGTTCGTGGTCGGGTCATACCGAACAGTCGTGCCGAAGGCATCCTGCGTGCCTGCTACTGCACGCTGATTAACCATCGCTTGCACAAGCGCTTGGTTCTGTTGGTTCTGCCGAGCGAGGGCAAGCTGCTGCTGTGCAAGATTCGCCTGCAACTGCTGCTGGCGATTATTCGCACCAAGACCCATTATGCTCGTGCCAGCACCGGCAGCGGCAGCTAGTGCGCCTATTACGCCAGCGGCTGTTGCAACCATGCTACAACTCCTTGCGATAGACTAATTCAACCAACTCGAATCCCAGCTTCTCAAATAGCGGCTGCGTATTACGATACACCACGCGGTGCAAATGCAGCATGTGTGTAACGCCATGTTCCCTAAACCAACCCTCTGCATACGTAATCAGTTGCCGACCAATACCCTTGTGCCGCGACTCAGGCATCACACCAATCATATCGCACTGCGCATACACCTGCTTCGAGTGGTGCATGTGTTCGAATACCGCGTATAACGCGAAGCCGAGTATATGATCGTCGTCACGTGCTACGAACAGTCGATAGAAACCGCCGTCTTCTAATGCCTTGTAGACCGGCCACTTGAACACAAGCGGAGCAGTATCCTTACCAGCGATCGTGCGCTTGAAATAATCACGCACGAGTTCACCACACTCGAAGCTATCACGCTCAATGCTACCAAGCTCAATCTTCATCAGAACGCACCAGTGCTACCTAATCCACGTCGTGCGTTCGCTGTCGGATCGGGTATCACACCACCGCCTGCTGTCCCCGGATTAGCAGCGGACGGGCTGGTCGCACCCTGCACCGAACCACCAGCGTTCAGCAAGTCTTGTATATCCGCGAACTGCGTATTACCCGCAGCATTCTGCAACGCACCGCTGAAGCCTGATACATCCTGGTTAACCAGATCACCTATCTGCGTTCCGTATTGCGCTTGATTAGGCGACTGACCGAGCGCTGCACCGCTAATATCACTGCGTGCACTGCCAGTCAGCGCGTCGATTGCACTGCGATCGCTACCCACAATGGTATTACCAAGATTGGTCAGCGTGCTCTGCGCGGCTGCCTTATCCTGCGCCATCTTCGCAAGCGCAGCCTGATACCCCTGCGGATTCAGCGTGCCACGCTTCTGTGCATTGGTGAGCTCCTGCGACAGCGGGTCGAATTGCTGACCCAATATGCTCTGCACCGCAGGTGCAACCATGCTTGTCGGTATCGCATTAGCCGAATACGTCGGCGAGTACGTCTGGTTGAACTGATTGAGTGCCTGCGTGCGTTGATCAGCGGTAGCCTGATTGAGTATCGTCTGACCAAGGCTTGATGGAAATGCCGACATCGGATTAGGGCTGAGGTCCTGTATCGTAGCAGCCTGCGACGCGATAGCAGGCTGAATGTAACCAGCCGTATAAGCTGCCGGATCAACACCTGCACCACGGAACGCGTTACCGACGTTCGTTGTTGCCTGATTGATCGCACCCTGCTTAGCAGACTGAAAGTTCTGCTCATTCGTTGCAGCGGTCTGCTGTGCAGTAGCGGTATTAGCCGCAGCAGTTGCAGCTTCTTGCGCCTGCCGCTGCTGTATCTCAGCATTCAACTGCTGCGCCGCAGTTTGTCCACCCATAGCTTCGCTGAACGGATCGCTGGTGAATGCCATGCCGCTCACCGGATCAGTGAGTGTTGTCGGTTGCGGAGCAGCACCGCCACCGCCACCACCTTTACCGCCACCACCGCGACACACGACGCCATGCGTCAACTGACCAGCTTCATTGAACATCACATGTTCCTCTGGAACTTATAGATTGTTCCGAACCGCGTAAAGCCCATGTGCCGATACAGCGTGTCCACTGCATGACTATGGATCGCGGCAACATCTCCCGTCTGCACCAATACCGCACCGCGTTCGTCCAAGCACCAATCCACAAAGTTACGCATGAGCGTCATCGCTACCTTAGCCCTACTCGGTGTTCCTTCTCGGACATACCATCCGTCCTCGATTCCAAGCAGCTTAGGAGAACAGAAGAAGGCATCAACATGGCCGAACACACCGCCAACAAATATGCCGTCGTCATCAACTGCGAACTCCAAATAGCGGTTCGGATCAGTTCGTGCATGCATGAGACTGCGGATGGTGTAATCCCAGTCGAACGTTGGTCCGATGATGCCGAATGAACCAAGCTCATATAGTTCTTTTCCCAATTGCGCTGCATACGGTATGTTCTCCAACGTAAGTCCTACATACTTCACCGCCTGATGCTACCACTCACATATCCTATTGTGATCGAGATGAAGCGCACAGGCAGCACCGTCGTGCCACTGAAGCGCAGCTTAAGGATATGGAACTTAGCCGGGAACGCATACAGCCGTTCGTCCGCAGTGAGCAGCGTCGCACTCGGTGTTGGTCCACCGGGCACGGTTGGCGGAACAAGCAACCCCACATCGCCTGCTGTGAAATTCATCGTCAGCAGTGGTGCGTCAACGTTCGCATACTGATACACGTGATCTATATACGCACGCACCTGGAATGTGCCCGTGCCGATCGTGTCGAATGCAATATACTTCATCTGCTTCTGGTTCATTCGATGCTTGAGATCAGTCCACGGCATCTCCCAATCGAATGTAATCGGCACGCCCTGTCCACCATTCACAGCCGGATCACCGTAATAGTCCAACGACTGCGTAGGTGTCTCGAAGTCGTACGAATACAATTTGTTACCCGAACTAAAGATGATATTCTGCAACTCAGTTCTACACGCAGACTGGAAGTTCCAGCCACGCAACCGCGCCCATGCCTGTATCTTCATCGTCGGCATGTTCGTGTAACTGAATACCACGGTCTCGGTCACTGTGCTACCAGAATACGTCGGCACGAACAGCATATAGCGGAAATTGCGCAGATCGTAGACCGCGAACATGCTGCTTTGTATCTGTGCAGGCGTCAGCGGCTGAATAGCAGCAGTCGTCAGCGGATCAACCAAATGCGACGCGCGCAACGGACGCAGCGTGTAGAAGATATTGATGCGGTTGACATTGTTGATGCCGATATTATCTGCAAAATACGTATCGTCACCAACGCTGACCAGCGATCGGTGGCACAGGCACCCGTATTCCTCAATGAATCCATCATCCGTAGGCGTATGCACCGCTGGCGTCGTACTGCTATAGATGCCGAGGTTCATCGGCAGCACACCACGTGCGAACGTGATCAGCAGCTTGTCGCGATAAGCAACCATACCAGTGATGTTAGCGCTGCCGAGAGAAACACGAGGACCGATGTCAAGAACAATCGCATCGTTCGGAGCCGGATCTCCGTAGAATGTACCACTCGTATCCTTAGCACTGATAAACAACTTGGTCGGGTCCGTGCTGACACCAGCGATGATCAGATACTCACCGTGCGTTACGCAATACAAGCCGATCGGCGTATTGACATTCGAACCAGACGCCTCATCGATCAGATACTGCGCCTTCATATAGTTCGGATCGCTTGGACTACCCTTAATCAGTATCGGCTTGTCCTTGCCATTGCATGCAATGAGATCATTGTTGAACACAGTGAATGTCGCATACGTCGTACCGGACGACCACGGATTAGTCCCAGCAGGCTGACCAACGAGGTCCATCCGAACGCCATTACCGGCACCGTCAACCGCGTTCCACGCACCGCTATTCTGCACAGCAATGACATGACCAGCGAAATACGTGTGGTTCACCACAGGCGTCGAATCGTTGAGCGTATTGCAATACAATCGCGTGCCAGGACGCAATGACAGCGAACCATCGGTCGCGCGCTCTAGATTATCGAGCGCGCGCGCGAACTTCGGCGACATGTTCAGATCGGCATCCATCACGTTCAGCCCGCCATCGAACTGACGAACCGTCGTGGTTATCAGATTGCTCTGTGGACCACCACCGCGCGGATTCAGTTGCCCAGATGTGCGATTGAGATACATTACAGGTCCGCCGATGCTGCCCAATTAGCCACTAAGCCAAACGCGCCAGCGCCTATAGTCGAGCCCGTTACCTGATATGCAGAATTGCTCAATGAACTTACAGTCGGTGTGCTTACCACCCCGCCTGAATTGGTGCTGAAGTTACTCGACATGAACGGCGGCGCTCGCATGGCAACCGGGAACGAATAACTCGTTGCAACCGTAATGCTTGCTGCACCCGACCATCCCCAATACGATAGATTGCCTATCTGATAGAAGCGTTGACACAACGCGAGCATCGGCTCAAGATCAGGCAGGTCGAACGGCGTAGCCGTTGGGCCGAGTTCCACCTGCATGCCCCATATGGACACATTGCCGCTTTGCTGCGGCGCGCTGCTGCCGCTCAATTGGAACATAATCTCTGTGCAGTCATCGAAATTCGTGCCGACAACCTTGCCTGCTGCGGACGGCACAGTGAATGTGCATATATACCGCGCCCATGCGGTCGTTAACGTGAGCGCCTGTGTTGGACCAGCAACAGGTGCAGATGGCGAACCGCCTGTTCCGAATCGCTGATTGACCTGCACAACAATTGGCAATGTGCTCCCCGCGCAAGCTGCCCAGAACGAAACAGTTATCTGCTTATTGCTCAGTCGTCGCATACGCTCAATGCGGTAGATTGTTGAGACGGCACCATTCGCACCTACATAGCCAGTGAATACCATGTTCATATAAGTTTCGACATACTCATTGCCGATTGCAGAGCGCAAAGCATCGTTTGCAGGCGACAGCGTGACGCTCAAAGCATCGCCAACCGTAGCTTGATAATGCAACCATCGATCTGCGGTGTAATTCGCTTGCAGTGCGGTCAGACCATTGAACGTCGCACCACGCTGCTGGATCATAAACGCGCCATTATGAACGAAATTGCGTCCCGTGTTACTCGTCAGTGCAGCCGGTATGATTTGCCATGCAGCAGACTGCCTGCCATACATGTTGCCATCATTCGGCGCATCTCCAAACGCGTTTGCTGCAATAGCATTATGCACGAATGCAGTTGTAGCAAGCGACAGATCGTTGTCAGTAGTTGCAGGCGTTGGCCCAGTCGGGTCACCTTGAAACACAGGCGAGAAAAGCGGTGCACCGCCTGTAGTTGTGGTAACGGTCTTCCACTTCGTCCCGTCCCACACGTATTGCATACCATTCGGCCCAGTCGTCGTCTGGCCATTGATTGGGTTGTTCGGGAAATCGAACATCAAATGCTCCTACACACTCGCCACTAACTAAGCTGCGTCCATCCGGGTAAGCTCTATCGTCGCGGCAATGCGCCAGATCGCCGTATTAGACGTTGGCGGGGTAAACGTCAGCGAGTAGCCTGCATTAGTCGTGTCGGCTGCTTCGGTAATCGCGATGCCCGTCGTGGTGCCGTTGCTCAGCGAGGTCGGTGTCCCCGGCACATACACCGTGGTGCCGACACCGCCGTTGCGGCGTAGCAGGCCGAGCGGCTGATTCCAGACGTAGAAGTTATTGCTATTGGTGCTATCGACGGCGACCAGTTGGACCCATAGTGCATAAACAGAGTTGGAATACGTAAGATTAACCGTGTTCGCTGCCCCGGCAGCCCCCAGGTCTCCGGTCAGCCGCACCGGGATGGTGTTGGCAGCACTGATGCCGCGCAATATCACGGTAGAGGTTTGCGTGCGCCTGCCGGAGGCGATCGTGCCGAGAGATATCGTCACCGCACCATACAAATCAGAGCTGGCAGCATTACCCATCGCTATGGCGTAATTCTGCGAAGCGAGGTTGCTGGTGCCGCCGAGGATAACCGAGCCAAGCGAGCTGGCATTGTTGATGCTACCGCCAAGCACAGCGGCATACTGTGCACTTGCCGTATTGTTGCTGCCGCCGGCGATGACCGCCTGATTGCCGCTGGCGACCATGGTTGCCGCCGTACGCCCGGTTTGCAGATCAACCGCGTTAGCGCCGCGCGTGTTGCCGCCAGCGATGGCACTATCCGGCATCTGCGCCACGATCGGCACTGTGCTGTTACTGAAACTCAGCACCGGTTGATTGTCGGCGCCAACGCGGCCGTAA
>Ga0126373_10003304_pt1 | contig 12038 bp, 5 predicted proteins | sample PanSoiMetPlot_11_FD_92545 | JGI IMG/M metagenome (GOLD analysis project Ga0126373, IMG submission 92545) | Tropical forest soil microbial communities from Panama - MetaG Plot_11 | ecosystem: Environmental > Terrestrial > Soil > Tropical forest > Bulk soil | place: Panama | collected 2016-02-17
CAGTCCGCAGGAATCGAATCGAATCCCTCCCGCCCGAAGCGGCGGATTTCTTCGAGTCCTTCCCACGGATTTTTCTCTCGTTTGAGCCGTTCGGCGCGCTGCGCCTTGCTTTCCTTCTGCGAATTTGTGTTTGTCGTTGTCATGGCCAATAAAAAACCCACCGCCAGGTTCGCCTGGCGGTGGGTGATGATTGCCGAGAATTAAGAAGGAACTCTTAGGTCAGCAGCCTCCCCGCGCCAGGGCACACGCACGCACAACAACAGGTACAACAACAAACGGCGCAGAGATTGAGACTATCTGACATTCGACTTGAATTCTAAGCGGGCTGCGAACGCCCGTCAATGATCTCCAGTAACGACTTGGATTCAAAGTTCAGATCATAGGAATCATGATTTTTTCTTTGAACCTTGACCACGCAGTCCGGCGCTGTAGAATCAGCAACTTAGACTGCCAAACAAATGTTGCGTGATAATCTTCCGTTGCTCTTCATGCCAATTCATCTGGAAAGGTGCCGATCCCTTTATGAAGCGCCTCACTCTCGGTTACTCCTGTTTCCTCATCGTGCTCTGGCTGCTCCGCGTGCCCGCCGTTTGCCAGGACAATTCTGTCGATCCTAACAAACCGATTCTGGACCGCCTCGATTCCCTTACGCATCAGCCCGAATCAGAGTGGCGCTTCCATACCGATGTCCCCCATCCCGAAGATCCGGCTCTCGGTGATGCGGACTGGGGCACTTGGACCGTCAAGAACGCGGCCGACCAGAATGCCAACGAACCCTGGACGGGAACACGCGTGTTTCGGCGGTGGGTCGAGATCCCCCAGAAGATCAACGGCTATCTAACCAGGGGTTCGCGCGTTTATCTGGACTTGCGATTCACGAGTAAGGCAAGTCTGATGATCGCTGTATTTTCCAATACCGCGATCCTCTACCGCGGCGACGATGACAATATCCTCCCTGTTCTACTGACCGAGAGCGCGCAGCCCGGCCAGAGATTCCTGGTGGCAGCACGCGTGGTTGCCGGCAACAACGACCAATCCCAATTCGTGCGCAGCGAGATGACGATCGAGGCTCCGCCCTCGCGTCCTGATCCTGCGCGGTTGCGCCTGGAGTTGCTGGCGGCGCGTCCCATCATCGCTGCCTATGAAGAAGGAAAAGCCGAGCGCCAGCAGCAGCTCGATGCCGCCGTGAAGACAATCGACTTCTCGCCACTCGGCAACGAAGACCAGGCGGGATTCGACGCCTCGCTTCGAGCAGCGCGAGCGAAACTGGAGGTGCTGAGGCCGTGGCTCCAGCAATTCACCATTCGTTTGGTCGGCAATTCGCACATCGACATGGCATGGCTCTGGCCGTGGACGGAAACGGTTGAGGTCGTACGCAATACGTTCCGCAGCGTGCTCGACCTAATGCGCGAGTATCCGGACTTCAAATTCACCATGTCGTCGGCTCGTGCCTACGAATGGATGCAGGAAAAATATCCCGACCTGTTTCAGGAGATCGAGCAGCGTGTGAAAGAAGGGCGATGGGAGGTCATCGGCGGCATGTGGGTCGAACCCGACCTCAACATGCCCGATGGCGAATCCCTGGTGCGCCAAATTCTTGTCGGAAAGCGATATTTCCAAAAAAACTTTGGTGTCGACGTAAAGATCGGATGGAACCCGGATTCCTTTGGATACAACTGGCAACTGCCGCAAATCTACAAGCGGTCGGGCATGGACTACTTCGTAACCCAAAAGTTGATGTGGGCTCACGAATTCACCACCTTCCCCTACAAGTTCTTCTGGTGGCAGGCGCCGGACGGCAGCCGGCTTTTGACGTACTTCCCGCATGACTATGCCGACCCCATCGATGCCGTGCCTCTGGCAAGTCAGCTTGCCATCTGGATGCCTTCAATTTATGGGCCAAAAATCCCCGAGAACCCTCAGATGATGCATCTCTACGGCGTGGGAGATCATGGCGGCGGGCCGACGCGCGCCATGCTTGATCATGCCGACTGGTTGCGGTCCCCCGATACTGTGTTCCCCAAACTGCAATTCAGCTTTGCCAGCGACTTCTTCGCCGATATGGAGAAGAAGCTGCCGTCGATGAAGGTTCCCACCTGGGATGGCGAACTCTACTTCCAATATCACCGCGGTGTGTTCACAACCCAGGCGGAGACCAAGCGCAGAATTCGGCAGTCGGAACAGAATGTGCTGAATGCGGAAAAATTCGCGTCCATCGCCTTGTTGTATGGCCGAGCCTATCCGCAAGAGCAAATGCTGCTCAACTGGAAGAATCTGCTGTTCGATCACTTTCATGACATCATGCCGGGGTCCGGAATTGCGGTGAATTATCTCGACGCCAAACGCAATCTCGAGGACGTGGACCGGGCGGCGAATCAGGTCACGGTTGGAGCACTTGGAGAGATCGCAGCGCGCGTAAATACCGCCGCCGAGCAAGGCGTTCCGGTCGTGCTGTTTAATTCGCAATCGTGGAGGCGGACCGATGTGACCGAAGTTGAAGCCCAGTTGCCCGAGCCTGCGCAGCAGATTCAGGTCGTGGATTCGTCGGGCAAACCAGCGGAAGCCCAGCTGATTTCTCTTGATCCAGAGACTCACCGTGCGCGCTTTCTCTTGCTTGCGTCCACGCCTTCCCTGGGATACGCCACATATTTCGTGCGTGCTGCGGCACGTCCCGCCCCGGTTCACTCCCTGCTGAAAGCTTCGGTGGACACGCTTGAAAACGAATTCATTCGGGTGAAAATCGACCCGCAAACCGGTTGTATGACAAGTCTGTTCGATAAGCGCAGCGGCACCGAGTCGCTCGCACCGGCGGAGACCGACACCGGCGGCCCGAAGAACTCGACCTGCGGGAACCTTTTGCAGACGTTCGTGGACAAACCCAAACAGTGGGACGCCTGGAACATCGACGCCGATTTTGAGAAGCAGCATTGGGACTTGGACAAAGCCGACGAGATCAAGCTGCTCGAAACTGGACCGCTGCGCGCCATTATTCGAATCAGGAACCATTTTCAGAATTCGACTTTCATCCGCGACGTAACGCTCTATGCTGGAGTTCCGCGGGTTGACGTGAAAATGCAGGCAGAATGGCACGAGAAGCACATCCTGTTAAAAGTGGCGTTCCCCGTAAGCGCTCATAGCGACAAGGCGACGTTTGAGATTCCCTTCGGATCGGTCGAGCGACCGACCACGAGGAACACACCGGCCGAACAGGCGCAGTTCGAGGTACCGGCGCAGCGTTGGGCTGATCTCTCCGACCGAACTCACGGGTTCAGCCTGCTGAACAACTGCAAATACGGATACGATGCCAAAGGGAATGTGCTTCGCCTTTCATTATTACGGTCGCCGGAGTGGCCTGACCCGCACGCCGACGAAGGACATCACGAGTTTACTTACGCGCTCTACCCCCACGGCGGCGGATGGAAGGATGCGCTCACCATCCGCCGGGGATACGAGCTCAATTACAAATTGATTGCAGTGGCAGTGGAAAGACATTCGGGTGTGCTGCCCGCCGAGCATTCCTTCATTGAAGCGAACCAGAACAGCGTCATCGTATCTGCGGTAAAAAAAGCGGAAGACGACGATTCTTTGATTCTTCGCTTCTATGACTGGGCGGGGAAAACGGGCGACGTTAGTATTCAGCTCCCCTCCGGCGCCGATTCCGCTTCCGCAACCGACATGATGGAAAGGCCCACAGGGAATCTGCCGGTGCACAACGCCGTGGTGACAGTTCCGACGAAAGCTTACGAGATCCAAACCATCAAGGTGCATTTCCAGAATATGCCGCAGACAGCTACGGCGGCCCGGCCATGAGTCAATCGAAATCCATCCTTGGAGTCGATATAGGCGGAACCAAGGTCGCCGTCGGGATCGTCGACCCTGACGGCAAGATCCTTGCGCAAACCCGCAAACCGATGTCTGCGCATGGCTCGGCCGAAGCCGGGTTGGAAGCCGTGACCGCCGCAATCGATTCCATGGTGGCCGCCTCAACGGAGGACATTTCGAGCATCGGAATCTGTGCGCCCGGGCCGCTTGATCCGAAGTCAGGGGTTGTGCTGAATCCGCCCAATGTTCCCTGCTGGCGAAATTTCCCGTTGGCCGAGAAGATCAGTTCCAGGTACCGCGTGCCGGTAAGAGTAGACAACGACGCCAATGCGGCCGCGTTGGCGGAAAACCGCTGGGGCGCAGCTCGAGGTTTTCGCTACGTGTTTTATGCAACCATTGGGACCGGTATCGGCACCGGAATTGTCTTCGACGGATCCATTTACCACGGCAACACCGGATCTGCGGGCGAAGGCGGACACATGAGCATCGATTATCGCGGGCCCGTGTGCAATTGCGGTAAAAGAGGTTGCATCGAAATTCTGGCCGCTGGAACTGCCATCGGCCTACGGGCGCGTCGAATACTTCAGGCGGAGGCCTCCCGGCCGTCCGCGATTCGTGACCTTGCCCATGGCGATATCCCGTCGGTCACCAGCGAACTTGTAGGCCGCGCTTACAAAGCGGGTGATCCCGTGGCCCGGGAAATCCTGGTGGAGACTGCCGACATGCTGACGGCTTGGCTGGGCAACATTGTTGACCTGCTTGATCCCGACGTTCTTGTGATGGGTGGCGGCGTGGCCGCGATGCTCGAGCCCTTCTTTCAGGAGATGAAGCATTGTCTGCCGAAATGGTGCATCAATCCGTTCGCCTCCAGGATTCCCCTCCTGATGGCCCATTACGGTGCCGATGCGGGAATCGCAGGCGGCGCTGCTCTGTGCGCCTGATTTTTGAATGATAGGAAGAACATGGCGAAATTCAGAAGAACTTCTGCACGAATCGTGACCGCGACCTGCGTACTCCTGGCCGCCAGTATCATCTCTCTTGCCCAGGACCTTCCGCGGGCACCGCAGGCCCAGATATTCGACCTCACCCCTAAGCCAGGGTATTTCACCGAGCCCTCCGTAGCAGTGAATCCAACCAATCCCAAGCAGATTGTTGCCGTGTTTCAGGACAATGCGCATGCCGCCTATTCGCATGATGCCGGCCAGACATGGGAGTTAGCGGAAGGGGTCGCTCCGACAAACTATCGGGTTTCCGGCGATGTTTCGGTGGTCTTCGACAATCAGGGACACGCGTTCATCTGCTACATCGCCTTCGACAAGCTCGGCACATTTAATTACTGGGCCCACGGTGCGACCCGGAATGGCATCTTCGTGCGGCGCTCGGTCGATGCTGGAAAGACCTGGGAAAAAGATCACGTTCCCGTGGCCGAGCAGCAATCGAGTCCAGGCATTCCATTCGAAGACAAGCCTTACATCGTCGCTGATAATTCCAAAAGTAAGCATGCCGGCAACCTTTATGTGGGTTGGACACGCTGGCGCTTGGCTGATTCACAGCTCGTGATCTCGCGCTCAACTGACAATGGAAAATCGTGGTCGGAGCCAGTTGAGATCGATCGACATCCGGGCTTGCCCCGCGACGATAACGGAGCGGCGGAAGGATTCGATGGCGCCGTCGGCTCCGACGGAACACTCTATGCCATCTGGAGCCAGGACAATGAAATCATGTTTGTGGCCTCGCGGGATGGCGGAAAGACGTTCTCGCATGCCCGGCCGGTCATCCACACGGCGCCCATCATGTTTGCCATCGAGACTCTGGACAGAGCCAACGGCTTTCCCCAAATCGGCATCGATCCTAAAGGCAATCGGATCTATGTGAGCTGGAGCGATTACCGAAACGGAGATCTGGATGTCTTCGTTTCCAGCTCTGCTGACCGGGGCAAGCACTGGAGTCCGGCAGTTCGTGTCAATAATGATCCGGTGCACGACGGAGTCGAACAGTTCTTTCAGTGGCTGGCTGTCGATCCGGTGGACGGTTCGGTGAATCTTCTTTTCTACGACCGACGCCGCGATCCGCAGAATCGCAAGCAGATTGTGGTTCTGGCGCGCTCCACCGACGGCGGCCGCACCTTCAGGAATTATGCCTGGACGGAAAACGAATTTGAGGCTGGCGGCGTATTTTTCGGTGATTACAGCGGCCTGGCTGCATTTGGAGGACGCGTTTACGGAGTCTGGACAGAAAAGCCCTCGAGTCCGCCAGCCTCGGAGGAGAAAGCCAACTCAGACGCCGCGCCGGAAAAAAAGTCGGTGCCGCGGGGAACGATTGTCAGGGTTGGCACCGCTGATTTCAATGGCCATACCGAATAGCCTCCGATCGCGTTCGGGAAGCGAGGAGCTGTGGACGCTCGCGCCTATCGGGAGCTGAAATCCGGAATCCATCGCGATCTCCTGAGCCAGATTGAGCTCGAGACAATTGCGGCAGCGCACGATGATCGCACCCGGCGGGAGATCTTTGGCGTGATCCAGGGTGTGGTCTCGAAGCAGAACCTACCGTTGGGCGCGCAAGAAAAACAAAAGCTATCGCTCGAAGTCCTGGAGGAAGTCTCCGGGTTGGGTCCTCTGGAGCCGCTGCTGCAGGACCCCGCAGTCAACGACATACTCGTGAATGGCTCGCGGGAAGTCTACGTCGAACGCGCAGGAATCCTCGAAGAAACGAATACCGTATTCAAAGATGATGCACATCTGATGCAGATCATTCAAAAGATTGCATCCGCGGTCGGCCGGCGGATCGATGAATATTCTCCCATGGTCGATGCGCGACTGGCCGACGGTTCGCGAGTCAATGCGATTATTCCTCCGCTGGCGATCGATGGGCCTCACCTGTCCATCCGCCGCTTTAGCCATGTTCCGATCAGCGATCAGGATGTGCTGGCGAACCAGACTCTGATCCGGCCGATGCTGGAACTTCTAAAGGGCGCGGTCGCGTCGCGGCTGAATCTCGTGATCTCCGGAGGGACAGGCGCCGGGAAGACGACTTTTCTCAATATTCTGTCCGGCTACGTCTCCCAAAAGGAAAGAATCGTCACCATTGAGGATTCTGCGGAACTGCAGTTGAAGCAGCGCCACGTGGTGCGACTGGAAACCAGGCCTCCGGATGCTGAAGGCAAGGGCTCAGTCCCACAGCGCCAACTTCTGATTAACAGCCTGCGGATGCGTCCCGACCGCATCATTGTAGGCGAGGTGCGCGGCGAGGAAGCCCTCGACATGCTACAGGCAATGAACACGGGGCACGATGGATCGATGACCACAGTACACGCCAATAGTCCGCGGGATGCGATTGCCCGTATGGAAACGATGGCCATGATGGCGAACCTGAACCTTCCCGAGAAAGCGATCCGCCGCCAAATTGTTTCCGCTGTCAGCCTGATCGTTCACCTTTCGCGTTTCAGCGATGGAACGCGACGGGTGACGCAGATCACCGAACTCACCGGTATGGAAAACGAGATCGTGACGATGCAAGATCTCTTTGTCTTTGAAAAACACGGAGTATCGCCGGAGCGTCGAGTGTTGGGAGCATTCACGGCCACCGGAATCCGCCCGAAATTCGCCGAAAAGCTGAAAGCTTCTGGCATCGAGTTGGCGTCCGGAATGTTTGAACAGGCACGCCGAGGCTGGCGCTAGAGCGAAGTCACAAAGGAATGCGGCCGGCCTGATTGACCAGGCCGGCCGCGTTTTTTTGGGAAGCGCTAGAAGCTGAACCGCGCGCCCAGTGTGGCGGTGCGAGCAGCCAAAGCTCCTGTGATGGTCCCGAAGTTCCCGTTGGCAATATTGTTCGAAATCCGGCTCGGATCCATGTTCAAGTTGTTGAACACGTTATAGACATCAAATCGAATTTCAAACCTTGCACTTTCACCGAGGCCAGGGATCGTCGGCAGGCCGAACCCCTTGGCCAGCGTCAAATCCAGGTCTCTGTATCCGGGGAGATTGAGAGAATTGCGATGTACGCCGGGCGCTTGCGGCAGTGCCGTGCCGGAACCAGTGCCAGAGAACGCCGTATACGAGGGCGCCGTGAAATAAGCGGCACCGCCGTTGGGGAAGTTCGACTGGTTGACCGTTTTGAAGGCATCGTTGCTGGTGCTGGAACCCGCACCGCCTGCATAGCTCGCTGGGTACAAAGTGCCGTACCCGCATTGACCGCAATAAAGGCTGCCCCCCTGAACACTGACTAATGGACTCCAGGGGAATCCAGAGTGAAGGTTGAAGATCCCGCTAAGCGACCAGCCGCCTGCAAGCTTCTCAACCCACGCCTTGTCACCATGGAAGAGAACGGGTTGCCACGTGCCGAAGAGCTTGAGCGCTCTGCCCACGTTGTAGTCGGAACGACCGTAACTTAGATCAGGATCGTACGGGTAGTAGGGCTCCGTATACGGCCGTGACGTGTTGTCCATACTCTTGGCCCACGTGAACTGAGCGTCTGCCATGAACTGCCTCGAGAAGTTGTGTTTCAGTTCCGCGAGCAGGGCATTGTACTTGCCACTGCCGATCGAACTCCAGTAATCGCCCCCATTGATTTGGGGGTTCAGGGCATACCCCTTCGTCGCAGGGAGGGCCAGCGGGTTTTGGTGGAACAGAATGTCGCGCTCCATGCTTCCCTGATATCCGAGGCTCGCCACAAAATTGTGGCCTAGATCGTACTGCGCATCGAACGAGTAATGGTGCACCCGCATGGTTGGCATCGTGGTGGGGAAGATCCCGACTCCGACGGTGCCGGAAGTTGGCAATCCATTCGAGCCGAAGCTTAGCTGGAATGCCGGATTTGCGGGGTAGCCGAACGCGTTATGCGGAGCAGAAGACGCCGCATAAAGGATTCCGGGATTCGGCGATGTGGGAGTAGCCATGCTGAGATATTCCCCGATCGACAGGCCCGGGTTTCCCTGAATGTTGGCCGAGATCGCAATCTCTTCCTGGTTATAGTTCAACCCGTAACCGCCGCGAAGCACGAGTTTCTGGCCAAATCGATCCGGACTCCATGCGAATCCGATTTCAGGCGAGAAGTTATTCTTCTCGGCAGTCCATGAATTCCCTTTCCTCACTGCAAGGCCTGTCAAGTAACTTGAACCGGCACCTGGAACCGCCGCGAACATGTTGTTCTCTTTGGAATAGAGGGGACCGAAGTAAGACCAGCGCAGGCCGAGATTCAGTGTCAGATTTTTTCGGACCTTGAAGTCGTCTTGGCCAAAGAATCCCCAGATATTCTCGCGATCATCCTGGCGTTGAGCCGTAAGACGCCCGGTATTTGGATCGGCAAGGACGAACCCTTCCACGTGCGGGGCATCGTTGAGGAAATCCCAGATGTTAAAGAAGTTGTAACCCGGTATGGCGCAGCCGAAACACTGGTTCAGATAGAAGAGCCGCGTCAGTTCACCACCGAACTTGATGGTGTGTGGTCCAATAATTTTGGTCGCCACATCTTTATAGCTATAGGTCCACTGATCCAACTGGCTGCCGACATTGGGGCCGAGTTGATTGAGCGTTATGCTGCCGAACCCATCGATACGCGCCGTCGGAAGTCCGACTGGAGATTGCGGGTTGCTGGTGATTTCATTCCAGCGCCATCCCGCAGCATTCACTCTGAGTTCGTTGAGGAAGGTGGGAGAGAAGGTGTGATTCCAGATCGGCGAAAACGCATTGTTAATCTGGTTGTGGTGGAAAAGGTCTAACGCACGGTTGCCGTTGTAGTTGTCGACGGAGACCGGAACCCAGTAGATGGCAAAACCGATGCGATCCTTCAGCGTTATGTCAGCATCCAGCCGACCGTTGTATTGCACTTCAGTTTTGGTGGTTGGATTTGTCGTGTTATAGCTTGCAATATCGGCGACGGTGCCCAGATTCCCCGGACCGCCGCTACCGTCACCGCCTGTGCCAGGCGTTTGGGGACTCGTCCAGCCGGGATCCTGGCCTGCCACTACCTGGCCCGTAGGGAACTTGGTTGGATCGAGCGGAGTTCCCACGTTCAAGCCGCCTGCAACCGCGTGGCAATTTACCCCTTCCTTTAAGCCGGCATCCTGGCAGGTAACATTGTTGACACCCTTATTAAGGATTCCGTTTCCAGGATAGTTTCCGAGCGTTGAAGCAATCGTGCCGGAAGGGGCAAGGGCATCAAAAGCCGGCGTTTCCGCCCATTGATTACCCGGGATGTCAGTGTGTTCGCGAATCGTTTCGTAGCTAAAAAAGCCACGGATTTTGTTCTTCCAGATCGGTCCCCCAAAGCTCCCGCCCATCTGATTAAACCGGCTCGGATCTCTTAACGGCTTGATGTCGTTCCCGTTCCATGGTTGATAAGCGTTCAGGCCGGGCCGGTGCGCGGTGAAAAATGCGCTGCCGTGATAATTGTTAGTGCCGCTCTTCGACGTGATCTGAATCTGCGCCCCACTGAATCGGCCATATTCGGCATCATAGGCGTTGGAGACGATCTTGAAACTTTCGATTGAATCTTCCGAAGGAGTGATTACGGTGGTTCCGCCCCACACAGCACTGGTCGTGCTGATGCCGTCAATGGAGACCCCGTTCATCGGAGTCTGATTCCCGGTTGCGCTGATGGGCGCACCATTCTCAGTACTGAAGATTCCTTGATCCGCACCCGACGCACCCCCGCCCGTTTCCGTACCAGGCAGGTTGAAGCCTCCACCACCGCTTCCCTGCGAACCATCACCGAAAACGCCCGGAGCGAGTTGAGCAAGCTTCAGTACGTCTCTTCCAAATGAAGGCATGTGCTGAATCTGAGCTTCGGAAATCACCCCGTTTACCGAGGCCGTCTCCGTTTGCAGCAGCGGTGCAGCTGCCGCATCCACGGTCACCGTCTCGGTTGCGGCTCCCACAGCCAGTTGCACGTTCACCGAGTTCGCCTCTTCGGGAACCAGCTGGAGGTTCTCGATGATATTCTTTCGAAATCCGTCCTTCACGGCTTCCAAACGGAAGCGCGCCGCGGCCAGAGCGTTGAAGTTGTAAACGCCGCTGTCGTCACTGGTCCGGACCTGTTTTTCACCGGTGGCGGGATTGGTCAGCGTGAGAGTGGCTCCCGGAACGACGGCGCCCGTCAAATCGGTCACCACACCTTGAATCGAAGTTCGATATTGGGCTTGGGCCACGGCCGCCAGGAGGAGTACGCCAATGGCAAACGATACAGTGCGAAGCGATGACACGGATCGCGTCATATAAGCCTCTTTTCTGGTGAGACTGGTGAAGTCTCCGAGCAAATGCTGCGTTCTGCTGGACTCTGGAACTGCGTGTAACTAAAACACTACAAAAGCGATTTAGTGGGATTATCGCTGCTTTTTAGCACAGGCGATTTTCCACAGTCAAGCGCATTTGGGCCTTCTGGGTCGAGGTTGGCTACATTAACGATTTTCTGAAGCGTGGGGTGGTTGGAAAATTTCGGGGAACGCGAGAGCCGATCAGCTTCTTGTTTTCAAATGCTTCTTTTCCGAGGGAGCAACTCCGTTGGGCGCCGTGGTCGTTGTCTCGCGAATGATGAGCTTCGGTTCGACCACGATCTCTCCGCGATGGGCATCTTGACCGGAGCGGCGGATGCGTTCGAGCAAAGTCTCCGCGGCAATCCGTCCCATCTCGCGCAAGGGCTGGCGGACCGTCGTCAACGCTGGATTCTGGTAGGCCGCGCTTTGGATGTCGTCGAAACCCACAACCGAAACATCCTGGGGGACCCGCAGTTTGGCTTCGCGCAGTGCCCGGATCGCCCCCATGGCGGAAATATCGTTGAAGGCAAATAGTGCGGTGAACGGTTTCTCGGCGGCGAGTATCTTCTGAGTCGCTTCGTAGCCGACCTGCGGAGACGGCGAATCACCCTCGAGCTGCGCGATCAGGCTGGGAACAATCGGCACGCCGAGATTCTCGGCCGCCTTCTCGATATTGGTCCAGCGAACTTCAGTGTCGGAACTGAACTCTTGCCCTTTAATGAACGCTATCTGTCGGTGTCCGAGTTGGGAAAGATGCTTGAGCGCGACTTCTGCCGCGTGCGTATGGTCGAGTACGATGTTGGTTACGCCTTTCACCTGGTTGTGCCCGGAAACGGTCACGACAGGAATGGAAAGCGGAAGCGTCCAAGGAGTATCGACGGCGATCAGACCATCGACAGAGCGCTCGACGAATAGACGAGGATATTCATCGATCAAATCCGCGCGATGGCGGTGGCTGACCACAAAA
>Ga0126373_10003305_pt1 | contig 12038 bp, 8 predicted proteins | sample PanSoiMetPlot_11_FD_92545 | JGI IMG/M metagenome (GOLD analysis project Ga0126373, IMG submission 92545) | Tropical forest soil microbial communities from Panama - MetaG Plot_11 | ecosystem: Environmental > Terrestrial > Soil > Tropical forest > Bulk soil | place: Panama | collected 2016-02-17
ACTGTGCTACCCGCCACGGTGAAAACTCGGCCCACATCCTGAGGGCGTCCTTCGCCCATTGCGTGGTCTTGTCTGTGTGGCAGGAATTGCAGGAGTTGGGAATCTTCAGCATTTCCGTGGCATCAGGCGGAATGAACTTGAACGTATGACTGCGAACATTCACGTCCGCAATGGTCTGTTCGATTTTTGGCATGTGGCAACCGATGCATTCATTGCCCGAGGAGCCCGGCTTGTGATGGGTATGCTGCTCGATTGTTGCGGCCCGTGGCCCATTCGGTGAGTTCGGGCTATGGCATCCCAAGCAAATGACATTGGCCGGTTTGGACAAGTCCGCATTGTTCGCAGTGCCATGTACATCGTGGCAGCTAAAGCAAGTGACTCTGTGCGTGTACATCACGCTCGTCACAAAATCGTTTCCTTGCATCCTATTTTTATGCGCTGTGCCATCTGCAAAATGCGTGAACGTCGTCTCGCCGAGCTTGTGTTCTTCTAGCTTCCAGAACGTTTTCAGATCAAGACCCACGTGAAACCCAACCGGCCAGTCATAATACTTTCCCTGGATGGGATTTTCCAGAGGCTGCCCCTGTGAGTGACACTGGATGCAGACATTGTTTGCTTGAACATAGTTCAGCCGTGCCGGATTCACGATGTTTGTTCGCGTTGGCTTGTTGACATGCTCCCTTCCGGGACCATGGCATTTTTCGCATCCCACATTCCATTCCGTGACGGCCTTCGTTTCAATGTTGTAGTTGACGGAATGGCAGCCGTCGCAAAGAGGGCCCGTTGGACGGCCAGAATTAGCCTGGGGATAGAACTTGGTCCACCAGTCAGTACCCGCTGCGGCATTATATGGCCGCCACATCTGATGCGTGACATCCCACTGCGCGTTCAATGGGTAATATTCATCGCCGACTCTCTGGAAATACCGCTGCTTCCACTTGGTGCCGTAGACGAATGCGATATCCTCCTTTTTGAACGTGAGTAGCGGGTCTGCCTTTGTCAGATCAGGCAAGATCACCTCTGGATGCAATTTGGGGTCGGCGAGAACGTTCGCCATCCTGGTCTTGCTCCAACGTTCGTAAACCTCTGCGTGGCAAGCTTTGCATGCTGCGGAGCCGGCGTAAGCAGCTGCCGGTGTCTGAATTGATGCTCCCTGCCCAAGCAGCCGGATCGGAACATCCACTAGAATCACCAGCCCGAACACTCTCAAGTTTTGAAACACGCGTGTGTTCCCACCTTTCATGTCATTTTCCAGTTACGGAAAAGTTATCGAAGTATGTGACGCTGTCAGCCTTCGTCCATAGGCCGGTTTTTCCTGCATTCATAAACGTGTGATCCTCGGTTTCGAAGACCTGTACCCCGTTGAAGGAGACCCTGAATTGCGTTTCTTTGAAAACGATTCGCAGCGTATTCCACTGAGCCTTCGGAATATCGTGTTTCACTCCGTACGAGCGCGATGGCATCCCCTTGGGAGCGATCGAGAGACGCACGCCGTTCTCAACTTTGTACAGAACGATGTTGTTCTCCAAAGCGTTCGCACGGACAATATAATAGTTATTTGGATCCAGATACCGCCAGACGATTCCCGCGGCCTGGTCAACGGTTCCCGAAACCGTTTTGAACGCAACGCTCACTTCGCCGTCTCGAATCGACGCTCCGCCCCAAATAGCCAATGGAAAACGGCCTGCGGTCTGATCGTGCGATGTCTGGGCTAGAACAAAGGGGGGATCGGGCGCGGTTGGGTCCCGAGTGATCTGCCATAGCGGCTCGCCACCGGCGTGCGTCATCGCGGCAGTCCATCCGGGTGGCAAAGTTCCGGGTGTGCCACGGTCAAACCGAATAGTTTCTGCTGAAGTGGTTGAACACACCAGAAACGCTAACAGCGGACGGAGCAACCCATTCATGCCAACCGCCTATCATTCATGGCAAGCTCCTATAATGCACCGCCAATCTGATGATTGGGTGAGGACGCGGCTCAGAAAATCCTCAGAATTCCATTTAATACTAGTTTGGACAGGTGATGCAGATTCTCATTGTTGAAGACGATCAAAGGCTCGCGCGCCAATTGAAGAAAGGTTTAGACGAGCATGGGAACACCGTGACCCTGGCCTTCGATGGCCTGGCTGGGCTTGAGGCTGCGCGTCAAGGCCGGTTCGATGTCGTCGTCCTGGACGTGATGCTTCCACGGCTCGACGGATTCCAAGTCGTGAGGCGTCTTCGAAGTGCAGGGAGCAGGAGTCCAATTCTGCTTCTCACGGCAAGAGATTCTACAGACGACATCGTCACGGGACTAGATGTCGGAGCCGATGACTATCTCACGAAGCCTTTTGCCTTAAAGGTCCTGCTCGCCAGGCTCCGAGCGCTCGCGAGGCGCAAAGAGGTCGAGCCCCGAACGCAGCTCAGAATAGCCGACCTAGTTCTTGATCCCGCTGAGCACGTTGTCAAGCGCGCCAATTCTATAATTCCTTTGACCAGGACAGAATTCGCTCTTCTGGAGATGCTAATGCGCAACTCTGTGCGCGTCGTTACGCGCGACCGCCTGATCGAAGCTGTGTGGGGAGAGGAGCGCGAAGTGGAAAGCAACACTCTCGATGTATACGTCCGCCAGTTGCGTTCCAAGATCGAGCCGCCAGGTAGTCGAAAGCTGATCCAGACGATTCGGGGAGTTGGGTACGCTATGCGCGAAGAGGAGATTTCGTGAAAGCACCCTCTATTGGATTTCGCCTTGCGGCATGGTATTGCGCCGTGTTTGCGCTGGGTCTTGCGGGTTTCAGTGTTGCGGCCTGGTTCGCAATGCGTGCGAGCGTGTTCCATGCAATTGACGACGAACTGCGGGATAGAGTTCGAGGCGTGACGCGATTCATGGAGAGCCAGATCTCATCACTCTCCATCCTCGAAATTCGAGACGAGTTTCGCGAGCACTCTGTGCTCGGCCCGGGCGGCGATCTTTTTCAGGTTTGCGATGAACAGGGGCAATGGCTCTACCGATCAGTTCCACTAGAGAACGCCGATGTCGGAATCACGCTGCCAGCGTCACTCCCCAACCCCCGGTTCCAGAACATGCGCGTGGAACAACATAGGCTTCGCTTCTATTCGCAACGAATCGTCGTCAATGGGAGGATGTACACGGTTCAAGTTGCCTCACTAATGAACGAAGCCTATGAGGCGCTTGAGCGCTTTCGGCTGATCCTCCTGCTCACGACACCGCTGCTATTGATCCTCGCCAGCGCCGGCGGCTATTGGCTAAGCGCGCGCGCCCTTTTGCCAGTTGACGGGATTTCCAGAGCGGCCCAGAGAATCAGCATCGAGAACCTCGATGAGCGGCTGAGCGTGCCCCAAACCGGTGATCAGCTACAGAGGCTGTCCGAAACGCTCAATGCTATGCTCGCCCGCCTGGCTAAGTCTGTTCGCCAAATGAAGCAATTTACTGCGGATGCCTCCCATGAATTGCGGGCGCCCGTGTCGCTCATCAGGACGACCGCGGAGGTGGCGGTCCAGAAACGCGATCGGCCGGCCGCGGAATATTTGCAGGCTCTTGACGAAATATCAGAAGAATCCGAGCGAACCTCCCAGGTTGTCGATAGCCTCATGTTGTTGGCAAGAGCGGATTCAGGAAAAGAGGCAGTCAACTTCAGCACTGCGGATATGTGCGCGATAGCCCGCGGAGCCGCCGACCAGGGGGAGAAGCTGGTCTATAATCGCGGACTCCAGTTTGCAGCGAGTGTGCCCGAAGGGCCGATCTGGATTCAAGCGGACGCAGATGCGCTCCGTAGAGCGCTTCTCATTCTCATCGACAATGCGGCCAAATACACTCCGCCTGGAGGCTCGGTAACTGTCGGTTTTGAGACTCGCGATGGCCTCGCGGTTGCGTCGGTATCCGATACCGGCATCGGGATCGCCAAGGAGGACGTCGCTCATATCTTTGATCGTTTTTGGCGGGCGGATAAAGCGCGGTCGCGCGAGCAGGGTGGAGCTGGGTTGGGTTTGTCCATTGCGAAATGGATTGTCGAGATGCACCGCGGGTCGATCATCGTGGAGAGCGAGCCCGGGAAGGGCTCCACTTTCTCCATACGCGTTCCAATGGCCGAACAAGCGTTCGGTAGCCAACCCGGTTTGGAGTTCAAACACGCGAGGTAGCCAAGTATGAAATGTTGGATCGCAAGTCTGCTGCTTTTTTCGAACCTAGCCGAGGGCCAGGAACAGACCGCATTATCTCTCAAGGGGCGAATTGCGTTGCCCAACGTCAATGGACGCCTGGATCATTTTGGCGTCGACGTGAAAGGTCAGCGCCTATTCGTGTCGGCGCTCGGCAACCACACCGTCGAAGTGCTCGACGTGGAGGGTGGAAAACGGCTACGGACGCTGCCCGATTTGGACGAGCCCCAGGGACTATACTTTGATCCGGCAACCAATCGACTATTCGTCGCCACTGGGGATGGCAATGCCAGAATCTACGACGGAACCGATTTCCGACTTGTGGCCACGGTCAAGTTCAGTGATGACGCCGACAACATCCGCTATGACGCGCGCAGCCACAACGCCGTAGTCGGTTACGGTGGCGAAAAGGGGCTTAGGCTACGGTTTCAAGGAGGCGGTGCGTTGGCATTTCTCGACGCCAATGGGAAGCAAAGCGGGGAGCTCGTCGTGGACGCGCACCCCGAGTCGTTCCAGTTTGAAAAGAATGGCACGCGTGTTTTCGTGAACGTGCCCGAAAAGGCCGAGATCCAAGTCGGCGACGTTGCGAAGAAAACAGCGCTAACCCGCTGGCCGACGACTGCGGCTCACACCTGCTTTCCTATGGCACTCGACGAAGGGCATCAGCGACTGTTTACCGGATGCCGCTCGCCAGCCCGTCTGCTGGTGTTTAATACATCAACTGGCCAAACGGTGGCTTCTCCTGAAATCGCGGGCGACACGGACGACCTTTTCTACAATGCAGCGAGTAGGCGCATTTACGTAATCGGTGGCCAAGGATTTATCGATGTTTTGCAACAGAAGGAAGCGGATCACTATGACCGGATCGCGCGATATACGACGCCGCCCGGAACCAGAACTGGACTCTTCGTGCCCGAATGGGGAAGACTCTTTGCGGCCGTGCCGCATCGGGGTGCGCATGGTTGCGAAATCCTCGTCTATGAAGCCAAGTGAAGCGGAGGGCCGCCCAGCACTCCAGGTTTTCGATGGCGGCCGAATAGCATTTTGGGCCTCATGGAATCCTCAGTTTGAGCCTTTACAATATCGACGAGCGTGAAGACGATGATAGTGATTCAAAGATCCGGTCGGTTCCTCGTGCCCGCCCTAATGGCAAGTTCGCTCTGGGCCCAAACTGCAACACTTCGAGGCGTCGTCACCGACCCGAGTGCCGCAGTGATTCCAAAAGCAACGGTGACCCTCAATGGACCCGCTGGCTTGACACAAAGCGCCAGTGCGGAAGACGACGGCTCATACATCTTCAGCAATCTACCCCTCGGCAACTACTCCGTACAGGCGACGGCGCCACAATTGACTCTCCCTCAGCCACAGAGAATTACGCTTAGGTCGGGCGTTCAGACGCTCAATCTCCAGCTTCGCGTGGCGGTAACTCAGGAACATGTAACGGTCCAGGAAACTTCGGGCCCCACCGTCAGCACCGATGCCGCCAATAATGCCAGCGCACTCGTGCTGCGCGGCACGGACCTGGATTCACTGTCCGATAATCCTGACGATCTCTCTGCGGATCTCCAAGCATTGGCGGGGCCGGCTGCCGGACCAAATGGCGGTGCGATCTTTATTGACGGCTTTAGCGGCGGGGATCTGCCGCCGAAAGACGCTATCCGCGAAATCAGGATCAACTCAAATCCGTTTTCCCCGGAGTACGACAAGCTCGGCTACGGACGAATCGAGATCTTCACCAAGCCGGGCACCGACAAGTATCACGGTTCGATCGGTTGGAATTTCGCGAACGACTTCTGGAACTCAAGAAACGCCTACGCCACCGAAAAGGCGCCGTTTCATTTGGATGAGTTCAGCGGAACGCTGACTGGCCCCATCAATAAGCGTGCCTCGTTCAATCTGAGCTTCATCCGGGAGATGAATGACAACGGCAACATCATTAATGGCGTGATTCTCGACGCAGAAACTCTCCTGCCGGAACCTTTCACAGGGAGCGTCTTGTCGACATTGCGCCGTACTCGTGCCACACCGCGCATCGATTACCAGCTCAGCCCGAACAATACACTGACCGTTCGATATGCCTACAGCCGAGACGACGTTCACAACGCCGGCGTTGGCAGCTTCAACCTCGCCTCTGAGGCGTATCGCAACGATGTCCGCAGCCAGACGGTCCAGATCGTCGAAACGGCGGTACTGGGAACGAGCGTAATCAATGAGACCCGCTTCCAGTACTATCGTCCCGAGACGATCTCTATTGCGAATACACCTGGCGCAGCGGTCCAGGTTCTGGGTGCTTTCAATGGGGGCGGCAACCCGATTGACCACTTCATCGATAGGCAAAACAGCTACGAACTCCAAAACTACACTACGCTTACCCGCCGTTCGCACACATGGAAGTTCGGCATTCGCCTGCGCGGGGCAACCGAGGTCAACATATCGCCGCAAAATTATAACGGCGTGTTCACGTTTAGCGGGGGCGTGGCACCGGAGCTCGATGCGGCCAACCAGCCGATTCTCGATCCGACCGGGCAGCCTGTCCTGGTTGATATAACGTCGATCGAAAGTTACCGGCGAACGCTACTCTTTCAACAATTGGACTTCCGAGCGATGCCGATCCGGGCACTCGGCGGTGAGGCTTCGCAATTCATCATCAACGCCGGCAATCCCTTAGTCTCGGGCAGTCAGTTCGATCTGGGAGCCTTCGTCGGTGATGATTGGAGGGTTCGCCCCAATCTGACGGTGAACCTCGGGCTGCGTTGGGAAACACAAACCAATATTCACGATTGGCGAGACTTTGCACCACGCATTGGTTTAGCGTGGGCCCCGGGCTCGGCGGGCCGGGCGCGCCCGAAGAACGTGATTCGTGCGGGATTTGGCATTTTCTACGACCGCTTCAGTCTCGCGAACGCTCTCTTAGCTGAACGCTACAACGGCGTGACTGAGCAGCAATATGTGATCGCGAATCCGGACTTCTTTCCGTTAGTGCCTCCAGCCTCATCCTTGCCCGGACCGATTCCCGCCAGCACGATTCAGGAAGTCAGCTCCACTTTGCGCGCTCCGTATCTTATGCAGTCGGCGTTGGCGTTCGAACGCGAATTGCCTGCCAACACGACTCTCGCGATTACCTATGCGAACTCCCACGGCCTGCACCAGGTGCGTTCCCAGGACATCAACGCTCCGCTGCCCGGAACCTACGACCCATCTGTGCCAGGCAGCGAAATTTTTCCGTTGGGAAGGCCGGGGCCAGTTCTGCTCATGGAATCGGCCGGCCTCTACAACCAGAACCAGCTGATCGTGAACGTGAATACAAGGATGACCCGCGACATCTCGCTGAACGGGTCGTACGCGTATAACCGCGCTATGAGTAACACCGACGGCCTTACTACCTTTCCTGCGAATCCTTACAGTATGCAAGGCGAGTATGGCCCGGCCGCTACAGACATCCACCATCGTTTCAGCTTGGCGGGAACGATCACGACTAAGTGGGGTATCCGTTTCAATCCTTTACTGACCGCTAATACAGGACCGCCGTTTGATATTACGGCCGGGCGGGATCTCTACGGCGATACGCTTTTCAACGGGAGACCGGGATTTGCGACGGACTCGAAGAAACCAGGCGTGATATCGACACCGTACGGCCTCCTTGACCCCAATCCAACACTCGGTGAGAGACTCGTGCCTCGTAACTATGGACGTGGCCCAGGTCAGGTCATGCTGAATATGCGGATCGGCAGGACGTTCGCGTTCGGGGGAGCCCAGGAACGCGGCACTGCCCCATCCGGCGACGTCGGCGGCCCTGGCGGCGGTGGCCCCAACCGAGGTCCGACGAGCCCATTCGGAAGCGGCGGTGGAGGCGGTCAAAGCGCAGCTCCTTCCTCAGGCCGTTACAATCTCACGATCTCGATGCAGATTCGCAATATCACAAACCACAACAATCCAGGGGCTATCATCGGGAACATCACGTCGCCCTTGTTTGGCCAAGCGAACCAGCCGGCCGGGGGAAACAGTGTTTTTTCAGAGAGCGCCAACAATCGCCGATTGGAGCTACAGACGCGCTTCACGTTCTGAGGAGGTATCGATGCTCACGCGCAGCATTTCACTTGGCATAGCAACGTTGGTTCTTGGCCAGACGTTGATGTCCCAGACTCTGAAGAAGGTGGCGACCATCGACCTGCCAGGCCCTAAAGGCCAACGATTTGACTACCTGACGATGGACCAAGAAGACCACTATTTGCTTTCCGGCCACCTCGGCCCAGGGATTCTCTACGTCATCGATGTCCGCACAAACAAGCTCGTCAAAGCAATTCCTGGTGTCCCAGGAATCACTGGGCTCGAATATGTCCCAGGCTTGAAAAAGGTATACACGTCGAATTGGGGCGAGAACAAGATTGGCGTTGTCGACCTGAAACAGATGCAGCTCATTAAACGGCTGCCCACCGGCGAGAAACCAAACGGCAGTACGTACGCCGAGCCTTTTGCCAAGGTTTACGTTTCCGACACCAACGGCAAACAGGAAGCCGTCGTCGACGTGCGCAATGACACGATCGCCAAGACTTTAACCTTTGACAGCGAAACCGGAACACCGCAATACGATCCCGTACGTCGGAAGGTATACATCAATCTCCGCAGCGTGAATCAGGTTGCGGTGGTCGATCCGGCAAATGATAGCGTAATTGGCCGGTATCCAGTCGCTGGGTGCGAACACAACCATGGGATGGCGCTCGATCCCGATGGCCGCCGGGCCTTTCTGCTCTGCGGCGGCAATCGCACCTTCACTGTCTTCGATCTAGACGGGCACAAATCCGTGGCTCATCTTCCGCTGCCGGCGGGCGCAGACGTCGTGAAATTCGATCCAGGCTTAAAACGCATTTACGCTGCGTGTTCTAGCGGCGCGATTATGGTCGTCCAGGAGGACGATCCCAACCACTTTCGAAAGCTGGAAGACTTTCCGGTCCAGCCCAAGGTCCACAGTCTGGCTGTCGATACCGAAACGCATCGCGTCTACGCTCCCGAAGAAGAGGAGGATGGCAAGCCAGTGGCGAGAATGGTTGTTTACGAACCGACCTCCCCCGCAGCGCGCTAAGAACGAAGCCGTGGCTAAACATCGGTCGCTCTTTGCGTGGGCCGAAGAGCACTTTCTTCTGTAGGTAAGGAGCGGGCGACATTCTTGCCCTGCGTCCATTCGTAAAGGATAGGCAGCAGGAACAGCGTAAGCATCGTCGAAGTCAGAAGGCCGCCAATGACCACGCTCGCGAGCGGGCGCTGAATTTCTGCCCCGGTCGATGTTGCGATCGCCATCGGAACAGAGCCGAAGCTCGCAACGAAGGCCGTCATGAGCACGGGCCGCAACCTCCTCCGCGCGCCGGTCATCACCGCTTTGCGTATTGGATGTCCGGCGTCGCGCATTTGATTGATGGAGTTGATCAGCACAACCCCGTTCAACATGGCCACACCGAACAGAGCGATAAAGCCGACAGGTTTAAATTCATCCCGCGAGCCCAGAGAGCGGCAATCCCGCCGACCAACGCGAAAGGTATGTTGCCCACGACGAGTAGAGCTTGTTTGACTGAAGAAAACGTCAAATAGAGCAGCACGAATATTAGGCCCACCGCGAGAGGCACGATGAGCAAAAGACGCCGGGTCGCACGCTGCTGGTTTTCGAACTGGCCGCCGTATTCGATTTAGTATCCGGGTGGAATCCAAGCTCGGCAGTGACGCCGCCTCCCCAAGTAGAACATGGCGTGCTAAACCTGGCGGTACCCCGACTATCCTTCGACCGCGTTATTCGAACCACTGTTGGTCTTCGGCCACATAGAGACTCCGGTTTCGTTCTGAGAGCCGATAAATTCGACGAGAAAACGGTGATACACGGTTACGGTTTCGGTGGGACTGGCATGTCGCTCGCATGGGCGCGGGCGCTATGGTTGCAGACATCGCACTCGCGCACAGCGAGCGGCGCGCCGCAGTTTTGGGTTGCGGATCGCCGGGGCTAACCGCGGCACGACAGTTGCAACGGAGAGGTTTCGAAGTCACGATCTACACTCTCAGCGTCCCGGCCGATACAACTTCAAACATGTCGTTGGCGGGCTTCACGCCTACGTCAGGTCTTGTCTCTCCTGATAAACGCACGCCGGCCTGGGACGCCCAATTTCGCACGGCTGCCGAGATTTCTTACCGGCAGCTTCAACTCCTAGTTGGTGAACCTCGTTATGGTGTCAGCTGGATTGACAGCTATAACGCCACCGATAATCCGCAAGGCGGCGGAGGTCGTGGCGGCGGGAGTGGCAATGAAGGTGGGGCTAATCTGCTCCCTGAGCCGTTGCGGACCGGTCGTGATCGCGAAGTGTTCGGGCCAGGTGAACATCCCTTTCCAACGAAGTATGCGGTTCGAGCATCGCAATTGGCGATTCAACCAAATGCCTATCTTGATGCGCTAGTGGCGGACCTTCTAATGTTTGGCGGCAAAATTGTGATTCGGAAGTTCGATACACCGCGTGACTTGATGACGTTAACCGAGTCTATCGTCGTCCACTGCACTGGCCTCGGTTCGAAAGCGTTGTTCAAGGATGACGAACTTGTCGCGGCGAAGGGCCAGCTAACGGTCTGTGTGCCACAATCAGAAGTGAACTACCGCGCATCAGGTCGCCTGCCGAACAGCACTGGTCCGGCTGGCAACATTAACCCGAGGAGCGATGGCATTGTGATAGGCAATTTGATGGAACGAGGGAATTGGTCTCTCGAGCCCGAAGAGGATGTGATTCAGAGAAACGTGAAAGCGGCCATTGAGTTTTTCACTGCGATGCGCCAACCTCTGCCGAGTATGAGGCTTACTGACTCCGGGAAGCTGCGTGGCGTCCCTTCATTGGAAAGCTTTTACGGGATAGAATCGTAGAATTGATGGCGTTGAGAATCTCGCTGCAATTTTGCAGATGACTAGCGTATTTTCCTCGGGAACGACCTCGCACGGCGATGTTCTCGTTCATTATCATTAGCCGAAGACCGCTAGAGCCGGCATTTGTTTTTGATTCCAGCAAATAGAATCAACGACGACTTTATGTTGTGGTAACGGGAGGTTTTCGCAAATGCCAATCTGTGGACTGCTGATAGGCATAGGCTACCGAAAGCACTCCGAGTTCATCAAAAGGTTTACCAACTAACTGCAACCCGATAGGCAAGCCGTCCTTCGAGAAACCGCATGGCACTGTGATGGCAGGTGTGCCGAAGTGATTGAACGCGGCAGTGTTGCTCCGTGGCCGCTTGTGGGTTTCGTTGATTGTCTCGGAAATTAACGGGGCGGGTTCTCTCATCGTTGGCAGCGCGAGGATATCCACTTGTTCAAAGACGCGGCGGATATCACGACGGCACTCCCGGACGCGCTTCAATGTCTCGATATAGAGAACTGTCTGCACCAACTTGACCGAGTTCAAATGTCGTTGAGACCAGGGATGGTAAAGCTCTGGAGACTTGTCAAAAAAGGTCCTTTGGAAATGGTAAAGCTCAACGTCGTAGGAGCCGCTTTCGGAAATCTGGAGACGGGGAAGCGTGACATCGCGTACCTCTCGCACCCGCTTCTTCAAATGACCGATCGCCTCTTCAACAGCAGAGGAAACGTCCGGATGCAGTCCTTCAAAAAAATACTCGCGCGGCACGCCCAGCCGTAAATTCGCAATTGCCGGACGTAGCGCTTGCGAATAGTCGGGTACTGGCTCAGCAAGCGTGATAGCATCCCTCGAATCGTACCCAGCGATTATTTGCAGGATGGCTGAAGCATCTTCGACCGTTCGCGTGATGGGGCCGATCGTGTCCATCGAGTACGCAGATGGAACAACGCCGCGGGTGCTTACCCGGCCGTACGATGTCTTGAATCCAACAACGCTGCAAAATGC
>Ga0126373_10003307_pt1 | contig 12036 bp, 10 predicted proteins | sample PanSoiMetPlot_11_FD_92545 | JGI IMG/M metagenome (GOLD analysis project Ga0126373, IMG submission 92545) | Tropical forest soil microbial communities from Panama - MetaG Plot_11 | ecosystem: Environmental > Terrestrial > Soil > Tropical forest > Bulk soil | place: Panama | collected 2016-02-17
CGGCTGGTAGTGCAGGAACGGAGACGTTGCACCGTACTCGGCCAGCACCGACCGTGCGATCTCGTCGAGCTCGGACAAGCGGACCCCGACGGCTGCCTCCTTGCGGACCGCTTCGAGCGCAGTCGCGACGACGCGTCCGGCGGCGCGCATCTCATCGATCTCGGCCGGCGACTTGATCTCTACCACGCGTCCATCGTGTCAGCAGGCACGACCGTCGGCCAGGCCGACTCGCTACTCATGCGTCTGGCACTTGACCCGATGCCAGTGCCGGGAACTGCGCGGTCGGGCGTGAACATGTACGGAGTCGTGGTGGCCACCGCGTGGAAACCAAGGCGTAGCAGGATGGGCTGGCTCGGTGGCAGGGCGTCCACCTGGAGATATCGGTAACCTCGCGCTGCTGCCAGGCCGGCCCGGTACGCCACCAGGGCACGGAATATGCCTTTGCGGCGCCAGGCCGGGATGGTCCCGCCGCCCCACAGCCCGGCGAAATCGGTGCCCGGCACGAACTCGATCCGTGCCGCGCTAACCGGTTCATCTCCCGCCATCGCGACCACGATCTGAAGCGATTCCGGTGCCGCCTGCAGCTGCGCCGCCAGCCGTCGGCCCAGCTCCGGAGACGAGTGGCCGAATGCAAGCGCGCCCACGGCCATCATGGCCTCGATGCCGGTCGCATCGGTGACGGGCTCGAGCCGCACGCCGCCCGGCAGCATGACCTCAGGGCTGATCGAAGCCGTTTCCGCGACGAGCATGAGCTCCGCTGGTGCGGCCTCGAATCCTGCCGCAAGAAGCCGCTCTGGCAAGTCGGGCGGGCCGTCGTAGTCGTAGTACTTCCACTCGACTGCCGTGCCGCGGGCGGTGAAGTAGGCCTGCTGCGCAGCGATCGCAGCGTCGGCCGTGTCCGCGCTCAGCCGCGACCAGACAATGCAAGAGACGTCGGTACCAGGCGCGACCCAGCGCAGGAGGTCACCATCTCGCTCGACGACACCGCCCGCCTCCTGATCGTCGGGTCGCCGCCGGATCTGTACATCGAACGCAGCGCGCACGGCGCCGACATCCATAGGGCTCATTTCCACAGGCCGTTAGCCCACCATGGCGGCGAACTCCGCGCAACCGGATACTCGCCCGTGGCGGCTGACGATCACGAAAGTGGGCTTCAACACATGTCGGGATCGGCGGCCCGGCGCCGCCTGAGGTGACCGCCGGAGGACCAGCAGTGGTCACCGCGGCGACCAAGACGGGGGCTTTCAAGGAGGCTCGCGTCCACGAGGTGCTCACGCAGGATCAGCTCCATGAAATGGTCGCCCTGGCCGAGAGTTCGGAGGGCATCTATCGCCCGCCCGGCTCGGAGGCTGCCGATGGCGACGTTGATCGGTTATCGAGCGGTCCCGCGGGTCAGCGGGAGTCGCTGTCGTCCTCGTCGTCATCGCCGAAGTCCTCGATCGGCGTCAGCGGCTGCAGCGCCTGAGACCCATTCACCACGGCCGTGAATATCAGAGCGGCTGCCGCGATCGCGAGTTCTCGCCCGTAGGCGAGGAACCCGACGCCTGGCTGCAAAGGTGTGCCAAGGGCAGCCAGCCAGCAGACCACTCCGAGGCCGAGCGCGACGGCTTGGATGAAGACCGCGGTGTGTACAACCTGACGCGCATGGTCCGTCAGACCGCCGGCAAACGCGACGAGAATGACCGACAGTACCGGCAGCGCGACGATGTCAAGAGCGACGAATTGCCGCCCGATAACCGCTGCACGGAACGCAAAAGGATCTGGGACTGGACCGGTGATCTCCGTACCGTGCAGGCCAAGAAGCTCCCACAGGCCGATGAGCAGGCCGATGGCGGTGAGGACGAGCAGCGCCCACGCGATAGGCTCGCGGGCGCGGCGGACGCCGTCCCATGTCGGCTCGGCTCTTAGCGGCGCCTCTTCGCGTTGCTGATCATGCACCGGAACCCCATTTCGCAGGAAATACACCCTAGCTGGCTTTGGGGAGGTATGCCGGGGTCCGGTGTCGGCGGTGTGCCGTCGCCTAGCTGTTGGACTGGTTCAGCCAGTTGTCGAGGCTGGTCTGCGCGAGGTGGGCACCGGCGGCGGGTACCAGGGTGCGTTCCTGCAATTCGGCGCCTGAGTAGGGCGCGTGGGGATCCGTAACGACCTCGCGAGGGTCGTGACGGTCGCGCAGCGTGCTTCGGACGAGCTCGTCGAGTCGGAACTGCTGGGGCCCTGCGACCTCGACGATGCCATTTACTGGCGAGCCCACGCTGACGTCCGCGACCGCGCTGGCAACGTCCTCGGCGGCCATCGGCTGGATGAGCACGTGTGCTAGGCGTACCGTGTTTCCGCTGGTGGCCATGTCGGCGATGCCGGTAATGAACTCGAAGAACTGCGTGGCGTGGACGATCGAGTAGGGAATCGTGGACTCCTCGATCAGCGTCTCCTGGGCAATCTTCGCCCGGAAGTAACCACTCTCCGACAGGCGCTCGGTCCCAACGACCGACAACGCAACGTGGTGCCGGACCCCGGCCGCCGCATCAGCGGCGAGAAGGTTGCGGGTCGATGTCTGGAAGAACTCCATCACGGCCGCGTCGTCGAAGGATGGGGCGTTCGACACGTCGGCGACCACCGACGCGCCATCCAGCGCAGCGGCGAGACCTTGGCCGGTCAGCGTGTTGACGCCCGTGTCTGGTGCCGCCGCGAGTGCGTCGTGCCCCCGTTCGCGGAGTTTGGTGACAAGTTTCGATCCGATGAGTCCGGTACCGCCTATGACGACGATCTTCATAACGAGTCCTCTTTCCGTGTGGCGCTTGCGTCGTGCGAAACCGGAGATGACCGTTATGCGTGTTCTATGCCTATGAGCTCAGCATCGCGCTCACCCGCGGCAGTCGCTCTCGGTGGCAATGCATAATGGGCCAGTCAGACGCTGGCGCAGCCGTCAATGCCGCACCGCATCTTGCGGCCGTCAAAGGCCCTGATACGCCCCCTACCCTGCTGTGGGTCGTATTCACTCGCTGTGGCCTGCACGTTTAGTTGGTGGCGGTGACTGGGTTCACGAGGACTGCCATCGGCCCCGCGACTGAGGCTGCGTCCATACTGGTGAGTCGCGGAAGGAGCTACTGTGCCTGACCTGGTTGTCAGACCTGCGGGCAATGCGGACGTGGCAGCCATCGCGAACATTGCGGCGGCGACCGGCCAGGATGACGACTGGGGCGGGGCAAACCCGGCTTACGTCCGCCACCTCATGGAGCATGGCCGGGTAGTAATCGCAGAACTTGGCGGCGACGTCGCAGGCTTCGGCGCCGTGCAGGAGATTGGTCCTGGCCCGACGGCCGTCACCATGCTGTGCGATTTGTTCGTCGATCCGGCGGTGCATGGCCGCGGATGCGGCCGGGCCATGCTCGCGGATTTGTGGTCGACCGCGGCGCGGCGCATGACGTTCAGCAGCCTGCACAGCCACGCGATGCCGCTGTACACGAGCTTCGGATTGGACCCGTGGTGGCCGCTGCTGTACCTGAAGGGATACACAGCGAGGCTGCCCGTCATTAACGACTGGACGGTGCAATCCGCGACGCCGGAAGCGGTGGCGGCCCACGAGCTGGCGTGGACTGGCGCTGATCGGGCGGCCGAGCACCGGGCTTGGGCACGTCGGCCAGCGGCCGAGTCCATTCTGGTCAGTCGCGACGAGGACGACGAGGTCATCGCCGCGGGAGCGGTCATCAATCGCGGCCGCGATCGGGGCATTTTCCATTTGGCCACGGCGCCCGAAGCCGAGGACGGAGTCGCGGCCGGAGTGGTACTTCAGTCGCTCGGGCAACTGGCGGACGAGCCTGGCCAGCTCGCACGCGTGTGCTTGCCGGCGCCGCACCCGGCGGTGCGCGCGCTGCTCGCGGCTGGCTGGCGCTTCGATGAATTCGACTTGTTCATGGCCTCGGAGCCGGAGTTGCTGGACCCGCGCCGGGCGGTGCCCTCCCCCGGACAGGGCTAAGGCAGTTCGGCGCCGTCCGTCACAGCAGAGGAAGAGCAGGTATGACGAAGGATGCCGACGCGATCGTCGTGGGTGCGGGCCTGGCTGGCCTTGTCGCTACCGCGGAACTGGCCGCTCACGGGCGCCGGGTCATAGTCGTTGAGCAAGAGCCAGCAGTTAGCATCGGCGGCCAGGCGTTCTGGTCGTTCGGCGGACTCTTCTTCGTTAACTCTCCCGAGCAGCGGCGAATGGGCATCCGGGACAGCTACGAGCTCGCGCTGCAGGACTGGCTGGGCAGTGCTGGCTTCGACCGGGCGGAAGACGAGTGGCCCCGCCGGTGGGCAGAGGCATACGTCGCGTTCGCGGCGGGCGAGAAACGAGCGTGGCTGCACGCTAAGGGCGTCAGGTTCTTTCCGATCGTCGGCTGGGCCGAGCGCGGCGGCTACGGCGCCTGCGGGCACGGCAACTCGGTTCCGCGTTTTCACATCACGTGGGGAACGGGGCCTGGCGTGGTGGATCCGTTCGAGCGTGAGGTGCATGCCGCCGCCGACTCTGGCCTGGTTCGGCTGCTGTTCCGGCACCGCGTCGACGAGCTGACGGTCACCAACCGAACCGTCGACGGCGTACGCGGGAGCATCCTCGCGCAATCGGCGATCGACCGCGGGCAGCCGAGCTCGCGCGAAGTGACGGGCGACTTCGAACTGCACGCGAATACGGTGATCGTCACCTCCGGTGGTATTGGCGGCGACCACGACTTGGTCCGCAAGAACTGGCCTGCCCGGATGGGCGCACCGCCGCAGCATCTGCTGTCCGGTGTCCCGGCGCACGTTGACGGCCGCATGCTCGGAATAAGCCAGGCCGTAGGCGCGGCTGTGATCAACCCCGACCGGATGTGGCACTACACCGAGGGCATCGCCAACTGGGATCCGATCTGGCCGCTGCACGGCATCCGTATTCTGCCCGGTCCGTCGTCGCTGTGGCTGGACGCGCGCGGTCGGCCACTGCCTGGACCGCTCTATCCGGGTTTCGACACGCTCGGGACTCTCAAGCACATCATGACCACGGGGCACGAGTACACCTGGTTCGTGCTGACGCAGAAGATCATCGAGCGAGAGTTCGCGCTCTCTGGGTCGGAGCAGAATCCCGACCTCACCGGGAAGAGCGTCGCGAAGCTGGCTGATCGGCTAAAGCCAGGGCCGCCGGGTCCGGTCGCGGCGTTCATGCGGCACGGGGCCGATTTCATCGTCAGGGACAGCTTGCCGGCGCTTGTCGCCGGCATGAACGAGCTTGCCGGCGCTGACCTCATCGACCTGGCCGATCTGACCGCACTCGTCGCGGCCCGCGACCGCGAAGTCGCGAACCCATTCACCAAGGACATGCAGCTCACCGCCATCCGCGGCGCGCGGCGTTATCGCGGCGACAGGTTGATCCGGGTTGCCAAGCCGCATCGCTTCCTCGATCCCGCGGCGGGGCCGCTGATCGCCGTGCGTCTGCATATCCTGACCCGCAAGACGCTTGGCGGGCTGCATACGAACCTCGACGGCCAGGTACTGGGTGAGAGCGGCGAGCCGATACCCGGCCTGTACGCGGCCGGCGAGGTCGCCGGTTTCGGCGGCGGCGGGATGCACGGCTACCGCGCGCTCGAGGGTACGTTCCTCGGCGGCTGTTTGTTCTCGGGCCGAAGGGCGGGCCGGAGTGCTGCCAGCGCGTCTTGAGCGCAGCGAACGAGGACCTGACACAGCTGATGAACGATGCGTGCCTGGCCCCGGCGCCGAAGAAGCTCGCCAACGCGTCCGTGCACCAGCGACGCCAAGAGCAGCGCTCTACAGACGCCGAACCAAGCTGTTCGCCACGTGCGTGCCAGGTCTCGGCCGGATGCTTCGTCGGCAGGTCGGGGCGATAGACGGCATCAATATCACGGGAACGGGGTCCGACGGACACAGGGACATCGTCTTCCTCGAAGCCGACCGCGCTAGCCGGGCTTACCTGCTCCGGTCTCGGTTGGCTGAGGATGTATTCGCCGAGATCGGCCGCGCCAGCCGGGCAGGCGACGCGGGTGCGGTCGCGGTGGCGGCCGCCGCCTGGCAGCCCGATTCCGTGCAGCGTGCGCTATCGGTCTGGGCTGATGAAGTCCGGCCGCTTGCCTCGTCCATGACGTTCCGCGTGAGCGCACATGTCCGCAGCGAGTCGAGGTTCCGGCGAGCTGACCTGAGACGCGCACTAGCCGATCTGATTGCCAGGGACAAGCAGCGCTGGCGATTCGCCGACCCGGCACGGCTCCAGATCTCGATCATCGAATTCCAGGACGGCCAGTACGTGGCCGGACTGCGGCTCGGCGGCGCCGACGGCCGTCGGCCTGGCCGACATGCTGCGCACGCGGCTGCACTGGCTCCGACGGTCGCAGCCGTGATGGTAGAGCTGGCGGGTCCGCCATCGGGCGGGACTCTGGTCGACCCGTGCTGTGGCGCAGGCGCGATCCTGGCTGAGGCACTTGCGGCAGGTTGGACCGCGGAGGGCACCGACATCGATGATGCCGCCGTCGACGCCGCGGCTGAGACCGCTCCGGGCGCCGTCGTCCAGCTCGGCGACGCTCGTGACTTGCTGCTTCCTGATGACTATGCCGACGCGTGCGTTTCCTGGCTGCCAGCCGCGCATTTCCAGGCCCACGGTGCGTGGGAGAGGTGGTGCCGGCCGGCTCTTGCGGAGATGAGCAGAGTGACGCGCAGCGGCGGCGCGGTGGTCCTGCTCTCACCCGCGCTGCCCCGGTCAGCTACTCCGGCTGCGTTGCGGCTGCGCCGGCAGGCACCAGTCCGGCTGCCCACTGGCGACGAAACGATCTGGGTCCTCGCCCGGCCCTGACGCAAGCGGCTGCTCAGGTCCCGCGCCTGCGCCCCACCGCGAAGTACGACAGCGGACCCAACAGGTTGACGGCCGTGGCCGCGCGCCAGAGTCCCTTGGGGCCGCGGATCTGGCTTTTCGGCCGGCGCTGGATGTCGATGAGGGCAGCGATCTTGAGCGACGCTTCGGCGATGGCAGCGGCGACCAGCAGTCTTCGTTGTCCCTTGCTTAGGTCCGCCCACCGCCACTGCTTGCCGGCGTGTCCGGCCATAGCCGCGCCTCCCGTTGAATTAGAGCCTGGCGCTGATTCTGCCGGATCGCCAGCGTTCAGGCACTGCATGGGACTGATGAGGGAGCGTTTGCCAACATAACTAACAAAGCGCGCCGGGAGCACAGTTCGATGGGATCTACCTGCGCGAATGACAGATAGTAATGATCTGATTGCTCTAGTAATATCTGGCGATGGAGTCGATGCTGTGCCCGGTGCTCATAGGCCGGAGCGCTGAAGTGCGGGCTCTGACCGATGAGCTGGATGGCGCAGGCCGGAGCGACGGTGGCACCGTGCTTCTGACGGGCGATGCAGGCGTCGGAAAGTCAAGGCTGGTGCGCGAGGTCATCGCAGACGCCGCCGCGCGCGGCTGTTTGATCTTGACGGGGCGAGCTACCGAGTCTGCCGTTCCTGTCCCCTTCCGTCCCATCAGCGAGGCCTTGATGGGTGCGGCGCGGTCAGGCATAGTTCCGGATGCGCGCAGCACTAGCGATTACCGCGCAGCGCTCGGCACTCTAGTGCCGGAGTGGAGTCACCCGGGCGACGGCGACGCCGAAGTATCCGCCGTCATCATCGGCGAAGCACTCCTGCGCATGCTGTCGCTGCCCGGCTGGCCTGCCGGGTTGCTGGTGCTCGAGGACCTCCATTGGGCCGACCCGGAAACACTCGCGATAGTCGAGTACCTGGCTGACAACGTCGCGGACAGCAGGATCCTGGTCCTCGCCACCCTGCGCGACGCGGAGCCGTCGGCGGGCCTCAAATTGTTGCGGTCGCTGACGGCGCGGCGGGCCGCGATGCGGGTGCACGTGCGGCGGCTGGCGCCCCGGGCGGTGACCCAGATGGCTGCTGCGTGCCTCAATGTAACGGAGGTGCCGCGGGCGGTCACCAGGCTGCTCGCTGACTGCGACGGGCTGCCGTTCGCCGTCGAAGAGATCCTTGCCGCTGCCGTCTCCTCCGGGGAACTGGTGCGCGGAACGGTCGGCTGGCACGTCAACAACGACGTGGTCACCGGCGTGCCATCGTCGATCGCTGGGTCGGTGCGGAACCGGATCGCGGGCCTCGGCCGGCAGGCCCGCAACGTGATCGTGTCGGCCGCGGTGCTCGGCCGCCAATTCGACTGGGCGCTGCTGCCGAGCGTGGCTGACGTCGGTGAGTCGGAAGCGCTAGAGGCGCTGCATGAAGCGCACGACGTGCAGCTCATCGAACCGGTCTCCGCAGACGGTGGCACCTTCCGGTTCCGGCATAGCCTTACTCGCGCCGCGATCGTCTCGGACCTGCTTCCGCCGGAGCTAGCCAGCCGGTCTGCGCGCGCCGCAGAAGCGATCGAAGCGGCCCACCCGGGTTTGCCTGACGTCTGGTGTGAACTCGTCGCTGAGCTACGAGCAGCATCGGGCCAGACCGTTGGCGCCGCCCGGTTGCTCCTAACCGCCGGCCGACGCGCGCTGCGTCAGGGGGCTCTGGCCAGCGCGATCGCGGTGCTACGCGACGCGCACAAGCTCCTGGCTAACGCCGGCAACGCGGAACCGGCGCTGGCCATGCACGTCGAGGAGGTGCTGGCGGAGGCCCTGGCCCTATCAGGTGATTATCAGCAGCTCAGCTTGCTGGCGGAGGACCTGATTGCCCGGCTGAATGCGATTGACCCGAATCCTCGCCGGCGGCAGGCACTGATCCGTATCCGGGCGGCGAGTGCGCGGCCTGAGGACAACGCGGACGCCGCGGCTGCGCATCTATCGGCGGCCACAGAACTCGCGCATGGGCTCGACGATCTCGAGCTGGCCAGCCGTATCGACGCCGTCGGGGCGCGGTCCGCGCTCGCCGGAGGTGAGCTGGACCAGGCCGCGCAGCTCGCGCATCGCTCTCTTGCGTCAGCCGAAGCCGTCGGCCTCTCTGGCTGGGCGGCTGAGGTCGCCGTCGAGTCGCTCGACGTCATTGGCCGCCGCGAGCGCATGCGGGACCTTGGTGCCGCGCGGGCCGCCTTCGAGCGTGCCCACAAGCTCGCCGACAAGCAGGCGCTTGGAGTGTGGCGGATCCGAATGCTCCACGAGCTTGCCACCCTCGACATGCTGACCGACGGTGCGACGGGCGCGCTCATGGAGGTCAGCGAGCTTGCGCATGAATCGGGCGTTCTCTCCATAGCCTCAGTTATCGACCTGCAGCTGGCCAACCTGTGGAGTCTCGGCACCGATCTCGATCGCGCCCTAGTAACTGCCCAGCGGTGCGAGCGTGGTGCGGCCCAACTGGGCTCGTCCCGGATGGATGTCATGGCCATCTGCCTGCAGGCCCTCGTCGCCGCGATCCAGGGAGACTGTCGGGGAGCGGAGAGCCAGGCTGAGCGGGCCGAAGCGATCATGCCGGACGACGCCGAGGTTCTGGCCACCACCATTGGCCAGATCCGTGTCCTGGCCGCGCTTTTCCGAGATGACGTTGACCGCGCCGTCAGCTACAGCAGGGCCGCGCGGGTCTACCTCGATAAGGCTCTGGGCGCGCCGGGCCGGGGTCGAGGTTTCTATTCTCCGTCGCAGGCCCCGGTCATCGCGAGAGGGCGGTCGTATGGCCTGCATGCGCTTCTGCAAGCCGCCAGTGACGGCGACATCAGCGGCGCCGTCGCGCTGGCAGAGACCGCTGGGGCGGCCGTCAGCTGGAATCGCGGCTGTTTGGCGTACGCCGAAGCGGTCCTGGAAGGCAAATCGGGAAAGACAGAGCGGGCGACAGCCCTGGCCGACGAGGGCTACGCCTGGTTTGCGCCTTTTGCGCCATGGTGGAATCGCCTCGCTCGCAGGCTGGTCGCGCCTGCGGCGCTTCGGGACGGCTGGGGCGAGCCCGTGGCCTGGCTACGCGACGCCGCTGCCGGGTTTGAAGGTACCGGCCACGACCGGCTCGCTGCCGCGTGCCGCGGCCTGCTCCGCAAGGCTGGCGAACGGGTTCCGCGGTCCGGCCGTGGCCAGGCCCAGGTGCCGCCCCAGATGCGCAGGCTGGGCGTGACCAGCCGGGAGATGGACGTCTACTTGCTCGTGGCGCAGGGCTACTCGAACGCTGATATTGCGGCCCGCCTGTTCATCTCGCCGAAGACCGTCGAGACGCACGTGGCCAACCTCGTCGCCAAGACCGGGCAGGCCGGGCGGCGCGAACTCGTGGCGCACGCAGCCCGGTTCGCCGGGTCTCGATCGCCTGAGGCCCGGACCCGCTTAACTCAGGTGCTGGAATGCGTTAGCTCAGGTTGCGCCTGATGCGTCGAAGGTCCAGGTCGGTGAAGATTACTGGCTAGTAGCGCGACACCCCCGGCAGACCACTACACATTGGCTCCCCCGCCAGCTTTGCCGCCTCCTGTGCCATAACCCCCTGCGCGGCCGCGGCCTGACATCACGAGGAGCCAGGCAAGGAGGACTCGTGAGTTCCAAAGCCGCCGCGGTCACGGCTGCCAGCGACTCCGCCTTGACTCCAGAGATGCAGGCCCGTTTCGAGACCGACGCAGTCCCCCATATGCGTCAGATGTTCTCCGCGGCGTACCGGCTCACGCAAGATAGGTGCGAGGCTGAGGACCTCATTCAGGAGACCTTTGCCCGTGCATACGTCAAGTTCCACAAGTTCGAGCCGGGCACGAACCTCCGCGCGTGGCTGTACTGCATCATGTTCCGCATTTTTTGCAGCACACGGCGCAAGCGCGCCCGTCAGCCTGCCGAGGTGCTTGCCGACGATCTCCAGGGGCGTCTGGCGATGGATAGCCAGGGCGGAATTGTCCCGGCGGCACGCTCGGCAGAGACCGAGGCGCTGGACGGCATCGGCGACTCCCCTGTCATGTGTGCACTCGCCGAGCTGCCGCTGCAGTTCAAAACCGCCCTCTACCTCGCCGACATCCACGGCTTTCAGCAAAACGACATAGCCGACATCATGGGCACCCCCGTCGGGACTGTGATGTCACGCCTGCACCGTGGCCGCGCCATGTTGCGCGCGAAGCTTCGCCAGCCCGCTGATCTGCCAGGCGCGCACGTGCTTGAGCCGGTGCCAGTCAAAAAGCCGGTGCCGCTAGCTGACGACATGCCGCTGGCGGCCTGACGAAGACGGCTCCCCCGGAGCCCCGGCACCCGCGCGGGTGACACCCCCGCACCCGCGCGGATGCCACCCTCACACCCGCGCGGGTGACACCCCCGCACCCGCCCGGGTGTGCCACCCCCGGACTCGCGTGGGCATGCCTGGCTTTGTTGGTGCCAGCATTGCGTAAGAATGGTCCATGAGTAAAACTCCAGCGGCGCCGCCGCCTGGCGGCAAGCCAGTTTCGACAGCGCCGCCCCCGCCACCAGCCTGGCGGCACTGGCTCTGGCTGCTAGCACTGGTCATCGCGCTGCTTTACATCCTGCCGAGCTTCGTGCACACAAACCCGCCCCTGAGCCTCACGTACTCGCAGTTCCAGGGCGACGTCGCGGCCCACAAGGTGAAGAGCGTCGACATCCCGAGTCCGTCTTCAGCCGACGCCAACATCACCGTCAGCGGGACTCTGAGCAACGGCAAGAACTTCACCACGGTTACGCCGCCGATCTCGCCGGGCTCGCCACTTGCGAACAGCCTGAATGCCGCGCGCGTGAACGTCTCGTATCAGTCGCCTTCCAGCTCCATAGGTGGCCTGCTGCTAAGCATCTTCCTCTTCGTGGTGCTGCCGTTCGCGATCATCTTCTTCGTGTTCAGACGGATGGCCCGCACCGCCGGCAGCTCGCTGCAGGGTGTGATGGGCGTCGGCCGGTCACGCGCGAAGGTCTTTGACTCCGAGCGGCCGCAGACGCGGTTCAGCGACGTCGCCGGATACGAGGGAGTGAAGTCCGAGATCAGCGAAGTCGTCGACTTCCTGAAGAACCCGGACAGGTACCGGCGGGCGGGCGCCACGGCCCCGCGTGGCGTGCTGATGGTCGGACCACCAGGAACGGGCAAGACGCTGATGGCGCGCGCCGTCGCCGGCGAGGCCTCGGTGCCGTTTTTCTCCGTGACC
>Ga0126373_10003308_pt1 | contig 12035 bp, 16 predicted proteins | sample PanSoiMetPlot_11_FD_92545 | JGI IMG/M metagenome (GOLD analysis project Ga0126373, IMG submission 92545) | Tropical forest soil microbial communities from Panama - MetaG Plot_11 | ecosystem: Environmental > Terrestrial > Soil > Tropical forest > Bulk soil | place: Panama | collected 2016-02-17
CACGGCTGGCGACGCGCGCTGCGCGAGGACCCTCATCTGAGAAACGGCCTCAACATTTTCCGCGGCGGCGTCACCCATCCGGCAGTCGCTCACGACCTGGATTTTCCTTTCGCGCCGCCCGAGACGCTGCTCGACGAACACAAGGCCTGAGGTCTCGGCAAAGGGCACTCGGCGCTTGCCTCCACTTCGCAGTATTCGCGGATTCGGCTACTCTGCTATGGATTGGGCGCAGCGCCATTCCTATGTGAAGCCAAACAGGCTGGAGAGGGGGAATGGCGCTCTTTCCGACGATTGCATCGGCGCATCCCGAACTGCAGCCGGATGCATCTGTAGGCCTTGAGTTCGCAACGGCCCAGCCAATCGACACGGCCGCGATCACCGCCGTAACTGCGCTCTATCGCGAGATCCTGCCTCCTGGCGGCGCCATCCTCGACCTGATGTCCGGCTGGGTCAGTCATTTGCCGCCGGAGGTTCCCTATTCGCGGGTCGTCGGCGTCGGTCTCAGCGCCAGGGAATTGGCCGAAAATGCGTTTCTCGACGAATGGTGCGTGCAGGATTTGAATTGCGAGCCGCGTTTGCCGTTCGCTACCGCCGAGTTCGACGGCGCCGCGATCTGCGTGGCGATCCAACACCTGACACGGCCTTGCGAGGTCATCCGCGAAGCTGGGCGCGTATTGAAGCCGGGTGCGCCGCTGATCGTGACCTTCTCGAACCGCTGTCTGCCGACCCCTGCGATCGGATGCTGGTGCCTTCTCGACGATGCCGGGCAGCTCTGCCTGATCGCACAGCATTTCGTAGAGGCAGGCAATTGGGCCGACATCCGCTGCCTCGACCGCACGCCACCTGGCGGGGAAAACCCGCTCTACGCGGTGATCGGCCGCAGCCTTGGTCCCGCGCCGGTGGCGGCTAGCTGTCGTAGCTCACCATCGACGTGAACGGGACATCGATCCGGCTGCGTCCGCGCAAAAAGGCCAGCTCGATGATGCACGCCGCTGCCGCAACGTCTCCGCCACGCTGGCGCACGAGATTGATCGCGGCCTGCATCGTTCCGCCGGTCGCCAGCAGATCGTCAAGCACGACGATGCGTTTTCCGGGGGTGATCGCATCTTCTTGTATTTCGATCGTATCGGTCCCGTATTCGAGGTCATAGGCGAAGCGAACGGTAGGGCCCGGCAATTTGCCTTGCTTGCGGACCATCGCGAAGCCGCGCCCGAGCTCGAGGGCGAGCGGCGCCGCCACAAGGAAACCGCGCGACTCGATTCCTACCAGCAGATCAGGTTGATGCGGTCGCAGCGCGCTCGCCAGCCTGTGGACTGTCGTCTGCCAAGCGTTTGGATGCGCGAGCAATGTAGAAATGTCGTAGAACAAGATGCCCGGCTTCGGGAAATCGGGAACCGATCGAATATGCTGCTTGAGATCCATGCAAGCCCGCCCCTTGACGAATCGACGGCTTTCGAAATGGTGGTCGTTGCGACATAACGGGTTTTCTTGTAGTTGGAAAGGGATTGTTGGGCGGCGGATGAGCGGAACCTGAACATCTGAACGTCATGGCGTCCGTCGCCGCTACACTCGTCGAATCGGAAGAATCCGGGTCCTTGATCCTTGCGGCGGCGGGTCAATGGCTGGTCACGACCGCTGGGGAGCTGGATCGCCGGCTGGGCGCGCTCCATATGCCGCGCGGCGCGAACGTCACGCTCGACTTGGCCGGCATCGATCGGCTCGATACCGCCGGCGCCTGGCTGCTGCTGCGGACCGAGCACGATTTGACGGCGCAGGGCAATACCGTCGAGTTCCGCAATCTCAGGTCGAACCTGGCCCCGCTATTCGACCAGGTCAGGGCGGGCGGAATGGTGGTTCCCGCACGCCATCCGCGGCCGCCACACCACACGATTACGGGCTTCCTCGAGCGAATTGGACGGATCTCGCTCGGGCTTGTCGCCCGCGCCTTTAGTCTGCTGGGCTTTTTTGGCGTCATCTGCATAACCGCAGGCAGAGTCCTGCTCCACCCCACGCGGTTGCGGGTAACGCCGCTGGTGGCTCAGATGGAGCAGACCGGGGTCAATGCCGTCCCGATCGTCGGGTTGTTGTAGCTCCTGATCGGGATCGTGCTCGCCTATCAGGGCGCCGACCAGCTTCGCCGCTTCGGGGCGGAAATCTACACCGTCAATTTGCTCGGGGTTGGAATTTTGCGCGAACTAGGCGTCTTGATGGCGGCGATCATCATCGCCGGCCGGTCGGGCAGCGCCTTCACCGCGCAAATCGGGACGATGCGGGTCAATGAAGAGATCGACGCGATGCGCACGATCGGGCTCGACCCGGTCGAAGTGCTGGTAATTCCTCGGCTGTTCGGGCTCATGCTGACCCTGCCAATGCTGACCTTGTGCGCAAATCTTCTCGGGATCCTAGGAGGCGCGCTGATGGCGTGGGCGTCGCTCGACATCACGCCTCAACAATTTACGCGTCAGTTGCAATCTGCCCTTTACCCTTGGACGTTCTGGATCGGCCTGATCAAGGCGCCGTTTTTCGCATTCATCATCGCGCTGACCGGCTGTTACGAGGGCTTCCAGGTGGCCCGCAGCGCCGAAAGCGTCGGACGGCTGACGACGTTGTCGGTCGTCGAGTCGATCTTTCTCGTCATCGTCGCGGACGCCGCCTTCTCGATCGTCTTTTCCATGTTGCGGATCTGAGCATGAGCGATCGGTCCAGCGAACCGCTGATACGCGTGCGCGGTCTCGTCAACCGGTTCGGCAACGAGACCGTCCACGAGGATCTCGATCTCGACGTTCGCCGCGGCGAAGTGCTCGGAATTGTCGGCGGCTCCGGGTCGGGGAAATCAGTGTTGCTGCGCACGGTCGTCGGCCTCAACCGGCCCGTCGCGGGCAAGATCGAAGTTTTCGGGAGCGACGTCCTCGCGGCGAGCGACGCCGAGCGCCGCGAACTCGAAAAGCGCTGGGGGGTGCTCTTTCAAGATGGCGCGCTGTTCAGCTCGCTGACGGTCGCACAAAACGTCGAGGTTCCGATCAAGGAGCACTTCAAATTGCCCCTTCGCCTGATGGACGAGATTTCGGCCATCAAGGTGGGGCTGGTCGGGTTGCCGGCGGACGCCGGTGAAAAGTACCCAGCCCAGCTGTCGGGCGGGATGCGCAAGCGCGCCGGACTCGCGCGCGCCCTCGCGCTCGACCCCGAAGTGGTCTTCCTCGACGAGCCGACGGCCGGGCTCGATCCGATCGCCGCCGGCGGGTTCGACGGGTTGATCCGCGATCTGAGAGCAAGCCTCGGGCTCACCGTGTTCATGGTGACCCACGACCTCGATAGCCTGTTCGCGATTTGCGATCGGGTGGCGGTGCTCGTCGACAAGAAGTTGCGCGTCGGCACCTTGGAGCAGCTGCTCAAGGACGATCACCCTTGGATTCACGGGTATTTTCACGGCCCGCGAGGCCGGACCGCGCAAGCAGCGGAAGCGGCCGCCGCGATACCAGAGCGGAGCGCGGCGCCCGTGTGAGCCGGGCGTTCTCAGGAGAAGGCGGATGGAAACGAGAGCCCATTACGTGGCCGTCGGCGCGTTCGTCCTCGCGATCATCGTCATCGGATTCGTGGCGGTGCTGTCGCTCGGACGCGTGGACTTCGCGCAGGACCTCACTCGCTATTATATTTTCTTCAAAGGCTCGGTTACCGGTCTGAGCAAGGGTTCACTGGTCCAATACAACGGCATCACCGTCGGCCGCGTCGTCGATGTCCGCGTCGATCCTGACGACCTCGAAAAGATCCAGGTCACCGTCGAAATCGACAAGGACCTGGTCAAGATAAAGACCGACGCCAGGGCCTTTGTCGATACCAACCTGCTCAGCGGAGTCGCCACGATCCAAATCCGCGGCGGCACCCGAGATGCCAATGATCTCGAGCCGGAACCTGGCCACCGCTATCCGGTCATTGCCGCCGGAAGCTCGGTGTTTCAGCGGGTCAGCGAAGCCGGGCCGCAATTATTGGACCGCCTGACGGTCGCTGTGGACAACCTCAACGATCTGCTGTCCGAGCAGAACCGCAAGGCAGTTTCCGACAGCCTTCAGAATGTTCGGACGATTACCGAGGCTTTTGTCGCGCCGAGCCGGGAGGTCAGCGAGCTGGTCGGCAATGCGAATGCGACCGTGCAGCAGATGACGACCTTGCTCGGGCATCTCGACCACGGTTTTGCAGGCAAGGGCGGTCTGAAGGACGATGCGTCGCAGGCGCTTGCCGATTTCGACCGGCTCGCGAAAAACCTGATCGACACGAACCGGCAACTACAACAAGTGTTGCAGGAAAATCGGTCCGGTCTGCACGACTTTACCCAATCGACTCTGACCCAGGTCAGCAACCTGGTCACCGACATGCAGCGCTTCATCGGGGGATTGTCGCGGTTTGTGGCATCGGTCGAACGCGATCCAGCGCGGCTGCTGTTTGGCGAACGGCGGGAGGGATATCGCCCGCAATGAATCTGAGCCCTCCGGCGATCCGTTTTTCGCGGCGACTGGTACCGAGCGCCTTTGTCGTGGCTCTGGCCGGCTGTTCCGGTTTGTTCGGGGGCGGCGCGCCGACCCATCTATATCGCGTCACGCCGAAGAGCACTTATCCGCCGGATTTGCCACACCGCTCGGTGCAGCTTCTCGTCGATGTGCCGCTTGCTCCGGCAGGCCTCGACAATTCGCGCATTGCGCTCAGTCGTTCTCCTGTGTCGATCGACTATTTTGCTGATTCGGAGTGGACGGATCGGGTTCCACAACTCGTCCAGACGGCGATCCTTCAATCTTTCGAAAACAGCAGAGCCGTGACGGCGATCGACCGGGAATCGGTCGGGTTGCGCGCCGACTTTATTCTTAGGACCGAAATTAGGCATTTCGAGGCGGTCTATGATTCATCAAACGGGCCGCCTGAGGTCTGGGTCGCGATAAATGCCAGGCTGGTCAACCCGTCGAGCCGGGATGTCATCGCGCAATCCGCATTCGAGCGCCGCCAGCGGGCGGCTGCCAACGACGTTCCGAGCATCGTTTGGGCATTCGACGAAGGCCTCGGCAGCGTGACGAAGGACATCGTGGTTTGGACGGTCACCAATCCCGCTTTGTCGTCAAAACCCGCTTAGTTAATCTGGACGTGTTTTGTTCGCGCGAGGTGACTGATTTGGAGTTCCCGAATCGCAGCGAGGCCTTGCGCGTGACCCAAGCCGAGGCCGATCGGATGATCGCCGCAGCAGCGATCATGCGGAACTGCCGGCGTGACTTCACCGCCGCCAATACCGACCCTGTTGCCGAAGCAACGGCGCACAGCGCCACGATTTGCGCTTGGCAACATTACCCCGAGGGCGAGGTCTACGATCCCAACAGCCACGCGCAATTCTTCTTCCACGCCCATCCGAATGATGGTCGGCAAGGGCCCGAGCGCGGCCATTTCCATACTTTTATGCGGGCCGAGGGCATGCCGAGCGGCGCGGCACCCATGCTTCTTCCCGAGTTGGCAGTTGCCGACCTGACCGCTCCGCCTCCGCAGGCAGCGCCGCGGAAACGTGGGACGCGTGACGAGGTGAGCCACCTGATCGCCATCGCGGTCAATTTTCGCGGCGAGCCGATTCGCCTGTTCACCACCAACCGCTGGGTCACCGGCGAAACCTGGTATAGAGCCGAAGATGTGATCCGCATGCTGGATTGCTTTGCCGTCGAGGAACCGGAGCCGTCAGCCGTGCTCAATCGCTGGATCGGCGCGACGGTCGCCTTGTACCGCCCGCAAATCGCGGCGCTGCTGCGGGCCCGCGACGAGACTGTCATGGCGTGGCGCCGGCGCCGGCGTTCGCAAGTGCTCGAAGATTTGCGGCTGGAGATTACTTCGAGCCTAAACATCGACGTTGATACGCAGCTCGCCTTGATCGACCGGGTCCGCGGAAGCCCCGGAGACAGCGGTCTTCCACGCGTTCCGGCCTTGCCGCCGATGGCCGAGGGCTGGGAGGCAGGCTGCCTCGGCTGACAACGGCCGCGACCGATGCCCGTCAGTGGCTGCCGGGCTGGCCGGGCGGCTGTCGCGGCGGCAGGCCGTTCCCCGTCAGGCATTCCTTCAGCTTGGCGTCGCGCTTGGCGTTCGCCTCGGCGCTGAAGTCCGGATAGGCGGTTTGTGCCTGCCGGGCGCAGTTGTCCATCGTCTTCCAATTGCGCATCGCCGACTGGCCCTGCTGGGTCGCTCGGGCGCCGAGCGGCTGCAGCAGAAGCACGGCGGCGAGCAGCATGGCAAATCGCTTCATCGACACCTCCGTCCCAATGATACAGCGCTCTCGATCCACCGTGGTGTTGCGCTTCGAGAGAAACTGAGGCTCCATGGGGGCCGGGGCGACCGGAGGGCTGGAATGCTGAAGATTTGGGGGCGGACGACCTCGTCCAACGTACAGAAGGTGCTCTGGTGCTGCGCCGAGCTCGGGATCGAATATGAACGCGTCGATATCGGCGGACCCTTCGGCGGCAACCAAGATCCGGAGTACCTCGCACTAAACCCGAACGGCTTGGTGCCGACGGTCAAGGACGATGAGCTCGTCATGTGGGAATCGAACACGATCTGCCGATATCTGTGTACGACACGCAACGGCGAGCAGCTCTATCCGAGCGACCCCCAGGCGCGGACTCATATCGAGCGATGGATGGACTGGCAGCTCTCCAGCATCGGCCCGCCAATGGGTGCGTTGCTGTTCGGACTGATCCGGACGCGGCCGGAGCACCTGGATCACGCGGCGGTGGAGGCCGCTCGGCGAAAGGCGCTCGCCGCCTGGACGATTGCGGACGACGCGCTCGCGGACCGCACCTTTCTCGCCGGTGATCAACTGAGCCTCGCCGAGATCGCGCTTGGAACCCTGGTTTACCGATGGCACGCTTTTCCGATCGAGCGGCCGCCGCTGAAGAACCTGAAGGCTTGGTTCGAGCGGCTGCGCAATCGTCCCGGGTTCAAACAGCATATCGAAATCCCGATCACGTAATGGTGAGCCGATATCCGGCCATCTTGCCTTCGCACGACGACAGGCTAGTCTCGGTCACAGCCGTTCAAGACAGGGAGGAAGCATGTTCTTTGTGACGAAAGCGCGGGTGTCCATGTCAGCGGCAGCGCTCGTCATGGCCGCGGTAGCGAGTATCGCGGTTGCCCAGGATAAGGAGACTGTCATCAAGGACCGCCAGGCGACAATGAAGGAGCAGGGCAAAGGCCTCGGCGCGGTCAAGGCTTATCTCGACGGCAAAGGAGATCTGGCGCAAGCCAAAACCGGCGCCACCACCCTGACCCAGACGACAAAGAAAATCCCGCAGCTGTTTCCCGCCGGAACCGGCGGACCGAGCCCCGATGGGGACTACGTCGCAAAACCCGAGATCTGGACCGACTGGAACAAGTTTCTCGACGCGCAAAAGGCAGCCGCAACAAAAGCCGACGCGCTCCTAGTGGCGGTGAGCGGCGGCGACAAGACCGCGATCGAAGCCGCCTTCAACGATCTCGGCAAGAACGGCTGTGGCGCCTGCCACACGACGTTCCGGGAAAAAATTTCGAAATAGCGGCGGCCTGCCTCTCCTGGCATCGGTGAGAGTGACGGCCGATCCAGCTGATGCTGTCTGGCGAGTCTTGAGGGTGGCGGCGGTTGCGTTGCTGCCGGTTTCAAATTTGTCGGCGGCAACAGACGAGTTATCGCAAGGGGCTTATCTCGCGAACGCCGCCGGCTGCGAGGACTGTCACACCGACCGCGAGCATGGCGGTCAGCCCTATGCCGGCGGACGAGCGCTTGCCACGCCGTTCGGGACCTTTTACAGCCCGAACATCACCCCTGATCCCGAGACCGGCATCGGCGGCTGGAGCGACAAAGACTTTCTGCAGGCGCTGCGCGAGGGCGTGCGCCCCGACGGCGCAAATTATTTCCCGGTATTCCCGTACCCCACCTTTACGAAGATCACAGATGCGGATGCGCAAGCGATCAAAGCCTATCTCTTTTCACTTCCCGCGGTGCGGCAGGCCAACCGAGCACACGACGTGCCCTTCCCATTCTCGTGGCGCCCTCTGCAAACCATATGGAAACTTCTGTTTTTCACTCCTGGTCCGTTCCGGCCGGCGCCGGAGCGCTCCGAAGCGTACAATCGCGGAGCCTACCTCGTTACCGCGCTCGCTCACTGCGGCGAATGTCATACACCGCGCAATTGGTTCGGCGCGACCGAGCCGGACCACTTTCTGGCCGGGAACCCGCACGGGCCGGACGGCAAGGCGGTCCCGAACATAACCCCCGACCCGCAGACCGGCATCGGCAGCTGGACCGAAGAGGACATTACGACATTGCTGAAGACAGGCCAGACCCCGGAATTCGACTTTGTTGGGGGCGCGATGGGAGAGGTCGTGCGTAACACCTCCCGGCTCGACGACGCCGACCGGAGTGCGATCGCGGTTTATCTGAAATCGCTTCCTCCGATCCGATCGAAGAAGCAGAACGGATGAGAGGCTCTGAGCACTGGACGCGCGGGCGTTAGTTCCTATGATGTCTAAGCGCCGCTGCAGTGTCGGACCGGCCGGTCTCACGCCGGCGATAGGGAGAACGTCTTGGCGCGAGGGCGACCGGAGAATCTGTCCCGTTTCAAGCGGATCGCTTTGGTGCTGTCGGGCGACGGCGCGCTTGGGGCCTACCAAGCCGGCGCATATTCGGCGCTCGAAAAATGCGGCGTACGGCCGAACTGGATCGCCGGCACTGCCATGGGGGCCGTCAACGCCGCGATTATCGCCGGAAACGCACCGGACGAATGCATTATCAGGCTCCGCCAGTTCTGGCGGAAGCTGAGCAAACGCGCAGCTTCGGGCCCCCTTCGCGCGCCGGCGCGGTGGGCGGGATCGCGACTGGCTAGCCTTATGCCGGGCCAGCCACGCCACGCGCAGCTGCAGGGTAGGCGCCGCCGAGCGGCGGTCTCGCCGGCCCAGTTGCGGGGGCTGATCGCGGAAACCGTCGATTTCGAGCGGCTCAATTCGGGGGCGATCCGCGTCGTTCTTGGCGCGGTGAACCGCTCGACCGGCGCCGAGACTTTCTTTGACAACGATCGTCACGTCCTCACCGCAGAGCATGTACTGGCGGGCAGCCCGGTGTCGGGATTGCCGCCGGTCGCGATCGGCGATCAACTGTTTGGCGGCAGCGCGATCGCCGTTTCGGCGCTGGACGACGCGCGGCCGGCCGATACGCTCTGCTTTGTCGTCGATGGCTATGACCCGCTTCCCGGACCGCATGGCGGCATCAGCCGAACCGCGCGGGAAATCGCGGCGATGCGCCGGGTTCACGACCTGCGGCGCCGAATAGCGCTACTCGGCGAACGGATCCCGCCGCCATTGCTCAGCGAATTCGATATCCGCCGCTGTTTGTCGGAGGCGAGCGAGACGACAATGACGATCCTGCACCTCGTGCATGAGGTCGACGGCGCCGATCTCGCCGCCAAAAGCGCCGATCTCTCGTCGGCCGCGCTGATGCGGCGCTGGCGCGCCGGCGAGAGCGACATCGGAACCAGTCTTGGGCACCCGCGCTGGCTCGCGCCGCCGCCGCCGCTTTCGGGCATTGTCGTCCATGAACTGCGCGGTGGTCTGGCCGCGCCTCAATGAAGCGTCGCGGCGGGCACGCAAGTGCCCATCAATTAGGCCGGTGGTGACACACCTGCCGCAGAAAGCGGCTGCGAGATATGCCGATAAAGCATAGCAGCCTATAGTTGCAAATGGCTCCAGGCCGCCGCGCCAAGATCCTTGCCTAAACGGTTGGCAAAGCAAATATAACCTCGATATCGCAGGTGTTTTGCGATGGATTGATTTCGCCTTGCGATCGATCGACCGGCGAACCGTTTCACCGGTCGGGAGGGTGGTCGAGGAGCGGCGGGTTGGCACGAGGAAATATGCTTTACGACACCTATCAAGTTCACAGTGACGTATTCGCCCCGGTTCGCCTGATGGCCGAGTTCTTCCGCGGCGTGCTGAGCCAGCCTTGGCCGCTGATCCAAGATTTCCCGCTGGTGCGCGGCACCGCGGCCGCAATGGAGCTGCTTTCCAACGCCGGTATGTCGCACGATCGGCCGGAATTCGGCATTCGCAAAGTCGTGGCCGCCGGCGAGGAAATCGGCGTCGCCGAGGAGGTTGTCGCCTCGCACCCGTTTTGCCGATTACTGCATTTCCGCAAGGAGGGGGCACGCGACGAGCCGACAGTGCTCGTCGTTGCGCCGCTTTCCGGGCACTTTGCGACGCTGCTGCGCGGCACCGTCTCGACATTGCTTCCCGACCATAACGTGTACATCACCGACTGGGTGAACGCGCGCGCCGTCCCGTTGCTCTATGGCCGATTCGATCTCGACGATTTTGTCGATGTAGTGATCCGGTTTGTTCGCCTGCTGGGCACAAACATCCATGTGATGGCGGTATGCCAGCCGTCGGTGCCGGTATTGGCGGCGGCATCGCTGCTTGCCGCATCGGGCGACCCGTGCCAGCCGGCTTCGATCGTGCTGATGGGTGGTCCGATTGACCCGCGCGCCAACCCGACCGAGGTGAACCGCTTTGCGATGGCGCACTCGCTCGAGTGGTTCGACCGTACCGTTATCACGACCGTGCCCGGGCGCTACCCCGGGGCGTTTCGTCGGGTCTATCCCGGCTTTCTGCAATTGGCCGGCTTTCTCAGCATGAATCTGGACCGGCATGTGTCGGCGCACTGGTCGATGTTCCACAACCTCGTCAAAGGCGACGGCGAAAGCGCGGCGGCAACCCGCGCCTTCTACAAGGAATACAGCTCGGTGATGGATCTGCCGGCGGATTTCTACCTGCAGACGATCAAGCGGGTGTTCCACGAACACGACCTGCCGCAAGGGCGGTTCCGCGTGCGCGGCGAACTGGCCGAGCCGCGGGCAATCGGGCGCACCGCGCTGATGACCGTCGAAGGGGAAAAGGACGATATCTGCGCAGTGGGCCAGACCGCCGCCGCGCACGGTCTCTGCACCGGAATTCCGCCGGCGAAGAAGCTGCACCACTTGCAGCCCAAAGTCGGCCATTACGGAGTCTTCCACGGCCGCCGCTGGCAAACGGAGACCTACCCCAAGGTCAAGGCGTTCATTCGGGGACAAAGCTAGCTGTGGCGGGCTCGAAACCGACGCTTGAGATCTCTATGGCAGCAAGCGAACACCACTGCCTCGACCCGACAACAGCTCCGTGGCTTGCTGATCAAACGACAGGAAAGTTTCTGCGCCAAACCAGCTCCCCTCATAGCAGATGACGCCGTCGGCAAAGTCGCCACCCGCCTCGAGAATAGCCAGCCCCGCTTCGACTGCCGGCCGATCCACGAAGACTGTTGCGCTGTTCATCAGACGTCGGATCGTCTCGGCAATATCGGCATCAGGGATCTTGTAGGCTCGCGACAGCACCCAAACCAACTCGCAAAGCGCAGGCAACGCCAGTGCAACTGCCTCCGCGCTTGCCAATTCCGCTTGCGCCAACTTGCTTTGCCGCTCGTCGTCACCGGTAATGGCTCGAACAAGGACATTCGTGTCGGCCGTAATCCTCATTGCTTGCCGGCCCAACCCTGTTTCGCGGTTTCGTTGATTTCGTCGATTGACAAGGACGGGCCGTTCTCCCGCCTTAAAAAATCGAAAATATCCGAAATTTCACCTTTCGACTGTGAGGCCTTGATCTGGATGCGGCCATGGGGAAGTTTTTCCACGGTTATTTTCTCCCCGGGGCGGACGCCGAGATGGTTGAGGAAATCTTTGCGCAATGTGACTTGCCCTTTGGCGGTGATCGTGAGCGTGCTCATGACGCGACCCATGTAAGGCGAATAGTCCTTACATCAAAGGATAGCCGACAGCAACCCAGCGCAGTGGCGGGCACGGAGCCGGCACCCTCGTCGGCCGGTGCTATCAAGTCTCTTGTGCCCGGCTCGTGAGCCGGGGATTCCGCTTGCCCCAACCGGCCGCGCCTATGCAAGCTGCGCGGGATCGATGACGGTTCTGACGACTTCACTCGACCGGCGGTCGGAGGCCTTTGCGGCGAATGCG
>Ga0126373_10003309_pt1 | contig 12034 bp, 9 predicted proteins | sample PanSoiMetPlot_11_FD_92545 | JGI IMG/M metagenome (GOLD analysis project Ga0126373, IMG submission 92545) | Tropical forest soil microbial communities from Panama - MetaG Plot_11 | ecosystem: Environmental > Terrestrial > Soil > Tropical forest > Bulk soil | place: Panama | collected 2016-02-17
AGGTTCGCCGAGCTTGAGACATATTGCAGGGTCAAAGGCGGGGGTGACAAGCAGGCGCGGTTCGAACGTGCTCAAGCGTTGCAAACTTGCAACGCGTGAGAATCGAGAGCGGATGACAAGGACCGTGGTCGCGGATTATAAAATTTCAGGCGTATCCGAGCGCCGTTTACGACAAAGCGCGTGCATCTTAGGCTCGATCAATTATGACAGTAAGAATATGAGCGCAAACAATGCTGTGTCCGCGGTCTTGACCCATGTCGACCGCGAGCTCGATTCAAGTCTCGACCGGCTGTTCGCGTTGTTGCGCATTCAGTCGATCTCGACGGACCCCGCTTACGCCGCACAGTGCCGCAAGGCCGCGGAACACGTTGCCGCCGATCTCGGCAGTCTCGGCTTCGACGCCAGTCTGCGCCCGACGGCTTGCCATCCGGTGGTGATCGGCAAGAGCGGCAACGGCGTCAATCCGCGGCCTCGGGTCTTGTTTTACGGCCACTATGACGTGCAGCCGGTCGATCCGCTCGATCTGTGGCAGACGCCACCGTTCGAACCGCGCATTGCGACGGAGCACGGGCGCAAAATCATCGTGGCGCGCGGCGCCTGCGACGACAAAGGCCAGGCGATGACCTTCATCGAGGCGTGCCGCGCGTTCAAGGCGGTAACCGGCAAACTTCCGCTCGATATTACGGTCATGATCGAAGGCGAGGAGGAGTGCGGCTCGAAACATCTGTTTGGATTTGTGCGCGATAACGCCGAGGAGCTCCGGCGCGATCTCGCACTGGTGTGCGATACCGGGATGTGGGATGCCGAAACGCCGTCGATCACGACGTCGCTGCGCGGCCTGGTCTATGAAGAGGTCCGGCTGACTTGTGCGGATCGCGATTTGCATTCGGGCTTGTTCGGCGGCGCGGCGCGCAATCCAATCCATGTGCTGGCCGACATTCTTTCCGCCTTGCACCGGCCAGATGGGTCGGTTGCTATTCCCGGATTCTATGACGGCGTGCCGGAACTGCCGGCGGACATCAAAGCCGATCTCGCCGGGCTCGATCTGACGCCGGAAAAATTTCTGGCGCCCATCGGGTTGAAAATTCCCGCCGGTGAAAAAGACCGCATGCTGATCGAGCTAATCTCGACGCGGCCGACCGCCGAAGTGAACGGCATTGTCAGCGGCTATACCGGCGAGGGGGCCAAGACCGTCATTCCCGGCAAGGCGATGGCCAAGGTGTCGTTTCGCCTCGTCGGCGCCCAGGATCCGGATAAGATCCGTTTCGCGTTCCGCGAATTCGTGCGCGCGCGCGTGCCTGCCGACTGCACCGTGGAATTCGGCAATTTCACCAGTGCGCCGGCTTTCAGTGTCGCGTTCGACAATCCGGCGCTTGCCAAGGCGCGCCAGGCCTTGGCGCAGGAATGGGGAAAGAAAGCAGTCACTGTCGGCGCCGGCGGCTCAATTCCAATCGTCAGCGATTTCAAGGCCGTGCTCGGGATGGATACGCTGATGGTCGGCTTTGCGCTTGACGACGACCGCGTTCACTCGCCCAATGAAAAATACGATCTCAAGAGCTTCCACAAGGGCATTCGCAGCTGGGTGCGCATTCTGGCGGCGCTGGCCGCCGCGTGAGCGGCGAACGGTGCGCTTATGAACGCGAAGCGTGACGCGTTATTCGGTCGCCGCGGCGATCGAGCGAGGCGTGACAAAACGCTCGAGCCGTGCCGAGTGGGGGCGGAGCTCCGCCCAGTCCTCGATCGGCAGGTCCATCACCACCAGACCCGAGGTCGGCAATTTTTCGCGTAGCTGTTCTCGGACTTCCACGTCTCCGGATGCGATCAATTGCAGCGCGAATTCGTGCAGGCTCGGATTGTGGCCGACGATGAGAAGCCTCTTGGCCTTGCGCGGCTCGGCGACGACGCGAAGAAGCTTAGGCGGACTGGCATTATAGATGCGATCGTCGGTTTCTTGGCACGGCGGCTTGGCAAAAGCCTCGGCGACCAGATCCCAGGTTTGCTGGGCGCGCGCCGCCGGCGAGACCAGCACCAAATCGGGGATCAGATCGTGGTGGGTCATATAAGCGCCGAGCGTCGGCGCATCGGCGCGGCCGCGTTTCATGAGCTTGCGGTCGCGATCGCGCTGGCCGGGCTCGGCGCGCTCGGTCTTGGCGTGGCGGAGCAGCATCAAACGGCGCATGGCGATACTGTCGCTGTCCTGCCTTAATGTGTCCAGCACGACACTGGCCTCGGTCGCCCGAAAGCCTTACATAGCGGCAGCGATGCTCAATCCCACCCCCCACCGGAACGCTGCGGCGAGCGAAATCTACGGCGACAGCTGGTATGCGGCGACAATGGTCGATGCGCCCCGGCGGCCGGCGCTCTATTCCGACCTCGATGTCGACGTCTGTGTCATCGGCGGTGGACTTGCCGGCCTGACAACCGCGCGCGAAGTGGCGCGCAAAGGCTGGTCCGTGGTGTTGCTCGAGGCCAACCGACTCGCGGCCAAAGCCTCGGGCCGCAATACCGGATTTGTGTTGCCGGGCTTTGGGGCCGATGCCGACAAGCTCATTGCGCGCGTCGGTTTCGAGCGAACCAAAGATCTTTGGACGCTGGCACAGGCCGGTCTCGATTACGTGCGCGATACGATCCGCGGCGATCACGCGCCCGGTGTCGATCCGCAAGACGGCTGGCTTTATGTGTCGAAGCGAGACGACAGCGACGAATTTGTGAAAGACGTCGCCCTGCTCGGAGAACTGGGCTGCGATATTGAGGGCTGGCCGACCGAGCGCGTGCGTGAAGTGCTGCGCAGTGAGCGGTATTTTTACGCCATCAATTATGTGCGCGCACTTGCCATTCATCCGCTCAATTACGCACTCGCGCTTGCCGCCGCCGCAGAACGTGATGGCGCGCGGATTTTCGAAAACACGCCGGCTTTGTCGATCGACCCGAGCGGGGTACGCAAACGCATCGTGACGCCGAGCGCGCGGCTGCGTGCCAATCACGTGGTGCTGTGCGGCAATATCGGACTCAAATCGCTGATGCCGCGGCTCACCGCGACGATGGTGCCGCTGACGACCTATGTGATCACGACCGCGCCGCTTGGGGATAGGCTTACCGAAGCGGTGCGCTATCGCGGCGGCGTGACCGACACCGATGCCGCCGACAACCATTATCGCATCGTCGGCGGCGATCGGCTGATGCTGTCCGGTCGCGCCACCACTTGGGCACGCAACCCGCGGCGTTACCTCAGAGCGCTCAAAGCCGACATCAAACGCACTTATCCGCAACTCGGCGATGTCGAGATCGACTATGCCTGGGCCGGCAGTTTGGGGATTACCGTGCACCGCATGCCGCAGATCGGCGAGGTGGGTCCGGGCGTCTGGCTGGCCAGCGGTTTCGGCGGGCACGGCCTCAACACCACGGCGATGGGCGGCAATCTCATCGCGCGCGCCATCGTCGACGGCGATCAGACCTGGCGGCAGTTTACGCCGTTCGAACTGGTCTGGGCCGGCGGCCTAATCGGCCGGGCGGCGGGGCAGATTCGCGTATGGGTCAAACGGCTGCGTGCCCCGGTCGAAGAGCGGCGTGCCAAGGCGCGCGAATTGGCGCATTGGCAGGCTCGGCTGAACGCGGCCGATAGCCCTGCTGTTTTGGAAGATGAGTCCGCGGCCTCCGTCCCGGATCGGATCGATACCGATGCCGCCGCTGTCGCCGAAACTCCATTGCGTGAGAAAAACCCGCCGCAGACCACACCGCCTGACAGCGCACCGGCCGAAAGCGCCGATCCCGCTCCGGAACCCGCGAGTGAACAAGTGGCGCCGCGTGCGGGCCGGCGTCCAAAACGCACGCGAACAGGCGCCGGCCGGGCGGTCGAACACGATGCGGAAGCCTAACGGCCCACGCCCGACCGATCGGCAACGGGTGTGCATTAAATCGACCTTTGGCCACCCCGCCGTTTCGTCCCTAGCGGCCCCTGCTGTATCATGGCAAACCTGAGGGACAATGGGGCGGGCCCGCACGGCATGACAAGGGTTTGGCACTCGAGCGGTTGGTTGGCCGCCTGCATTGTCGTTGTGGGCGCGGCCATCGCGCCGACCATCGGCTTTGCCAGTGACTTGCCGGCGCCGACGCCCGCTGCGGCACAAGCGGCCAGCGTGCCCGCTGCGCCGGACTGGATCGTGACCATCGGCGGCGAGTTGCGCATCGGGCCAAAATGGGCGGGCGCGCCCGACGGTACGTTCCGCCCAACGGGCGGCCCCTTGTTCAGCATTCGCAAAGTTGGAACGCCTCCGGAATATTTCGGTCCGCGCGACAGTTTCGGATTCACCATCCTTGACCTTGGCCAAATCAAAATCGGCCCCGCCGTACAGATCGTTTGGCCGCGTAATGCCTCGAGCGATCGGGCGCTCAATGGTCTCGGCGACGTCGATTTTGCGGTGCAGGCGGGCGCCTTTGCCGAGTACTGGCCGGTGCAATGGCTGCGGTTGCGCAGCGAAGTGCGGCAAGGCATTGGCGGCGAAACCGGCGTGACCGGCGATGTCTTTCTCGACGCGATCGTTCCGGTCGGACAATTCCGATTTTCCGCGGGACCTCGGCTGACAGCGCAATCCACCGCGGCTGTCAGTCCTTATTTCAGCATCACGCCAGCCCAGTCGATCGGCTCTACCGCCGCCGGCCTGCCGGCGCTGCCGGTCTATCACGCCGACGGCGGTCTCTATTCATATGGCGCCGGAAGCCAGGTGGAATATTTCTTCAATCAGCAATGGGCGGCGCACGGCTTCGTTGAATTTCAGCGGCTGACCGGCTCGGCAGCCGACTCACCATTGGTGATCCAGCGCGGCTCGCCCAACCAATTTACCTTCGGTTTGGGCGCGACATATGCCTTCGTCACGCACCCTTGGTGGTGATTAGCCGATTCGGCGAGGTGCGCCGGCGCACTAGCGTCCTTCTCGCCGCGTCATAAAAGCCAGCCGCTCGAACAGGTGCGCATCCTGCTCGTTTTTGAGAAGCGCTCCATGCAACGGAGGTATCAAGCGCTTGGGATCGCGTTCGCGCAGCGTTTCGACTGAAATATCTTCGACCATTAACAGCTTGAGCCAATCAAGCAATTCGGACGTCGACGGCTTTTTCTTCAATCCCGGCACGTCGCGGATTTCGTAGAACAATTTGAGCGCCTCGGCCACCAGGCGATGCTTGACGCCGGGAAAATGGACTTCGACGATGGCGCGCATCGTGTCGGCATCCGGAAAGCGGATGTAATGGAAAAAGCAGCGGCGCAGGAAAGCGTCCGGCAATTCTTTCTCATTGTTGGAGGTAATGACGACAATGGGACGCCGGCGCGCGTGAATCGTTTCGCCGGTCTCGTAGACGAAGAATTCCATGCGATCGAGCTCCTGCAGGAGATCGTTGGGGAACTCGATGTCGGCCTTGTCGATTTCGTCGATCAACAAAACCGGCCTTGCATCGGCGATGAACGCCTCCCACAGCTTGCCGCGCTTGATGTAATTGCGGATGTCCTTGACCCGCGCGTCGCCCAATTGGCTGTCGCGCAGCCGCGTCACCGCATCGTATTCATAAAGGCCCTGCAGCGCCTTGGTGGTCGATTTGATGTGCCATTCGATCAGCGGCGCGCCCAGCGCCTTGGCGATTTCCAGCGCCAGGACGGTTTTGCCGGTCCCCGGTTCCCCCTTTACCAGGAGGGGGCGCTCGAGCGCGATTGCGGCGTTAACCGCAACTTTCAAATCATCGGTGGCGACGTAGCCGCTGGTGCCTTCAAAACGCATGAAACGCCCTCCGGGGGCGGCAAACTAGATCACTCGGCCAAGGCGCCACAAGCGCGCGGCCTGAGCGCTAGGGCCTGCCTTTTGAAGCTGACCACAGCTGCGGCGTCCCCCGCTCACGATCTTGTTGTCACTGTCATGGAGCTTCGTTATAAGCCGCCGCGCGAGAGGGCGCTTCGCAAGTTGGGTGCGGGAGTACACGCAGATGCATTTGTTCAAGGGCAGAAATCGACGTCCGGACAAGCCCCAGAAGAATGGCAAGGGCGACGGAATTGCTCTTCCGACGGACGCGAAATTCTACCGGCCGAGCGATAAAGAGCCGTTCATGAACGAGCGCCAGCGGGAGTATTTCCGGCTGAAGCTGCTCAATTGGCGCGAGGACATCCTCAAAGAGGCCAAAGAGACCCTCCAGCACTTGCACGACGAAAGCCAGAATCACCCCGATCTCGCCGACCGCGCATCCTCGGAGACCGACCGCGCGATCGAACTGCGCGCCCGCGACCGGCAGCGCAAACTGATCGCCAAAATCGATGCTGCGCTGCAACGCATCGAGGACGGCACTTACGGATATTGTGAAGAAACTGGCGAGCCGATCACACTCAAGCGGCTGGAAGCGCGGCCGATTGCCACGCTCTCGATCGAGGCCCAGGAACGCCATGAACGGCGTGAACGGGTTTACCGCGACGACTGAGGTCGCCTAGGCACCGGACCCGACAGGCCGCGCCGAGCGATTGACACCCTTCGGATCAGCTTCGACAATTTGGAATGCAGATCACCGCCGCGGTCGTCCGTGAACGTTCGGCACCCTTCGCATTAGAAAAATTGGAGCTCTGCGATCCGCGCCCGGACGAAGTGATCGTGCGCGTGGTGGCGAGCGGGATGTGCCAGACCGATCTGCACGGCCGGGATGGTTACTTCGCTTCGCCCTATCCCGCGGTCTACGGTCACGAGGGTGCCGGCGTGGTCCATGCCGTCGGCAGCGCGGTCGCCTCGTTGGCGCCCGGCGACCACGTTGTCATGTCGTTTCCGTGGTGCGGAACCTGCGCGAACTGTCAGCAGCACAAATATTGCTATTGCACGCACGGACGGAGTCTGAAAATGCACGGCCGCCGCGCCGACGGTTCGACGCTGATGTCGAGAAACGGCGCCCCCGTTTATAGCGCCTTCTTTCAACAGTCTTCGTTCGGCACCTACGCGCTCACCCAGGAGCGCTATGTGGTGAAGGTGCGAAAAGACGCGCCGCTGGAAGCCTTGGGGCCGCTCGCCTGCAGCGGCCAAACCGGAGCTGGAGCCGTCCTCAATGCCCTGCAACCGCAGCCCGGCGACAGTCTTGCTATATTCGGGGTCGGCGCTGTCGGGCTTTCGGCTGTGATGGCGGCAAAAATCGCCGGCTGCGATCCGATCGTCGCCGTTGATGTGCACGCGCATCGGCTGGCGCTGGCACGCGAACTCGGCGCCACGCATACGATCGATCATACCGGCCGCGACAAAGTCGTCGACGACGTTCGAGCCGTCGCGCCGGGCGGCGTGCGTTTTGCAATCGATACTTCGGCGCTACCCAGCGTGTTCCGAGAGGCAATCGAGGCGTTAATGCCTGGAGGCACCTGCGTGCTCCTCGGCAGCGCTCCACCCGGCACCGATGTTGCGATCGAAATGCCGTTTTTGCAGCAAGGCCGCATTGTGCGCGGCGTGGTGCAGGGCGAGAGCTTGCCTCAGAAATTTATCCCCCAGCTTGTCGATCTCATCGTCGCCGGGAAATTTCCGATTGAGAAGATGATTAAGTTCTACGACTTCGCCGACGTCAATCTAGCGGCCGCCGAATCCTCGTCGGGTGTCGCGATCAAGCCGGTGCTGCGAATGCCGGTCCGATGACAGACGTCAGAGGTCTGATGACGGAAAGAATGTTTGATCTGATCTGTCGTCTGCCGTCGTTGTCAGGTTTTAGAAGGCCGCCCCAAGAGATTCGCCATCTCTTGTTCAAGCGTGTCGTAGATGGCGGTCTTTTGGTTGGGCTTATTGGCCTCGGCCGGTGCCGGTCGTTGCTCGCTAGCGCGCGGATTGCGTGGCGGCGCAGGCGGCAGCGAATCGCCGCGCGCCGATTGATCGGGCGTCGCCGTTGGCCGTGCCGGGCTGGCAGCTGCGCGTGCCTCGCCCGCCGGTTTGCGAAGCGCCGCTTCAAGCCGCTGGGCCATATCGGCAAGGTCCCCACCGGCTGCGGCTTCGCCACTGCCGGCGGCAATCGCGGGCGGCGGCGAGGATGGCGCGGCCGGTTGCGCGGGCCGGCGCGGTTCGAGCCGAGGCTCCGGGCGCTGGTCCTGCCGTTGTTCGTTGCGTTGGTCTTGACGCGGCGGCTCGCCGACATTGCCGCGATTACGCTGTGGCGGCGTTATCCGTGTGGAAAGCTCGTCGGCAAGGGCGGCCAGGGTGCCGCGTTGGCGCGGTCCGGGCTCGGACTGTGGCCGGCCTGGAAGATCGTCATGCTGCGCATCCGGCCGTGCCCCCGGCCGCGATCCACCATTGGCATCGGGCTGTAACGGCCATGAGCCGCTACCGCTATCCGGCAGTGGAATAGCGCGGGTGATCGCCTCGATTCCCGCCGGAGCCCGCCCTGCATCGCGCGCCGCCGGAACCGCGCGGACGATATTGGGCTCAACCACGATATCGCTTGGTCCTCCGATCATCAGGAGATGTTCGACATTGTCGCGCCGCACCAGAATAAGGCGGCGGCGGTTGTCGACGCTGGCGTAATCGATCACTGCGAGGCGAGGCTGCCGGCCGCGCGTACTGGCGCCGAGCCGGCCGGTGCCGAATCGGCGCACGGTCCACCAGATCGCGCCGATCACGCCGAGTACAATCAGAAACGCAACGAAAAAGCGCACGGCGAGCGGCATTTCCGCCCCGAACAAGCTCTCAAACATCCGCGCTACTCCCCGTATCGATCGTGCCGACCGCGGCAAGCGGTCGCCTTTAAAGGTTAATGATGCCCGCGATATTCGCCCGGCCGACTAAAAGCAATGATTTAATAACGATAACCGATTTCCCGGCAAAGCCGTCGCCAGCAACATTCTCATGGTTAACGGCGGTTTGAAGGCAAAACCGGTGGAACTCCGGCTATTTGGCGAAACGAGCGCCGAAACCGGCCCAATCGTGCCGCAGTTGTGCACGCAAGCGCCAAACCTCTTGCGCGATTCAGTCACACAGGGCACTGGAAACCGGCATGACAGAGCAGCTCATGTCGGTGCCTGCTATCAGCAAGGTCCCCGCTGGGTCTGTTTCAGGGGAGTCACGCGGCGCGGACGTCGGTGCGGCGGACGGCGAGGCTGCCGCCACCGAACGCGGCGGCAGCATTGCCTTGGTGCTCCTGGTCGCGGTGGCGCTGGTCGCGGCGCTCAGCGCGATCTTGACGTTGGGCGGCAGCAATGCCGAGCAATACACCATCGCTTTTCTCGCCGTCCTCGCCAGCATTGGCGTGTTTTCGCTGTTCGCCTTTGCCTGCGGAATCCTGCGTGTGCGCGCGGCGGCCTATCATGGCAATCCACTGATCAAAGCGGTGGTTGATGGCGCTCCCGACGCGGTCGTCGTCACCGCCAATGACGGCCGCGTCCTCTATGCCAATCCGGCCTATCTCGATCTGATCGGAGCGAGCGGCGGCCATGAAATCCGGCCGGTGGAGCGCGCGTTCATGGGTGACGCCGATGCGTCGGAGGCCATCTATCGGCTGCTGCGAGCGGCGCGGGAAGGCCGCCAGCTCGAGGAAGAGGTGCGTGTCACCGGAGTGAAAGGCCGGCCCGCGCGCTGGCTCCGCTTCCGCATCCGGCCGCTCGGCGGCGACAAGCGCGCGGCGCGGCTGACGGTCTGGTCGCTTGCCGACGTCACGCGCGAACGCGAGCGCCAGGAGAACGTGTTCCAGGAATTGCAGCACGCCATCGATTATCTCGATCACGCGCCCGCCGGATTTTTTTCCGTCAACCACAAGGGCGAAGTCGTCTATCTCAATGCCACGCTTGCCAATTGGCTCGATCATGATCTCGCCCAGGTCGGCTCTGGCGGGCTCAAACTCGGCGAGATAATCGCCGGCGACGGTGCGGCGCTGCTGACCACGCTGACCGCCGCGCCAGGCGAGGTAAAGACCGAGGTACTCGATCTCGATCTGCGCACCCGCAGCGGCGGCACAGTGCCGGTGCGCGTGTTGCATAATGTCGCTTATGGCGGTGACGGCACGCCCGGCGCGTCGCGGACGCTCGTGCTCAATCGGCCGCGCGACGACCGCAGCGATCCGCAGCGCGCCGCCGAAATCCGCTTCATGCGCTTCTTTCATCACACGCCCACGGCGATCGCCACGATCGACAAATATGGCGGCGTGGTGCGCACCAACCCGCTCTTCGCGCGGCTGTTTCACAGCGCCAGCGGCGAGGCAAAGGATCGTTCGATCCTTGCCACCGTCGCGCCGCGCGACCGCGGAGCGCTCGAGGGAGCAATCCGGCAGGCCGCGCTCGGCAAGACCGACATCGCGCCAGTCGACGCCATGCTGGCGGGTGAGAGTGAGCGTTTTGGCCGGTTCTATGTCACCGCGGTCGAGGAGGAAGACCGCGATCAGGAATCCGCGATTGTTTACGCGCTCGAAACCACGGCGCAGCGCGAATTGGAAAACAAGGTAACGCAGCAGCAGAAGATGGAGCTGGTGGGACAGCTTGCCGGCGGCATCGCGCACGATTTCAATAACGTGCTTTCCGCCATCATGATGGCGACCGACTTCCTGCTCAATGCGCACAAGCCGACCGATCCGTCATTCGGCGATATCATGCAGATCAAACAGAATGCCAACCGGGCGGCAAGCCTGGTGCGGCATCTGTTGGCATTTTCGCGCAAGCAGACACTACGCCCGCAGGTGCTCGACATCGGCGAAGCCTTGAGCGATCTGACCATGCTGTTGCGCCGGCTGATCGGCGAGAAGGTTGCGCTCGACGTCGCGCACGGGCGCGATTTGTGGCCGGTAAAGGTCGACATTTCTCAATTCGAACAGGTCATCGTGAACCTGGCGGTGAATGCGCGCGACGCCATGCCGAATGGCGGCAGGTTGACCGTGCGCACCAGCAATGTGACGGCGCAAGAAACCATGCACTTCAACGCCAAGGGGATGCCGGCGGCGGATTACGTGCTGGTGGAGGTCGCCGATACCGGCGTTGGCATCCCGCCCGATATCATCGGCAAAATTTTCGAGCCGTTCTTCTCGACCAAGGAGGTCGGCAAAGGCACCGGGCTCGGGCTTTCGACCGTCTATGGAATCATCAAGCAGACCGGAGGCTTTGTTTACGTCGATTCGGTTGAACATAAGGGCACGGTATTTCGCATTTTCCTGCCGCGGCATGTCGCGAGCGCGCAGGATGGCGCAGCGGAGCGAGACGATGTGGCCGTGGCCGCTAGTCCAACGGGCGCATCGGCGGCGGCCGATCGCAAATTACCGGACAGCATCGACCTCACTGGACAAGGCACAATCCTTTTGGTCGAGGATGAGGAGGGCTTGCGTCAGCTCAACGCGCGCGGGCTCGCTTCGCGCGGCTACACTGTTCTCGAAGCCGGCAACGGTATCGAGGCTATCGAAATGCTGGAGAAATCGGATGGCGAAGTAGATCTGGTTGTCTCCGACGTGGTCATGCCGGAAATGGACGGACCGACGCTGTTGCGAGAACTGCGCCGTCGCAATCCGAGCCTGAAGATCATTTTCGTTTCCGGCTACGCCGAGGATGCATTCCAAAAGCACATGCCGACTGATGGCGAACAACCCGCATTTTTGCCAAAGCCCTTTACGCTCAAGCAGCTGGTCAACGCCGTGAAGGAAACACTGGCGACTTGATCGACGATGTTCCAAACTGACGCACCCTGCGGCATGCGCGCGTGCGACGCTTTGCGACAGATCAGGCTGAGCGCCCGCGGCGTAGATAAACGCCTCAATAACACGCCGAGCCTGCAGCAATCGATGCTGCGCTCGGTGCAGGCGAAAGGGCGTCGCCGTGCACGGATCTGCCGCAACCCGGATCGGGATAGTGCCGCATGTGCGATGGCTGCGCCCGCTCGTGGCGTTCCTCTTTCTCACATTCGGACTGTTGCTGTGGGCCGAGGAGGCGGACGCGCGGCTCGTCCGCGACGCGCGCTTTGCCGGCGGCGCGCGCACGATTGAACTAAACCAGCTGGCGCTCGCGGCGGAGCAAGAGGGAATTTCTCCCCGTGCTCCGCAGCCTGCATATCCGGCCGGTTCGCTGGGCGGTTTGTTC
>Ga0126373_10003310_pt1 | contig 12034 bp, 11 predicted proteins | sample PanSoiMetPlot_11_FD_92545 | JGI IMG/M metagenome (GOLD analysis project Ga0126373, IMG submission 92545) | Tropical forest soil microbial communities from Panama - MetaG Plot_11 | ecosystem: Environmental > Terrestrial > Soil > Tropical forest > Bulk soil | place: Panama | collected 2016-02-17
TCTGCGGCGGCACGATGCCGTGCTCGGCGTAGAACAGTGCGACGCGGCAGTCGAGCTGCCGCAGCAGCTGCGGCGTGCCCTGCGCGCGGCCGAAGACCGCCGGATCGAATTTCCAGCTCCAGCCGCCGTCCACCGCGCGGACGGACGTGTCCGCGACGTGGTGCAGCACGTACGGGAGTGTCGGCTGGTCGGGCATCGGATGGAAGCGGCCGATAGCTGCCTCTCGGGTCGGGTAGACGCGCAGCGGCCCGAACGCCCGCTGCTGGCGGGCGGCCTGGTCCTCGGGGGAGATGTCCTGAACGGGCGAGTCGATGACGACGATTCCTTCGAGTTCGGTACCGAACAGGCCAGCCGCGCGCAGCGCCACGAAACCGCCCATGCTGTGCCCGATCACGATCGGCGGGCCGGTAATGCCGCCGGCCGTGGCGACCGCCCGCACCTCCTCCGCCCAGCCGTCGAGGCTGTAGGCGGTGCGCCGCCCGCTGTCACCATGCCCGGACAGGTCCACGGCGAGGACCCGGCGACCCGCGGTCAGCAGCGGCGCGATGTGATCCCACCATCGCGCGTGGGCAGCACCTCCGTGTACCAGGACCAGCCCGCTGGCGCCGACCGTGCCCCACGCTCGGTAGCAGATCTCGGTGTCGGCCACTGTGACCGCGCTGGCCGCTGGCTCGGCGGCGAGAGCCGCGGTGAACCAGGCGGGCGGGTCGGCTAGCGCGGCCGGAGCGGCGACGGTCATGGCCGAGCGCGAACGAGAACCGGCCGGGCCATCATGGCCCGGCCTCTGCCCAGGCGCGCTCCAGCACACCCGTGATAGTCGCCGCCGGCTGCGCGCCGGAGATCCCGTAGCGGCGGTCAATCACGAACAGCGGCACGCCGGTAGCGCCGATCGCCCGCGCCATCGCCTGATCGGTGTCGACGTGGTCGGCGTAGCGGTCGCTGGCGAGGACATCGGCGACGTCATCGGGGTCCAGCCCGGCCTCGACCGCCAGCCTGGTCAGCGAGTCGTCGTCGAAGATCGAGTCCTGCTCGGTGAAGTAGGCCCGCTGCAGCCGCTCCATGAGCTCCTCCTGCCGGCCTGCAGCCTTAGCCAGCTGCAGGAGCCGGTGCGCATCCCTGGTGTTACCAGTGCGCAGCCCGCTCATCCGGAACGTCAGGCCGTCCTCCGCTGCTCGCTGCTCCATCTGCCGCTGAGCCTGCTCGGCCTGGGCAGCGCTCATGCTGTACTTCTCCGCGAGCACCTCGACGGTCGGGGTAGTGACCCCCGGCGGCGCTCCCGGATCGAGCTGAAACGAGCGGTAGGTCACCTGCACCTTGTCCCGGTGCTCGAAGCTCGCGAGGGCCTGCTCGAAGCGCCGCTTGCCCAGGTAACACCAGGGGCAGACGACGTCGGACCAGATCTCGACTTCCATGGTGATGGTGAACACCGCCGTAGCCGACCCGCTTCCCGGGAGCAGGGCACAATAATCCGCCGCCGCGGGTCACCTTATCGCTACGTCGGATTTGCGGCTATTCGGTTAGAGCCGGGATGACTCCTGACCGTATGCCCGGCCTGCTAGTACCTACGGTCGGCGCTGCTAATAACAGCACTCCACAATGCTGGGGTTCGGCGTGGCACGCCCGCCCGCGCTAGTCGTGAGCGCCATCACGGCGGCAAGCGCGAGTGCGAAGGCGATGAGAATGCCGATGGCGGTGACGCGAATGTTGATCATTTGCCCGAGCCCACCTTTCGCTCCCAGCCGGCACCGTGCCGGCTGGCTGTCTGTCATGACACAGAGTCAAACTGCCACTTCATTGCACTACGAGGATGCACATCCACATAAGTCATGAGTCACACCTTTCTTGACTACGAATCTTCCCGCCGGTTAGCGTGCACAAGGGGCGGCGTCGGAAAGATTCGTGGCTGCCCGGCCGCTGGCGGTTAGGTGATCAGGGTGAGGATGGCCACCGGATACGTCGTCCCCGAGCGGCCAGACTGGACCCGGGCCAGGCTGGCGCCGACAGGTGACACGTTCGCGGCGGTCCGCTGGCATGACGGCGCCGCCAACGTCTGGGTGGGGAGCGGCGACGCTCCCATGCAACTGGCGTCGGACCTGCGGCCGTTGCTGCTGCGGGACTACGTATGGAGTGCCGACGGGCAGGCCCTGATCCTTGCCCTCGAGTATCCCGGCGGTCCGCGCCTGCTCGCCTGGCTCGACCTCCGGGCGCAGACCATCTCCCGCCTGACTCCTGGCCTCGAGGCGGACACGAAATACGTCGGCCAGGCTGGCGGCTCGCGGCCGGGCGTACTGGCAGCCGTGCGGCCTCCGTACACCAGCAGCTTCCGGCTCTTGCTGGTGACGCCTGCTGGGGTGGTCCGGCGCGAATGGTGCGCGCCCGCCGGGCACGCGACGCGCTGGCTGGCGACCGGGAGTCAGGCGGTTGCTGTCTGCATGGCCGATGAGCCGGGAGCGGGGCCGGGCAGCTGGCTGGCTGCCGATTCTGATCACGTCGCGCTCCCTGATGCGGGCCTGCGGGGCTGCACCTGGTGGCACGGCCAGCTTGCCGAGTCCTCGTGGTCGCCAATCTGCGAGATCCCGGCGGAGGACGCGCACTGGTCGCGGCCGCTCGCGTTCAGTTCTGACGGCCGGACCCTGTTCGCGCTGAGCTCGGCCGGGCGCGACACGCTCGCTCTGGTCGCGATGGCGCCGCCCGCCTGGACACCCGAGGTTGTCAGCGCCAGCCAGGAGCACGATGTCACCGAGGTGCTCATGGCCCCGGACGGATCTGGCCCGGACCTGGTCACCACGACCAACCCGCTGCAGCCGCAGATTGCGCTGTCGGCCGCTGCCGCGGCTGACCTGTCCAGGCTTTCCGACCTTGCTGACGGCGCGCAGGCCCGGATCGCCGGCCGGAACGCCAGCCACTGCCTGGCCGAGATCTCCTACCCGGTTGGCGGACCTGCCTTCGTTACCTTCGCGCGGTCAGGCGGCGGGGCAGTCCGCCCGCTCGCCAGGTTCACTGCGTTTGCCCGCCGCCGCATCCAGCGCCGGGAGCCGCTGGCATTCCGGGCGCGGGACGGTCGTCTCATCACGGGCTTCGTGACGCGACCGCCCGGATCGCCGCCGTGGCCGGTCGTACTGGCCATCCACGACGGGCCCTGGGCGCGGGATCTGCCGCAGATCGATCCATGGGCGCAGCACCTGGCAGCCGCCGGCTACTGCTGCGTGCAGGTGAACTACCGCGGCTCGCGCGGGTTCGGGAAGGCGTTTGGCAACGCGGGCGACCGGCAGTGGTCGCTGGCCATGCAGGACGACCTGGTCGACGCGCTCGACTCGGAGCCGGTCGCGGCCGTCGCCGATCGCCGCCGCATCGCTGCTGTCGGCTACGGGTATGGCGGCTACGCCGCGCTGATGCTCAGCACGCAGGTCGAGGTCCCGCTCGCTGCCGTCGCTGCCGCGGCTGCGCCGACCGATCTCGTGCGGTACGTCAACGGGCTGCTGAAGTTCGGCGGCCCGGATGGGTTCGCCGAAGCGGTCCGGATCGGCGATCCGCGCCACGACCATGACCTGCTAGCCCGGGCCTCGCCGCTGAGTCATGCCGCTGACATCCGCGTGCCAGTGCTCCTCGTCCATGGACGGCAGGACGCACGCGTGCCGGTCATCCACGCTACCGCGCTCGCTGACGCGATCGGGCTTGCGGGCGGACGCTGCGAACTGACTATCTACGAGAACGAGGGACACCGGTTCGCCCGGCCCCAGAACCTCGCCGATCTGCGGTCACGTACGCTCGGATTCCTCCGCGCTGCACTGACCGATGCGGTCGGCGCCCCGGTGGACAAGCAGAAGTGACGCGGATGCCCCGCGCTATGCCGACACCGGCGTCGGCGCGGCCGACCGGATCGTGGAGGAGCGGAGGCCGGCACAGTCAGCGGCGCGCTGCAACGCCTCGATCGCGCGCTCCGATCTGCCCTGCTGGATGAGTGCGTCGGCTAGGTCACGCCACGCCTGCGCCGCTCCGTGGCTTGAGCCGAGCGCGGCGAGCCGATCCGCTGCGTCGCCGACCACGTCGGCACCTGCCTCCGTACCCGCCAGCACCTGGGCGAGCCCGCCGACCACCCGGGCGTGCTGCAGTCCCGCGCTGCGCTCGGTGCACCTGGCCGCCGCTTGCCCGGCGCGGTCCACGGCCAGGCGGAGGTCACCGCGCAACATTGCGGACCAGGCCATCTCGGTCTCGCAGGCAGCCAGCAGCGGCGCAAACGCCAGCTCGGTCAGCGCTTCATACGCCTGAGTGAGTGTCGCGTCGGCGTCGTCCAGTCGGGGCGGATCGGCTCGCAGCAGAAGCCAGGCGTAGTTGATTCGCATGGCAGCCAGGCTTCGCGATCCGGCCGACTCGGACAGCAGCGCCAGCGTCTTGGTCGCCAGGTTCAGCGCTCTGACGATCTCACCGCGCGCCATCGCGATCGTGCACGCACTCCAGTACGCGTTGCCTTGCGCCTGCCGCGAGCCAAGCCGCTCCGCCTGCGCGAGGACCTGCCCGGCAAGGCGCTGAGCAGACGTCAGATCGCCGCGCGCCTGATAGCTTCCAGCCAGGGTGGAGCCGAGCGTGATGGCGTCCTCGGTTCCGTCGAGGCCGAGCGCGCGGATCTCGGCCAATGCCGTCTCCCCGAACTCGATACTGCGCGCGAAATCGCCAGCGGCGCGGTAGATGCGGCACTTGATGATCATGATGGACAACAGCGCCGGCGCACCGGGCTCGCCAGACCGGCTCGCCTCGGTCAGCGCGTCAAGCTCGGTCAGGGCGGCGTCCAGCTGGCCGAGTGCTTCATATGTCTGGGCGAGGCCCCATCGCGCCTCGGTCCGGATCTCGGCGGTGGTCGCCCGCTCGAGCGCCGTGTACAGCTCGCGGGCTTGGTCGAGCTCGCCGTTGGCCAGGGCGATGCCGGCGAACTGCAGGCGAAGCCGCTGCTCGTTGATCTCCTCGGGAGCTACCCCGGTTTCGAGAAAGAGCGCGGAGCAGCCGAGTCGGCGTGCCAGTCCGTCCAGTACCTCGCGCTCGGGTGACCGCCTGCCGGACTCGATCAGCGACACATAGCTCGGCGACACAAGATCTCCGGCCAGGTCTGCCTGGCTGAGTCCGCGCTCGATTCGGAGCGTGCGTAGGCGCTGCCCGAGCGTCGAGGTCATTCTTCCTCCCACCGGGGAATGTCCTGTACGTCCACACTCTAGGTCGTCACGACACTGAGTCAATATAGGCAGGAATTCCAGGTGATTACCCGGATTTGGGAGACCGGGGTAGTTAACGCATGCCTCGACTGCCCGCGCCCCGGCTGGCCCAGTTGTACCGGCCGGAGCCGCGGCTCAGAATCCGGTCGACCGCGGCTCCGACCGAGCCGTCTTCGGCCATCAGCCGGCGCACCACGAAGATCATCGTGGGGCTGGCCCAGAAGTCGCCGCAGATCCACAAGATCCCCGCGCCGATCTGCTGATCGGCGAGCGCGGGCAGGGTGACGCCGGGAACGTGAGCATAGACCGAGTACCACGGCGTGCTGCTGAGGAGCCCCATCGCCATGGCAAGCATCCACATGACGAGGTTGGTCGCGAGGAGCGCGACGGCCTGGGATACCGGTGGCATCGTGATCCGGAACGGCAGCGACGGGATGAACTGCAGCCAGAACAACAGCCCGGCCGCGAGGTAACTGCCGTGCACGAGCCAGATGTGCACGACCTGGTTACGCTGGCCAAGGTCGTAGAGGCCAGGCAGGTGCCAGACGAGCATCACCGCGCTGAAGAACGTCACGGCGACCCACGGCCGGAGCGCAAATGCCGCCACCGCCCGAAGCGGCCTGGCCCAGCGGGCGATCAGTACCTCGCGGGTGAGGGCCTTACCGCCGTGCCATGGCAGCGCATCGAGCAGCGGCTGCCAGGGCGCGCCCGCGACGATCAGGGTCGGGGCTCCGAACATGAGCAGCAGGTGCTGGATCATGTGCACGAAGAAGTAGTCGTCGGCCCAGTAGTCAAGGGGAGACTGCACCGCAACCAGCAGCACGGCGAGGCCTGCGTAGAACCAGATCGACCGGAGTCTGCGCTGCCGGGTGCGGTCCGGGCGGGACCGGGCGGCGAGCCGCGCGAGGCCAATCTCGTGCCAGCCTGCCACCGCGATCACGATGATCAGGAACGGGTCGAATGACCAGTGCTCAGTTAGGTAGCTCACAGGTACGGTCAGCCCGGCAACCTGGGTGGCGCTTCGGCCAGCGCCAGCGTCCTGATCGCCCTCCTGATTGGTGCCTCCACCTTCGCGCGCTGCGCGTCGAGGACGGTCAGATCGCGGCCCAGTGCGTCCTGCGCCTGACTTTTCGCCCGCGACGTGGTCGCGCCGAGCACCGCGGCGACATCGTCCTGTACGCGCTGGGCGTCCGGAGCAGCCCAGGTCACGAGGCCGCTGACGGCGCCGATGAGCCCGAAGCTGTCCAGCGACTGAGGCACCTGGTAGCTCTCCAGGTTGTCGATCTCCTCGTTGTTGGCCGGAGAGCAGTTGGCCGAACCCTGCTGCGCGACGCTGATCCCGTCCCTCACGTCGCTCGTCGTGCCGGCCTGCCCTGATTCGACCAGCCGCAGCGCGGTGAGCGACTCGCCGACGCCGCCCGCGCAGGACTCGATGTCGGCGTTCACTTCCCGCAGGAACCCGCGCAAGTCGCTGGCCCGCTGCGCCGGCGATGGCTTGTGGACGAGCGAGACCGCGACGCCCACCAGCACGAGCCCCGCGACCGCCAGCAGCACCCAGCGCGGGGTCCGGCGCACCGGCCAGCCGCTCGGGAGCGTCCGCGCCCGCTGCCGCTTCGAGTCAATTAGTGATGACACGCGATCACCCTCGATCCTGACCGGACCGCTGATACATCAGCGCGACGTCTCTGGCCAGTACGCGCGCCGTCACCGCCCCCAGCACGTGGGCGACGATCTTGTGCTGGGCGTTGAGGAAGAAAGTCTGCGGCAGCGCGTAGACCCCGTACGACGTGGTGGTGACGGCCGGGAACGGGTCCCATCCGACTGGGTAGCGCACTCCTGCCCTCGCGACGAAGCTCAGCGCCGCTGCCTGCTGGTCGTTAGCATCGATGCCGATCATCTTGACGTGCCGGGCATGGCTCTCGTAGTAACGGGCGAGCAGGGGGGTCTCGCGCCGGCACGGCCCGCACCGGGAGGCAAAGAAGTTCACGATGACCGGCTGGCCCGCGTAGCTCGCTAGCGAGACGGTGTTACCCGGCTCACCGAGCGCGGGTAGCGAGAAGCTCTTGGCGACCCGCGGCGGCGTGGCCGGCGCGGCCGGCCCGTGGGCGGCCGCGAGGACCAGGGCGACAGCGACGACTGCGGCGACGCAGGCGGCGCCCGCGGCTATTTTCGCCCGCCGGCTCATGGCCCGCAGTTGCCGCGGGAGCCTTGTCCTGACGGCCGCGGCTTTCCCGCCAGTCGCGAGAGGTGCGTCTTCGTGGTCCTGCGCGATCATCGGTCGCCAGGGTACTCGTCGGGCCGGCCGGCCTGGGCGGGCACCGCGGTGATCGGGAGCTGCAGGGCGGGCGGCACGAGGTCCGCTGCCTCCACCGGGCTGACCGGGAGAACGATCTCGAACTTGCTGCCCAGGCCCGGCACGCTCGTTGCCCTTACCTCCCCACCGTGGCCCTGAGCTACCGCCTGGACCAGGGAAAGCCCGAGCCCGGTACCTCGGCGGCCGGAGACCGTCGGCGCTCCGGTCGAGAACCGCTCGAACATGCGGGGGAGTTCATCGGCGGCGATTCCGGTTCCGGTGTCCTGGACGATGAGGCTGGCCCGGTGCGATCCGTCGTCCGTCGCCGCGACGGAGAGCCGGATGAGGTCATCTGGCTGGGTGTGCTGGACCGCGTTCTCCAGCAGCGCGTCGACGGCGAGGCCCAGGCGCTCGGCGTCGGCGAGCGCGACGGCCGGATCGAGGGTGCCAAGCTGCCAGCACCGGTCGGCGGCCGCCCGCCAGCGCAGCAGCACGTCAGCGATGAAATGGTCAAGTTCCACTGGCTCTGGGCGCAGGAAATCCGGGTTGGCTGATGCTGCGATGAGCAGCAGCCGGTCGCTCAGGGCGCGCAGCCGGTTCAGCTCACCGACAACCACATGGATGTCGCGCTTGTGCTGCTGGCTGACGAGCTTGGTGGCGAGCAGCTCGGAGTGCCCGAGGGCAATCGTGATGGGCGTCTTGAACTGGTGGGACGCGTCCTGCAGGAACCGGCGCTGGTTGGTCAGCAGCCGCTCGTTCTCCTGGCTGACCCTGATCAGCTCCGCGTCCGCGGCCTGGCGGCGGCGCCCGTGCCAGAACATGACCCAGAACAAAGCGGCCATCAGCGGGACCTCGGTGAGCTCATCGGGCGGCTGGGTGCCGCGCAGCACGTCGGCGCCGATCGCCGCGAAGGTCGTGGCGCACATCGCGATCATGTGCCAGAACGTGCGCTTGGCGCTGCGGACCCGGAAGCTGTATAGCAGCGCGAAGGTGATCCAGATCAGGTGGAACGGGATCGACTCCCAGCGCTGGAACAGCAGCATGCCGCCGAGGCCGAGGAACCACAGCAGGACCCAGGTCAGGTTCACCCAGCCCGCCCATGAGCGCACTCCGTCGAGATCCGGACGCGTGACGACCCAGCGAAGTACCCCGATGCGCTCTGTCAGCGCTGGGTTACGAAGCGAGTCGATACCCTGCACCGCGCACCGTCTCGATCAGCTCGAAACCAAGCTTGGACCGCAGCCTCCGGACGCACACGTCGACGACGTTCGATCCCGGGTCGAAATCGATGCCCCACACCGAGGCCAGCAGCGCGCCCTTGGGGACCGACTCGCCGGCGTGATCCATCAGCGTCCGCAGCAGCAGAATCTCGAGCCGGGTCAGCGGCACCGGCCCGAGCCCGGCGTCTGCCTGCATCCGGCCGAGGTCGAGAGCGAGCCTCCCGGCTCGGACAATGTCGCTAGTCGCCTGGTCGCCTGGCTGCTCATCGGCCCGCAGTTGCACGCGCACTCTGGCCAGCAGCTCGTCCAGGGCGAACGGCTTGGTCAGGTAGTCCTTGGCGCCCGCATCGAGCAGATCGACCTTGGCGGTGACGTCGGACAGGCAAGACAGGACGAGGACGCGCTGGTCGGGCCGTAGGCGCCGAATCTGCCGCAGCACCTGGCGTCCGTCGGTGGGCGGAATCACGATGTCCAGGATGACCAGCTGGTACTCGCCGGACAGCGCGAGCGCAAGGGCGGTAGCGCCGTCCGCGGCGGAGTCAATCAGGTAGCCAGCAGCTTCAAGGGCCCTGGTCACCATGTCCCTGATCAGCGGCTCGTCGTCCACCACGAGGATGCGGCTGGTCACCGGCCGGGCGACTACCTGGCTGATGCTCATCGTCTGGTCCACAGCCTCAATCGATTGCAACTGGTGTCCGATTAGTGCAATGCCAAGACGGTTTACTCGATAACTGGCGTCACGGTCAAGCCTCCCGCCACGCCGACGCCGGGCGTTAGCAGGGCGAATGGGCTTCGGCCGAGGTCATCGGCGGGTCGGCTGGCGCCGCAGCGATTATGACAATTTCGTCATACAATGCCGCGATCCTTGCCGCTCCCCGGATTGCGACCGCACCATCGGTTCCGTCATTCGAGGCAGCCTGCCATGCGAACAATTTCGATGGCCCCTGCCGACAGGCACGGAAGCGAGGTGATGGCCGGTGTCGCTGCCGGCCCGTGTCGCGACGCTGACGGTGGCCTTCCTGGCCGTCGTGGCGGTTGCGGTGTTCGTCGTCGTGCATTACTTCCTGGGCGGTCCGCCGTCGGTTGACTTCACCTCCGGGGTGACCGCGGACACCGGCGCCAACGTGAACGTGGTGATGCAGGAAGACCCGCAGAACACCGTCAGCACCCACCCGGACTGGGTGTCGTACTTCATTCAGGACCCGACCACCAAACAGTGGGAGCACACCACGACCTTCAAGGTGCCCGCTGGCAGCGTCGTCAACATGACGATCTTGGGTTATGACGGCTGCACCCCGCTGCGCAACCCGGTGTTCGGCAAGGTCACCGGGACCATCGGCAGTGTCGAGTACGTGAACGGCAAGCCCATCACCCAGCTCGACTCCTGGTCTGCGTGCAACGTCGGGCATACGTTCTCGATCCCGGGCATCGGGCTGAATGTGCCGATGGCAACGCCGAGCCTGAGCGAGTCCGGAACGAACGCGTTCTGCGGCACCTCGCCCTGCACAACGGCCAGCCTGCATCGGACCATGACCTTCAGCTTCCACACGCCGAAGACCGTTGGTAGCTACTTCTGGCAGTGCCGGGTGCCGTGCGGCGGCGGCTTCGTCGATGGCTTCGGCGGACCCATGCAGACGATCGGCTTCATGACCGGCAACATGGAGGTGGTGTCCTGATGGCCGCGTCTGCTGCCGAGGCCACGCCCGCGCCTGAGGCGGGCGGGCGGAACCACGGCCTGTGGATCTTCCTGATCTGGCTGCCCACAGCGGTGCTCGCCGATGTGCTGCTGTACTTCGTCTACGGCCCGCACATGCCGCCCGGCACGATGTCCGACAGCGCGGCGAGCCAGCAGTTCGACATCAAGGTCATGTCGGTGCTAGCGGCACCAGTCATGATCTTCGTGCTGGTCTACGCCATCTACTCGTTTACCGTCTGGCGGCACCGAGAAGGGGACGAGGAGGACGGGCCTGCTCTCTACGGGCACGCGCGTATCCAGGCCACCTGGATCACGGCCACGGCGGTCATCGTGCTCTTCCTCGCCGGGTTCGGCAGTTACGAGCTCGCCTGGCCGGGTTTCGCGGGCGCGGGCGCGGGCGAGGGGCCGAGTCCGGTCTGGAAGCCGGCCCACGGCACTCCGATCCAGGTGCAGGTCATCGGTCAGCAGTGGCGGTTCACCTACCGCTACCCCCAGTTCGGCGGGTTCGAGAGCCCCGACCTGTACCTGCCCGTGGGGGTTCCCGTCCAGTTCAATGTCACGTCGCTGGACGTCATCCACGACTTCTGGGCCTACCAGCTCGGAGTGAAGGCGGATGCCAACCCCGGCGTGAACAACGTCGCCTACACCACCCCGAAGAACGTGGGCGCCTTCACGGTGCGATGCGACGAGCTGTGCGGGCTCTGGCACGGAGCGATGACCAACCAGGGCCAGGTCGTGTCGGTGGCGGCATTCCAGGCCTGGGCGCAAAAGACCGAGACGCAGCTGGCCTCGATCACTGCGCTGCTGCCGCCTTATGCGACCGTGTACGACCCGACGGTCGTCCCGAACATCAACAAGGCCATGGCGAAGGCGGGCATCGCCGGCGCCAACGGCTACTACTACCCGCCGAACGACCCTGTACAGCCGTGACGGCCGCGACGAGGGCCAACGACGAACGCGATGAAGAGGTGACCTGATGGCCATCGAGACACAGCCGGAACGCGCCCAGGGCTCCGGCGGCGGCTCGCCCGCGCGTGGCGACGGGGCGCGCCCCTGGTGGCGGCGCCCCGCCATCCACACTGCGGTCCTCGGAGCAATAGTCGGCTACGTGCTTGGCCATCTGCTGGGGAACTTCCTGACCGGAGCGACAGGCGCGGCGAACCAGTATCCGAACGTCGCCCTGTCCGACTCCGAGGACTGGCCGATCGTGCTCGGGTACGTGCTGGCCGTCGTGGGCTGGTTCGCCGGCCTCGGGGTGTTCAACGACGTCTTCCGGCAGATGCTCGGCAAACCGGCGAACGGCAATGGCAACGGGCATGAGGCGTCCGGGCTGGCCAGGTACTTCCGGTACTCGCTCGACCACAAGGTGGTCGGCATCCAGTACCTGGTCGGCATGATCATCTACTTCTGCACGGCCGGGCTGTTCGCGATGGCGATCAGGACCGAGCTGCTGTCACCGGTCAACCACGTCTTCACCTCGCAGGTCTACGTGGAGATCGTGGGCGAGCACGGCACCATGATGATGATGCTGATGACCTCGGTCATCGTCGGCCCGTTCGGCAACTATCTCGTGCCGATCATGGTCGGCAGCAAGCGGGTCGCGTTCCCGCGGATCGAGGCA
>Ga0126373_10003311_pt1 | contig 12033 bp, 14 predicted proteins | sample PanSoiMetPlot_11_FD_92545 | JGI IMG/M metagenome (GOLD analysis project Ga0126373, IMG submission 92545) | Tropical forest soil microbial communities from Panama - MetaG Plot_11 | ecosystem: Environmental > Terrestrial > Soil > Tropical forest > Bulk soil | place: Panama | collected 2016-02-17
ATCGTCGCCAATATCTGGCGCGGTATCCCCTTCGTCGCGATCACGTTACTCGCTGGGCTGCAAACGATTTCGCCCTCGCTCTATGAAGCGGCGACGCTCGACGGCGCCACCGCGTGGCAGCGGTTTCGCCACATCACGCTGCCGCTGCTGACACCGATCATTGCCGTGGTGATGACGTTCTCGGTGCTGCTGACCTTTACCGACTTTCAGTTGATCTACACCATCACCGGCGGCGGCCCGATCAACGCCACGCATTTGATGGCGACGCTGTCGTTCCAGCGCGCGATCACCGGCGGTTATCTGGGCGAAGGCGCCGCGATCGCCGACGCGATGGTTCCGTTCCTACTTGCGGCAATTCTGTTCAGTTATTTCGGACTGCAACGCCGCCGCTGGCAGCAGGGGAGTGCCAATTGATTGCCGTGCCCGATATCGTCCGCCGCGCCGATCGCGTGCCATCCCGGCGGTATCTTGGAATCTTGCCGCGGCGGCTTGTCACCCTCTATTTGCCGCTCGGCGCCTTGCTCGTGGTGTTGCTATTTCCGTTCTATTGGATGGTTGTCACCACCTTCAAGCCAGACGCCGAGCTCTACGACTACGCCCATTTCAACCCGTTCTGGGTCGTGCATCCGACGCTCGAGCATATCGACAAACTGTTGTTCCAGACCAGCTTCCCCAATTGGATGGTCAACACGCTGGTCATTTCGATGAGCTCGACCTTCATCTCGCTGTTCTCTAGCGTTTGCGCCGCCTATGCGATCGAGCGCCTGCGGTACAAGGGATCGCAGTATGTCGGCATGGCGATCTTCCTCGCCTATCTCGTGCCGCCAAGCATCCTTTTCATTCCGCTGGTCGCGATGGTGTTCCGCCTTGGCCTCTTCGACAGTGACTGGTCACTCATTCTCACCTATCCGACTTTCCTCGTGCCGTTCTGTACGTGGCTGCTAATGGGCTATTTCCGCACTATCCCATACGAGCTGGAGGAATGTGCGCTGATCGACGGCGCGTCGCGCCTCCAAATCCTGCTGAAGATCACTTTGCCGTTGGCTGTACCGGGGCTGATCTCCGCGGGCATTTTTGCATTTACGCTATCGTGGAATGAATTCATCTATGCCCTGACTTTTATTTCGTCGTCGGAGAACAAGACCATACCGGTGGGCGCAATCACCGAGCTGGTCGAAGGTGACGTTTATCACTGGGGCTCGCTGATGGCCGCGGCGTTGCTGGGCTCGGTGCCAGTGGTCTTGCTCTATTCGTTCTTCGTCGACTATTACGTCTCAAGTCTCACCGGCGCTGTTAAGGAGTAGGGCTGGGCGCCAAGACCTTAGGCAATAGGTAGCACGATTCTCTAAATTTTCGTTGGGTGGGCTTCGTGGAATCTGGTGCCGATGTGCGGGTTCGAACCGCGAACCTACAGATTACGAATCAGATGTACCGAACGTGTAGCGATGACACCTTCCGCTGCCAGGAGTCCATAACCAACGATCACAGTCCGGTCGCTATTCAGGGAAGCGCGACGCCCGCAATGACCAGCTACAAACATTAATTGTGCCGAAGCGGCGGACGCCGGGTACAATCGCCCACACCGCCTAGATGATGCGCTGTTTTGGGCCCTGAGTGCGATGGTTATAAACTAAAAATCAGCGTCTTATCCGACGTTGAGTGGGGCGGCGATGGCGGACCCGACCGGTGAACTAAGGGAGGGGACGCTGCGGCTCGTTTTCGGCGCACGCTTGGGGTCGCAATTCTCGAGCGCGGCTATCACTTCCGGCAACACGGCCCTCTGGGAACGAGGGCATATGCTGATCGCCGCAACCCTCGGGTTCGCATCGCTCCTCCTCCTGTTGTCAATTCCGCCGACTCTGGCGCAGACCCCGCTGGCAACAAGCCCGGTGCCCCAGGGCTCGCCTATTCCCCGCATCCTGCCACCATCCGCGCCGACCGTGGCGCCTGGCAGCCTGCCACTGCCGCCCCCCGCTAGCCCGAACCGGGAGATACCGAATGTAAGCGTGACAGTGACGAGCGTCGCAATCGACGGCGTCACCGCTTACTCCCTCGCAGATGTCATGAAGTTCGTCGACGGCATCGCCGGCCGTACAGTCCCGTTGCGGACGATCGATGCTGCGCGCCTAGCAATTCTGCAGCTTTACCGCGCCGACGGCTACGTGTTCACCGCGGTCTCAGCCCATCTCGACACCGAAGGCCACCTGCGCTTCGTCGTGACCGAGGGGCATATCGCCAGCGTCAAGCTCGATGGCGATATTGGTCCCGCCGCCCAACAAGTGTTGGGCTTCCTGACGCGGCTCACTGAGGAACCGGTGATCGATGCCGCGACGCTCGAACGTTATCTCCTTCTGGCCCAGGACGTGCCGGGCGTGACGCTGCACGCGGTGCTGGAACCGTCGGCGGACGCGCCGGGCGCGCTCATCCTCATTGCAAAGGTTACACGTCGTGAGATTTCGGGGTTGGCGACGATCGACAATCGCGCTTTCGATGAGGTTGGTCCGATCGAGGCCGTCGGTGTCATCGACTTCAACAGCTTCACGCGCTACGGCGAGCAGACCGAAATCTCCTATTACCATGCGTTCCCCAACAGTGAGAAATTCGCGCTGGCTTCGACCGAGCTGTTCATTGGCACTTCGGGGCTGAAGCTACGTGCCTATGGCGGCGGCGGCCCGACCGATCCTACGGGGAACCTCGGCGATATCGGTTACCACGCCACGAACGCCGTGTTCGGCCTGGTCGCGAGCTATCCGGTAATCCGCGCGCGGCAGCAGACCTTGAAAGTTTCCACCTCGTTCGACGGGCTCAATTCCGATGTCACCACCGCGCTCGGCAGAATTTCGGCGAAGTTGAATGCCGACGCCGTGCGAGCATGGCGCCTGGGCGAGGAATACGACATGTCGGACATCCTGATGGGTGCGAACCGCGCAGCGACGAACCGGCTGGTCGTCCGATTTTCGCAGGGCGTGCCTGTTTTCGGTGCGGCTACGAACGGCGCTTCGCCTACCGCCGCACGCTTCAACGAGGACGCGCGCTTCAGCAAGATTGATTTCGAGGCCAGCCGCACGCAGACCGTGTTTGCGCCGTGGCGTGACGCGAGCGTCGCCTTATTCGCCCTACTGACGGGCCAGTGGACCACGAATATCCTACCGCCTTCCGAACAGTTCCCGCTTGGTGGTGCACGCTTCACCCGTGGCTACTACGCGGGTCAAGTTCTTGGCGACAAAGCGCTCGCGGCAACTGCCGAGTTGCGGTTGAACACGGACCCCGCGACGAGCCTGTTCGGCACAACGCTCGGCTTCTCGAATCAGTTCTACGTTTTCTATGACTGGGGTCAAACCTGGCAAAACCAAGCCAGTGATTTTGCCACATCGATCGACGCTATCGGGGGTGGCGTGCGCTCGCAAATCTCGCCCAACCTGGAGGTCGATTTCGAAGCGCTGACCCGATTCAATAGATTTCCGACCGGCGCCGGGAATGGCGTCTCACCACTGCCAAAAAGTGCTTTTTACTGGCGAGTACTAACCCGATTCTAAATGGGACCCACAAAGCTTCTGGTAACCCACTGAGAAACAACCTACGATTAATTAAAAGCGAACTTCGGTACGGGGGGCGAGGATGACGACGCACGCGCGGATCCGCACTGCGATTTTGCTTCGAATGATGCGTCGCCAGATGTCGTCTGAGACACTGACTGCGTTTTTTGCCCTGACACTATCGATGCTGGCGCTGCCGGCCATGGCGCAGCCCGCACCGAACGCGCGACCGACCGGCGGCGTGGTGACGGCCGGGTCCGCGACGATCAGCGCCAGCGGGGCGACAACGACGATCAATCAAGCTTCCCAACTGGCGGCAATTAACTGGCAGAGTTTTGATGTCGGCAGCCAGCAGACGGTCCGATTCGCGCAGCCTTCGGCCTCGGCCAGCACGTTGAATCGGGTCATCGGTCCGAACCCCTCGCAAATCGCGGGCCGCATTGACGCGAACGGCCAGATCGTGATCGTGAATCAATCCGGTGTTACCTTCTACAAAGGCGCCCAGGTCAATGCCCAGGGCCTCATCGTGTCCACCGCGGGGATCTCGAATGAGAACTTCATGGCCGGAGGATTGGTCTTCGATCAACCCGGCAATCCGAACGCACAGGTCGTGAACAACGGCAAGCTTACCATCAAGCAGGCCGGGCTTGCGGCGCTGGTCGCGCCGAGCGTCGTTAATTCCGGAACAATCTCCGCCCCGCTCGGTCATGTCGTGCTCGCTGGCGCGCAGACCGCCACAATCGACCTCTTTGGCGATGGCCTTGTGTCGCTCGATGTCTCCAACGCGGTGACGCAAGTGCCAGTCGGTTCAGGCGGCAAGCCCGTGACGGCACTGGTTACCAATACCGGCGTGATTCGGGCGAATGGCGGCACAGTTCAGCTATCCGCTCGCGCCGCGGACGGGCTGCTGCAGAATTTGGTGCAGGCGGGTGGAAGGCTTGTCGCCGACACCAAAGGTGGAAAAACCGGCGAGATCATCATGACCGGCATTGGTGGATCGGTTGTCGTCAGCGGCCAAGTCTTGGCTGAAGGCATAGCACCCGGCTCGGTCGGTGGACAGGTCGAGGCCGATTCAGACCACGTGGTGACGCTGACCGCGACCGCGAACGTGGATGTAAGCGGTCCGGCGGGTGGCGGCACCGTCGCCATTGGCACCACTTTGGCGCGGGCCGAAGGCGGACCCGGAACGGTGTCGGCAATGACCGCGAACAACGTGAGCGTCGACAATGGCGCAACGATCGCCGCCAACGCCTCCAGCAACGGGAACGGCGGACGCATTAGCGTATTGTCGAGTCAGCCGGATGGTTCGACGAGCATGGGGGGCGCGATCAGCGCGACGGGTGGACCAAACGGCGGAGACGGCGGCTTCGTCGAGGTCTCTGGCGGATTTCTCGCGGTGACAGGTCAAATCAATGTCGCGGCGCCACATGGTGTTCTCGGCACAATATTACTCGATCCGTCGCACTGACGATCCGACGACCGGTGCGGGAGGGCCAATCTGATGCCCTGTCCCATTACATCGATGCGTAGCAACGCCATCCAATGAGTTACGTTAGCCGTATTCTACATCCCGGGGAGAGACTGAGGCACGTCAGTAGGGGCCGAGAAAGCTCCTCACAGCCACGGTTAGTCTCATGACGCAACGCATGCTGTTTGCGATATCGCGCAGAGCGGTAGCGAAAAACGTAATCGTTGGGCTTACGCCGAAGCTATCTAACCCTCGTCCGGCGACCCGATTAGGAGCTAACTCGCACGCCATTGCAGGCCATCCTGCGTGAGGCGGCGACCGGAACGCGGCATGGCGCTGATTGAGAACTGCCTATGCAGCCCGGTGAGGGATAGCGGTGAGCTCGTAATCTGAAACGAAAGTCAGATATCCCGACGCCGAATTTCTTAGACCTCTAAGGCCATCGCGGGTGGCAGGCTAATCCGGTTCGCGAGTTGGTGGTGTGCCACCGAGTAGAACAGTGGATATAGTGCATAACTCGAATCCTATTGCTCAGCGGACTCGACTCTATTGCTCCCGCGTTAGAAGCTATTACTGCGGTCCGGTAGCGCGGGATTGCCAGTTCTGTCACTGCCGGGTAGCCGTGAAACTTCGGTCGCTGTTCGGCCGACTATTCGCCCTCACCGGCGAACGTCGATAACTGGATGGCGAGGCAGCCGAGGCCGTTGCCAGTAACGTACGATGCTGACAATGGGGCGGATTAGTCGCAACGGGCGCTCAAACTCGTTGCAGACCATGAGCCGTGAAACCCAAAAGGTTCACGGCGCCGTGGACCTGAGGGACATGAAAATGTTTCCGCAGGCCAACGTCGATATCAGGGTAGATGTAGCGCAAATCCTTAATTGGATTCTGATGGCTTATCTGCTCCTGAGATAGACGCAAACGGGGTCGGCTCGCACCGACCCCGTTTGTCTTTTTGGCCGACGCGCGGGTTCGAACCGCGGACCTACTGATTACGAATCAGTAAAACCGAACAGGCGAGGCGCACCTCTTCCATCGCCCCGCGGTCGCTAGCGACCACTCAGGCCTCAAATTGATTCGTTTGGCCCCGCCTCGCGCGGGGATATTTTCGTCGGAACTCCCCTATAACAAACGCCAACCATCAAGGCGCGGGGGAGCAAAGATGCGCTGGTGGTATATCAGATACGAAGACGGCGACGACGTTCAAATCGAAGATTATTGGGTACCACAGCCAGGTCAGAAAGATTCAAGGCTTGCTTTCTGTGACGCCGCTTGGGATGCGCGATCATACAAAGGCCGCGCGATCCAGTTCATGTTCGTGGTCGATGACGCCGAGCCAGTCGACATAACAATGCGGTGCCGAGGCACTGTTGAGAAAACGACGTGGATGATTTGGGAACGCACCAGCAAAGAACGACAACGGCGGCGCGGGTATTAAGGGAACTGAGGCAGCGTTGAGGTCGGGGGGCACGATGCACATAGATCAGATGCGGCGGCGGAGCTTCATGACGCTGCTCGGCGCCGCTCTCGCGACGGCCCCGCTCCCAGTGCGCGCGCAGCAGGCGGTGCCGTCGGTCGTTGGAGTTCTCGCCGTCGGCTCGCCTGATAGAGAACACGGTCCTGAGTGGGAGGCGTGGCGAAAGGCGCTGCGCGAGGCCGGCTTTGTCGAGGGGAGTAATCTCACAGTTGAGTTCAACTGGGCGGATAGCGCCAGTCGACTGCCGGACCTGGCAAAAGACCTCGTCGGCCGCCGTGTGGATGTGATCTTCGCCCTGAGCGGACTCGCAGCGCGTGCGGCTAAGGCGGCTACGGCCTCCATTCCAATCGTCTTTGCCGGTGCGGTGGGCCCGGTTGGCCTAGGCCTGGTAGAGAGCCTCCAGCACCCCGGCGGCAACGTCACCGGGATCGCTAATGTGTTCAACGGAATTACCGAAGAGCGCCTAAAATTTTTGCACGAAATCGCGCCCGCCGCTTCCAGGATCGGTTATCTGTTCAACCCGGAGAACTCAAACCCGGCTAATCGCCCTGACCAGATCACTTCCGCCGCCAGGACGCTGAAAATCGAGATCATCGTGCTGCCAGCTGCCAAACCCAACGAGATAGGGCCGGCTATCATCAGTGGCGATCAGAAGAAGATCGGCGGCATCGTGATATCGGACGATCCGGTTTTGAATCCGCAGCAAGGCCAGATCGTCGAGCAGGCTACCCGGTACGCATTGCCAGTGATCACGAATGGTCGGGCGGGGGGCGTGATCGATTACGGGCCAGACCTCCAGGACAGTACATATCGAGCAGGAGCCTACGTGGCTCGCATTCTCAAGGGCGAGAAGCCTGCCGATTTGCCCGTCGGCGAGGCGACGCGATCTCGGTTAGTCGTTAATCTGAAAGCCGCTAAGGCGCTCGGCCTAACGATCCCGCAATCATTGCTTGCGCGCGCCAACGAGGTGATCAAGTAGGGTTCTGCAATCGAAGGTTTCGCAAGTTCAAGGAAACAAGCATTCAATCAATCGCTAGGCTGGTTCGATGGGTGCAGCACCAAAGTGTCCCACTTTCTCACGGCTAGACGCCATTCAATAGGCAAGTCAAGGCGTTGAAGAGTTTTGGTGCCCAGAAGCGGTGTACGACTTCTGGTGGTGGTACATCGAGAAGTATTGCATTGCCGCAGAATTTTGGTCGCAAACGGGGAAAAGCGGACATTCAGCGAGCCACGCTCACCAGGCCGGATTTATGAGAACACGGCCTAGCCGTGAGATCGCCAACTCGGCGATTTCATCGAGAATTTGGTTAAATTAGCGATGGATTAGCACTTGCCTCGTAATGTGTTCGCGTACACGCAGACGGACGTTGCCCGTGCATCACACCCCCGCGATGCACGGGCTTTTTTTGCCGGCGAAGCGACTTAAAAGATGCGCGGCTGATCCGGCCGCGATGCCGCGATACGGCCAATTTGCATCAAACGCAGCGCACGTACTAGCGGCCACGGCTGAAACGACTCGTTAACGTGCCGTAAGAAATGCTGGGATATTGCCTCGACTCTGCGAGGAGATCCTGCACGTGGATTCAGGACAACGCTGGCCGATCGAAAGACGCGCCCAGCCGCGGATCGTATCCGACGACATCACCTTGACCTTCCTCGGGGTGCATCATCCGGCGGTCAACTGGTCCAAAATTGGATTCCTGGTTGTCGATAGCCAGCCCAATTTGCCGATCGGCGCGAAAGTTACGGGCTTCGTGAGTATCCGTGGACAAGAGGGCCGTTTTCAATTCATCGCCCAACTGATACGACGCGATGTGCCTGCTAGGCAGGCCGCATTTTGTTTTGAAAAGCCGTCGTTTCAGTTGCACGAAGCATTGTCGAGAGCGGCCGAGCGTGCATCGAACCCGCAAGCTGTGATGTGATCTAAACCAACCGCCCCAGCGGCTCCGTATAGACCGCACCGCAGTTGTCGCCGAAGTTCCCTAGCCGCGGACAATTTGCTAGCAAATTCAGCACATGCGGCAAGGACTCATCCGGGCCGAAGCGCGCCATTAGCGTCTCTTTTCGGTAGCGACCGAACCGCCCGTACTTGCGGCTTAGGATGGCGGTCAGACCATCGGGTAATTCCGAGACGATGTAGGCTCCGGCGCGGGGCATAGCGGCCGATCTGCTGGTGAAGCGGCATGGCGATGACGCCACGGTTGTCCCGGCTGAGCAACGCGCGCACGGTCAGCGCATCATGGGCGCGAGTCTGCATCAAGCGGTGCTACGCCGGCCGTACCGGGCGATGATCCCAGTGCGACCGGCGCGACACCAAACGTGCGAGTTAGTTACCTACGTCTCCGGCCCGGTCCGTTCCGAGATCACGATCCGTCGCGTTAGGGCCATTCGTATTAGACTGGCCCTGCGGACTCATCACATCTCCCGCGCGGTTGGACCCAAGATCGCGGTCTAGAGAATTGGGTCCGTTTGAGTTGCCAATGCCCTGCGGGCTGACGTGAGCGGCAGAGTTGCCGCCGAAGCCACCAAAGCCACCCGGTCCCCCGCCACCGCCACCGGGACCACCGCCTCCGCCGGGACCAGCCAAGGCAACTGAGACACTCATCGCCAACACGGCGAAGACCGCGTAAGCGCACGTCATCATTCGTCGCATGGTGTTTCTCCTGTTGGTTGCTGATAGCGTTCTTTATGAACGCGAGGAGGCCGCCCATCAGGGCAGACCATTTGGAGTCGATATGAAGTTGCTAGGGACCGACAGCCAGTGACAAATCCGAGCCGTCGCAATGCCCGCGCCCTGGCTTTAGTTGCCAGCGCCTGTTGGCTCATCGTCATACTGGTTCATGTTGCGGAACGGCAGCACATCTTACCCGGCATGGGGTGGGGATTGCCGGACAGCCCTGGCCACTACCTCGACTTATTCAGTGCGATCAGCGGCGGCCTACTGTTGCTCGCCGCCTTCCTCACGCATTTGTTTTCGACCTGATCCGTACCCATGACCGAAGAAATCGACATCTGGCGCACGGCCCATCTACTGGTGAAGCGGCACGGCGATGACGCTGCAGTTGTCGCGGCACAGCGCGCCGACGAACGCAGTGTCGAAGGCGACCTAGACGGCCAGCACATCTGGAAGCGCATCCTCGCCGTAGTAGTCGAACTGCTAAGAAAGCCGGTGGCTGTGGCGAGCGGCGCAACTGATGCGTGTTCTGGTGGTAGACGATTGGAAGCGTGGCTGTATGCAAGCGGCCGAGCGGAAGTTTGATGCAATCACATTCGCAGCACGGCCAAGATAAATTCGTCTACGAACGGTTCTTCAAGGGCCGATCCGCGCCCGGCGTTTTTGTCGATGTTGGCGCTTATGACGGCGTGAAATTCTCAAATACACTTTTATTCGAGCAACTAGGCTGGCAAGGCATCTGCATCGAGCCATTGCCGAGTGTATTTGAAGGCCTCAAGACCGCGCGGAAAGCGCTCTGCCTAAACTGCGCCGTATCCGACAGCGCCGGGACCGGAACACTGCTAGAGGTCGATATGCCGGCCGACTTCGAGAAGATGTACAGCGGCCTCAAAGCCAATTTCGACCAGCGGCACCGCAAGACTATCGCCCAATGGGGAAAGGGTGCGAAAGAGATCAGAGTCCCGATCCGGCGGCTCGCTGACATTCTCGACGAAAACAACATCCGACACGTCGATTATATGTCCATTGATACCGAAGGCTCCGAGTGGAAGATTCTGCGCGGCCTCGATCTTCGTACCTACGACGTGACAGTGCTTTCGATTGAGAATAACTACCAAGACCAGAAGATCAGGAACCATATGGCCGCAAACGGCTACCGGCTGGTCAACATCTTCGCCAACATGGACGAGCTTTACGCGAAGCCAAATTCAAACTGACCCAACTACCTGACGTTTTGAGGAGTCGAGGCTGTTGTACAAACTAACGGTTGCGAATGAGCGCCGATTTGACGGTATACCGATATCTCAATCAGCTCTGTTCAAAAAAGCCAGGTAAAGCAACGGCTTAGGAATGTTATTTATGACAATTAACCTTAACTTTTCGTAAACACTTAGCCGATAGCGTTCTCGGGTCACCATTTGGAGGAACCCAATGGACGCCATCAAATTGCGCTTCGGGGAATTCGCGCTTGGGATTGCCGCCGCCGCGATCGCAGTGTGTCTACATAGCTACGTTATCTGGCTGTAACGGCGCCCGACGTGCTTCTCACATCCGATGAAAAGCACATGAATGCGCTGCGCTTTGTGCCACAGCAGCCGCCCATGCATCCTGGGCGGCTTATGCGTGATGTCCTGTCCCAGTTTTCCGTCCCGGTCAGCGAGGCGGCGCGGCGAATGGAGTTTTCGCGAGCATCCTTCTACCGCGTTATTCAGGGCAATGCGCCGATCTCGGCCGAGTTGGCACTTAAATTCGCACAACTCACAGGGGGGTCCCCCAATTTTTACCTTCGAATGCAAATCGAGTTTGACATTTGGCAAACACGCTCGCTGCTAAAAGATGAAGTAAACAAAATCCAGACCCTAGGCCGACGCCAACCTTCCTAGCGTGAGACGCCGTAGCGCCAGATGCTTTCGGTGTACTCGGTGCGCGAATACGGGAAGACGCCGGGCGCCATGCGTCGTCTTTGGGAGCGAACGCGGCCCGAACCGAGAACTTTTAGTCAGAAAACGCCGCAGCAGCAGTCAGAAAAACGATGCCGACGCGCGGGTTCGAACCGCGGACCTACTGATTACGAATCAGTTGCCCACTACCAACAGCGGACACCTCCTGCGCGGATTTAGACGGAGCAACCGTCCACGATCGTCCACCCAAATCTAAACATCCCTCGGGGAAAGATTCGGGGAAACGCAATCCCGACAATCGCCAAATCATTGAATGCAAAATCAGAATTTGTCGGAAACGGCGGACGCCGCTTCCGTACATAAATGCGTTAGTGTTCGCACATTTTCCGGTGTAGCTGACCCAAACTGAACCTCGACCGGAAACAAAGGCTCAGAGTCGAGTGCCTCACCACTAAAGACCCACGGCTCAAACCAAAGAGCGCCTAATCCGTCGCAAAGTATTGACACGCTCCCAAAGCAGCTTCCATTCCCCAGCGTTTATTCTCCCGGGGCATGACCGCAGGCGCCAGTGCCTCGACGGTGCGATCCGAGCAGCGTTTGACACCTGCAACCAGACACCGGGTCTTTGCGACCAGGAGTGAAGGCACGCTGGACCTTCGCACTGCGTGTGTGCAAGACGTGTGGGCACCCTGATGTGGGTGGTGCCCTAACCTGCTGATACAGCAACAGAAACTGAAGTCGCGGAAAGTTGGCGTCGCCCCGGGGTGACTCGAACACCGGACCCACTGTTTACGTTTTTCTCCGGACCCTCGAAATTTGCCGCAGAGAACCTGGAGCGGCTTCGACACCAAACTCGAGCGATCCATCTAGTTTTCATTTGAAGTCAGGCGACGATGCCCCGGAAGTCCGCAGAAAATGCGGCTTTCTCCGCGCTGCCTGAGGAAGCTCGGAGAAAGCCGGACTGCGTGGCGGAGAGG
>Ga0126373_10003312_pt1 | contig 12031 bp, 10 predicted proteins | sample PanSoiMetPlot_11_FD_92545 | JGI IMG/M metagenome (GOLD analysis project Ga0126373, IMG submission 92545) | Tropical forest soil microbial communities from Panama - MetaG Plot_11 | ecosystem: Environmental > Terrestrial > Soil > Tropical forest > Bulk soil | place: Panama | collected 2016-02-17
ATGGTGCGCCTTGACCTGATGTATGCCAAAACCTGGTCTCCTTGGCTTGACCTGAAGATATTGCTGCGTACACCCCTGGCTGTCATTGAAGGAGCACACTGAAGCAAGAAGGAGCGCCAGAGTTTATGTCAGGGAATTTCACCAGCGCCATAGGACCCCTCGATTCGGTGCAGCTTTATCCGATAGCCAGGAAGGCAGTTAGCCTCGTCAAGTTTGGGGTAATCGGGTACGGATATTGGGGACCGAACGTGGTAAGGAACCTGCACAGTATTCCTGGTGCGGAAGTCGTATCGCTGTGCGACAAGAGTTCGACTTCGCGTAAAAGAGCTCACAAGACTCACCCGAGTATCTATGTAAGCGCGGACGCTGCCGAGGTGATCACGTCGCCTGAGATCGACGCAGTCGCTATAGTAACTCCGGTCTGGACTCACTTTGAACTGGCCAAAGCAGCACTCGACAACGGGAAGCATGTTTTTGTGGAAAAGCCTTTCACGAGCAACATTGCTCAGGCGGCACAACTGATCGATCTCGCAGAGCAAAAAAATCTCAAAATCATGGTCGATCACACGTTCTTGTTTACCGGAGCAGTTAAGAAGATCAAACAGCTGCTGCAAGAGGATCATCTGGGTAAACTTTACTACTATGATTCCACGCGAGTAAATCTAGGACTGTTTCAACATGACATCAACGTGGTATGGGATCTTGCCCCTCACGATCTCTCGATAATGGATTACTTGATAGAGCGAAGTCCTGAGGCCTTAGTTGCAACCGGCCAACGGCATTTGAATGGATATGAAGATGTTGCATTCATTACCTTGTATTTTCCGGATAACATCATTGCGCATGTGAACGTCAACTGGCTGTCGCCGGTGAAGGTCAGAACTACCCTCATCGGAGGTGAGAAACGAATGCTGGTCTGGAACGATCTGGAAGCAGACGAAAAAGTAAAAGTGTACGACCGAGGCGTCGAAATCACTAACCGCGAGGGCCTGTATGAACTGCTGGTCAACTATCGCTCCGGCGACATGTGGGCACCACAGCTCGAGCAGGTTGAGGCCTTACGGCATGAACTAACGTATTTTGTTGAATGCATCGTGAACGACCATGATCCCACAAACGATGGCGCCGCTGGTTTACGGGTGGTCAAGATTCTTGAGGGAGCAAACAAATCTCTGAAGAAACGAGGAGGTCTAGTTTATCTCTAGGTTCGATGATGCGCATTCGCACTACATCCCCGCGAACTGATGTGGGACCCGGAGAGCGAGTATCTCCGCTCCGCTTATCATGATGTTGCTAAGAGGCCATTGGTGAATGTCTGCCTCCGGACGGCGCAGGCCACCCTGGTTGGCAAGGTTACAAAGTTTCTGCCGGGCGCGTCCAAAGCCAGTTCTCCCCATGTTGTCGCAATGCAAACTAAGGCCGCGACTGTGAACTCTCATCGCCGTTCAGCGCAAAAGGGATGAGCAAAAGCGTTTTCCTTCTGCAACATCTCCACACCTGCAACTCTCCCCGGAAAGGATTGAATCTCAGCATGGATTCCTACGTCTGTATCGCCAATGATGTCAAGCTCGGCCGAGATGTGAAGCTGTCTAAGTTCATCAATCTATACGGGTGCGAAATTGGCGACGACTCGAAGATCGGCGCATTTGTGGAAATCCAAAAGAATGCCAAGGTCGGTAAACGCTGCAAGATCTCAAGCCACACATTTATCTGCGAAGGCGTAACCATCGAAGACAATGTATTTATTGGCCATGGTGTGACTTTTATCAACGACTCATATCCTCGAGCGACCACTGCGGAGGGTCGGCTGCAAACCGAGGCGGATTGGACGGTGGAGCGAACGCTCGTAAAGCAGGGCGCCTCGATCGGTTCGGGAGCCACAATTCTCTCCAATACGTGCATTGGTGAAAATGCGATCGTTGGCGCGGGAAGCGTTGTCACGAAAGACGTCCCGCCTAACACCACTGTGGCCGGTAACCCGGTCAAAGTCTTGCGCTGCATCGAACAGGCAGAGGAGGTTAAATGAGTGGTTCTCAAATTCCCTTTCTTGATCTGGTCGCACCACACATCGAATTGGAGCAGGAACTTACCCGAGTATTCCAACAAGCTCTGAGGACTGCTAGTTTCATCGGCGGCCCGATGGTGGAGGAGTTCGAAACAACGTTCGCCGCGTTCTGCGGTACGGAATTCTCAGTCGGAGTCAGCAGCGGCACCGACGCCCTCCGCTTTGCACTTATGGCCTGTGGTGTGCAACCGGGCGACGTAGTTGTAACAGTGCCGCACACATTCATTGCGACAACCGAAGCGATTTCTCAAGCTGGAGCTCTTCCGGAGTTCGTCGATGTCGATGACCGTACCTACAACATGGACCCCGAGAAGCTGCGTGAGTATTTCGAGACGCGGTGCACGACCAACGAGTTCGGGAAGCTCATCAGCATACGGAGCGGGCGGCCTGTCACTGCCCTTGTACCGGTGCACCTCTATGGGCAGACAGCAGATATGGATCCGATTCTTGCGCTTGCAGATAAATATGGACTGACCACCGTGGAGGACGCTTGCCAAGCACACGGCGCGAAGTACTTTTCGCGCACCGAGCATGGCTGGCGAAAAGCGGGTTCCATAGGACGGGCGGCGGCTTTTAGCTTCTATCCGGGAAAGAACCTGGGCGCATGTGGAGAAGCGGGTGTTGTTACCACAGACGACGTGAAGATTGCGGAAAAGGTCAAAAGGCTACGCGACCACGGTCAGGCGAGAAAGTATTATCACGATCTGGAGGGATACAACGGGCGCCTGGATGCTATTCAAGCGGGAATTCTGCATGCCAAAGTTGCCCACCTAGAAAGGTGGAACGCTCAGAGACGGGAGCGCGCAGCAGAGTACAATCGCCTACTTGCTTCCAGTGGTTTTGCTCTGCTCGCACCTTACGAGCCCTCATGGTCGCGTGCCGTGTACCACCTTTATGTCATTCGTGTCGAGGACAGGGATGGACTGAGGGGAAAACTCAAATCGGCGAGTATCGAAACGGGAATTCACTATCCGATCCCACTCCACCTCCAAAAAGCCTATGAGTTCCTGGGCTACAATCCGGGAAGTTTTCCGGTGTGCGAAAAAATTGCAGCCCAGATCGTATCCTTGCCTTTGTATCCGCAACTCACGGCTGAGCAGCAAGCCCGGATCGTTAAAGAAATCGTGAGATTTCGAGAGACTCAAGCAATCTCGAAGGGTGTGTCAGTCGAATCCATCGACGAGGCAGTGATTGAAGGGCCTGCGTAAACTGCCCGAAGCGGATTAGATTTCTTTAAAGCCCCTGGTTCCCCACGTGGAGCAAATGTGAACATCTCAGTGATTGGTGCTGGTTATGTCGGGCTTACGACCACGGCATGCCTTGCTCACATCGGTCATCATTTATTTTGCGCTGAGAGCGATGCCGAGAAACTTGACAAGCTGCAAGCTGGCGTTATGCCGCTCTTTGAACCACATCTCGAAAGTGTGATTAGAGGTGTCAGGAAAGCTGGCCTCCTGACCTTTGGCTCTACAGAAGAGGCCATCGACCGGAGTGACGCCATCTTCATCTGCGTTGGAACCCCACCTCTCACCAACGGAGACGCTGATTTATCTGATATCGAGGGAGTCGCTCGCGCGATTGCAAAGCGCGCCTCAGGATATCGATTGGTAATCGAGAAAAGCACAGTACCTGTTCAGACTGGCGCAAGGTTGCGAAGGCATCTATCAGTGCACGGCACAAGCAGGCTAAAGTATGACGTTGCTTCAAATCCTGAATTCCTGAGGGAAGGGTCCTCGGTTAAGGATTTCCTTCATCCCGACCGCATTGTAGTCGGAGTCGATTCGACGAGAGCTGAGAGCCTATTGGGTCAAATCTACGAACCGATTGTAAAACAACGCTTCACGTGTCCGATCCATTCAGAATGCCCACGGCGCAAAAATCCAGTCTTCCTGGCTACCGATACGAATTCGGCTGAGCTCATTAAACACGCATCTAACTCGTTTCTAGCGATGAAAATATCGTTCATCAACATGGTCGCGAATCTGTGTGAGGTGGTCGGCGCAGACGTGACCGAGGTCGCCAAGGGAATGGGACTAGATCCACGCATTGGCTCGGCATTCTTGAATCCCGGAATTGGATTTGGAGGGTTCTGCTTTCCGAAAGATGTGCAAGCATTTATTAGAATCGCTGAGAAATCCGGATGTGACTTCTCATTGCTGAGGGAAGTCGAGAAGATCAACCAGGGCCGCATCGGCTGGTTCATAGAAAAGCTTCGCAGCGAAGTCTGGGTTCTGCGCGGCAAAAAGATTGCCGTCTGGGGCCTTGCTTTCAAGCCCAATACCGACGACGTACGCTTCGCACCGTCGATCGAGATTGTAAAGGCCTTGCTGGCTGAGGGTGCGGAAGTTCGTGCCTACGACCCACAGGCTATCGATAAGGCGAAGGCGGTGCTTCCCAATATTACTTACTGCGACGACGCCTACCAAGCAGCAAAGGGAGCCGAAGCAGTTGTGCTTCTGACTGAGTGGGAAGAGTTTCGCAAAGTGGATTGGTGTCGGCTCGCAAGACTGGTTGAGAGACCGCTTATCATTGATGGACGCAACGCCCTGTCTGCCCAGGTTGTCGCAGCCAACGGGTTCCACTACATTGGAATCGGTCGTGCCTCGGCTGCACCGCAATTAACGCAGTCCCTTGTCGCCTCCGTCTGTGAATAGCATTTCCAGGTAGCGACAACTCCCAGTAAGAGTATGTTGCCCACCTACGTCCTAATCACGCCGGCGCGGAACGAATCACAGTTCATCAGGTTGACGCTCGAATCTATGGTTCGGCAGACGCTCCGCCCTCTGAGGTGGATAATCGTAAGCGACGGTTCAACGGACGGTACGGACGACATCGTACGTGCGTACAACGCGAGCAATTCCTGGATCAAGTTACTCCGAACGCCAGAGCGCTCGGAGCGACACTTCGCGGGGAAGGTTTACGCGTTCAATGCTGGCTATGCCAAAGCGAAGGAACTGAACCCAGACGTGGTCGGCAATCTTGACGCCGACCTATCCTTTGAACCTGAACATTTTCAGTTTCTGTTGAGCAAGTTCGCCGAAGACGCCAAACTCGGTGTCTGCGGAGCGCCCTTCAGAGAAGGATCGTGGCAATATGACTACCGTTTTTCTGACATCCAAAATGTCTGGGGTGGGTGCCAACTCTTTAGGCAAGAATGCTTCGAAGCGATCGGTGGATATAAGCCAGTTAAGGGCGGCGGCATCGATCATATAGCCGTTGTGTCCGCAAGAATGAAAGGCTGGACGACCAGAACTTTTACTGAAAAAGTATGCATTCACCATAGGGTGATGAATACCGCAGAGCAAGGTGCGCTCAAGGCCAAGTTTAGACTTGGAGCGAAGGACTACTCTTTTGGAAACCACCCTGTTTGGGAGTTGTTCCGCACGTTCTATCAGATGAAGAACCCTCCTTTCGTTTTCGGTGGCCTAGCCTTGGGCGCGGGCTATCTGAGGTCGCTGGTCTGGCGGGCAGAGGTCTCGGTATCTCCTGATCTGGTCAACTTCACTCGCCGGGAACAGCTGCTGCGATTGAAGAAGTTTCTTACGAACTCTTAACAAGCTCGCTCTCAGGACTGATTTTTCCTGTCTTTTGTCGCAATTTGTCTAGCAGATCGTAGCGGCAAATCTTAGCGGCGATCACACCGGCTCTTTCGAAACAAAAACAACAAGAGACGAGACTAGAGCATATGTATATCGTGAATCCAACAGCAAGGTTTGTGCGCGGTTTCCTGCTGAGCTACGGCCCATCCAGTATAAAAAAACGCTTTTGGGACAAAGAATACTCAGAGGAGAAGTGGGCTTTTGCCTATAACACAGTCGGGGACTGCGTGTACGCGCACTTGGAAAGGTATACGGCAAATGCAAGCATCCTGGATATCGGCTGCGGATCGGGCAATACCTCTACCGAAATGGCTGGGACCTATGCGCGTTATCTCGGAATCGATATATCGGAAGCAGCTTTGGCGAAGGCGCGCTGGCGTAGCCAGGAGTGCGGACGAGGGGACAAGAACAGCTTTGAATGCGCCGATTTCCTCACCTACGTTCCTACCGGCCGGTACGACGTGATCCTGTTCCGTGAGTCGATGTACCACGTTCCGCTGGGAAAGGTAAAGGCGACTCTCGACCGCTATGCGGCATACTTAAAGAACGATGGCGTTTTCATCGTCCGGTTGTACGCATCAAGCGCGGACAGCGCCAACGGTAAGGACAAGCGCCGACCGGCAGCAATGCTCCGCATCATGGATACGGAATTCGATGTGCTCGAGAAAGACTACACCGACGTTCCGGGACAGCCTACGGTTATGGTCTTTCGGCCGAAGGTGCGACCGAAGAATTAACCCAAAAGATTGCGATGGAGAGGTAGCCGTTGGCTATGGCATCGGCCGGTTCATTGGCTGCGGTGGCTAAAACCATCCGGGGGTTCGAATCCCTCCCTCTCCGCCAATTTCTTACCCAATTGCTTTGCGGGCGCCCGTTGGCCCGAGTGATCCGCTCCTCTCAGAGTTAAATAACAAGGGTCGTATCGGGTATGGCGTCAGCGTTAACAATTTGTGGAAGAGATATCAACATTCGCGGGTGCCTTATCCGCGTAGCCACCATCGAGGGAGACAAGTACCGCTTCCTGGACGATCCACAGCCTGTGGTGGCAGGCTTGCAGAACTCCGGAAGCCGGATCGACCTCTTCACTTTCCTGCAGCGTATTTCTCAGAGAAGCCCCAAACACAGTTATCCCATGGAATGGGACAACTTTGCTGCGCTCCCAGTCACCACGTTTGAGCACTGGTGGATGAAGGTACTGGGGTTTAAGGCTCGCAACAAGGCCAAGCAAGCGGAGAAGAAGGGCGTTAAACTGCGCGAGATACCCTTCGATGATGTGCTTATAGAAGGAATCTGGCGGATCTATAACGAATCTCCAATTCGACAAGGGAAGCGCTTTCCCCATTACGGGATGCGCCTCGAAAAAGTGCGCCCGTACGCCGGAACGTTTCTCGACAGCAGCATTTTCCTCGGTGCATTTTTTGACGACGTTCTGATCGGATTCGCCAAACTGACGGTCGACGAGACTCAAACCCAGGCTGGACTGATGCACATCGTCTCGATGATCGAGCACCGAGACAAGGCCCCCAACAATGCGCTCATTGCACAGGCAGTCAAGTCTTGCGCCGACCGACACATTCCATATTTGGCTTACTCCAATTTTGCATACGGAAACAAGCAGCGGGATAGCCTAAGTGATTTCAAAGAGCGCAACGGATTTCAGCGTGTTGATGTGCCTCGTTATTTCGTTCCTATAACACGTATCGGCGACCTCGCTTTTCGCACTGGAATGCACCATAAACTTATTGAACGTCTGCCTGAGCCGCTCATTGAGAAGCTTCGGACCTGTCGAGCCCATTGGTACAGCCACAAACTGCAATTGTCGCAGGATAGCTGACCCAGAAACATTCTTCCGATCCGTGTTGCGCTATTTTCCTTATGCCCGGAATTTTCGGACTCATTACCGTTAAGCCCCGCGAGTGGGCCGAGCAGCAGTTGTTGCGCATGCTCAGGATCCTCCGCCACGAATCTTTTTACAGGGCCGGGACCTGGATTGACGAGACGACTGGGGTTTACATCGGGTGGACAGCGCGCGAAAATTCATTCTCCGACGGCATGCCCGTCCAAAACGAGCGAAGCGACATCACTCTTGTGTTTTCCGGCGAGGAATATCCAGAACCAGACACCGTCCAGAGACTCAGGGACTGCGGTCATCAGTTCAAGGCCGAGGGGCCGTCGTATCTGGTTCATGTTTACGAAGATGATCCCCTCTTCCCTAATAGCCTGAATGGACGATTTCATGGGCTTCTTGTGGACCGCCCTCGCGGACTAGCGACGCTCTTTAACGACCGCTACTCAATGCATCGCCTCTACTATCATGAGGCGAAAGAGGCGTTTTATTTCGCAGTCGAGGCAAAGGCGATCTTAGCCGTACGCCCCGAACTTCGGCGCACAGATTCTCGCAGCCTGGGCGAGTTTTTTGTGTGTGGATGTGTGCTTGAGAATCGGACGCTCTTTGAGGGCGTCCACGTGTTGCCCGCCGCGTCAACGTGGACATTTCGGGCCGGCGCAGTCGAGCGAAAGGGTACATATTTCGAGCCGAGCGAATGGGAGCAACAACACGCTCTAGATCCCGATTCGTACCACCAGGAAATACGAGAGATCTTTTCGCGCCGCCTTTCCCGCTACCTGAATGGTCGCGAGCGCGTCGGGGTGTCTCTGACTGGAGGGCTGGACACCAGGTCGGTCATGGCTTGGCAGAGGTTCCCCCCCGCGTCGCTCCCTTGCTATACCTACGGAGGCGCCGATCGAGAATGCCGCGACGTCGTAGTCGCGCGCCAAATTGCTCGTGAATGTCAACAGCCTCACCAGGTGATCTGTGTGGGAAATGAGTTTTTTGCCCGGTTTCCCCACTACGCGGAACGCAGCGTGTACTTGACCGATGGCTGCGTTGAAGTCACTCGTGCCCCCGATTTGTACCTTAGCCAGAGGGCCCGCAAGATCGCTCCGGTCAGGATGACCGGGCTATATGGGGACGAAATACAGCGCCCGCACATTCGAGCTTTCAAACCCGTAAACCTCGCCTCCCTAATATTTAATGCAAGTTTTCTCTCACACGTCGGTGCAGCGCGCGAGACTTACGCGCGAATAATTAAGGGCCATCAAACTTCCTTTGCTGCGTTTCGACAGGCACCGTGGCATCACTACGGTATTTTGTCACTGGAACAGACCCAACTCACGGTACGAACTCCATTTCTCGATAATGAGTTCGTCCGAACGGCATTTCGAGTGCCACAGTCGGTGGCCGCAAACAACGACCAACGCGTATGCGTAATTGGCGATGGCAGCAGAGCTCTGCAACGGATTCGCACCGATCGTGGTTTCGGCGGGAGCCCTGGTCTACGTGCTTGGATGGCGCGAAACTTCCAGGAGTTCACTTTTAAGGCCGAGTATGCCTACGACTACGGGATGCCACAGTGGCTCGCCCGTCTAGACCATTTCTTCTCCCCGTTAGGATTGGAGCGCCTCTTCTTAGGGAGACACAAGGTATACCATTACCGGGTCTGGTACCGCGACATTCTGGCAGGCTACGTTCGGGAAATGTTACTTGATTCGCGCGCACTGTCGCGCCCGTATCTGGAACGGAAAGGCGTTGAAGCCATCGTGAGCGGCCACGTTAAGGGTAATCGCAACTATACGACCGAGCTTCATCGCCTGCTTTCGCTGGAGTTATTGCACCGGCTGTTCTTGGACGTCACGTGATTACAGAGGAGCCCTAGCCAGCGGAGTGAACCAGCTAGAATGAATCCCTCCCTTGCCAGTCTAATTTGTGCCTGCGGAATCGCCGGACTTTTCTACCTTGATAGGGACCGTTCAGTTCGCACCTCGAAAGCTCTCTGGCTGGGGGTGGTCTATTTGTGGATCCTTGGGTCAAGGCCTATATCATTCTGGTTGGGCAGCGCCCCATCCGGCGCTAATGTCCAGGTTGATGGTAGCCCGCTTGACGCTCTTATTTACGGGTTGCTTTCTGCCATCGCCGTATTCGTCCTCATTTCGCGACGCAAGCGGGCAATCACTCTTCTCACTGCAAATTGGCCATTACTGGTTTATTTTTTCTACTGCCTCGTCAGCATTAGTTGGGCATATTTTCCCGATATCGCGTTCAAGCGGTGGATTAAGGCCATAGGAGACTTAGCGATGGTCCTGGCGATCGTTACAGATGGGCAGCCAGTCGCCGCCACCAGACGTTTATTCTCCCGCGTTGGTTTCCTTTTGTTTCCCACCTCGGTGCTATTTATTAAGTATTACGACTACCTCGGCCGGGGTTATACACCGGACGGCGAACAAATGAACACCGGCGTTACAACCAATAAAAATTCGCTTGGCCTGATGGTGATGGTGATATCGCTGGGCACTTTATGGAACATACACGCGCTCCTCATACACAAGGACGAGCCTTTTCGACGCAGGCGCCTCGCGGCTCAGGGCATCCTACTTGCATTTGGCATAGCACTATTGGGGATGGCCGGCTGCGCAACATGTATCGCCTGCTTTATCCTCGGCGGTGGTCTCATTCTCGCGACAAATTTTCACGCGATTAGAATCCGGCCCGCCCGAGTACACATGCTCTGTTTAGGAATCGTCTTTACTGGAGCAGTCATTGCGCTTTTTGGCGGCGGAGCAGGTGTTGTGCACGCTCTGGGCAGGAAGACAAATCTTAGCGGTCGAACGGAAATTTGGGAGGCTGTGATTCCAGCAGTACCCAATTCCATCGTCGGTGCCGGGTTCGAGAGTTTCTGGATCGGGCCCGATGCGGAGAAAATGTGGCGGAGGCTTAAGCTTTTGGGCTGGTGGCATCCTGAAGGCCTCAATGAAGCACACAATGGCTACCTGGAAATCTACGTGAACTTGGGCTGGGTAGGCGTGTGCCTGATCAGCCTCTTCATAATCACAGGCTACTTGCGGGCTGCCAAGGCCTTTCGGCGCGACCCGGAATTTGCAAGCTTGTTCCTTGCCTATGTTGCTATTGGTGCGCTCTATAGCGTGACCGAGGCAGGCTTTAGGTTGCTAACCTTCTCGTGGATCTTTTTGCTCTTAGCGATAGTCGGCGCGACCGGTGTTCTTTCTGGTTTTTCGGTGGTGAAACGCCGCAGATCCCCGCTTTCGCACGACGCCGCAACCAGGGGAAGCGCTGTCAGCCATGAACTCATCGCGATGAGAGCACAGTCGTTCCGGCTGCCCTCTGTTGACTGACCATTTCCAAAATCGCTCGCATAGACAATCTCTGCTGATGCTTCAGTTCGAACTGTCTATTTTTCTTGAACCAGTTAACATCACTCTTGGATTGGCGATAGTCACCCCAGTTTTGAAAGAGAGTTTTGTTGCGTGAAGAACCTATGAGTGGGTTGCGCATTTTGGTGCTAGCGCCTTTCTGTGATCCCGAGGCTGTTAGCATGCCGTACGTCACTTATTCTCACGCGGCTGCGCTCGGCAAACTTCATGACGTCACTTTGGTTGTGGGAGCGCCTAGTGCGGACAATGTGCGTCGTGCGAACGGGCCGTTTAGCAGCATCGAAGTGGTCCGGATGCCAACCCTAGAGCGCATCTATGCCTGGTGTTTGCGGAGGATTTTCAAATTCAATTTCACGAGCCAGGCTTTAACGGCTTTCGGCTATCCGTTTTCTCTTGCCTTCGAATGGCACGCTTGGCAACAATTGCGGCGTCGGATCTTCGCCTGTGACTTCGATGTTGTTCTGCGTTTCCTGCCGATGTCCGCCGTTATCCCGAGCCCGTTCGCCTTCTTCTTGCGAAAAGGACCCATCCCTTTCGTCATCGGACCGATTAGCGGCGGCCTTCCCTATGTGGAGGGTTTTAGCCAGGCCGCCAGGGAGAAGCAATGGATCTCTAGCCTTAGAGGTCTATATCGATTTCTGCCCTTTGCTCGATCCACTTACCGCAATGCGGCAGCAATCATAGCGGCTTCATCTCAAACCTATGCCGAATTTTCGAACTATTGCGACAAACTTATTTTCGTCCCTGAGAACGGTGTCAGTCGTTCAATCTGTTGTGCCGACTCGCGCAGTCGCGAGCCAGGCCGCAAGTTAGAGCTGATTTTCGTGGGTGGGTTAATCCCTTGCAAAGGCTGCGATTTGGCGTTACGTGCAGCTGCCCCTCTCTTGAGAAGCGGTTTGGCATCTTTCACCGTACTAGGCGATGGTCCTGAACGCAACCGCTTTGAGAAACTTGCAGGATCGCTAGGGATTAAGAATAGTGTTTATTTCCATGGTTGGGTTAGCCATGAGGAAGTTCTGAGACGGTTACGCTCCGCGGATGTGCTAGCGTTTCCCTCGGTTCGCGACTTCGGTGCAGGTGTGGTCTTTGAAGCTCTCGCATCGGGTGCCGTCCCAGTGGTTGCGGATTTTGGTGGTCC
>Ga0126373_10003313_pt1 | contig 12027 bp, 14 predicted proteins | sample PanSoiMetPlot_11_FD_92545 | JGI IMG/M metagenome (GOLD analysis project Ga0126373, IMG submission 92545) | Tropical forest soil microbial communities from Panama - MetaG Plot_11 | ecosystem: Environmental > Terrestrial > Soil > Tropical forest > Bulk soil | place: Panama | collected 2016-02-17
CCGACGTCCGCGTGCACCCAGAGGTCCTGCGCGAACATCCGAAGTCGGGGCTGGTGAGCGCGTCCGCGGGGCAGTACCTGCTGGTCGTCGGCAATCGCCGGAAGCACGCACACGCCGGCAACGTGCTCGGCTCCGTCAGCCAACGCGTGCTGCACCATGCGACGTGCCCCGTCGCCGTGCTCCCGACGCACCGGGCGTGAGGTCGCCGAGCTAACGGGTTCATCCTCGCAGGACGAGGCCTGCTCGCCGCGGCGTCTTAGCGTGGTAAGACGGGACCGTAGTTCAGCTCGGGGCTCGGTCTTCTCGACCCGAGGAGGAATCGTGGTTCGTTTCCCGGCCGAGGCGGCGGCCTCTCAATCGAAGTCGCTGCCGGTCAATCCGCTCTTCGCTCGGCGCGGGGAGAATCTCGCGGTGCCGCGGTTCGCGCTGCCGGCTGACAGCATGCAGCCCGAGACGGCCTATCAGATCATCCATGACGAGGCGATGCTCGACGGGAATGCGCGTCAGAACCTGGCCACGTTCGTGACTACGTGGATGGAACCGTTCGCGGCGAAGCTGTACAGCGAGACCTTCGACAAGAACATGATCGACAAGGATGAATACCCGCTGACGGCCGCGATCGAGGAGCGCTGCTGGCGCATGCTCGCCGATCTCTGGCACGCGCCGGACCCGCGAACCACGATCGGCACGTCGACCGTGGGCTCCTCGGAGGCGTGCATGCTCGGCGGGCTCGCGCTGAAGCGGCGTTGGCAACACGCCAGGAACGACGCGGGCCTACCTGCGGACCGGCCGAATCTGGTGATGAGCAGCGCGGTACAGGTGGTGTGGGAGAAGTTCGCCAACTACTGGGACGTCGAGCCTCGCTATGTGCCGGTCAGCGACACGCATCCGATCCTCGACGGCTACGGGATCGAGAACTACGTCGACGAGAACACCATCGGCGTGGTTGCGATCCTGGGGCAGACCTACACCGGGGCGTACGAGCCGGTGCAGGCGATCGCTGCGGCGCTGGACCAATTGCAGGCGAGGACGGGCCTGGACATCCCTATTCATGTCGACGGAGCATCCGGCGCTTTCGTCGCGCCGTTCCTGAGCCCTGATCTGGTGTGGGACTTCCGGTTGCCGCGGGTGCATTCGATCAGCACGTCCGGGCACAAGTACGGGCTGGTGTATCCCGGCATCGGCTGGGTGGTATGGCGTTCGGCCGACCTACTTCCCGACAGCCTCATCTTCCGGGTGTCGTATCTCGGGGGAGAAATGCCGACGCTTGCAATCAATTTCTCTCGGCCGGGAGCGCAAGTACTGCTGCAGTACTACAACTTCCTGCGGCTGGGCTTCGACGGATATCGACGCGTGCAACAGGTCAGCCAGGACGTCGCGCTGCATCTGTCAGGTGCCATCGCCAAGATGGGCCCGTTCGAGCTGCTCAGCGACGGCTCGGACCTGCCCGTGTTCGCATGGCGGCTGGGCCCGAACTGCAACGGCATGTGGGACCTGCACGATCTCAGCAACCAGCTCAGGGAGAAGGGTTGGCAGGTGCCCGCCTATCCGCTGCCTGACAACATGAGCGAGACCACCGTTCAACGCATCGTGGTCCGTAACGGTGTGTCGGTGGACATGGCCGACTACCTGCTGCAGAACATCCGCGACGCCGTCGCCTTGCTTGAACACCTGTCCAGCCCGATGCCACGCGAACACCGCACCGCCCGCTCCTATCACCACTGAGCCGACTGGCGCCGGTACGCCACCCGGATCACTGCCTGAGCGATCCGCGTGGCGTCTCGACGTGCTCGCCGAACCGTGCGGCTATCAGCGGGTAGAACCGGCTCGCAGCCGCCCAGCGTGCGCCTCTCGGTCGTCGCCAGCCTGGCGGTGTCGCGTCGCCATCAGCCTGTCGCGGAAACCGCGACGGTCCGATTGACGCGCGGCCGGAACCGGCTCGCGGGGCTGCGCCGTCGGCGCGGTCCGTGGCGCCGTGTCGGCCGCCGCCGCCCGCTTGGCCAGCCGCCGGTTTTCCGATGCCAGCGCGCGACGTTCGCCGCGAAGGCGCAGGTAGCGCGCGCTGCCGAGACGCATCATGCCCAATCCGAACAGTGCGATCGCGGTTAGCGCCAATCCGGCGACCAGCAGCCACCGCAGGTCGACGTTCCACGACTCGTGGAACGCGTGGACGGTGACCGTGGCGGGATTTTGGACGATCAGCGCCGCGGCAATCACCACCGCAGCGGCGAAAAGTACAAATCCGACGATGATCATGGCCTGCCTCCTGCAGCCGAAATCTGGGCCCTGAGGGCCTGTGACCTGGGCGTACCCGGAATCGGCGTGAGGTATGCACGTGACCAGGACAAATCACCCGGCTAGCGCAGCTGTCGATCCGGGCGGCAGTCATTCGTCGGGTGGGTGAGCGCGGCTCGCCGGCGGTCCTGCCGGGCAGGTCACGTGCTCCAGCGACCGAAGGAGATCGACCATGGCCCACCCCGTCGTTCATGCCGAGATTCGTTCCGCCGACCCCGACGCGACTCGTCAGTTCTTCGCCGACCTGTTCGGATGGAAGATCGCGTCCGAGGGTGCCTTCCCGGGCTATACGTTCATCGATACCGGATCCGACGGCGCCCCGTACGTCGCGATCAGCCCGCGGCAGAGTGCTGAAGACGAGGTCTTGTTCTTCGTCGCTGTCGATGATGTGGCCGCGACGCTGGCACGCGCCGAACAACTGGGCGGCAGAATCGTGCAGCCGGCGCAGCAGGTGCCGGGCACCAGCTTCGGGGTGTTCGCCGACGCGCAGGGTCACAAGGTCGGAATCGCCGCCAGCGGCTGAGGCATGGTCTGGCGGCTCGTGGCGTTAATACGTTGAAACTAGTAATCCGACGACGGAGCCTCATGACCGCCAGCCGCAATATCGCTATGGTCGCCCACGACAACAAGAAGGTTGAACTGCTGACGTGGGCCGACTACAACCGCCTCACGCTGAGCCAACATCAGCTCTACGCCACTGGAACGACCGGGGGGATGCTCGAGTACGAGTTGGGCCTGACCGTAACCAGCTTCCTGAGCGGACCAGTGGGCGGCGACCAGCAGATAGGCGCCAAGATCGCCGAAGGCGTAATCGACACTCTGATCTTCTTCTGGGACCCCCTCGAGCCGCAGCCACACGACCCGGACGTCAAGGCCCTGCTCCGCCTGGCCACCGTATGGAACATCCCGGTCGCCACAAATGTCGCCACCGCTGACCTGATCATCTCGTCCCCGCTGTTTCACAGCGACTACCGCGGTCAGCGCCCGGAGATCGCGTCTCGCGACCACACGGACGTCCTGCAAACCGGGTAGTGACCCGCAGCTCAGAGACGGGCCTTCACGGTCGGACGCTGAGCGTCGGCATGCGGGATGACGATGTCGTCGGCGCGCTGGCCGGCATCGGGGTACAGGGCCAGCACAATGGCCACGCCGACGGCCGCGCCGAGTACTTGCATGCCGATGAAGCTCGGAGCGGATGACGGGGCGAGGCCGGCGAAGGTGTCGGTGAACATCCGTCCGATCGTCACTGCCGGATTCGCGAAGGACGTGGAACTGGTGAACCAGTAGGCGGCGCCGATGTAGGCGCCGACGCATTGCGCCACGGTGTAGGTGCCGACCTCGGACAGGCTGAGCCCCGCGCGGGTGGGCCGGCCGCTATTGCCGCCATGAAAGAGCGCGGCATCGACATCGCCGGCGAGTACGCCATGTCATGGACCGACGAAATCGTGCGTGCCGCCGACGTCGTGATCACCATGGGCTGTCGGGACGCCTGCCCCGTGTACCCCGGCAAGCGCTACGAGGAATGGACCCTCGACGACCCGGCCGGCCTGGAGGTCCCCGACGTGCGTCCCATCCGAGACGAGATCGAACGCCGCGTCCTGCATCTCCTCGACGAACTCGGCGTCCGCGCCCAGGCGTAGCGGACTGGTTGCATAGCGCCTAACGCGGCTTTGCCATCAGGTCAGCGGGCACGTGCGCGGCGAGGCTGGCCGTGGTCGCGGCGGCAGTTTCATGCGCCGTGGCGGCGTCGTCCGCGAGCTCCGCGCAGCGCTCGGCCAGGATGGCTGCGCGTTCGTGCAGCAATGCCCATGCCGGCTCCCGCCATGGCACGAGGTTGCCCATTGCATAGAACACTTCGAACGAGAAGCCGGCCGTGTATCCAGGCTGCTCGGGTCCGATCGGCAAGGTGGTCATCGTCGTCGCGAGCGGGCGCACTACGCCTGCCATCGTGTCGATCGCGCAGTTCACGAGCACGTCGAGCTGCTCGTCGGTTTCGTCCGTGTGGGTGAAGAAGCGCGTCAGGAGGTGCACCACCAGCTCGTAGCCGAGTGCGGTCGCTTCGGCCACCTGGCGGGTGCGGGGATCGGTGATGACTGGAACCGGCTCGACGACGTCGAACGGCTGCCGGGAGTACGCGGGAAGGACCGGCCGGGCCGGCTGGAACGACGCGTCACGCTCGCGCAGGTCCTCGTATTCCTGCCACACGGCGAGGAAGCGGCCGTAGTGCGCGTCCTTCCAGTCGCCGCGAGCGCCTTCGCCCTGCTCGATGATCTCGTCGACGGCGGCCTGGGCGGTGGCGGGATCGGTGACCGCGATCATCTGTGGCCAGCTGAACCGCTCCGGCGTCGCCTGGGCGCGGGGCGAGCCGACGAACAGGGCGCGTTCGCCGAACCGATCGGCGAGTGTCACCAGCCCGCGCTCGACGCCGCGGTAGAGGTGGCCGATCGTCGTGAACTCCTGCCCGTGCGGCATTGCCTCGCTGGCATCGAGCGGTTCGAGCGGCGGCGCCGCCGGGACGAACATTTCGGGGTCCTGGCGTTCCATCCCCTCCGGTCGTTCCATGTAGAGAAAGTGCTGCAGCGCCTGCTCGCCGAAGGGCAGCAGGTCCAGTTGCATGGCGGCCGGGAAGTAGCCTGACCGGCAGGGGAAGTTGGGTCGGCCGAACGTCGGGGCCGCTCCGATCGCCGCCATGAGGTTGCTGACCAGCGCAAGGTGCAACATCTCTTCGACAGCGATGCCGCGCAACGTCTCGCGCCATCGGTCGACCACCTTGGCCTGATCCGCGGTGAGCTCGTCAGCAGACTTGAGGGTGAACTCGGCGAACAGATACTGACACATGATCATGTGCTCGAGCTGGGAAGCCTCGGCTAGTAGCCACCACAGGTGCTCGCGGTTGGCGACGACGATCTCGGGCTCGGCCATGCGACCATTCTGAAGGCAATGATTACGTAATTACAAGGAGCCTCGGCATGACCGAACAACGCAGCGACTCCGCAGCCGCGCTCATGCCCAGCGGGCGGCTCGAAGCATTCAGCGACGGGGTATTCGCCATCGCCATCACGCTGCTCGTACTCGACCTCGCCGTGCCGCCACGCGACCAGGTCCGCACGGGTGGGCTCGGGTCGGCCCTGGCGCATCAATGGCCGTCGTACTTCGCCTACCTGGTCAGCTTCTTGGTGATCGGCATCATCTGGGTCAACCACCACACGATGTTCAGCAAGGTCAAGCTGGTCGACCGGCCGGTGCTGTTTGCCAACCTCGCGCTACTACTCGTCGTGTCCGCATTGCCATTTCCGACTCGGCTCCTGGCCGAGTACCTGACCGCCGGCTCGGACGCGCACACCGCTGCGGCGATCTACAGCGGCACGATGCTCGCAATGGGCCTCGCGTACAGCGTCCTGTGGCTCGCTGTCACCCGTGACGTGGGGCTGCTGCATGAGCGCCTCGACCCGGCCGCGAGCCGGGCTGCGCTTCGCCGATTCGGCGTCGGGAACATCGTCTACCTCGCCACGATCGGGCTGTCGTTCGTCAGCGCGATCGCGACCCTCGCGGTACACGGAGCCTTAGCGCTGTACTACTGCTTCGACCAACTCGCGACACCTCGCGCCAAGCGGCCCAGAGACAGCGCCAGGTAGGGGGTTATGGCTTGCGGGCGAGGACGTAGAGGCGCGCGGTGATTTCGCCGCGGGCGGTGAGCGGACCGCGGTGGTACCACTCGATGTCCAGCAGCTCGGCGCGTTCGACCATGTCGAGTATTTCGGCGGGATCGTGCCGGACGAAGTCAAGATCGATCTCGTGGCCGAACCATTCCGTGACGGTGCGTACCTCGGCCCCGGTCTCGAGGGCGAGCACGAGCCAGCCGTTGGTTCGCAGTGGGCGAGCGAGCGAAGCGATCGTGGCCGGCAGTTCTGAGGCGGCGAGGTGGCTGAGTGAATACCACGCGAGCACGGCGCCCCACCCGTCGTGAGTGGGCGGACGCATCAGGCGGCGCAGGTCGCCGACCTGGTAGCTGACTCCCGGGTAGCGACGCCGGGCCTCGTCCACCATCTCGGGCGTGAGGTCCAGACCGGTTACGTCCGCCCCTGCCTCGGCCAGGAACGCAGCGACGTGGCCCGGGCCGGTGCCGACCTCGATCACGGGCACGCCGTCGGCCAGGTCAACCACCCGGCGGAGTAACCACGATTCGAACGGCAGGCCGGCGAGTTCGTTGCTGCGTTGCTCGGCATAGGACGCGGCGATCGTGGCGTAGGCGTCCCGGACCTTGTCGTCGCGCGCTTCGGGCCCGACCGCGAGCACTGACTCGCGGTCGACGGGCAACGGCACGGCGGCGGCCTCGGGTAGCTCGACAGGGCCGAGCAGATGGATCCACCGGGTGTCGTGCTGACCCGCCTGGCGGGGCAGTTCGCGCACCATCGGGGTTTCGCTGTCGGCCATGCGAGCAAGGCATGCTTCGACATCGATGCGGTCGGCGAAGCGATGCAGCCGCTCGGTGCGCGTCTTGAGCGCTCCGGCGGGTTGGGGCCCGCGCAGCAACAACACGGTCAGCAGTGCTCGCTCGTCCGGCGGGATGCCGCGTCGCTGCGCGAACGTCTGGACGTACTTCACCACCCGACTGCCTGCGCCTTGCCAGGTCAGCGCGACAAGGTCCTTCTCCTTGAGCGTTCGCAGCGTGCTATGCACCAGGTCCTCGTCATAGTCGACCACGGGTTCTCGGCTGCTGGCCTGGTTGCAGGCTATGCGCACCGAATTGACGGTCATCGGATAGGACGCCGGGACCGTGATCTCCTTCTCCAGCAGGCTCCCAAGCACGCGTTGTTCCGCGGAATCGAGCACCGGCAGGTCAGCCACGTCGACGAGGCTAGTTGCTACTCAGGCAGTGGCGGGCTGTCGCGGGGCACGCGTCTCGTAAAGCAGCGTGCCCGCGACGACGGTGGCGACTACTGCGCCGTACACCAGCGACGTTCCGCGCAGTCCCTCGTCGGTGATCACCAGTCCGGCGAGCAGCGCCGGGATGCTGAAGGCGAGATAGCTGACGACGTAGATCGCCGAGATCAGCCCTGCGCGCTCATGCGGTGCCGCGAGCTGGCTGATCGTCCGGAACGCACCCAGGTAGGCCGGCCCGAACCCCAGGCCTGCGGTAACCGCTGCAAGGATGAAGATCGTCAGCGATGAGGTGGCTACTGCAAGCACCAACAGGGCCGTTCCGAGGAAGAGAAGAACCGTTCCCTGCCGCCCCATCGCCTGCGGCGAGCGGTTTCTGAGCAGGATCGACGCGATCGCCGACGAGCCGGCGAAGGCGCCGATGACGAGGCCGACGACCGCGAAGTTGTGCTGGCGGAAGACCGTGGCGAGCAGTGAGCCGCCGACGGAGAACACCAGCCCGCCGAGCATCCAGGTGGAGGCCATGGTGGGGACCGCGCGCAGGAAGGCGCGCCTGGCACGCGAAGGGACGGACACCTGCGGGCGCAGCGCGGCCAGCGCACCCGGCGCCCGCTTGACGGTCTCGGGAAGCACCACCGTCATGAGCGCGAGGGCGATGAACGCAGCCGTGAGGATGCCGAAGATCAGCCGGGTCGGCTGCGGCCCGTACTGGATGAGTACGCCGCTTGCTATAGCACCTAGGCCTAGGCCGCCGGTCGCCGCGACCCCGTTCACCAAGGAGCCGAGCCGGGAACCGTCGGTGGGCTGCAGGTCAAGCAGGTACGCGCCCACGACACCGACTGCAGCGCCGGTCGCCAATCCCTGCACGATGCGGGCCGCAAATAGAGCGGTCACGTTGTGCGCATCCAGAAAGATCGCCATGGCGCCGGCCTCGACGAGCAGCGCCGCCGCCAGCACCGGACGGCGTCCGAGGAAGTCTGAGAGCCGTCCGACGGTGAGCAGGCTCAGCAGCAGGGCCAGCACGTAGACGGCAAAGATTGCGGTCAAGGTGAGTGCACTGAAACCGAACTCCGCCTGGTACACGGGGTAAAGCGGGCTGGGCGCGCTCGATGCGGCGAGGAGGATCGCCGTTGTGCCTGCCACCAGCCAGAAGGCCGCCGCGCGCGGCAGCACGGCGGTGGTGCGGCGCCCTCGCCCGGCAGCGCCCGTCGCGTCCTGTGATCTGTGCAGCAGAATTGTCATCGTCGGCTCCAAGCGGCCTACCGTTCGAGTTGTATCGAACGGTTGCAACCCGGCAGCCGCGCCGATAGTTCCAAGAAAGTCGAACTGTGATGACCGCCACAACCCGGCAGCTCCCACACCCGGATCTGGCCGACGTCGAACTCCCTGCCGTGCTGTTCGCGCTCAGCGACCCGGCCCGCCTCGACCTGGTCAGACAGCTCGCCACGCACGGCCCGCTGTCCGTAGCGCAATGCCAGGCGACCGGGCCCGACGTGCCGAAGTCCACCTTCTCCCACCACCTGAAGACGCTGCGCGAATCCGGGCTGATCCGCAACGAGCCCAGCGGGCGACAGCGCACCGTCACCCTCCGCCGCGCCGATATCGACGCGCGCTTTCCGGGACTACTAGACGCTGTCGTGTCCTAAGTGCCGGCGATATTGCGGACCGCGACGATCCGGTCGCCCGGCTCTACGACACCTGCGCCAGCGTCGCCGAAACGACGCAGCCGACCGCCGCGCACCACGCCGAGCAGGATGTCGGTGCCTGCGGTGACCGGCCGGCCGATGTCCGCCTCGACTGCTCCCCGCTCGGCCAGTTCTAGCCCCGAGCCGGCTTCGAGGAGGTCGCTGACGAGCTCACCGGTTGCCGGCGACAGTGCCGAGACGCCCAACAGCCGTCCGGCTGCCTCTGCGGAGACGACGACAGTATCGACCCCGCCGTGCGCAGTAGCGGTGCGTTCTCGGCGTGCCGTACCACTGCGACGATTGTCGCGGTCGGGTTGAGCTGCCGCACCGTGAGTGTTGCGAGCACCGTGGTGTCGTCCCGATTGGTGCCGATGACCACCCGGGCCGCGCGGCTCACTTCGACTTCTTCCAGAACGGCCACGCGCGTGGCGTCGCCGCAGATCCCCGTGGCACCGTCATCGGTGGCCACTGCTACCTCGCGTGGATCGACGTCCACCGCAGCGATGTCCCGTGCCGGCACTCCGCTGTCGACGAGGGCGCGCGGCGGCGCGCCCCTTCGTACCTCGTCGGATGTCCCCGACTGATTCGTCGCTCCGGGCGCGAATCTCGCGAGCGGCGATGCGCGTGACCGCTGCGCCATCACTCACCTACCCGCAACCGGGCCTCCGCCGGCGTGAGGAGATCGTCCCACGAGGCAGGCCCGGTTCGAGTCGGGCGCGGCGACGCAGCGCTCCCGAACCGAACTCGACTGGTCTCCGTCTCATCCGAACCTGGCCGACGAGTTCCGTCACGGCAGCTACCGCACTTGATCGGTGTCCGGACCAGCGAGCGGACCGGCTGACACCAGGCCGGTCTCGTAGGCGAGCACCACGGCTTGGACGCGATCGCGCAGGCCGAGCTTGGTCAAGACCCTGGCGACGTGGGTCTTGACGGTTGCCTCGCTCAGCGTCAGGGATGTCGCGATCTCGGCATTGCTCATGGCGTGCGCAACCAAGTCCAGCACTTCCCGTTCTCGCGGGGTCAGCGCGGCCAGGTCGCAACCAGGTGCGGTCAGTGCCGGAGCCGTTTCGGCTTGTGGTGCGCAGCGTTCGACGAGGCGACGCGTGATGGTCGGGGCCAGCAGCGCATCCCCGGACCGCACGAGTTGGACGGCTGCAACCAGGTGCTCGGGCGTGACGTCCTTCAGCAGGAATCCGCTGGCGCCGGCGGCCAGCGCCTCGTAGACGTATCGATCGAGGTCGAACGTAGTGAGGATGATGATCCGTACGTCGGCGCAGGCCGGATCGGCGAGGATGCGCCGGGTGGCTTCGATGCCGTCCAGCTCGGGCATCCGGATGTCCATGAGCACGACGTCGGGCCGGTGTCTGCGCACCTCCGCGACCGCCCGCGCGCCGTCGGCCGCCTCGGCGACGACCTCGATCCCGGCAGCGTTGAGGATCAGCCGGAATCCGCCGCGCACCAGCGCCTGATCGTCGGCGACGACCACGTTCATGAGACCAGCCCCGTCGGCATGACTGCGCGTACCTGCCATCCACCACCGGGCTGCGGCCCGGCGTCGAGCTGGCCGCCGTAGAGCGACACCCGTTCCTGCAGCCCGAGCAGCCCGCGCCCCGGCGCAGCACCGCCCGTGCCACACCCGTTCCCGTTGTCGCTGACCGCGATTATCAGCTTGTCACCCCAGTCGAGGCTGACCGACGTCGTCGCCTGGCCGGCGTGCCGCATCACATTAGTGAGGGCTTCCTGGATGACGCGGTAGGCGGCCAGGTTGGCGCCGGGCGCCAGGGGCCGCGGCGTCCCGCTGATGTGCAGTTGCACGGGTAGTCCCGCGGCGGAGACCCGGCCGATCAGCGTGTCGAGCTCACCGAGCCCGGGCTGCGGGCGCAAGGCGACTCCGTCATCCGAGGGGCTGAGCAGGCCGAGCAGGTTGCGCAGGTCGGCCATCGCGGTCCGGCCGCTGGCCTCCACGGCCAGCAGTGCCTGCTCGGCTTCTGCCGGCGAACTGGCGAGCACCGTGCGCGCCGCGCCCGCCTGAACGACCATCACGCTGACGTTGTGCGTCACCACGTCGTGCAACTCGCTTGCGATGCGCGCGCGCTCGGCCTCGATGGCGCGCCGTGTCGCGGCCTCGTGTTCCTCCGTGGCGCGGCGCAACCGCGTCGCGGAGTCACGCAGGCGCAGGCGTAATTCCCGGATGCCGAGCCCGGCGATCATCGCCGGCACGATGGCGAACAGCGCGGTGAACCGGCCGGGAAACGACGGCAGCGTGTCGGCGAACGTCGCCGTGACGGCCAGCGTGACGACTAGCACGACGCCGACGGCCAGGTTCCGGTATCGGCTATGCACCATCGCGCTGTAGGCGGCGAATACGGCGGTGGCGAAGGCGATCGGGGGTGTGTAGTGGCCGTTCGTGGCGACGATCGCGGCGACGATCACGAGGAACACGGTGATCGGGTAAAGCCGCCGCGCTGCCAGCGGCAACGCGGTGAGTGCCGCGGTGGCTATGACGCCGGTGTTGTCCGGCGCGCCGTGCCGCGCAACCTCGGAAACCGCGACCGCGGCCAAGGCCACCGCGACGGCAGAGTCCAATGCGAGCGCCCAGCCGGACGGCATGCTGCGCGGACCCCTCTGTCCGAGGAACGCGAGCAGCTGGTCGGCCCGTGCGGCCATGCGGCCATTGTCGTCGTCCCCGGGCCGAATGGCGTCGTCCGTCATGCGTACCTGGCTACATCCGGAGGATGACGACGGCCGCCGAGTCAGCGAATTACGGTAGCCGGTTTCGCTATCGCGGGCGACGCGGCAGCAGGTCACGCGGATTTACGGTCCCGGCATGAACGCACTGGTACAGCTCGAGAATGTGACGAAACGCTACGACAGCGGCGTGGCGCCTGCAGTCGCAGACGTCAGCCTGGCGGTTGGACCCGGCGAGGCGGTCGCGATCATGGGGCCATCCGGCAGCGGCAAATCGACCCTCCTCAACCTCATCGCGGGAATGGACCGCCCGACCAGCGGCACCGTCCGCGTCGGCGACCAGAGGGTGGAGAAGCTCAGCGAGACCGGCGTGGCCCGGTTCCGGCGGCGGCAAGTCGGGATGATCTTCCAGTTCTTCAACCTGCTCGACGACATGACGGTCCTGGACAACGTGCTGCTGCCCGCTCAGCTCGCGGGC
>Ga0126373_10003314_pt1 | contig 12025 bp, 9 predicted proteins | sample PanSoiMetPlot_11_FD_92545 | JGI IMG/M metagenome (GOLD analysis project Ga0126373, IMG submission 92545) | Tropical forest soil microbial communities from Panama - MetaG Plot_11 | ecosystem: Environmental > Terrestrial > Soil > Tropical forest > Bulk soil | place: Panama | collected 2016-02-17
AGCGCACGGGCGAGATCATTCGCGTCGTGCCGATGCGTCTCGCGGGCGCGCCGCCAGCGACATCTCCGAAACTCACCTACCGCAACGGGCCACTGCTCAGCGCGGTGGAGGTCACGACGATTTTCTGGGGCCCATGGTGGAAGCAGGCTACCAACGCCGCGACGGCCACGAAGCTCAACGCGTTTTTCGACTATATCCTCACGAGCTCGTTGATGGATCAACTGGCAGAGTACAGTGTGACCGGCATGCGTATCGGGCACGGTTCGCGGGTCGCCACGCTGACCGTTGCGCAAGCGCCCTCATCGTCGGTCGACGATAGCGCGATCCAGTCGATGCTCAAGGCGCAGCTGAAGGCCGGCGCCGTGCCCGCGGCCGGCAAGAATTCGCTGTGCTTCATCTATATTCCGACCGGCGTCACCGTGACCATGAGCGGGCAATCGTCGTGCCAAGCGTTTTGCGGGTACCACGACGCGATCGGCACCACGACGTTCTATGCCGTCGAGCCATATCCGGACTGCCAAGGGTGTCTTGGGGGAAGCAACGCGTTTGACGCGCTGACCATCACATCGTCGCACGAGTTGTGCGAGTCGGTCACCGACCCGATTCCCGGAGAGGGTTGGTACGACGATACGAACGGCGAAATCGGTGACATCTGCGCGTGGCAGACGAAGACCATCGGTGCATACACCGTGCAGCTCGAGTGGTCCAACGCAGCGAACGCGTGCAAGTGACGGACCCGAAACGGCGGCGGCGGTCTAGATGTGATAGCGCTGCTCTAGCACAAGCACGCCGCCGTTGAAGTCGGGCGGCAGGCCGGCTGGTTGCGAAGGCAAGCCGGTGAAATTCGAGCGGCGGTATTGGACGAGCGCGAACGCGTGAACGCTCTCCGCGTACTGCGCTCCGATGAACGCGGTGCTTTGTTGAAAGTCGACATTCGTCAGTGGGCCGAACGCCCACGAACCGCGCATCGCGAAATTCCCGAAGCCGACAGCGGCGATCGCACGCTTGCCGAACGGGTGCGCGTAGGTGAACACGACCTGCGGCGCTTGCCATGTGACCGCATCCTGTGGATGCCCGGGCACAAAATCGCGGTGTTGCGTGTCGTCGACATAATCGAGCGTGAGATCGCCGCACGCCGCATGCCACGTGCTCCACAGCGCATATTGATGAGCGATGCCGTTCGTGCCAGCGTCATCGTCTTGCGGTAAGAAGAAACCCTCGACGAAGCCGACCTGGTTGACGTTGCTGAGCACTGACGGATCGATCTGCCGATATTCCGCATACGCTGCGCGAATCTCTATCGGGCCTTTATCGAGCGCGTATGAGACCCGATAGCCTTGGCGATTTGAGCCGATGATCGCGTTGTTCGCCAGCTGGTAGTTCGATTTGAGCCATACGCCGGGCCATGACCACGCGACGCTCCACACATTTTCGGGAATGCCGTACGGTAGAATTGTCGACGCATAACGCGCTTCAAAGCGGTAGAGGTCCAGTCCGATTTTCGCACGGCCGAACGAATCGAATGCGCCGACATGGTAGAAACCGCCTGGCTTTTGAGTGCCGGGCTCGAGCACGTCTTGCGCGTTGTACCACGCTTGCCCGAGTTCGACAACCGCGTCAACGCGCCGGCCGGCGTGGAATGTTCCGCGCAATCCAACGATGGTCTGCTGCTGTCCGCCCAAATGGCTTGTCGGCAGCGGACCTTGGGGGCCGCTCGTGGTCATCGCGCCCGCGCCGTACATCGTCGTCGTCGAGAGGGTAGCCCCTCCCGTGCTCACATGCAGCACATCTGCAGACCAACGCGTACCTTCGCCATGGTCGAACACCAACGACCCTAGCGTGATTCGTGCCGTGGTCCCGGGAAGCGCGGCCAGCGACGCGTTCGAGATCTCAATCGTCGCGAGTCCATGATGTCCGACGAGGTCAACGCCGTCCAGCGGCAATCCCGGCGCGGCCGAAGGCCAGACATCGAGCGAAGGCGGTCCGCTGCCGAGCGATTCAGCCGGCTGAAGTCCGATGTTGGGAGTGACGTTCGTGAGCGGCGGCTGGACGAAGACGAACGGGTCGTTCTGCGCGAGATCGAACCACCCAAAACGCGCGTTGAGCGCCCCGTCGTGCGTTCCAAGTGATCCTGAAAGTAGTGACAGCCGCGCGGCGCTGCCGTCATCCTGGCCGGCGTGCGTCGTGAACGCGATCTGATACGGCAATGCTGGTGAGCCAAGGTGTGGATTGATCGGCGGCAACAGATTGTTGCTCCAGTACGCAGCGCTCTGGATGCTTCCGGTAGAGTACGCGGCGCCGAGCGTCGCCGACGCATTGACGCCGCGGCTTGTGTAGGCAGCGCGTAGATCGAATTGCGCGACGCCGGCGATGCCGGGCGTGTCGGGCGCGCTTGAAAAGACATCATACGGCGTCATCGGCGAGAGCGGCGAACTCGCTGCGAACCCTGGTCCCTCTGGGGGCGATAGGCCAGGTCCGGCTTGCGCGACCGCTGCATACGAGATGAACCCGTCGCCCGAGTACCGGATGCCATAAGGACTCGGACTTGGTGACGGCGTGGGCGTCGCACCGGCATCGGCGTTCGCTTGCTGCGCGATCATCAGCGCGAGCGCCACGTATACGATCGTGCCGAGCGCAAGACGCGTCAAGGTCGCGTCAGACCGGCGTCAAGAAGTCTTGCGTCTTGAACTTGTCGGTAAGGAATCGGCCGTTGGCGACAAGCGCCTGCGTGTCGTTGCTTAAGTAATTGGCGACGATCTCTTTGAGCTTGCCGTCCAGCAGCGTCAATTGGTCGACGAGCAGCGCGGTCGCCGTCTTTCCATCCTGCACGGGATACATGTTGCGAAAGGCGACCGGCAACTTGAGGTAATTCTTGAGCGTTTCGGGCAGATACTCAAGCGCGGTCTGCCGGATCGTGTATGTGTTCTGATCGGCTACCGTGTCTTGCGCCAGCGTCGGGAGAATCGCGACGATCGATTGCGAGATGCTCTGCACCAAGGACGACACCTCCGACGGTACTCTGCCTTTGATGTCGGCCGCCAGCTGATCGAGCGCCGCCTTGACCTGTGCGCTGCTCATCTGCGCGCTGATGCTGGTCTCTAGGGCTTTGCTGCTCGGTGTCGCGAGATATCCGATGCCGTACGCGCCGGCGACAATGGCAAGCCAAAGCTCGTGGATGACGCCGCCGAAGAACAACCCCAAGGCGACCAACGCAGCGGCCGACCCAACGATGTTCTTGTTCCCATACAGGAAGAGCATGAAGCGCTCCATCGTCACTGGTAGCCGCGTATCTCCTTGAACACGGCACTCAATGGCGCGGTCGTGCCGTCGAAAACTCGCCCGCCCGTAAGGTCGGCCAGCTCGTTGAGTTGTTCGCTGGAGCCCTCGCCGAACAGGATCGGAAACACCTTGATCGCGCGCTCATCAGCGGGCAGCCCATCGTATCTGCGCTTGAACGCGTCGAAGTCGTCGCCTGTGTTGTTCTCGCCATCGGTCATGAGCACGATCGAATAGTACCGCTGCCCCTCGTGGCCCTGCGCCGCGTGCGCCTCCGCTTCCGCCTCTTCGATCGCATCGAAGATCGCGGTCGAACCACCTGCGCGCAAGTTGCCGGCAAATTGCTTGACCTCGTCGAGCGTCTTCGTGTCGCGGTCGCTTGACATCGTAAACGTCACCGGCGGTCTGACCATGCCGCTGAATGTGATCAGAGTGATTTTTTCGCGATTCTGGAAGCGCGCGAACTGTCCAGTGAGCGACGGGTCTTCGCCCGCAAGCGTGTCGAGCGCCCGTTGTAAGCCCTCCAAACGAGCGCCTTGCATCGAGCCGCTCGTGTCGAGCACGAAGAACGAATGCGCCGGCACGCGGTTCACGTTCAGGTATCGCAGCAGGATCGCGTTGACGGTCGCCAGACTGTTGGGGAAAGGCAACTCGACGATGAGCGATTTCGGGAAGGCGGCGCTCAGCGCAACGTCTGGGTTCACAGGCCGCCGATACGTGTTGTCCATGATGGTTTTTTGGAAGTCCGCGCTCTTGAGATAGGCAACGACCTTATCGTACGCGGCGCGTTTGTCCTCATTGAGCAGCACAAGCGGATAGTCGGCCGTGATGATGCCCTCTTTGGGATAGATGAGCGCGAGCGGCTCTTTGAGCCGGCCGCTGTGGTTGAGCGTGATAAGATTGGCTTCGTAGTTGACGATGCCGTCCAGCTGGTCTTGATCGCGCACGTACGCGTCGATGAGCCAGCCCGAGCTGCCCGACGTCAGCTTTTGACCTTTGAAGAAATCGTTGAGCTTGGCCATGTTGACGTCGCTGACTTGCAGGACGTCGGACGTTCCGGCGAGCGCGGACGCGACACCGATGACCGCGGAAAAGCCGCTGTTGGAACTGGCCGGATTGGTCATCGCGTACGAGAAGTCGCCCGCGCCGGCTTTGGCCGCGATGTCCTTCCACGTGACGTTAGGGTTGTCGAGCCAGCCCAGCGCTTTGGCCTTGCTGCGCTTGACGCCGATGATGACCGGCGACAACATGATCTTCTCTTGCGCCTTAACGCGATGCGCTGTGTCGCTGAGCACGAGATATTTGTCGTGCGAGAACCAAGCCGCGTCGAACTTCTCGCCCGCGTTGATGCGATCGATGCCCGCCAACGTGCCGCTGTACTGCAGCGACACTGTTACACCAGTCTTGTCTTTGATCTGCGCGAGCTGTGGCTCGAGATCTTTGAGCTCCGATCCCGCGATTACGACGAGCGTATCGGGCGAGTTCGCCTCGACGGGACCCTGCTCGTTCGTCGTAGCGCGCTGTCCGCAACCGGACAGCGCGCCGCTCAGTACGATGGAGAGCGTTGCCGCAAACGCGGCGACGTCGCGGTATGTCATGACGTCGGCATGAGCTTCACGACGCCGCTGGTGTCGGCCGATGTGTCGAGACCTGACATCGATTCAGCCACCTGTCCTGCCCGCGTCTTGTCGAGATAGGTCTTGGCTTTTGCGACCTGCTGAGAGAGAGAATCGACAGTCTGCTGCATGCTGTCGAGCGCCTTGATCTTGTAGTCGGAGATCATGTCGAGCGTCTGATAGATGTTGTCGAAGGCGTGTTGCAGCTGCTCGACGCTGACCGTCGCGCTTGACGCCTGCTGGTACACTTGGCCGCTCTGCTCTTTGAGCAGCTGTGCGGTCGACTCGATCATGTTGCCGGTTGTCGTGTTGAGTGCCGTGATCTGATCGAGAACGAGTTTCTGGTTACCCAGCGCTTGCGCGACGATGACGGCGGTGCGCAGCGCCGCGACGGTCGTCGTCGTCGCACGGTCGACGCCCTTGATCAGCTCAGTGTTGTTGCGTTTGACGAGATCCAGCGCCATGTAGCCTTGAATGTTGACCGCTTCCTGGGTGAGCAGATCGGTCTCTTTCTGGCGGGTGTAGAAGAGCACTTCCTCTTTGAGCACCTTGGCGCGTTGCGGATCGGTCGCTTCGATCGACGCGATCTTCGCGCTCAGCGCGGCGTCGAGTTTTTTGGCAAGATAGACGTACTGCTCGATCTTCTGCATAAGCGTCCACATCGTCGCCTTCTCCTGATCGATGGCGGCGTTGTCGAGCTGCAGTTCATCTTTGCTGTGATATAGCGTATTGATGATCGCGTTGAGATGCGTCTGCGCGGACTGGTACCCTTCGAAATACGCCTCGAGCTTATTGCCGAACGGAATGACTCCCAGGAGCTTGCGCGGCGAGAACAGGTCTCCTTGCTTAGAGGGGTCCAGATCCGTCACCGTGTTGCGCAGGTCGATGAGGCCCTTGGAGATATCGGAGCCCTGCGTGAACACACCGTGATTGATCGCGTTGATCGGACGCTGCAGAAGGCGGTTCGAGATCTGCGCGCTGGCGGCAACTTCGGCATTGCCCATCGAGCTGATCGCGTCGACGCGGTTTTTGAAATCGGGGCCGTTGATGTCCAGCGAGATCACCTGCTGCACGAACTGCGCGACCTGCGCATCGAGCTTTGGAATGGCGTCCGGCGCCACGGGTACCATATCGCCGGCCTTATCAGGAGAAACCGCCTGTACTGGCGCCGGCGCTACGAGCGCGGGAACGTTGGCCGCTTGCGTTTGGTCGGTGGCCGGTTGCGCGGTCGGGTCTTGCTTCATGACACGTATCCTCTCATGAATTGAACTTCTGCTCGATGCCTTTGATCATGCTCTCGAGGATGTCGAAACTCGGCGGATCGATCACGTCGATGAGCGTGTCGGGCACGTGGATGTCGTTCTGCTTCCAAAATGCGCGCAGCGCATCCGCATTGGCGGTGCGTAGGCCGTGCTCGACGGCCAGTTCTTGCAGCACGCTGTCATTGGTAAGCAGATCCGCCAGCTTCTCGCCTTTGGCGTCGAACGGGATGATGATGTGCTTGGTGTAGATCGTCGGCTGCGGATACATGAGCACCATCTGGCCGTTGCGGTTCGCTTTGTGCTGGACTTGGTACTCGACGTACTGCGCCTCGTAGATCATGACGAGCGGCGCTTTGCCCATGCCCATCGCCAGGTAATCCTCGAACGGGCCCGCAGTGCTGCCTTCCTGGTAGCCCTGGCGTACGTAAAGATTGGCGACCTTGGGCAGCACCGCGTTCACCTGCGCTTGGTCGTCGACGATCGCATCGCCGTTGAACACGTAGCTCGCCAGCGACAGATACATCGCTGCCGAGTTTGACTTGCGCACGTCGGTCGATGAGATCAGAATCGATTTATTGATCGCATAATCCGGATTGTGCGAGAGGTCCGACCAGCGTTTGTCGGAGGCGATGAAATCCAGCAGTCGCTTCATGTCGACGACGTAGTAGTACTCGTTGTGCTTGCGCACCATCCCGTTAGCGATCAGCGTGTCCGCGATCGGCTTCCACGACGCGATGGCCATCGGCGTGAAGAACGGGCTGGAAGATTTCTTGACGCCCGTGACGTCCATGATCTTCGTCGCGCCCGGTACGCCCGCGGGAAACGCGAAGTCGTAGGACTTCAGATCTGTGCGCGTCGCCATCTCGCGGGAGCCGACCGTCTCCACTTTGAGGTCGATGCCGTTGCGCCGCAACTCGTCGAGCACGCGCGGATCGGTCAGGTATTCCTTTTTTTCCGAACCGATGAGCCCCGTGACCGTCACCACTTCGCTGGCGGCGTGCTGCGCGGCGCGCTCTGCTTGGCCGCGTGTGAACGAAATGTACAACGCGGCGGCGACGCCCACGATCAGTACGACGAGCAGGAGCGGTCCTAAGACTCGCTGCGCGTTGGCCATGAACTAGGGATTCCTTTGCTAGGTGCCCGGGCACTCCCGGGCACAGCCCAAGATGGCGCGGAGTGATGCGACTGGAGTGGTTTGATGTGCGACAAATGTTCCGCCGAGTTGTACGCGCCCAGGCATCGGCGTGTTACAGCCGGGTTGTTCCTTTGTCCGAAGAAACGGCGGGACAGGCAACGGCTCGGGACACGTCAATCGTAGCGCAGATTGAACGCTGGTTTGACGTACAGACGGCCGAGACGAAGTGCGCCGAGCAATCCTTCGAATCCAAGCGTGTCGCGTACAAGTAAACGCGGCTGCAATGCGTCGACCGGGAGATCGAAGACGAGCGTCTCGCGTTCGGAAGCCCCGAGCACAGTGTGGCATTCGGAACGCGTGCTGCCCGGAGCATCGAGCGCGTTCTGACCAGCTTGCGAAACCGAGTATTCTCCCCCGTCCCTGGTTACGACGAATGATGACTGTGGGCCCCATACGAGGCGGCCCCACCATGGCGCTTCGAGAGTCGCGTTCACGACATAGAACGTGCCGCGCGCGACAAGCGGATGTGATTGCGGGCCGAGCGTTCTCGTACGCGTCACTGAGTCGACGCGAAAACAGTATTCATCCCAACAGTAGCGCTCGCCGGGCGCAAATGGATGAAGCGGCTGCGCGAGCGCGAGCGCGCTATAGAACACGATCGCAACCGCGACGGCGGTTCCGCCCCACGCGAGCACAGGCTTTACAAAACGCACCCAGCGCAGCTCGCGAAACGCCGGCAGCGCTGCCAGCCTCTCAATCGCGAACCCGACAAGCGCCCCAGCACCGCAAAAGATGACGATCGCACAGAAGACCGCAAGCGCGATCTGCCAATTATAGGCGACGCCGTTTGGACAGCCGGGCCAGCCGTTGGGCTGATCGCGCAGCGTACGCGTCAGCAAACCGACGGGCAACCACGCACCTATGATCAGCGGCCAAAACCACACAAGTCGTGGCCAGATGAAGCCAAGTGCGAATGCCCAGATCACCGAAAAGAGCGCGCCCGCGGCCGGGTCATCGGGGATCAAGCCGATCAACCCAGCCGCGATTGCGAGCACGGCGACCGCTACCATGGCTGGACGCGTCATCGTCAGATTGCTCCCAACTTTGTTTTGCAAAGTATACGTTACTTTGCATTACAAAGTCAAGCGTATCTCAGCGCGGGTCAAGACCGCACGGCCGACCTCACCTGGTATTATCGCCGGCAGCAGACCTCGAGCTTGTTGCCCTCTGGGTCCTCGAAGAACACCGCGTAGTAGGGCTGGATGTAGTCCGGACAGTCCTCCGGGCCCTCGATCGCGCGCGCGCCAATCTTCGCTAGCAACGCGCCGATTCGATCGACAGCGGCGCGATCCACTGCCGCGAATGCCACGCGCGTCTGCGACGGTTTGTGATCCGCGCGCTCGTGCAAGCCGAAGAATTGGTTCGCATCGTCTTCGCAATAGTATTCGCGTGCGCCGCCGCAGTCATCGACGTGTGTGTAGCCGAGCGCCGGCATCAACGCGTCGTAGAAGTCGCGGACGGCCGCGATGCTGCGCACGCGATGGTCGATGTGATCGAAGGGATAGCGCGTCACGCGCCGGTTTGACCGCTATCCGCCACAGAGGCGGGCCTGCCGTTGCTCGCGGTAGGTGGCGCTGCGAGACGCCACCGGCGCGAGAACAGATCCGTGACGGCCGCAAATCCGCGCTTGAGCAGCGGCCGCTCGAACGCGTACGTGATGATCGACGCCACCGCGATCGAGATGACGACCGTGATCACCAAGTACGTCCACTGCCAGAGCCGGTCGTTCGCGAAGTTCTCGGTGCGCGGCAACGGGAACGAATGCTTCGCGAGGAAGGTCGCGATAAGCTGGTGCCAGAGGTAGAGATTGTACGAGATCACCGACAGGAACACGAGAAGCCGATTGGCCAGCAGTGCGCGCCACCACGACGCTGCTAAGCACGATGCCACGGTCAGAAGGATGAAGACCAGACCAAGTATCGTGAGGTGCGCGTTGCCCCACACGTATTGCCAATTGGGCTCCACGCGCATTTTGAATAATCCGTACAGCAGCCACCCGTAGCCGGCGAATCCAGCGATCGCAATTGCGCTCCACGCGTGCTGCCACCGCTGCAGATCTGCGACATGCGTGCGCAGCCAAACGAACAACCATGCCGCAAGCATTCCGCACGCGAACAGGTCCAAGAACGCCGGCATCTGCGTCATGACGACGTAATCGCCGATGCAGCACCGTCCTTCGAGAAGGCGATAGCCGTTCGCGATTGCCAGCATTCCCGCGAACGTCACGAGCGGCCATCGCCGAAATGCCCAGCACAACAGCGGAAACACGACATAGAACTGCACCTCGACCGCCAGCGTCCACAGCACGCCGTTGACCGAGCCGAACATGTCGTGGAACCAATTGTGGATGAAGAGCAGGTGAGTCACATAGACCTTGAGCAGCGTCACGCCTGAGAACGCGGCGACGATCCATGGTGTGAGGATCAGCAGCTGGAGGTAGTACGACGGCACGATCTTGATGAAGCGCCGATAGGCGAAGTGCGCGAGCGTCTGCAGCGGCTTGCCCTCGAAAATAGAGCGCGCATACGGATAGAACAACACGAAGCCGCTGATGAAGAAGAACAGGTCGACGCCCGTGAAGCCTGTCTCAGGGATGAATTGTAGGCTGACATCCCGCCCGAAAACATGGAACTCGGTTCCAAGCCAGTTCCATTCCCACACGTGATACCAGAGCACGACGAATATCGCGATGCCGCGCAGGCCATCGAGAACGGCGAGATGGGCAGGCGTGTCGCGGCGCGTGGTCTCGCCGCTGCGCGGTATATCAACCATCGCTAGCCGTCGCGACCGGAGCTGGTGCCGTCCGCGGTGGGCGGCGTTGGAAAAGATCGCTGACTGCGCGCCATCCCTTCTTCAAGATCGGCAGCTCGATCGCGTAGGTCACGAACGTCGAGATCACAAGCGAGATCAGCAGCGACCAAAACGTATACACCCACTTCCAATGGTCGTCGCTATGAGGATCTGAGGTGGCCGGCATTGGGATGCGATGCTGCAGCATGTAGAGCATGACGACATTGTGCCACAGGTAGAGATTGTACGAGATGATGCCGAGAAAGCGGAACAGCGGGTTGGCGATCACGAGATGGACCAAGCGGTACGAGAACAACGCGCCGACGGTGAATATACCGAGCAGCAGCGCGAAGAACGGCCGGTTGATCGCCTGCCACGCGGCATATCCGTTTGTGACATAGATCTTCGTTAGCATGTTGTCGAGCAGCAAGTAGAGTCCGATCGCGGCGCCGGCGGTGACGATCGTTGCCAACCACGGAGCTTGTTCGGCCTTGGAGCGATTGCGCAACCACACGAAGACATATGCGGCGAGCATGCCGGTCGCGAACAGGTCGAGATACGCGGGTAGCTGGCCCATGAGCACGTAGTTGCCGACATCGATGCGAGCGGCGATGATGCGATAGACGACCGCGATGGCCACCATTCCAATGTAGACCAGCACCGGTTGGCGGCGGAACGCCCAACAGACCGCGGGGAAGATCAGATAGAATTGCACCTCGACGCCGAGGCTCCACAGCACGCCGTTGATTCCCACCCACGTGTCCACCCAGAAGATGTGGATGAATAGAAGATGCGAGACGATCTGCCACACGGCATCTCGCACCGATGGGAATTGGCCGAGCAAAGGCGCCGCGACCAACAGCGCGAGGACGTACGACGGCACGATCTTGAGAAAGCGCCGCTGCGCGAAATGCTTGACCGTCTGCAGCGGCCGGCCTTCGAACAGGGTGCGCGCGTAGGGGTAGAACAGCACGAAACCGCTGATGAAGAAGAACAGCTCGACACCCATCAGGCCCGTGCCGGGGAAGATGAGCAAAAAGCCATACTGTTTTCCGCCGAACGTGACGTACGGCGTCAGCCATGAGAACAGCCAAAGATGCCACCACACCACCATGAGGATGGCGATGCCGCGTAGACCATCGAGGACGTCAAGGCGCGCCTCTGAACGTGGCGGGGATGTCACGGCCATGCTGTCAATATCGGGTGATTTCGTCGCGGGTCCTCGTGCGGCCTCGGCTAGCCCTGCGCCGATGCCGAGGGTTGGCACATAGCTCCCCGAAATCGCCGCCTGACATATGACCGCCGGCCGGCTCGTTCTGTGCCCGACGCCGCTGGGCAATCTCGAGGACATCACCGCGCGCGCGTTGCGCGTGCTGCGCGAGTGCGACTTCGTCGTCGCTGAAGATACGCGCGTCACAGGCGCGCTGCTGCGGCATTTCGGAATCGGCAAACCGATCCGATCGCTCCACGAGCGGGTGCAGGCTGCGCGCGAGCGCGAGATCCGCGCCGCGCTCATCGCCGGCAAGACGGTCGTGCTGGCAAGCGATGCCGGCATGCCTGGAATTTCCGATCCGGGCGTCGAGCTTGTGCGTGTCGCGCGTGCGGCCGGCGCGGCGGTCGATGCGCTGCCGGGACCGAGCGCGTTCGTGGGCGCGCTCGTGCTCAGCGGGTTCGATATCAGCCGTTTTCGTTTCGAGGGATTTCCGCCGCGGAAGTCAGGCGAACGCATGTCGTATCTGCAATCGCTGCGCGACGAGCGGGCCGCGGTGGTGTGGTATGAGGCGCCGACCCGCGTGCTCGCCCTGCTTGCAGACGTCGAGCGAGCGCTTCCCGGCCGGCGGGTCTTCGTCGTGCGTGAGTACACGAAGATGTTCGAGCAGCACATC
>Ga0126373_10003315_pt1 | contig 12025 bp, 11 predicted proteins | sample PanSoiMetPlot_11_FD_92545 | JGI IMG/M metagenome (GOLD analysis project Ga0126373, IMG submission 92545) | Tropical forest soil microbial communities from Panama - MetaG Plot_11 | ecosystem: Environmental > Terrestrial > Soil > Tropical forest > Bulk soil | place: Panama | collected 2016-02-17
CTATCTGCAGACGCGAGGTTGCGTCGGCGGGAGCAGAGCTCTACCTGGTCCGCGGGCACATCGGCGATTGCGGTCGCCTCATCAATGCCGCCGTGGCGCGCCGCGACGGCCTGCAAGAGGTTTCGACGCTGAAGGAGCCCTATCGGCTCGAGGGCAAGAAGACGATGGGCCTGGAGATCGTCGAGCAGCTTGGCTGGACCATGCCGGACGTGATTGTGTACCCGACCGGCGGCGGCGTCGGCATCGTCGGCATCCATAAGGCACTCAATGAGTTGATCGAGCTCGGGTGGATGAGCGGCCCATTGCCACGGCTCGTCGCGGTCCAATCGAGCGGCTGTGCCCCGATCGTCACGGCGTTCGAGGCCGGTGCACGCCAGAGCTCACCGTGGCCCGATCCTTATACCGCCGCCTTCGGTCTCAACGTGCCGAAGCCTCTTGGCGACTTCCTCATCCTCGACGCCATCTACAGCACGAAGGGGTCTGCGCTCGCTGTCAGCGATGCCGAGTTGCTAGTCGCGCAGAGGGAGATCGCTGACACCGAAGGGGCCCTGGTCTGCCCGGAGGGCGCGGCAACTGTCGCCGCGATCCGAGAACTTCGCCGACGCGACGCGATCGGTGCGGACGACGTTGTCGTCGCTCTCAACACCGGTGCCGGAATCAAGTACCCCGAGACACTGGACGCGACCGCGCCAGTGCTGCAGCCGGACGGTGAAATCCCGGCGCCCACTTCTAAATCCGCGCGAACAGGGTTCTGAGCGCACTAAGCAAGCCTCGGCCGGTCTGGCGTTCACAGCTGCACTGCTCAGAGCGCGGTACTCCGGACATGACCTGGTCAACGTGCTGGCCGCAGCCCCGCCAGGTCCGCTTGCCGCACTGCTTACACGTTGCCGGCATACACATGCGCGGGCTTCTCCCGTCGATTGATGAGATTCTTCACGTAGTGGCATGCCGGTCAGGAGAGCGTTAGGAACAACTTCTCCAGCGCCTGGACGTCCATCGACTCGGCGCTTCCGGACTCTGCAAGGCACTGCTTGAGGCCAGCCGAGATGATCACGAACCCCGCTCGCGACAGCGCATGGCTGACGGCCGCGAGCTGGGTGACCACGTCCTGGCAGTCGCGGCCGTCCTCGATCATGCGCACGACGGCTGCGAGCTGGCCCTGTGCACGGCGCAACCGGTTGAGTACCGGGGTCATCTGTTCCGGGTCAAGTTCGACCACTGGATTCTCCTAGAGGTTGTGTGACGCGGCCTTGGGTCGCAGGTGACGGCCGCGCTCGTCGCTCGATTCGCGGTCGACGCAGCGTCGCGGGATCAGGCGGCGTCGTCAGTGGCGTGGGCGCCCGCCTGGGCGCGGACCTCGTCCATATCCAGCGCACGCACGCCTGCGATCAGCTGCTCCAGGGCGGCAGCAGGCAACGCTCCCGGCTGGCTGTAGACGAGTACGCCGTCACGGAAGGCCATCAACGTGGGGATCGAAGTGATCTCGGCGGCTGCGGCAAGGGCGCGCTCCGCCTCGGTGTCGACCTTGCCGAAGACTATGTCGGAGTGGACGTCAGACGCCTGCTCGAAGATCGGGCTGAACATTCGGCACGGCCCACACCAGGCAGCCCAGAAGTCGACCAAGACGATGTCGTTCTCCTGCACCGTCTGCTCGAAGGTGGCAGCGGTCAGCGTCTTCGTGGTCACGTGTTTCCTCCTTGGATGTTTATACCCTCAGGGGTATCAACGCTTCGAGCTGGTTTCGTCTTCCAGATCCTCGCCCTATACCCAGTGGGGTATGTCACAGGCTCACACCCCTCGGTGCCCGCCAACCGATCGCTTCTACACTCCAATCGACGGTGACGACGAACGCGTCAGGAGAGTGCGATGACGGACCGACCTCCTTTGCCCCCGTTCGACCGCGATGCCGCATTGAAGAAAGTCCAGGCAGCCGAGGACGCGTGGAACACGTGCGACCCGGAGCGAGTCGCGGGCGCCTACACAGTCGATTCAGTCTGGCGCAACCGCAACAGCTTCTTTGCCGGCCGCGACGCCATCGTCAGGTTCCTCACTGCCAAGTGGCAGCGCGAGCTGGACTACGCCCTGCGCAAGAACCTCTGGGCCTTCGCCGATGATCGAATCGCGGTGCGATTCCAGTACGAGTCCCACGACGTGGCTGGGCAGTGGTGGCGTAGCTATGGGAACGAGCTCTGGGAGTTCGACGAGCACGGCTTGATGCGGCGCCGCGAGGCGAGCATCAACGACGTCGCCATATCAGAAGAAGAGCGGCGCATCTTCGGACCGCGGCCTGAGGCCGAGCACGGGCTGGAGTTTCCGCTGCGCTGAGCCTGACGGCCCCGGCATTGGGCGAATGAGAAGCCCCGGTCGCCGGCGCGCGCCAGCCGACGGGTTTACACTGTTGACAATCACTAGAACGTGGCCGCACGCTGATGGTTGACATCACTGTTAACCATTGAGTCAGCCCGGGAGGCCACGAGATGCAGGAGTTGCACGGTCCCAGACGAGCCGGCGGCAGGGCCAAGGTCTGGCAAGGCGGCCATCAAAAGGCGCCAACGGGGCAGCCATCTGAACCGAATATCGCGGAGAGCCCGCGCCGGCCATGGTCGCTACTCATACTGCTGAGCGCCGCGCAGTTCATGGTCATCCTCGACGCCACGGTCGTGAACGTTGCGCTCCCGTCGATTGCCAAATCCCTGAGCTTCGCGCCCGCGGCGCTGCAATGGGTGGTCACGGCATACGTGCTCGTCAGCGGCGGCCTAGTCCTGCTGGGCGGGCGGGCCACAGATGTGATTGGCCGCCGGAGGATCTTCCTGGCCGGCGTGGCTGTCTTCACGATTGCGTCGCTTGCTAGCGGTCTATCGCCTTCTGCTGGTGTGCTCATCGCTTCCCGGGCAGCTCAGGGCGCGGGTGCAGCCATGCTCACGCCGGCTGCGCTTTCGATCATCACTACCGTCTACGCCGGAGCACAGCGAACCGCCGCACTTGGCATCTGGGGTGCGATCGGCGCCGGCGGCGCAGCGGTGGGTGTGCTGGTGGGAGGAATGCTGACCTCCTGGTTCGGCTGGCGCTCCGTTTTCCTGATCAACGTGCCGGTAGGCGTCATCTCTGGCCTGCTAAGCCTGCGGATGGTGCCTGCCGCCCGCACCACCGGCAGGATCGGTCGTGAGCTTGATCTGCCCGGCGCCGCCCTCGCGGTAGCGGGTCTGGTCACACTCGCGTATGCACTGGCCGGCGCGCCCGCACATGGCTGGGCGTCGGCGCGAACCGACCTGCTCTTGCTACTAGCCGTCATGCTGCTGACCTCGTTCGCAGTAGCCGAGCGATACGCGCAGCGAAGGGGCCGCCGCCCGCTGGTTACACCGCAGGTCTGGCGGAATAGGCCACTCGTCGCGGGCGCGCTCGTGATGTTCGCGAGCACGGGAATCCTCGTGGCGACGTTCTTCCTGAACACTCTGTATCTCCAGGAAGTTCTGGGCGCCTCGGCATTGCGAGTGGGCCTGGAGTTCCTGCCACTCGCGCTAGTGATCGGGGTCGGCGCCCATTTGGCCTCGCGCTTGCTTCCGCAGGCGGGCTCGCGGGTCTTGATCGTCGCGGGCCTCGTCGCGATGGGCGGGGGAGCGCTGCTGCTCACCCACGTGACGGCCAAGTCGGGTTACTGGACCGGGTTCCTGCCGGCGCTGCTGATCGTAGGCGTTGGAGCAGGGCTCGTACTGCCCTCGGCGTCGATCACGGCAATGAGCGAGATCAGCGACGACCAGGCTGGCCTTGCATCCGGCCTCATGAGCACCGCACACGAGATTGGCGGCGCGCTCGGTGTCGCAGTGTTCTCCGCGGTCGCGGTTGCAATCAGCGGTGGCATTGGCGCCGGTTACCGGCATGGCTTCGCGGTTGCCGCGGCCGTCGCAGCCGGACTGGCCTTGGTTGTCGGGCTAACGATGCCCATAGTTCGGCCGGCCGCAGGCGCGCGAGTGGCGGTGCATTGAGATGGCAGCCCAGCGAACTACTGCGTACCAGCGAGAGGTCGCAGAGCGAAACGTCGACGCGATCTTGGACGCTGCCGAGGAGCTGCTGCGGCTGCACGGGCACGCGAACATCTCTGCTGTGGCTGTGCAGGCGGGCGTGTCGAGGGTCACTGTCTACGCGCACTTCCCGACCTGGGAAGCACTCCTGGAAGCAGCGGTAGAACGCGCCGTCAAGCACTCCATGGCGGCCATGGCCAATGCCAGGCCCGATGAGGGGCCAGCCGATCAGGCGCTCGAGCGAATGCTCGCCGCAGGATGGCAGTACCTCGGCCGGTATCAGGCGATGGCCAAGGCAGTGGCCGAGCTGCTCACCTCGGAAGCCGTCACGCGGACGCACCAAGCCGCTTTCCACGGCATTGGCGCGCTGCTCCGGCGCGGCCAGGCGGACGGCACCTTCCGAACAGACCTGCCAGTCGACTGGCTCGTGCATGCAAGCATCGCGCTGATGCACGAGTGCAACGACGGCGTCCGCGTCGGCCGGATCAACCGGGACGACGCGCTCCGGATCATCACGACGTCGATCCTCGACCTCTTTACCGGCCGTGAGCGCTGATCTCTGGCGCGGCGTCTGCGGGCAGCCTCGAGTAAATAAGCATGTCCTTCCGCTCCCCATCAATTTCCTGCTAGCTCCGCAGGAGACCTTCTCGCTGAAATCCAGCCCGCTCGGCTGAACGTTGGGAGGCGATGTTCCATGGCTCGACATACAACTCAACGCGCGGAATCCGCAGCTCGCGATGTGCCCACTCAGCCAGCGTCTTAGCTGCCAGCGCGGCAGCACCGCGGCCACGGGCTGAAGCCACGACCCAATAGCCCAGTTCGGCACGTCCGCGGCCCATCTCGCGCAGCCACAGCCCGGCCTGGCCGCAGGCTCGACCGGTCCGGGCGTCATGCAATGGCGAAGGAGTATCCGGCGCCGTCCTCAGCGCGACCCCATTGACGCTCGATGAAATGACGGCCTTCGTCCTCGCTGAACACCGCCGGCACAGTCGTGATCGCCGGTATGTACGGGTCAGCCGACGCTTCGCGGCGACGCCGGGTCCGGCCAAAGCAGGCGGATCGCGCTTATTGTCCGACCAGAGAATGCTGCCAGGGGAGGAGTACCGTGCCGATACGACGGGCTCCGACAACACGAAGGGCGGCGTGCCGCATGAGCGAGACGACGTGGCTGGACGCCACTGCGCAGGCCGAGCTTGTCCGCCGCGGCGAGGTTAGCGCCGCAGAACTAGTTGAGGCGGCTATCGGCCGCATCGAGGAAGTGAACCCGAAGCTGGATGCGGTGATACGGACTCGGTTCGACCAGGCGCGCGCCGAAGCGGCAGGCGATCTACCGGATGGCCCGTTCCGCGGCGTCCCGATCCTGTTCAAGGATCTGGGGTGCACCGTCGCCGGCGAGGTGACCGCGTTCGGGGTCGGCCCGATGCGGGATCAGCCGTCGCCGGTGACGTCGTACCTCGCCGAGGAATTCCGCGCTGCGGGCTTCGTGCCGCTCGGCCGCACGAACGTGCCAGAGCTCGGCACCACGGTGACAACCGAGCCGCGGAGCTTCCCAGCTGCCCGTAACCCTTGGGATACCGACCGATCGACCGGCGGGTCGTCGGGCGGATCGGCAGCCGCGGTGGCCAGTGGCATGGTCCCGGTCGCGCACGCCAACGACGGCGGCGGGTCGATCAGGATCCCCGCCAGCGAGTGCGGGCTTGTCGGACTCAAGCCGAACCGCGGGCGCGTCAGCCAGGGTCCCGCCGTCGGAGAGGGCTGGGCAGGCGGCACGATCGACGGCGTCGTGGCCCGGACCGTACGGGACGCGGCGGGCATCCTCGACGTGATCAGCGCCCGCCAGCTGGGTGAGCCGTATTACGCCCCGCCATGGCCGCGGCGGCTGAGCGCCGAGGTCGGCGCCGATCCTGGCCGCCTACGTATCGGGATGCTGGACCGGCCCGGCGCCGGGGACTACCTCGACGATCCGGAGTGTCGCGCCGCGGTCGCCGGCGCGGCACGACTGCTCGAATCGCTCGGACATTACGTCGCCGAATCCGCGCCCAAGGCGATGTTCGAAGAAGACTTCATCCAGAACTTCACCAACATCATCGCGGCCGATACCGAGGCGACCTTGCGCTATTTCGAAACATTGCTCGGCCGCCAGATCACCGACGAGGAGATCGAGCCGCGGAATGCGTTCTACCGGGTCGTCGGTGCCTCCCTGGACGCGGTCACCTACGTGGACAGCCGGGCGTGGCTCGGCATGCGGGTCCGCCGGATGGCATCCTGGTGGGCCGACCACGACCTGCTGCTGACACCGACAGTGGGGGCGCCACCGCCAGAGCTCGGCTGGTTCACCGCGGAGGGACCCGAGGCGGAGGGGCCGCGAATCATTAGCTTCATCCCGTACACGGCGCAGTTCAACATGACCGGCCAGCCGGCAGTAAGCCTGCCGCTGCACTGGACGCTGGGCGGCCTGCCAGTCGGGGTCCAGTTGGTGGCACCGTACGGCCGGGAGGACCTGCTGATCAGGGTGGCCAGTCAGCTGGAGGAGGCCGCGCCGTGGGCGCAGCGCCGTCCGCAGGTGCACGCTTAGGCCCACCATGGCCAAGCTGATCTACTCCGCGATCGCCTCGGCCGACGGCTACGTGGAAGATGCCGCAGGCGGCTTCGACTGGGCGGCCCCTGACGAAGAAGTGCTCCGCTTCGTCAACGAGCTTGAGCGGCCGGTCGGTACGTACCTTTACGGGCGGCGGATGTACCAGACGATGCTGTACTGGGAGACCGCCCATAAAATGCCCGACCAGCCGCTGTCGGTGCAGGAGTTCACAAGGATCTGGCAGGCTGCCGACAAGATCGTTTTCTCCACGACGCTGACAACGGTATCGAGCGCGCGGACGCGCATCGAGCGGACCTTTGATCCGGCCACCGTCCGGCACCTGAAGTCGGTCTCCGAACACGACATAACGGTCGGCGGTGCGGACCTGGCCGGGCAGGCCCTCAGGGCCGGGCTGGTGGACGAGCTGCAACTATTCGTAGTTCCAGCCATCGTCGGAGGCGGCAAGCGAGCCCTTCCCGACGGTGTTCGCGCCGACCTCGAGCTCCTGGACACGCACCGGTTCGCAGCCGGTGCACTCTACCTCAGGTACCGAACACGCCGGTGACCGCCAGCTAGGTTGGCAATGCGCTGCGGATGTGCGTTGGAGCTGTCGTGTTCTGGCGATGTTCGCCGGCAGTTTGTGGCCGTATCTGGCGGCCACAGACACGGTGGAACCGGCGACCGACTCGCACATGGGTAACTCGACCGCGGAGGCGCGATGCGCAAGTTAGTCCTTAGTCTTACTGTGCTTTCACTCGCCGCTCTCAGCTGGCCGGCGGCGATGCTAGCCGCGTCGTCAGCGCCAGCCGCAGCGGCTTCTGGACCGTGCGGCACGCTGACGACCGCACCGGCCTACAGCCACGTCATCTGGATCTGGATGGAGAATCACAGCTACAGCGACATCATCGGAAACACCGCTCAGGCCCCGTACATCAATTCGCTCGCCGCGGAGTGCGGGCTGGCGACGAACTACCACAGCCTCTCTCACCCGAGCCTGCCGAATTACATTGGCGGCACCTCAGGCCTGAGCGGCAGGCAGATCAAGACGTTCGACAACGACTGCAGCCCGTCAAAGAAGTGCAGTACCGCCGCGCCGAACATCTTCGGTCAGGGAGAGACGTGGAAGGCGTACGAGGAGTCGATGCCGACGAACTGCGCTCCGGCGAACTCAGGAGAGTATGCCGTCCGGCATAACCCGCCGCCCTACTACACGACGCTTTCAAGCTGCTCGACCCTGGACGTTCCGTACACGCAGCTAACCACTGATCTAGCCGATAATGCGCTGCCCGCCTTCTCGTTCATCACGCCCAACCTGATCGACGACATGCATGACGGCACGATCACCGACGGCGACAACTGGCTGGCCAGCAACCTTCCGGTCATCCTAAACAGTGCCGAGTACCAGAGCGGCAGCACGCTGGTCTTGATCACGTGGGACGAGGGCACGGGCGGCAAGACCGGCGAGGCCTGCGCGACCAACACCACGGACGCTAGCTGTCACGTTGCGACGATCGTCGTCAGCCCGAGCACGCCGGTCGGCTCCACGTCAGCGACGCTGTTTAACCACTACTCGCTCCTGGGCACAACCGAGCAACTGCTCGGCCTGCCCGCGCTGGGCGCGGCGTCATCGGCGCCGCTGATGACCAGCGCCTTCAACCTCTAGCCGATTTCGCGCTCGGCGCTCGCACCGGCCGGTCCGAGCGCTGGGCGCGCAGGCGCCTGACCACGCCCGACCAGCGAGCTGCGAGGTACCGTCGTGGACTCGGTAATCTGAAGATCATGGCACGCGACGAGCGCAGCGTTACTCCGCAGAGCGAGGACTTCTCGGCCTGGTACAACGAGGTGGTCTTTCGCGCGGAGCTAGTGGACCGGGGACCGGTCCGCGGAAGCATGGTGATCAGGCCGTACGGATACCGCATCTGGGAACTGCTGCAGGCGGACCTGGACCGGCGAATCAAGGCTACCGGGCACCAGAACGCGTACTTCCCGCTGCTCATCCCGCAGAGTTATATGGAGCGCGAGGCCGAGCATGTCGAGGGCTTCGCGCCCGAGCTGTTCACGGTCACTCACGCCGGCGGCAAGGAGCTGGAGGAGCCGCTGGTCATCAGGCCGACGTCGGAAACGATCATCGGCGAGATGATGGCCAAGTGGATTAGCTCGCACCGGGATCTGCCGCTGCTGCTGAACCAGTGGGGCAACGTGCTGCGGTGGGAGATGCGACCGCGGATGTTTCTGCGTACCAGCGAGTTCCTGTGGCAGGAAGGTCACACCGCGCATGCGACCGCTGCGGACGCAACGGCCGAGACGATGCTGGCGCTGGGTTTCTACCAGGACGTGGCCGCGGAGGTCGCAGCGCTGGCCACGGTGCCGGGCGAGAAGACGCCGCGAGAGCGCTTTGCCGGCGCCGAGCGCACGTTCACTATCGAGGGCATGATGCGCGACGGACGCGCCCTGCAGTCGGGCACCTCGCACTTCATGGGCACGAACTTCGCTGCGGCATTCGGGATCACCTTCACGGGCGAGAGCGGCGCTGCCGAGCTGTGCCACACCACGTCCTGGGGCATGAGCACCAGGATGATCGGCGGCCTGATCATGACGCACGGCGACGACAAGGGCCTCGTGCTCCCGCCGGCGTTGGCTCCCTACCAGGTGGTGATCGTCCCGATCGGGCGCGGAGAGCAGGCCGAGACGACACTGTCTGCCGCTACCGAACTGGCCGCCACACTGGAGCGTGCGGGCATCCGGGCCCACGTCGATGGCCGGCCGCAGTTGTCGCCCGGTTTCAAGTTCAATGACTGGGAGATGCGCGGTGTACCGATCCGGCTCGAACTTGGCCCGCGGGACCTTGCTGCTGGCACCGCCTTGATGTCCCGGCGGCTGAGTTATCCGCAACCGGACGCCGCCAAGCGGGCCGTCGCGCTCGACCGCGCACCGGACCTGGTGGCTACCGAGCTTGCCGATTTTCAGGCGATGCTGGGGCAACGGGCTGCCGATTTCCGCGAGCAACACACAGCCGTCGTGAATTCCTGGCCAGAGTTCGTCGCCGCCGTGGCGGGCGGCTGGGCGCTCGCGCTGCACTGTGGCGAGGAAGCGTGTGAAGACGAGATCAAGGCGGAAACAACGGCAACGCCACGCTGCATCCCGCTGGCAGGCGAACCCGAGCAGGGTACGTGCATTCGGTGCAGCAAGCCGTCCGCGTACGGCAAACGGGTGATCTTCGCCCGCGCCTACTGATCTTCTCTGCGTGACGACCGCGGCGCCCGGTCGCCGCGATGTCGTCCGAGGGTTCGGGCCTTGATCAGCCAGTTGCCTGGCAGACTGGGGCGGGCGCGGCTGGAGCTGTCAGGACGAGGCCGCAAACCGGCGCCTGAAGTCCAGTAGGCTCGATTATCCCGGTCAGGCCGCGACTTTTGGTGCTAAGTGGTTTGAATCGGATATTTAGATCATATCCGCTGTTGAGGAGCGAACCTGTGGCGGCCGGGCAACGTAACGAGCGATGTCCCCGTGCGACCAGTCCGGACGCGGAGGGTGGCCGCAGCAGGCGTCCACGGTTGCTGTCCGCAGCCAGGCCAGGCCGCGCGTCGGTGAGCGTCAGCGGCGTCATCGCACCGGAGCTGCCGCAGCGGTCCGCGCCCGACGGCGAGCGGCTCCCGCACCGGCTCAAGATTATCGGCCGACCGTTCCTATGGCGTGGCCAGCCGGACGGCGCAGCTGAAGGGCGTCGGGAGCGCTCCTGGCGCCTGCGCAACCACTGGCTGTTTGTCTTGCTCCTAGCGGCCGGCACCGTGCTGCGCGTGATCACACAGATGGCCTACCACCCCGCCATCTTGTACGTCGATTCACTCAAGTACCTGTACGACGCGTGGCTGGGGTCTGACCCGCTCGGGTACAAGGTCCTGCTGAACAGCGTTCTGTTCGTCGGCGATCTGGGCACCGTGGTGGCAGTTCAGCACCTGCTCGGCCTCGCGATGGCAGTGGCGCTGTACGTGCTGCTGATGCGCCAGGGCGTGAACCGCTGGCTAGCCGCACTCGCCATCGCGCCGGTGCTCCTGGATGGCTATCAGCTGCAGGCCGAAGAGATGATCATGCCAGACGTCTTCTTCGAGGCGCTGGCCGTGCTGGCCCTGGTCATCCTGCTGTGGAAGCCCGTCGCATCATGGCGGGCCGTGGTCGCGTCGGGCCTGATCTTGGGTGTGGGCGCCACTGTCCACGAGTTCGGCCTCGTCCTGATCGTGCCCGTGGTGCTCTATCTGCTGATCAACAAGGAGCCTGGCTTCCAGAATGTCCGCTGGTCTCGGGCAATCCTCAGAGGCGGAGCCGCCTGTGCGGCCTTCGCCGTGCCGATCTTTCTGTACTGCAGCGCCCTCGACGTGGCCACGGGACACTTCTGGCTGTCAGCCGGCCGAAAGCTGACCCCCCGGCTCGCGCAAGTCGCTGACTGCTCGACCCTACGGCTCCCGCCTGCCGCCAGGCCCTTGTGCCCGACGCCGGCCGACCAACGGGAAAGCTCCGACTGGTTCCAGCACGACCCGCATTCACCGCTGCTCACCATTCCGGAGACGGGCGCTGCGCGGCTCCAGCTCTACCGCGTCTTCGACAAGGCGGTTGAGCACCAGCAGCCGGTGCGGGTCGTGGCCGCGATACTCGGCGACGCCATGAGGCTGTACCAGGTCGACCGGGTTAACAGCCTGTCGATCACGCCAATCTCGAGATGGCAGTTCCAGACGACCTATCCCACCGTGCTGCCGAACCTCTACGTCCGGCCGAACGGCGACATCATCGTCGGCCTGCAGTATCGCTTGCCCGGTCCGATTGACTACCAGGTCCTCACGCCCGCATATGGCGGCAAGGCCCAGGTGGATGGCTCGCTAGCAGGATTCCTTCGCGGCTATCAGCTGCGCGGCGGGTACACGCCCGGCCCGCTGTTGCTGATCTTCACGGTGACAGGTCTGCTCGGCTCGCTGCTGGCCCTGGTCTACCGCCGCAACAGTGAACGGGGTCGGAAGCTCGCGCTGGGCTGCCTGGTATTCTTCGTTGGCGCCGTCGGACTATTGCTCATATCCGACGTTTACGTGTTCTCCTGGCGCTACCAGATCCAGGCGTTGACCACCCTGCCGCCAGCTGGCGTGCTCGGCGCGAGCGCCGCTCTGGAGGCGTTCCGGCGGCGCAAACCGGCGGGCGCGACTGGTCCAGCCTCGCCGTAAAAGTAGGATAACGTACGGTTTGTCCGTACTGGGCGAAGAGGCTGGAGTACCGGCAGCATGCATGGCCATGGGGGCGAGCAGCCCGGACATCGCCAGGCCGGCGTGCGCATACCCGACGTGGCGGTGACAGCCACGTGAAGCCCGGGCCTCTCGGGCGCCGGCTCCGCGTTGTGCTGTTCGGCCTGGTCATCTCAGTGCTTGCAGCATGCACAGGGCCTGTTCAG
>Ga0126373_10003316_pt1 | contig 12023 bp, 12 predicted proteins | sample PanSoiMetPlot_11_FD_92545 | JGI IMG/M metagenome (GOLD analysis project Ga0126373, IMG submission 92545) | Tropical forest soil microbial communities from Panama - MetaG Plot_11 | ecosystem: Environmental > Terrestrial > Soil > Tropical forest > Bulk soil | place: Panama | collected 2016-02-17
GCGGGGGGCGCTCCGGCTGCGTCACCCACTCGCCTGAATCGCCGCCCTGCGGGCGGCGCACAGGCTTCGGGGGTCCCACTCCGCCGGAGCGCTCCCCCGCCCCCGCCGCCACCCGCCCCGATGGCACGTGCGACGTTGGTGCGTGGGTTGGGCTCGCGGTTGGGGAGATCAGCGCGGGCGGAGCTCGCCCGTGCCGATCTCCACCGCCTCCACGTCGAGCTCGTATTCGATGCGGTGCAGGATCTCGTCGCTGATCTCGCCGCGGTCCCTCAGGCTGATGACGCGGAGCCGCTCCGCGTTGAGGGCCTCGTGCCGGAGCCGTCGGAAGGCGCCCGCATCTTCCAGCGTGCTTTGGCCGTCATTCCCGCCCAGGGCCGAAGCGTGCGCCCGCCGCTGCGCGTAGCGCGCGCGGAGCTGCTCGAGATGCGCGGGGCGGGCCCACGGCTCGCCGGCGAGTTGCTCCAGGCGGTTGAGAGCCGCCTCTACCGCCGCATCGCGCGCGCGTAGCTCTTCGTCGGCCAGGGCGGAGTCGTCGCGGAGCCCGAGACGGCGCAGGAGTGGAGCCAGGGTCAGTCCCTGGAGCACGAGGGTCACGATGATCACGCTGAAGGTGAGAAGGATGATGTCCTCGCGGAAGGGGAAGGGCGCGCCGCTCGCCGTGGCCAGGGGGAGGGCGAGGGCGGCGGCGAGGGAGACGATGCCGCGCATGCCGATCCAGCCCATGAGGAAGACGCGCGGCCACTCGGGCGGGGCGTCGCGGCGCAGGGCGACCGCAATGAGGCGCGGAAGGCCGATAGCGATGGGGACCCAGATCATGCGTACCACGATGGCGACCACGCTGATCACCGCCGCCTCCACGACGAGCGGCCTGAACTCGCCGGGGCCCACCGCGGGGCGCAGGGAGGCGAGCTGTAGCCCGATCAGGATGAAGAGCACGCCGTTCAGCAGGAAGACGAAGACCTCCCACACCGCACGCGCCTGGAGCCGGGTGGCGGGAGCGACTGCCTCGCTCAGGTGCTGGCGCAGGTAGAGCCCGCCGGCGACGCAGGCGAGCACGGCCGAGACGTGGAAGCGCTCGGCGATGATCCAGCTGATGTAGGGGGCGAGCAGGGTCACCAGCACTTCCGTGAAGCTGTCCTCGGTCAGGGCAAGGGCGCGGCGGGCCACCTCCGCGACGGCGAGACCGATCAGGATGCCCCCGACCGAGGCGAGGACGAAGAGCTTGAGCCCATCGGTCACCGAGAAGGCGCCGGTGACGGTGGCGGCCACCGCGGCGCGATAGAGCACGAGGGCGGTGGCATCGTTGACGAGGCTTTCTCCCTCCAGGACCACCACCACCCGGCGCGGGACGTTGAGGCGGCGTCCGATGGCAGTGGCCGCCACTGCGTCAGGCGGCGAGACGATGGCGCCGAGGGCGAGGGCTTCCGGCCAGCCCATCCCGGGAATGACCCAGCGCGCCGCCGCGGCCACCGCGGCCGTGGTAGCGACGACCAGTCCCACGGCGAGGAAGCTGATGGTGCGCAGGTTCGCACGGAAGTCGCGCAGGGAGGTGAAGTAGGCGGCCGACCACAGGATGGGCGGCAGGAAGATCAGGAAGACCATGTCCGGATCGAGTTGGAGCACGGGCATTTTGGGCAGGGCGCTTAGGGCGAGGCCGCCCAGCACGAGAAGAATGGGATAGGGGAGGAGGAGGTTGCGCGCCAGCGTGGTGAGGATGAGCACGGCCACGAGCAGGACGACGGCGATCTCGAGGTTCTGAATGCTGGCCATTTCCTGGACGCTCATCGTAGCAAAGCCCGGTGGGGTTTCCGCGACGGGGAAGAAATCGAGGGTTGACGAGCCGCGCGCCTCCGCTAGGCGTGGCCGGCGAGGCGGCTCACCGCCGCCGCGAGACGCCGGGGATCGAGCGGCTTCGAGAGATGCATGGTGTAGCCGGCGGACCGGGTCCGCTCTGCGTCCGCCTCCATGGCATAGGCGGTCAGCGCGAGGGCAGGCACGTTGCCGCCCGTGCGGCTCCGGATCTCGCGCATGAGCTGGAGGCCGTCCAGTCCCGGCATGCCGAGATCGCTCACGAGGACGTCGGGCGGCTCGGACGCCATGGCCTCGAGCGCCTCCGTCCCCGAGCGGGCGGTGGTGACGTGAGCGCCGTACTGCTCCAGCGCCACCGCGGCCAGCTTGAGGGAGTCGGCGTCGTCGTCCACCACGAGCACGCGCACGCCGTCGAGGGCGACGGGCTCCAGTGCCTCCTCATCGCCCGCGGCCCGGATGGGCCCCGGCATGGCGGCGATAGGCAGGCGTACGGTGAAGGTGGCGCCACGTCCCTCGCCTTCGCTGGCCGCTTCCACCTTACCCGAGTGAAGCTCCACGAGGCGACGGACGATGGCGAGGCCGAGGCCGAGACCGGTGTGCGAACGGGTGGTCGAGGTGTCGGCCTGGCGGAACTTCTCGAACACGTGAGGCAGGAACTCGGGGCGGATACCCCGGCCGGTATCGGACACCGCGAGGACGGCTTCCTCCCCGCGCCGCTCGATGCGGATAGTGACGCGGCCTCCCGGATCGGTGAACTTGATGGCGTTGGAGACCAGGTTGCTCACCATCTGCTGGAGCCGGCCGAAGTCCGCGTCGACATGGATGGGCGCCACCTCCGCGGTGATGGAGAGATCGATCTGGCGGGCGAGGGCCGCCGCGCGTAGTGCCTCCGCGGCGGCCTGGGCCACGTCGACCAGATCGATGACGTTCCGCTCCAGCACCAGCTTGCCTGTGATGATGCGCGACACATCGAGCAGGTCCTCGATGAGCTGGGCCTGGATGCGGGAATTGCGGTCGATGGCCTCGAGGCCGCGCTTGGCCGTCTGGGCATCGAGCTTGCCCGTCTGGAGCAGGTTGACCCAGCCGAGCATGGCGTTGAGCGGCGTGCGGAGCTCGTGGGACAGGGTGGCGAGGAAGTCGTCCTTGGCCCGGTTCGCCTCCTCGGCCTGGGCCCGCGCCGTGCGCTCGCGGCTCAGGAGATCAGCCCGCACCTGCTCCACGCGCCGGCGCTCCGTCACGTCGATGGCGAGGAGCATGCGGGCGCGGTAGTCCCCGAAGCGAATGGGCGCGGCGGTGAGCTCGACCTCGAGAGTTGCCTCGTCTTTCGTATGGTGGCGCCACACGCCGAGCTGGCCGCGCACATCGCTCGCCGCGCGGGCCTTGAACGTCTCCACCTTGGCGGCGGCGAGCAGATCGCCGATCCTCATGGCGAGGAACTCGTCGCGCGTATAACCGTAGCGCAGCACGGCGGCGTCGTTGACGGCGAGGATGGCGAGGGACTCCACGTCGAAGACCCAGGCAGGGATCGGGGTGCGTTCGAAGAGCTGGCGGTGACGCGACTCGGACTCGCGGAGCGCCTCCTCCGCGCGACGGAGGCGGATGAGGGCGCCCACCGTCGCGATGAGCACGGGGGGCTCCACCGGCTGGGTCAGGTAGCTGTCGGCGCCGCCGTCCAGGCTGCGCACCGCGTCGCGGCTGTCCACGAAGGTCGCCGACACCTGGAGGACGAGGATCGAGGCCGTCTCCGGATCGCTCTTGATGCGCCGGCAGACCTCGTAGCCGCTGATGTCGGGCAGCTTCACGTCGAGGACCACGAGGTCGGGCCGCTCCCTGCGCAGGGAGCTGAGGGCGTCGGTCCCCGTGCCCGCCTCCATCACCCGGTAGCCGGCCTGGGTGAGCACGCGGGACATCGCGTAGCGGTTGGAGATCTCGTCGTCCACGACCAGCACGAACCCGCGCGTGGGTGTCGTCATAGCCGGAGCCCCGCTTTCGTCCACGTGCCCCGGATCAGGGCCACCGCGTCCTCACGTGAGGTCTGGTCCTTGGACAGCACGGTCACCGCCCATCGCTCCAGCTCGGCACGCTCCTCAGGATCGAGAGCTTTGGAGGTGACGACGACCACCGGGATGTGGGCGGTGAGGGGATCTTCTTTGAGGCGCACGAGCAGGTCGGCCCCCGAGACGTCGGGCATCGTGAGGTCGAGGAACACGATGTCGGGGCGCAGATCTCGCGCCGCCTGGAAGCCGTCCGTGCCGTTGGGCATTTCGGTGATCACGCACGGCACGTGGCTCAGGAGACGCTTCAACACGTAGCGCGCCACGTCGTCGTCGTCGATGATGAGCGCCTCCGGCACGCGGCCATGGCCGGTGAGCCGTTCGACCTCGCCGAGGAGCCAGCTGCGCGTCACCGGCTTGAGTCCGTAGGCGTCCGCGCCCAGGGCGAGGCCCTTGCGCCGATCGTCCACGCTGCTCACCACGATGACGGGGATGTGTTTGGTCGTCTCGCGGCTCTTGAGGTCGGCGAGGAACTTCCAGCTGTCCTCACCCTCCAGGAGGATGTCGAGGACGATGAGGTGCGGAGTCTCCACGGCGAGCGCCCGTCGCGCGTCCCGCAGGGAGCGCGCGGGCACCATGCGGAAGGAGGAATCGCGCAGGTAGCGGTCGAAGATGATGAGGGCGCGCGGATCGTTCTCTACGACGAGGACGGGACGCCCCGGGCGCTCCATGTGAGCGACCACGTCGTCCTCCGGCGCCGTCTTGGTCCGCGACACGTAGGTGCAGGGAATGACCGCGGCGAACGTGGAACCCACCCCCACCGTGCTGCGCACGGCCACGCGCCCGCCCAGGAGCTCGGCAAGCCGACGCGACAGGGGCAGGCCGAGGCCCGTGCCCTTGACCCGGTGCTGGAGCGGGTTCTCCACCTGAACGAACTCCTCGAAGATGCGCTCCTGCTCCTCGGCCGCGATGCCGATGCCCGTGTCGGCCACCTCGAAGCTCATGGTGTCGGCCTCGGCATCGTGGACGGCCCGCACGCGCACCTCGCCCCGTTCCGTGTACTTGAGCGCATTCGAGATGAAGTTGCGGAGGATCTGCGAGACCTTGCCCTCGTCGGTGTACAGAGGCGGGATGCCCTCGGCCGGCTCGAAGACGAGGGCGAGGGACTCGTTCACGAGGAGCGGCCGAAGCATGCCGCGCAGGGCACCGAACATGTTCTCCACCTCGAACTCCACGGGGCGGACGATGATCTTGCCCGCCTCGACCTTGGCGAGGTCGAGAAGGTCGTTGACCAGCTCAGTGAGCGCGGTCGCTCCCTGTCGGATGAAGGCCACTTGCTTGGCCTGCTCCGCGGTGAGCGGTCCGTCGACCCGGTCGAGCAGCAGATGGGACAGAGCCATGATCGAGTTGAGCGGCGTGCGGAACTCGTGACTCATGTTGGAGAGGAAGCGGGACTTGAGCTCGTCGGCTCGGCGCAGGTGATCGGCCTTCTCGTCGAGCTCGGCGTAGAGAGCAACCACGCCGCGATTGGTGTCCTCCAGCTCTCGGTTGAGGTGCTCGAGCTCGTCTTGGCGCCGCCGCAGCTCGTCGAGGGCCTGGATGAGCTCCTGGTTCTGGCGCTGGATCTCCTCCAGCGGCCCGCGCGGCACCTCGCGCACCAGTTCCTCGCAGAGCGTGGCCACCCGCGTGGGGCCCAGCACGGCAGAGCCGGGCGGGAGGAGCTTCCGCAGCACGATCTGGGTCCCCTGGCCGGGCGTGGAGGCGATCTCGAACTGGTCCATGAGGCGCCGGGCTCCCACGATGCCCAGGCCCATGCCGGTGGCGGATCGGTACCGCCCCTCGAGGATCTCGGAGAGCCGAGCGATGCCCGGCCCCTGGTCGGAGACCACGATCTCGAAGAGCTGGGGTGCGGTGCGACCCTCCACGCCGAACTCCACCTTGCCGCCCCCCGCGTAGCGGAAGGCGTTGCGCGCGATCTCCGAGACGGCGGTGGCGATGCGCGTCTGATCCCGCACCTCGAAGCCAAAGAGGCGGGCGATCTGGCGCGCGCGCTGCCGGGCGAGGACGACGTCGTCCTCCAATTTCAGCGCCACGGTCAGGACGCGCAGGCTCATCCGGAGGCTCGCTTGGCCACCACCACGGTCGCGTCGTCGCGCCCGCGGGTGAAGTCGCGATAGAGGATCGCCGCGATGAGGCTCGCGTCGTGACTGGCGATGCCCGGATAGGCATCGAGGCTCCAGTGGCTCACCAGCCCGTCCGAATTGAGGACGACCAGAGCTGTGGAGGTCCATGGGTAGGTGAACTCGGCGAAGGTGCGCGCAGCATGCCCGAGGGTTCCGTTGTGGGACACCATGTTGCGCCGGCCCGTCTCGGCCACGATGGTGCCCGCGACGTTGCCCACGCCGGCAAAGGTGATCACCCCGCCCTCGCAGTCGATGTCGGCGATGGCCACCGCGGCACCCCGCGTGCTGCGCAGGGCGTCGTGAGCGACGCGAAGGATGGCCACCGGCCCCTCTGCGGTGCGCGTGCGAAAGATTCGCATCGCTTCCCGGGAGGCTTCCGCGGCGCCGGGCCCGTGCCCCAGTCCATCGGCGACCAGGAGGCAGGCGCCGGAGGCATCCGGCGTCACGGCCCAGCCGTCACCGCACACCGTCTCCCCGGTCCTGGGCACGCTCACCGCGCCCACGGCCAGCGGCGACCGGCGTGGCATGCTTCGCCGCGTTTGCCAGATTCGGGCAAGGAGCGCGGTCCCGTGCCCCAACGGGGAGTACATGTCATGAACATCGGCCATACGCGCGATGGCCCCGAGGCCTGTCCCCGCCGTGCCCGATCGGGAGACCCCGTCGAGGCGGCTCTCCGCGAGATTTGCCATGCCGGGGCCCCGGTCGAGGGCGAGCAGCTCGATGCCGCACTCGCCGTCCTCCTGGAGGGGACGGAGCAGGATCTCTCCCCCCTCGCCGTGTTTGACGATGTTGGTGGCGGCCTCCGTGGCCACGACAGCGACCCGACCCAGGGCCGCTTCCTCGAAGCCGAGCTGCTTCGCCATGGCGGTGGCGGCGCGCCGGGCCTCTCCGGGCTGGCTCGTGTCCATCACCGGGACCGCCACCGCCTCGATCACGATGTCCATCGCGCGATGGTTACCTTGGTTCCCTCCCCCGGGCGGGATTCGATGGCGAACTCGCTCGACAGCCGGCGGGCCCCTCCCAGTCCCAGGCCGAGTCCGCTTCCGGTGCTGTAGCCGTCCTTGAGCGCGCGCTCGACGTCAGGAATGCCGGGGCCTTTGTCCTCGAAGGTGAGCCGGAGGCCTCGACGGCTGCCATCCTGAAGCGCCTGGATCCGCACGGTGCCACCCCCGCCATAGTCGAGGGTGTTGCGGGCGAGCTCGCTGGCTGCCGTCACGATCTTCGTCTGGTCCACGAGACTCAGCCGCAAGTCGACGGCGGTGGTCCGCACCGCCTGGCGGACCAGAACGATGTCCTCCGATGACCGGAGGGAGAGCGTGTCATCTCTCAGCATCGGCATCCGAGGGCTGGGCGATGGACGGGGCGGCGGTGCCGTTGACGGTTTCGCTCGTGCCGAGCGAGCGGCGGAGAATCTCCATGCCCTTCTCGACGTTGAGCGCGGTGCGCACCCCGGGCAGGGCCAGGCCGAGCTCCACGAGGGTGATGGCCACGGCCGGCCGCATTCCCACCACCACCGTCTCCGCGTCGAGGACCCGGGCGATGGCTGCGATGCTTCCCAGCATGCGGCCAATGAAGGAGTCGACCACCTCGAGGGCGGAGATGTCGATGAGGACGGCGCGGGCCCGCGCCTTCACGATGCGATCGGCGAGATCCTCCTGGAGGGTCATGGCGAGCCGGTCGTGCATGTCGACCTGCACGGTGACGAGGAGGTAGTCACCCATCTTGAGGATCGGGATGCGATCCATGGCCGGCTCAGGCCGGGCGCTGCGGTGAGCGTGTGATAGAGAGGCCAGTGCGCTGGAGCGCCACCGCGAAGGCCCCCGCCAGGGTGGCCTTGCTCGTGACGTCGCCCAGCTCCACGCCGAGGTGCACGATGGTCTGGGCGATCTGCGGACGGATCCCGCTGATCAGGCAATCCGCTCCCATGAGCCGCGCCGCGGCCACCGTCTTCAGGAGATGCTGGGCGACCAGCGTGTCCACCGTGGGCACGCCCGTGATATCGATGATGGCGATGGAGGCGCCCGTCTCCACGATGCGCGTGAGGAGCGCTTCCATGACGAGCTGGGTCCGCTCGCTGTCGAGGGTGCCGATCAAGGGCAGGGCGACAATGCCCTCCCACAGCTCGACCACGGGGGTGGAGAGCTCGAGCATGTTGCGCTGCTGGCGTTGGATCAGATTCTCCCGGCCCTTCTGGAACACCTCAGTCGTATAGAGGCCGAGCTTGTCGAGGAGCACGGTAAGCGCCCACAGCTCGGCGCCGAGGGCCAGCGCGTCCTTCCCGAGCTCGCGCTGCAGCCGGACGAAGATGGGCTCCTTGAGGGAGAAGACGAAGGTCGCCGTCTCCGAGGGAGAGAAACCCTGACGGGCCCGCGACTCTGACACCGAGCCGAGGAAGTCGCGGACCTCCTGCCAGGCCCTTCCCGCGATGTCGGCCACGTCGGCCCCCGACCGGAGGGCTTCCGCGAGGTTCTTCAAGAGGACCCTCGACTGCTCCTGAAGCTCCGCCTTCTGCATCAGGTCGGGCCGGGAGGTGACCGCGGCCATCTGCGCCTGGACCCAGTCCTGGAGGATCTCTCCCTCGTACTTTTGGATCAGCTCCGCGCTCTTGTTGGCCACTGGCATGCCCGTCTCCCTGTGCTAGGACGGCAGGAGCCGTCGAGGTGAAGACTGCGTGAGAGAGCCGATCCAGAGCATGAGACCGAAAAAACTTCCGCTGCGGCACGAGCGAAATCACTCCATCGATGTGCCGCCCCCGCCGTCGGCTGCGTGAGCGACATGAGTAGCACTCCCCTTGTCACAACGTCAAGACACAGCGGCTCCCGCCCGAGCGAGCCCGAAGGCCCACCCGGCGGGAGTCGCGCCCTTCCTCGTATAGCAGCTACTTCACCTTCTCGGACTTGGCCTTGGTCGGCCCATTGTCCTTCATCGACAGATCCACCGAAATCGTGTCGCCCTTCTTCACGTCGGCGAGCGCGGCCGGCGGGAAGTGTACGATCATCGTCCCCTCGGACGTCTTCACGTGCACCCAACCCGTCTTCGCGCTCACGCTGGTGACCGTCCCTTCCATGGTGTGCTGCCCCATCATCTGATCCGACTGCGCTGCGGCGGCTCCTACGCTGGCCACCACCAGCGCCGCCGCTGCAGCCACGGCACGTACGCTCTTCATTCCCGTGTCTCCCTCTGTCCTGCGGTATCCGCTAGGCGACGCGACGCGCCGCGGGCGGACGGTAGATCTGCTCACCACGCGCGTTCCGCCACTCCCGCTCGAAGTACTCAGCATCTTCGTCCGATCGCGGCGTCACGCCCATCACGATGCCGCCTTCGTTGATGCCCTTTTCGTAGATCCTGGCCTGTTCCTCGGGAATGCCCGAGCCCACGAGGGCTCCCACGATGGCGCCGACCGCGCCGCCCACTCCCACTCCGGTGAGGGCGGCGGCCAGCGGACCCATGGCGAGGATCGGAAGACCAGGAACGGCGAAACCGGCGGCGGCAAGCCCGAGGAGCAGGGCGCCCAACCCACCGCCAGCGACGACCCCGATCCCCGCACCCTCAGCGGCCTTGCTGCCGAGCTCAGTGGTCGTGGCCGACTTGGGGAAGTGGCGCTTCCGTGCCTCGTCCGACATCAGCAGGCTGATGTCGTCCTTGCCGTAGCCGCGACTGGTGAGGCAGCCGTACCCACGCTCCGCTCCCTCGCGGTCGCGAAACATGCAGGTCATCATCTGCCGGGACCTCTCATCTGCCATTGCACGCCTCCTTCAGGCTCTCGTGCTGTGTCAAAACCTCGGTCGTATGAGCGATGCAATCGGCTACTTCGCCGACGAGATCTTCTTCATGCCGAGCCCGACCGTGATGCTGTCGCCCACCTTCACGTTGTCGAGCGCGGGAGGCGGAAAGTGCAGCTTCATCCGCCCCTCGGGTGTCTTCACGTCCACCCAGCCCTTCTTCGCGTCCACCTTGGTGACTTGGCCGTCCATGGTGTGTACACCGTCCTGCGACGCCGTCTGCGCCGAGGCGGTGCCCACGAGGGGAACGAAGGCCAGAAGGGTTGCCAGTGCCAGAGTCTTCATGGTGTGCCCTCTCTGTCGCGCAGATCGATGCGCGAGCCTACCGCCGCTCTTGCTGATTGCCACCCTGCTGGCCTTGGCCACCGCCCTGCTGACCGGACCGCTGCCCGCCCTGCCCGGGCTGCTGCCGCGGCTCGCCATGCTCACCCTGCTGACCGGACCGCTGCCCACCCTGCTGCTGTCCGCCCTGCCCGGGCTGCTGCGGCTGGCCATGCTGCTGGCCACCCTGATGCTGCTGGCCGCCGCCCTGATGCTGCTGGCCACCCTGATGTTGCTGGCCGCCCTGCTGTCCGGGACGCTGCCCACCCTTCTGCTCGTTGCCCTTCTGCTCGTTGCCCTGCTGCTGATCGCGATCCTTCTCCATGACTTGAATCTCCTTTGAAATGGAATAAGTGTGAGCTGTGCTTCCGGAGGAGATGGGACGCAACGCCTGTGCCACGGTCGTCCGCCGAGCTAAGTGGCGAGAAGTGCAATGCGATCGCAGAAATGTCATATCGGCCGACGGGTGCCCGCGCTCTTCTTACCGAGTCGGCTCTTCCGGGGCAGGGCCGAGGCGACCGAGCTTGACACCCGCCGCGCGCGCTGGCTTACTCTGGCGACGCTGCGCGCAGGGCCTACGATGTTGAGCGCATGCGACGCACATCCGCCAAAGGAGACATCGATGACGTCGACGAAGGAGCGCGTGGTTTATCTCAATGGCTCGCTCGTTCCCGAAAGCCGGGCTACCGTCTCGGTGTTCGACCGCGGCGTCCAGTACGGCGATGCCGTCTACGACGCGGCGCGCACCTTCGGCGCGCGGCCCTTCAAGCTCCGCGAGCACATCGACCGTCTCTACCGCTCCTGCAGCTACACGCGCATGCCGCTCCGTATATCTGCCGACGAGATGGAGAAGCAGACCCGCGAGGTGCTGGAGCACAACCTGCCGCTGTCCGGTCCCGACGGCGAGGCCATGATCTGGTGGAGCGTCACCCGGGGCGTGAGCTCCGTCTCGCGGCTGATCGGGGAGAGCCAGGACGCCACCGTGATCATCTATACCTTTCCCGTGCCCTTCAAAGCCTTTGCGAAGTGGCTAACGCGCGGCGCTCGCGTGGTCACCTCAGCGACGCGGCGCACGCCGCCGCAGTGTCTGGATCCGCGCGCCAAGATCTCCAATCGCATGAATCACATCCTCGCGGATATGGAGGCCAAGGGAGCGGACCCCGAGGCGTACAGCCTCATGCTCGACATCGGCGGCAACGTGGCCGAGAACAGCACGGGCAACTTCTTCTTCGTGCGTGACGGTACCATCTGCACCTCGGGGGCGAGCATGGCCCTCGAGGGCGTGACGCGGGCGACCATCTTCGAGCTCGCGCAGGCCGCGGGCATCCCCGTGACCACCGGTGAGTTCCCGCTCTTCGACGTCTATCTCGCGGAGGAGGCGTTTCTCACCGCGACGTCGTTCAGCATCCTTCCCGTGGCCAGCGTGAACGGCAAGGCCATGGCGGCGGGGGCGCCGGGGCCGGTCACCCAGCTTCTGACCAGGCGCTGGAGCGAGCTCGTGGGCGTCGACATTGTCGCCCAGGCTCTGAGTCACCTGACCTAGAGCGACCCGTGGGCCTGACTTCGTGCGGGCCGCGATGGCCGCGGCGCCTTCATCAAGCGCCCCTTCCGTCGGGAGTGGCCGAGCCGATCCTCTCTACGACTCGATGCTGAACCCGGACATGCGCGACGGGCGGGCGGTGGAGACCATCATGCGGAGCATCGGCGTCCTCGGCGGCACCCGCGCGAAGGAAACGGCTCGGCTCAGAGCGGAACCGCGTTAGTAGGGAACGTCGATCAGGCGATCCGTTCCCTCGTGCATGTCCCGCCCGAGGAGTTCACGGAGCGCGCGGGCCAGGGGGCCAGGACGGCCGTCGCCGATGGGTTTCCGGTCCCACTCCACGATGGGCGCCACCTTGACCGAGCTGCCGATGAGCAGCATTTCGCGCGAGGCC
>Ga0126373_10003317_pt1 | contig 12020 bp, 9 predicted proteins | sample PanSoiMetPlot_11_FD_92545 | JGI IMG/M metagenome (GOLD analysis project Ga0126373, IMG submission 92545) | Tropical forest soil microbial communities from Panama - MetaG Plot_11 | ecosystem: Environmental > Terrestrial > Soil > Tropical forest > Bulk soil | place: Panama | collected 2016-02-17
GCCGAGGTCGCTGACCATGTAGACGAGTTCCTTCTGCCCATTGCTCTTCAGTTCGTAGACGGAGTTGTTCTTGTCTTCGAGGTCCCAATTGTTGATCAGGGCCATCATCACTCGCAGGCCGTTCCACTCGCGGCTGGAGGAGAACGGATCGTCGCGCCAGCGCCAGATTCCGATTTTCTTCTCGTCGTCGGGTTCGCGCTTCAGGCGCACGTTGCGCATCGATCCGCCACCTTCGATGAGGCCGTTCGCGCCGCGGCGGCGCAGAGGAGGCATGTCGTCGACGTGCAACTCGGGCAAGAAATAGTCTTCGTTGACGAAATAGCCAGCGGCCCAAACCAAGCGGGTAGCTGCAGTCTCGGGCTTCGCTTCCGCACCGAGCTTCACCTTCCACTTGATACCGGCGCGGTCGCGGACGCTGAATTTGGGATTGCTGCCGTCCATGTCTTCCTTGATGAAGGTGAAGGGTGCGCGCGGCTGATGCGCCTCGCCGCCGGGGCCGAAGTACAAGTCGCGGTAGACGATGTCGGTGGGCTTGCGCCATAACAAAGTTAGAACGTTACTCGTAAATTCTTCCGCCGGCGGTTCCGTTTTGCGCTTTTTCTTCACGGCTCCGGGGCTGGCGAGCAAAGAAGCCGAGAGAAGAACAGGGATAAGAATGTTGCGCATACGAATCCTTTAGATCTGGCAGTTCAAGTGAAAAGCAATGGTTGTGCCACAAGTAACAAGCGGTTGGGAGGGTGCTAAAAGTGGCGAGATTCGAGGACACTCTTGAGACTCTTAATACAACCAGAAGACGGGGTTCTTCCGCTTGTGGAGGCGATCAACAAAGCGAAGAACCGCGTTGAAATCGCGATCTTCCGCTTCGATCGGAGCGAGATCGAAAAGGCGCTGGCGAATGCGATCAACCGTGGCGTATTTGTGCACGCGCTAATCGCGTACACCAACCGCGGCGGCGAGAAGGAGCTGCGGCAGTTGGAAATGCGTCTCCTTCAGGCGGGCGTGACGGTGGCCCGCACATCAGATGACTTGGTTCGTTACCACGGCAAATATGTCATCATCGACCGGCGGGAGCTGCACGTTCTGGCATTCAATTTTACCCGGCTCGATATGGATCATAGCCGCAGTTTCGGCCTGATTACGCGCAACGCCAAGCTGGTGCAGGAGGCTGCGCGGCTGTTCGAAGCGGACGTGACGCGACAGCCGTACATTTCCGCATCGTCAACCCTGGTGGTGAGCCCGGTGAACGCCCGCAAACAGCTCGCGGCTCTGATTCGGTCCGCGAAGAAGGAACTACTGATCTACGATCCGGAGGTCAGCGATCCATCGATGATCGGGCTGCTGGAGGAGCGCGCCAGTGCGGGTGTGACGGTGAAGATCATCGGGCGGCTGACCAAAAAAAATGGAAAACTCGAGCAGCATAAGCTGGCAAAACCGCGCCTGCACGCGCGGTGCATCATCCGGGACGGCCGCGCGGCATTCATCGGAAGCCAGAGCTTGCGCGAGGTGGAACTGGGCTCGCGCCGTGAAATCGGCCTGATTTTTCGCGATTCGATGATCATCGCGCGGCTGGTGAAGACGTTTCAGAACGACTGGGAGGCGGCTGAACAACAGGCGCAAAGAAGCGCTTCGCAGGATGCGGCGCCGGCTATGCGCGTGGCAAAGAAGGTTGCAAAGGCGATCGCGAAGGACTTGCCGCCGATCGCGCCGGTCCTACAAGTAGTGGTGAGGGAGATCGTCGGCCCACGCGCGGACGTCGGCCTGGATGCCGCGCTGGTGGAAGACAGCGTCAAGGAAGCGGTGAAGGAGGCGGTGAAGGAGGCGGTGGTGGATGTGGTGGAAGAGGTAGTGGAAGACGTGGTCCAGGACGGTTTAGCGCACGCCAAGTGACAATTAACGCTCGATATCGTTGATTGAAATACTTACGGGCATGGCGGAGTCCAATGGAGGCACCGCCGCGCTATGAAGCCCAGACAAACCATGCCCGCCTATGTACCGGCGGCAACATATCGGTTGCAATTCAATCATCTCTTTCCTTTCGAGAAAGCCACAGAGATCGCGGGCTATCTAGAAGAGCTGGGGATCAGCGACGTGTATGCTTCGCCGTTTCTGATGGCGCACCCGGGCAGCCTGCATGGCTACGACGTAACGGACCATTCGCGCTTCAATCCTGACATCGGGGACCGCGAGACATTCTTACGGCTTTCCGACGAACTGCAGAGCCATGGAATGAGTCTCCTGGTAGACGTCGTCCCGAATCACATGTGTGTCACCCACGCGTCGAACGTTTGGTGGTGGGACGTGCTGGAAAATGGTCCCAGCAGCCCGTACGCCCGCTATTTCGATATCGACTGGCATCCGCCGAAGGAGGAGCTGACGAATAAGGTCCTGCTACCGGTGCTGGGCGACCAATACGGCCGGGTTCTAGAGAACCAGGAGATCCAGGTTGTTTTCGACGGGGGGCAGTTTCAAGTTTCGCTGTACGACCGTCTGCTGCCCTTGGGTCCGCGCACGTGGAGGATGATGCTCGAGCCCGCGCTCGCGAAGCTGCGGGATCAGCTTGGTGCCGCTCACGAGCACGTCGCGGAACTGGAAAGCATTCTCACGACACTAAACCATCTACCCAGCGAGACGGAAACCGACGAAGCGAAGATCCGGGAGAGGCTGCGCGAGAAAGAAATCGTGAAGCGGCGGCTGTCGAGTTTGATGGAGGCAAGCGGGGAGTCGGCTGAAGCGATTAAGTCGGCGCTTGCTGAGATGAACGGACGGCGTGGGGACTCGCACAGTTTCGACAGGCTGGAACGTTTGCTCGAGAGCCAACCCTATCGGCTCAGCTATTGGCGAGTAGCCATGGACGAGATCAACTACCGCCGATTTTTTGACATCAACGATCTGGCGGCAATCCGTCCGGAGGATCCGGAGGTTTTTTCGGCGATCCACGCGCTGATTTTCAACCTAGTGAAGGAAGGGCGTGTTTCCGGTCTGCGAGTGGACCATCCTGACGGGCTCTTCGATCCCGAGAAATACTTTCGCTTCCTGCAGGACGCCTGCAAGGCTCAAGCGGCAGCAGCCAACGGAAACGGAGAAAGTAACGGCGGCGGCCGAAGTTTCTACGTCGTGGCTGAGAAAGTCCTGATGCGCAACGAATCGCTTCGCGCCAGTTGGCCGATCGAGGGCACGACCGGTTACGATTTTCTCAATCTGCTAAACGGGATCTTCGTCGATCGCACGAAGGAAAAAGCGTTTCAACACTTGTATCATCGCTTCACTGGATGGTCGGAATCTTTTCCGCAGCTCGCGAGCGACTGCAAGCGCCTGATCTTGCAAGTGGCCATGTCAAGCGAGTTGAACGTGCTGGCGCGCAAGCTGGATCATATTTCGGAGCAGCATCGTTGGTCGCGTGACTTCACTTTGGAGAGCTTGCGCGACGCATTGCGAGAGGTGCTAGCAACGTTCCCGGTGTATCGTACCTACGCGCGCAGCGACGACCAGGAGCTGGACCCAGAAGACCGGAAACACGTTCAGTCGGCGATTCGGGACGCAAAAAAGCGCAACCCGGCCATCAGCAGTTCGGTCTTCGACTTCATCGAGAGTGTGCTGTTGCTCGAACATCCAGAAGGAATTGACGCGCAGCAGCGAGCTGAGCGGCAGGCTTTTGTCACCAGATTCCAACAGCTTTCGGCGCCGGTGATGGCTAAGGGACTTGAGGACACGTCCTTTTACCGTTACTATCCGTTGGTGTCTCTGAACGAGGTCGGTGGGAGTCCGGACCGGTTTGGTATTTCGGTAAACTCGTTTCATCGCCGCAACGCGATCCGCGAGGAGCTGTGGCCGCACAGTATGAACGCGACTTCCACGCACGACACGAAGCGCAGTGAGGACGTGCGGGCACGGATCAACGCACTTTCGGAAATTCCGAAAGACTGGTATGCGGCGATCCGGCGCTGGACCAAGCTGAATCGCACGCGCAAGACCATGTTGGACGGCGTTCCCGCTCCAGATACGAATGAGGAATACTTGCTCTATCAGACTATGGTCGGAACGTGGCCTCTGACCGAGATGGATTCGGGGCAACATGCTGCGTACACAAAGAGAATTCAGGCGTATATGCAGAAAGCGCTGCACGAAGCCAAGGCGCATTCGAGCTGGATCAGCCCGAACGGCGAATATGACAAGGCGGTCGACGACTTCGTTGAACGAGTGCTGGAATGTTCGAGCGACAACGCATTTCTACGGGACTTCCATCAATTCCAAGGGCCGGTGGCACGAGCCGGGATGTGGAATTCGCTCTCGCAGTTGGTGCTGAAAATTGCCTCGCCCGGCGTGCCTGATTTTTATCAGGGGACCGAGCTGTGGAGCTTTCACCTCGTGGATCCGGACAACCGCCAGGCGGTGGACTACGGGCTGCGTATGCGAATCGCGCAAAAGCTCCGAATCGAGAGCGAAAAGGACGCGGGGGGGGTGCTTTGCAAACTCTCGAATAACCCTTGCGATGGCGCGATCAAACTCCACATCACCAGCCGCGCCCTGCGGTTTCGCCGGGAGAATTTCGAGTTATTCGCCGAAGGCAGCTACGTTCCGCTGTCGGCCACGGGAAACCGGGGGAATAATGTGGTGGCCTTTGCGCGGGTACTGCGGAACAAAACAGTATTGGCATTGGCTGGCCGGTTTTTTCTTCGCCTGTGCAATTCACACGGCGATCCGTGGGGCGAGCAGACGTGGGTGAACACCTGCGTGATGCTTCCAAAAAAAAGCAGTTCCCCGAGTTTCCGCGATGTTCTGAGCGGGCAAATCATCGAAGCTGAGTCGCGCGGGGCGGAACAGTCGCTTCCGCTGGGGAAGGTTTTTGCCCGCTGCCCGGTTGCGTTGCTGGTAGGCGAGGCCGGCTCTTGAAGTATGGCGCGACGCTGTCCGCAAAGGGCGGTGTTGAGTTCCGCATCTCTGCTCCGCTGGTTTCGACAATAGAGGTGCGGATCAACGACGCGCCGCCACGCAAGTTGGAACAGAGCGGGGAAGATTTCGAAATTCTTCTCAGCGATGCGCGTGCGGGCGACAAGTATAAGCTGGTGTTGGACGGATCGCGGGAGCGGCCGGACCCGTGGTCGCGGTCGCAACCTGACGGCGTCCACAGATGGTCCGAGATCGTCGACCCGGCGTCTTTCACTTGGACCGATCAAAGCTGGACCGGCCTCGAACTCACTGACTTCATCTTTTATGAGTTGCATACCGGCACCTTTACCCCATCGGGCACATTTGAAGGAGTTGCGTCGAAGCTGGCTTACTTGAAGGATCTTGGTGTCACGGCCATCGAACTGATGCCGGTGGCGGAATTTCCCGGAGCGCGCAATTGGGGCTACGACGGCGTGGACTTGTTCGCTCCTCACTCGGCTTACGGTGGACCGAGCGGCTTGAAGAGCTTAGTCAACGCTGCGCACTCGGAAGGACTCGCGGTCGTGCTGGATGTGGTGTACAACCATCTCGGGCCGGAAGGGAACTACCTCGCAGAGTTTGCGCCGTTTTTCACAGAGCGATACCGCACGCCATGGGGAGCAGCGATCAATTTCGACGGGCCGGGAAGCGACGGAGTTCGCCGGTTTTTCATCGATAATGCGATCTACTGGTTAACTGAGTATCACATAGACGCACTGCGAATCGACGCGATCCACGGAATTTTTGATTTCGGCGCGCGGCATTTCCTGGCGGAACTGCGCGACCACTTTCATGAGGAGGCTCAGCGCCTGGGACGGCGCGCCTTTCTGATCGCGGAGAGCGATTTGAATGACGTGCGAGTGATCCAGCGAAGTGAGAAGGGCGGCTACGCGTTGGATGGGCAGTGGCACGACGAATTTCATCACACGCTTGTGTCGATGTTGACAGGCGCCAGGCGTGGATTTCTTGGCGATTTCGGCCGTCTGGGTCAGATCCGAAAGGCGATCACCGAGGGTTTCGTCTACGACGGAATCTACTCGAACTATCGCCAACGCCACTTCGGCAGTTCTTCGCGCGACGAGCCTGGCGAGCGATTTGTAGCCTTCATTCAGAACCACGATCAGATCGCGAACACGGCGCAGGGCGCGCGCTTGTCACAGCTCGTTTCACGAGAGCAGTATGGGATGGCAGTCATGGTTCTGCTCTGCTCGCCCTTTCTCCCCTTGTTGTTCATGGGTGAAGAGTTTGCCGATACAGCGCCGTTCCAGTATTTCACCAGCCACGGCGATCCGTCGGTCGCGAAGGCGGTCAGCGACGGCAGACGCCGGGAACATGCCGATTTTGCAAGCGGCGGCGAGTTTCACGATCCGCAAGCAGTCGAGACGTTCCAAGTCTCAAGGTTGCGTTGGGAAATGGTTGACCGGCCGGGCCACAGCGAGACGTTGGACTTATACAAGAAAGTTATTGCGTTGAGAAAGCAATGGTCCTGTCTGGGGAACTGCCGCAAGGATCTTACACGTGTATGCGTGGATGAGGATGCGCGATTTCTACGCATGGAACGCGGCGACCCATCGGGATGCCACGCGGTGCTGCTCTGCAACTTCTCCGAAAAGCCGGCGGCGTTCACAATGGAGAGTGGCGCGTGCGCGCTCTGGACGGGAACACCGCCGGAGGACCAGAATGGCGGGATTATAATCGGGCGCGAAAGCGCCGCGCTGTACTTGGCTAAACCCTCCGTTCGATGACGCGCGCGCGCGGCCGATTGCTGGCTCCGAAGTCCGCCTTCGCTTCGCTGGTGGCGGAAATGTCCTCGGCGCCGGTTTGCTGGAGAATGGTCCGCGCCGTCTTTACCCAGTCGGAATCGTCGCAGTGGACCGACAACAGGATGCCGCCTTTGCGAATTCGGCCTTCGTAGCGCTTAGCTTCGTACTCGGGTGTGCCGAGACCGACAAGCGCGCCTGTAATTCCGCCGAAAACACTTCCGACGCCAATGCCGCTCAACGCCGCGATCAGCGGACCCGCGGCGACAAACAACCCCAAGCCCGGGATGGCGAGCATTCCTGCGCCCGCGAGCCAGCCGAGAATACCGCCAACTACCGCGCCCGAGCTTGCGCCGGCGGCCGTGCCTTCCGGAGCTTTGCTGCTGCGCGTCATCACCAAGTCTTTCGTGCCCTCGTTCTCCTGGAATAGTATCGAAACGTCGGTGTTACGAAATCCGGCGAGCTTCAATCCATTGACGGCGTTTTCCGCGTCGAGCTGGTTCGAATACACGCCGAAAACTGCTTTGTTTTTTCTACCCATCCCAAACTCCTCCTGTAACCGTGACATCCAGCCTAATGCTAGTCACAGCGACGGAGAGCAAGTTAATGGCCTTTAACATTTCTCCTGTATCTTCCGGCACAAGTTGGGTGTACTTGCCGAGGAAACCGGCACGAGGGGAGTAGAATTTTCAGATGCGGCCGAGAGTCCTCAGAGAGCGAGCCCGCGTCTAATGCGCAATCGGCGAGGGCGAAGCCGGGAGAAAAAGGGAGGCTGGGAGCGCGGTATCGGTGATGCGCTGAAAATCGCGAATATAGTTCTGGCGCGGATGCTGGAAGGAGCTCATGCCGCGCGCCATGGCTTCCTTGAGAGCTTGCGTGTTACTCCAACCGTCGTGATCCACGCGATAGGCTCCGATGACAGCTCCGGTGCGGTCAGCGCCGCGCTTGCAATGAACGAAGACAGCTCCTGTGGTTTGGTCCTCAAGAAAGCCGAGAATCTGCTTGATCTCGATGTCGGTCGGTGGAGTGAGCCCGGTCATCGGAACGTTGATGTAGACCATGCCCGCGGATGTTACTAACTTTCCCTCTTGGCGCGACTTCCGGGAGTCCTCCCGCAGATTGATGACGGTCTTCACACCCAGTTTGGCGAGACGCTCGAAGCCCGCTTTGTCCGGTTGAGCGCCGCGATAAACGTGCTGATCCACTTGATAGAAGTTCTTGATACCCTCGGGCGGCTGCTGCGCGAGAATAGACGACGAGGCCACGAGGAGAATCAATTGAACTCGGGAGTTCGTCAGCAAGGCCATTCAAAAGTAGAGATGTCGCGCGTCGCTGCTCAGTTGCGCGCACAACAATTAAGTCTTGCTAAGGATTCCGCTCGAAGTGGCGACTCACCTTATCAGGCGACGTATCACGGGAGCTAAGATCAGCCGGTGAAGGGCGGCGGAAGAGATCGGACAATGCCTGTGCCTTCGCGAATCACAATCAGATGATTCGTGGCAATGTTTGAGAAAATCTGGTCGCCGTTCGGCCAACGAAATTCGAGGCTCGCGCTCGTTTCGGCGCCGAGGCCGAAATGCACTCGTTTATCGTTTACCGAGAGAAAGCTCGACTGGCTGATCAATTCCTGGGCCTGCAGCCGGCCACCATATCTGACGGTGACCCGCGCGCCGATGGCTCTTCGGTTCGATGGTTTCGCCTACGGGTAGTGCGCATGTTTTGGGATCGGCGAGACCGAAGGGCCACGATGAAATGACAATCAGTGAGACGAAAGGAAGTGAAGACACTGAGTTACTTCGCGCCACGAGAGACGTCAAACGTAGGGGAAAAAGTGGCCACTCAGAAAGCCCCGCTTGCCGGGAGCGAACTGCAGCCGATAGGAAAACGCACAGCCGACCAGCCGGGCGATGAGGTGATCGAGGTGTCAATGTTGCTGCGGCCGAAAGCGCGCGCTAGCGCACCGCCGGCTGGGGCGCCGCGAGTATCGCGCGAGGAGTTTGCCGCAAAGCATGGCGCCGACGAAAAGGTGGTGGAGCAAGTCCAGCAATTCGCGCAGGCGTGCAACTTAACTGTCAGCGAGGTGTCCGTGCCGCGCCGCACAGTGAAATTGAAGGGCCGCGCGGCCGATTTGATTAGCGCATTCGATGTGAAGTTGGGCCGGTTTGAGCACAGCGGGCATCAGTACCGGGGACGGACGGGAGCAATCTATCTACCCGCGGATCTTGCTCCCCATATTGAGGTCGTGCTCGGACTCGACGACCGTCCGCAAGCCACGCCGCAATTTCGCGTGCGCCCTCGGGCATCGGCTTCGAACATCTCTTACACGCCACGCCAGGTCGCGGAGCTCTATCAGTTCCCGCTTGACGCGGACGGAACCGGTCAGACGGTGGGAATCTTGGAACTCGGCGGCGGATACAAGACCGCCGATTTTGCAGGGCTATTTTTCGTCTCTAGGCTTGCCTGTGCCGGACGTGATTGCGGTCCTGGTGGACGGCGCCAAAAATTCGCCGAGCAACGCGAACAGCGCGGATGGCGAGGTGCTGCTCGACATCGAAGTGGTAGGCGCGGTTGCGCCGCGAGCAAAGATCGTTGTCTATTTCGCCACAAACACATCACAGGGATTTCAGGACGCCTTGACGACCGCAATTCACGACACCTACGCACCATACTTCGGTAATTTCCATCAGTTGGGGAGGCGCGGAGTCAACTTGGACGGCGCAAGCGATGACAGCGTTCGACTCGGCTGCGCAGGACGCCGCAGCGCTCGGTGTCACAATCTGTGCCACCTCGGGTGACGACGGATCGAGCGACGGCGTTGACGATGGTAAGAATCACGTGGACTTTCCGGCGTCGAGCCCGCACATTCTCGCGTGCGGGGGAACGAACTTGCAGAGCTCTGGCGGGCAGATTTCGAGCGAAACGGCGTGGAATGACGGCGCGCAAGGCGGAGCGGGCGGGGGTGGATACAGCAATCAGTTTGCTTTGCCTTCGTATCAATCCATCGCAGGAATCAAGCCTTTCGGCGCGGGCGGCCGGGGTGTTCCCGATGTTTGCGCCGACGCCGATCCGGAAACGGGCTACCAGGTTTTAGTGGACGGAGAATCGTTGGTGATCGGTGGGACGAGCGCGGCTGCGCCTTTGTGGAGCGCACTCATTGCGTTGATCAATCAGAAGCGCAACGCGCCGATTGGCTTCTTGCAGCCGGCGATCTACGGATTGCCGCCGAGCCCGGACGCTTTTCACGACATCACGAGCGGGTCGAACGGCGCGTTTTCGGCTGGGCCGGGGTGGGATGCAGTGACCGGTTTGGGATCGCCGTGGGGTGTGAATCTGGCCGCGGCGTTGGCGAAGGCGAGCGCGAGTAAAGCAACGTAAGGTTCGTGAATAGCGTGGTGCCCGGGATGGGACTTGATGGCAGTAGGGGCCAAGAACGAGCGTGAGTTATAGATAAGTGTTGCCACCGCCGCCAAGAAACCTCGAAAAGCCATAGACCCGTGCACGGTATTGCACGCGGCTGCGGTTCATTTTCCGTGTAATCCGGCCCTCGCCGCTTTGCTTCGCAATTGCAATCAGCCTGAATGTGCAGCCTCGACCCCACGCCGCCATGCAACACAGCTTTCAAAAATTGACCCAAATTTCTTTCTGGCGTCTCTCAGTCTCCCTTTCAGCAAGCGGCGAACAATGCACAGACTACAAGTCACGTCATAAATGCCCCCGAAGCCGAAAACGAATGTCCTCGACTTGCTGGGCCGACGGCTACCATACCTTATCTCGTATTTCTGCAGGCTAGCTTTGTTTCCCCGAAGGCCTTACAGCCGAGCCTGACTATCGAGTTCGAGAAAACTTCTGGAGTGTTCGTTATGGAAACAAAGGCACTCCGGCTGCTCGGAACCTCCAGCGAGAGACATCGAATGTCGCCTTGATCGCGTGGCAGCGAGTGCCTGTGCCTAATCTACGTTCTCATCCTCTGAGCGTCAGACGAGCGCTTGATTTCCACAGCGTGCGGCCGCGACTACTGTGGAAACCTCTTCTCAACAACTCTCCTTCGGAGGCACTATAAGTTTTGATCGGAATACAGCCCACTGCGTCTGCGGTTGGCGTGTTATGCGGTCAACTTTTGAGGTTGAGACTAGTTTCCCGCTTGGCATCGTCATCGGGCCGACACAACTGTATCACCTCTGCGAAAATACTTCGTCAAGCTTTGTCGCAAACGCTTTCGGGCGAAGGATGTATCCGGAGTGCCCACCGGGAAACTCGACCACTTTTGCTGCCAGCACCTCAGCCAGAGCAGTTGCGCTGCGATAGGGCAGAGTTGCTTGAGAAGTACTGCCAACGGCGGGTACAATTTTCGATCGTTCGGCAGTCAAGGCGTCAATATCAGGTTGATAACGGGTAACTGCCGGGACGTCCCAGGTAAGGAAATGCTGAAGGTCCGCCGAACGCTCGGCCGCCACTTTTGGATCGGCAGCGAGCGTTTGGGCTGGAACTTCGGGCTCCCGGTCGTTGATATCGAGCCCGCTCATCGCGACCATCATCTTCATCGCGGCTGGAATGCCATTTCTCTGAAACGTCTCGATCACTTCCGAGTGGTGACGCAGCGCTTCTTCCCGTGTCGTGGCTTCAAGTAGCGCCAAAACTGGCGGCTCATGAGCGATAAGTGCACGAACATGGGCTGCGTGATGTGCTACGAGTTCGAGGCCGATCAGCGCACCGATGCTGGTGCCGAACACGAAGGCGTGTTTGTCCGAGAGCGCGGCAATCAGTCGCGCTATATCGACTGCATGCGTCGCAATCTCATATCCTTCTGCCCGAATGGGCGCACTGCGGGAGAGACCGCGACGATCGTATGTAACGATGGTGAATTGATTGGCAAGGTGGTTTGCCAGATCTTCTGAGCCGTCGGCATTGCCGGCGCCACCCTGAAGAATCACCAACATCGGCCCAGCGCCGCGGATTGTGTAATAGAGGTCTACATCCGCCGTTTCGATTTGACCAGTCGCCATATCAGGATACCTTATATAAGGTTACCTGATATAATGGATTCGTGTCAAGAGAAACCCTCAAACCTGCGCTAAAGCCTATCGTCCTCTTGTTGCGGGAGGTTCAGGGCGCAACGAGGCACGCTATGGAAGAGTCGATCCGGGACGCCGGCCTTACGTTATCACAGGCGAACGTACTGACGGAGCTCGCGTATGGCAAGGCGCGGTCCAATGCGGAGTTGGCACGTATTCACTCTGTAACTCCCCAAACTATGGTCGAGATTCTGGCGTCCCTGGAGCATCGCAGCTTGATTTCGCGGACGGCAAAGCCAGGAAGCGGTAGAGCGATGCCAGC
>Ga0126373_10003318_pt1 | contig 12020 bp, 12 predicted proteins | sample PanSoiMetPlot_11_FD_92545 | JGI IMG/M metagenome (GOLD analysis project Ga0126373, IMG submission 92545) | Tropical forest soil microbial communities from Panama - MetaG Plot_11 | ecosystem: Environmental > Terrestrial > Soil > Tropical forest > Bulk soil | place: Panama | collected 2016-02-17
AGGTTTGGGACTCGCAGGTCCAGCGGAAGGTTGTCCCCTGAATGTGCACGCAGTGTCACAAGTTTCTGCGCGAAGGGCGCAGCGCGATTGGAGTCCGGACGAATTTAACGGCGAGTGGCGGGTAGGGAAAGGAGAGATCCCTCAACTCACTTCGTTCGCTCCCTTCGACTTCGCTCGGGGCAAGCGGCATGACGGCTGATCTCCCACGCTCGACTAACCGTCGACCCGGGAGCCGTATTCGTCGGATCTTTACGGAAGGAGAAAAGAGATGGCCACAGCAACGCAAGCAGTAACACTTGATCAGAATGTAACGCGCTATGTCGCGAAGCCGAGGCAGATGCTGATCAATGGCAAGTGGGTTGACGCTGCCTCCGGAAAAACGTTCCCAACCTACAATCCGGCGACGGGCGACGTGCTCACGCAAGTCGCCGAAGGCGACAAAGAGGATATCAATCGCGCCGTCGACGCCGCCCGGGCTGCGTTCGACAACGGCCCGTGGCGCAAGCTCAGCCCCTCTGAGCGCGCGCGGATGATCTGGAAGCTCGCTGATCTGGTCGAAAAGCACGCCGAAGAATTCGCGCAGCTCGAATCGCTCGACAATGGCAAGCCGCTCACGATCGCACGCGTGGCTGACGTCCCGCTCACCGCGGACATTTTCCGTTACATGGCCGGCTGGTGTACGAAGATAGAAGGCAATACCATTCCGCTCTCCGCTCAGAAGAACGGAAAGTTCTTGGCTTACACGATGCGCGAGCCCGTGGGTGTGGTCGGGCAGATCATTCCGTGGAATTTCCCCCTGCTGATGGCGGCATGGAAACTCTCTCCGGCGCTGGCGGCGGGATGTTGTGTTGTGCTGAAGCCGGCCGAGCAGACGCCGCTGACGGCGTTGCTGCTTGGCGAACTGATTCAGGAGGCCGGCATTCCCGACGGCGTGGTGAACATTGTGCCTGGGTACGGCGAAACGGCAGGCGCGGCGCTCGCGGCGCATCCGAAAGTCGATAAGATCGCCTTCACCGGCTCGGCGCAAGTGGGCAAGCTGATCGTGCAGGCTGCAGCAGGCAACCTCAAGAAGGTTTCGCTTGAGCTTGGAGGAAAATCTCCGAATCTCGTCTTCGACGATGCAGACATCGAGCAAACGATTCCTGGGGCGGCCATGGCGATCTTCTTCAATCACGGCCAATGCTGCTGCGCGGGTTCGCGGCTGTACGTCGAAAACAAGCAATTCGACAAGGTCGTGGACGGCGTGTCGCAAATCGCATCGAAGATTCGCGTCGGAAATGGACTCGAGCCGAACACGGACATGGGACCGCTCGTTTCCGAAGAGCAGCTCAATCGTGTCTGCGGTTTTCTCGAATCCGGATTCTCCGAAGGCGCAAAGGCGACGGTCGGCGGGAAGCGCAAGGGCGAGAAGGGCTACTTCGTCGAGCCCACGGTCCTCGTGAACACGAACGAAAGAATGAAAGTCGTGCGCGAGGAAATTTTCGGGCCGGTTGTCACTGCGATTCCGTTCAAGGATGTCGATGACCTTGTCGCCAAGGCTAACGACACCGAATACGGTCTCGCGGCCGGCGTTTGGACGCGCGATATCGCCAAGGCGCACCGCGTGGCGTCGATGCTTCGCGCGGGCACAGTCTGGATCAACTGTTACAACGTGTTCGACGCGGCGCTGCCGTTCGGCGGCTACAAGCAGTCCGGATGGGGCCGCGAAATGGGGCACGAAGTGCTGGAGCTGTACACGGAAGTAAAGGCGGTCTGCACGCCGATCGCGTAGTTTGCGTCGTTGGCACGGCGCCAGCCGAACCTTTTTGGGAGGCCCCTCGGGAACCAGATGCCGAAGAGGGATTCTTCGATTGCGTGGCCGGACGTGCTACAAACCAGCGCGAGGGAGACCGTCCGGCCACTTCGCTCAGAATGACAGTGATTGGGTTAGCCGCCCTTTCCGGATGCGGAGAGGGCGGCTGCTTCCTTCCTGGCTGTGAGTCATCTAAAATCGTTGTGTTGGCTGTTCGAGGTATTTCGATGGCATCTCAGGTTGTCAGGAATTTCATGAAGCAGCAGGGTTTCGCCGAAGAGCCTCCGGTGACCTGTGACATGCACTTTACTGGGCTTTATTTCCAGCCGCGCATTGTTTTCCCGCTGGTGCTAGTTGGGATCATTCTCAATGCTGCGGGGATGATCCTTGCTTCCGCGGTGTTATTTCTCGCTCTGTCTACTGTGCTCTGGTGGAATGTGTCTTTCCCCGCGCTGAATCCGTTTGAGCGCTTCTACAACGCGGTGATTGCGATACCGCGTTGCAAGACGATTCTGCCACCCGCACCTGCGCCGCGGCGATTTGCGCAGGGCATGGCTGCGGCGTTCATGTTGATCGATGGTCTCTGTTTGCTGCAGGGCTGGCAGGTTACGGCGTGGATTTTCGAAGCGGGCCTTTTCGCGGCCTTCTCGGCACTGCTCTTCGGGAAGTTCTGCCTCGGCGCCTACATTTATCATCTGCAGCGCGGCGAATTCGACTTTGCCAACAACACACTTCCCTGGGCGGGCCCTTCCAACTGAGCTACGGAGCAACGACCTCTGCGGCGAGCGAAACGTGCTATGTTTTCGAGACTGACAACTTGCGTGATCGCGCCGGAGGCCGGGTGAGCACAGAGACGAAACGGGGCGAAGCGCAGGCCTGGCCGTGGCCTGATTCGCTGGACGCAGTGATCGCAGCACCGCGTCATCACAAGCTGATGTTTGAAAACGAGCGCATGCGAATCCTGGAAGTACGGATTCCGCCTGGCGAAACGGTGCCTGTGCATACGCATTGCTGGCCCAGCGCAATCTATGTGGCGAAGCAGAGCGACTTCATTCGGCGCGATGGCGAGGGGAATCTGCTCTTCGATAGCCGGGCAGTTGGCCCGCCGCCGACGGAACCATTGGTGCAATGGGTTCCGCCCTTCCCGCCGCACTCAGTTGAAAATCTTGGCACGACTGAGATTCTGCTAATTTCTGCCGAGCTTAAACAGCCGAGTTAAGGTCTTGCGCATCTGTTGGTTACTGATAGGCCTCCGCGGGTTTCGCTTTGCCATCGCCAGCGTTGTCAATTGCGAAGCAAACATCACTGTCGTCGTTGCGACGCCTGGGGGCTGTTGCTATAAGTAATAGGTTGACCTTTTCCTGAGGAAATTCGTGCCGTTCATTAACTTTCCCGCGCGGGAAATCAACTGCAAGCTTGTGTACTACGGTCCTGGCCTCGGCGGGAAGACCGCCAATCTCCAGTGGATCTACGACCATACCGGTTCAAGCCAAAAAGGCAAAATGGTCTCGCTCGCGACGGAAACCGATCGCACTCTTTTCTTCGATTTTCTTCCCCTCGATCTCGGCACGGTGCGCGGCTTTAAGACGCGGTTCCACCTCTACACTGTGCCGGGGCAGGTGTTTTACGAGGCAAGCCGCAGATTGATCCTGAAGGGCGCGGACGGAGTTGTCTTTGTTGCCGATTCTCAGGAAGAGCGGCTCGACGCGAACATTGAAACGCTGGAGAACCTTCGCGAGCACCTGAAAGATCACAACCTCGATTTCTCGACGATTCCCTATGTATTGCAGGTGAACAAGCGCGACCTACCGAATATCCTGCCGGCTCAGGAGCTTCAGAACCAAATTGGCGTGAAGGGCGAGCCGATGGTCGAGGCTGTTGCGGTCACTGGCCAAGGCGTGTTCGATACACTGAAGGAAGTAGCGAAACTCGTACTTGCTGAATTGCGTAAAAATTCGTAACAATCCATAACAGGGACGGTCTTCCGACCAGCTTCCACTGTCGCGGTAGGAATTTATTTCTTCGGGCGCGACTCGGGTGGCACGATGCCGTTGGTTCGAGAGTAGGCGACGAGAAGACCGTAGTGCTCGGCGGAGTGCTCGGTCACATCGAGCCAAGGTTCTACTGATTTCGCGAACGACTCATCCGGCACAGCCTTCAAGGATGCTTCTGAATCGGCAATCGCCTTCTGGAGCATGGCGACGATTTCTGTCTTGGTCTTGTACTGCTTGGGATCGAGCTCGTCCCATTTGACTTTCTCTCCGCGCCCCGACTGGGCTGCATAAACATTGCCCGACGCAATGTGCACAATAACTTCTCCGAAAGAGCGCATTTCCGGTTTCAAACGAAAGCCATATTTATTCTCAGGGAAGTCCTGAGCCATGGCGAGAATCTTGCGATTGATGTCGAGGAAATTGGCGCGGACCTCCTCCGCTGTAGAATGGCTGGTCTGCGCGCGGGAGGGAAGGGTTAGACCAAGGAAAATGGTGATCGCAGCGAAAAGAGTGGCGATGGGCCGGAACATGATGGGAGCCTCCTTCGGTAGATTTGGGAGAATGGACGACCGTGTAGACGGATTTGAGGGCTGAACGTGAGCATGCCCAGTGCCCCGCGGTGAGCGAGATGAATCTGAAAATAAAAACGGGAGGTAAGAGCCTTAGGCTCCCACCTCCCGGGGTGGGTGGGGTTTGTTGCCGGCCACTCAGCGGGATTTTGGAGTTCCCGTTCCTGAGCGCTCCGGCAAACCGGCGTTCAGCCGGTGCCACGTATGATTCATCCTTATCATCGTCCCGTCAGAAGTGTCAATATCAATATCGGACCTAATCACGAGGCACTGGCGTGACCCTAGTGTCGGGCGCAACGCCTGTGTTCAAACTGACCCCTGGTCAAAACTCGTATCTGCGTCCAGATCTCGCCGAGAACCTCGCGTCAGTCGGGGGGTGAGGTATTCCTCGAATTCTGCCCGAGGCAGATAACCCAAGGCACAGGCGACGACCAAGACGCCGAACGATGCAACATCCGCCTAGGGAGATCCCGGCGTTTGCGAACGAACTAACTAAACAAGTCCTCCCTGTTCATGTGCCCCTCGCGAACGAGCAGGGGCGCACTGCAACGGCAAGAACGAGAGATGTTCTTGCTAGCAAGATCTGCCCTAGCCAGTTGCTCGGACACACGATGGCTCGGGCGAGTTGCCTGGAAGGGACCTTTATTCTGATCGATTTCAGGTCAAGCGCAGCGGGGATGTTTCATGCACAAAGTAAACCGAGGCAGACCCCTTCAGTTGCCAGCCGATTGTTGCTGAACATGGCCGGCTAGATATTGGCTAAGACCTGAGGTGAGCTGCTGAATGCCCGCTGCAACGTTTCGGTCGAGCGCTTGCACGACATCCGATACGGAGGGGTGCTTCCCCTCGACGGGTTCATCGTGGTTGTAGGAGCCGCTCCAGACGACCGAACCGGCAGAGGGATAGAAGAGTTCGAGTTGGAGCGCGAATCTAGCAGCGAGACCGGGCTTGTTGTCGATTTCATCCAGCGCGTATAGATGGCCGCGCACGACGTAGTCGCCACGAGCGGAGCTGCCGATCCGCGAAACGGCGCGATATTGGCCGCTATTCCGCAGTGCGGCGACAAGCATGTCTTGGATCAGATCGACTGGAGGCGCGGACCAGCGCTCGAATTCGTAGGTTCCCATCTGAACAGTACCCGTGCCGTAAACGAGGCGGTCTTCGCGATAGAGATGAGACGCGGTGATGCGGCCGACGACCAGCCGTACTGGAATCGGTGCCTGTGTGCCAGGCGCGGGAGCCGGAGGGGCGTCCAGAACATAGTATTTCGTGGGGTGCGTGGCGCCGCAGGCAGCCGCCAGGCCAGCGAGTAGGCAAACGGCTGCAATCTGCGAAATCCCACGGATGCGCTTCATAGTGCCGTGTCTCATTCCCAGTCAGCCTCTGTGCGTAACATGGTCTAGGGATGCTCCTACTTCGGTGGAGGATCGCCGGGATTACGGGGCTTGTAGCCCGGCGAGCGAAGAAGGCTGGCTGGCCGCGTCTTGATCGTGTCCGTGAACTCATTCAGGTTGGCGGTAGCGACACGCAGGCTGTCAATAATTTCGTCCAGGTTTTCGCTATTCGCATTCAGAGTACGGTCGAGCTGGTCGGTCAGACTCTCTGCTGACGCGAGCGACTTGCGCAGGCTCTCAATCGATTTGTGAAGATCGGGGCGGTTCTCCGAGATCATGGTGTCGAGGTGGGACAGCGCGTCGTCGGCCTGCGCCGAAGTCTTCCGAAAATCATCAATTAACGGACCGAGCTTGGCGCTCGATTCATTCACGTGCGCAAGAGTCGAATGGAGTTCGGGGCGATCCTCCGCGAGCATGCCGTTGACGTTCCCGAGGCTCGCTGAGATGTTGGCCCTGTTCTTGTCATTCAGCAGATCGTTGATGCGATCAAGCGTCGTCTGGAGCTGCGAGGTTCGGCCATTCAGATTGCCGATCAGCTGGTTGGCACTGGGACCGAGTTGCGCAAGCAGCGAGGCAACGTCAGTAAAGCTGGTGTACTCGAGGGATTTAAGCGTGGAACCGGTAGGCGCTCGCGGCGCTGCGTTCGTTCCGGGCCGAATTCCCAGGAAATTGTCGCCGAGCGGGCTAACACTGGTGATTTCGGCGAGACTGTCGGTCTTCACCGGGACGTCCGGTTTTATTGCAAAGTCGATTTCCATCCGCGTGCTGTCGTGTGGGTCGCTCGTTACCTTGTCGACATGGCCGACCGGCGGCCCGCCCGCGTAACGAACTTGTGAACCAGGCTCCAGGCCGCCGGCATTCTTGAAATAGGTATGGTAGGAAACCTCACCGCCGCTCGTGCGGCCCGACATGAGGAAGATCGTGATGACGAGCAGAACGATGGCCACGATTACAAACAGACCAACGAGCGCTTGTTCCTTCTTGGCGTCCATTTTGCTTCTTCGGTATTCGCCCCGGCCCGCCGGCAATGTCCCTGAGGGACCGACAAGTGAGGGGGAGTATACCATGACGAGCGCTGCACGCCAGTTTATTGACGCTCGGGCGGGATTTCGCCGGTGAGCATCTGGAGGTAGTCGATTTCTCCCGTCAATTCCTGTTCCGGAATGCGATCGAGAAACTGACGGACGCGTGGTTGCGTGCTTTGTCGCAGCTCCTCGGGTGTTCCATCAACAACGATGTTTCCTTTAATGAGCAGGAGCATGCGATCGGCGATGAGGAATGCACTGGAGAGCTCGTGGGTGACGACAAGGATGGTGATGTGGAACGCTTGCTTGAGCTTGAGAATAAGCTCGTCGATACCGGCAGCGATGATGGGATCGAGACCGGCCGAGGGCTCGTCGAAAAAGAGGACTTCAGGATCCATCGCTAGAGCGCGCGCAATTGCAGCACGTTTTTTCATGCCTCCGCTCAATTGCGCGGGCATGTAGTTCTCAAATCCGGATAGGCCCACCTGGTTGAGCTTCAGTCGAACCATGATATCGATCGTCGATTCATCGAGCTGGGTGTGCTCGCGCAGCGGAAGGGCGACATTTTCAGCAACCGTCATCGAACCGAAAAGCGCGCCGCTCTGAAAAGACATCCCCATTTTCTTGCGCAGTTCATCACGCTCAGACTCTTTCATTCCCGCGAAATCCTTGCCGCGAATCCGGATGCTGCCGCCGCTTGGGTTCTCCAAACCGACCAGCGTACGCAAGAGGGTGCTCTTGCCCGAGCCGGAACCGCCGAGGATTACGAGCGTTTGACCGGCGGGCGCGTCGAAGCTGATGCCGTGCAGAATTTCGTGCTCGCCATATTTGACGCGCAAGTCGCGGACGGAAATCGCAGGGGCGCTGCGCTCGGCCGGAAAGTCGCTTCTAGAAATGCGGTCTCCTTCCATTTGCAGAGTTCTCTCGGTTTATCGCGGTGCCGTGACGTAGAAAATCGAAGTGAAAACGAGATCCATGACGATGACCAGAAAAATCGATTTGACCACCGCCGCAGTCGTCGATCTGCCAACCTCTTCGGAACCGAGGCCGGTCGTAAAGCCTTCCTGACAGCCAACGGCAGTGATGACGATGGCGAACATGACGCTCTTCACCAAGCCGATGAAAATGTCGCGCTGGACCATGGCGTCGATGGTAGCCCGGAGGTACGTGTGCCAGGTGAATCCCGCGCTTTCCACGCCGAAAACTCCCCCACCGACGATGCCCATGAAATCGGACCACGTGGTGAGGCACGGCATCATGAGAACCATGGCGACGAGTTTGGGCGCAACGAGAAAATGCACCGGTTCGAGCGCCATCGTTTCGAGAGCGTCGATTTCCTCGTTCACCTTCATCGTGCCGATTTCTGCGGCGAAGGCCGATCCGGAACGGCCAATCACGACCACGGCGGTCATCAAGGGGCCGAGCTCGCGCGTCATCGACAGGGCAACGGTACCCGCCACGAGATGAAGCGCGCCAAGGCGGCGCAGCTCATAAGCGGCCTGCAGCGCGAGGATCAAACCGACGAAGAAAGAAATCAGGGAAACAACCGGGATAGCCATTACGCCGACCGTCAGGGCCTGGTGAATCGATCGGCTCCACCGAACTGTGCGCCCGCGGAACGGATCGAGTAAGACGGCGCGGGCGGCCCCGAGCGTGAGGCGAGTAAGATCGCCTACATAGGCCAAACCGCCAATGGTAACTCCGCCGATTTCTTCCGTGATTGGCATGATCGATTTTACGAAAGCATTTCGGTCATCTGAAGCACAAGCGTAGTTACGAAATCTCCTGCGCAGCTACACGGCGGAGTTTCCGCTGTTGCCGCGCAAGGCCTCTTCTTCCGTGTCGTACACTTCGAAAACCTTGATAAGGCGCGTCAGCTCGAGCACTTCGCGCGTCGTTTTGGTCAAACCGTAGAGAGCAAACCCGGATTTGAGGTCGCGGGAGACTTTCAGGCTCTCCACCAGCGAAGCGACGCCCGCACTATCGATGTAGCGCACCTTCTCGAGGTTCACGATGACGCGCGGGGAACGCTTGACCCTGAGCAGATCCAGGAGCGTTCTTCGAATGTTCGGGGAATTGTATAGGGTAATGTCGCCGACCACATCGACAATCGTGGCATTCCCGAATTCACGGGCGGATAGTTCCATTGATTTACGTGCACGCTAACGCGTGACAGGTGTTTTGCCAGAGATTGCCCGGCGTTGCAACCTTATTTTCCGACGTACAGGCGGCTGCCGCTGAGGAAGCAGCGAATCAGAGATGGGCCTCTGCCCTCAGGTGCGTTGCTCCAGAGGGACGTAACTTCGGAGGTCTTGTCCGAGGTAAACCTGGCGGGGCCGCGCAATTTTCTGCTCTGAGTCGGGCAGCATTTCCTCCCATTGCGCAATCCAGCCGGAAGTGCGGGGAATGGCAAACAGGACAGGAAACATGGTCACCGGGAATCCCATAGCCTGATAAATGAGACCCGTGTAGAAATCGACGTTCGGGTAAAGTCGGCGCGACACGAAATAGTCGTCCTCTAACGCGATCCTCTCGCATTCGAGAGCGATATCGATAAGGGGGTTGCGTCCCATCACATCGAAGACCTCGTAAGCGATCCGCTTCACGATTCTGGCGCGTGGGTCATAATTCTTGTAGACGCGGTGCCCGAACCCCATCAGCAATTTCTCGCCCGACTTTACGCGCTTGATGTAGGCGGGAACATTGTTAATCGTGGCGATCTCGAGCAGCATGCGCAAAACCTGCTCATTGGCGCCACCATGAAGCGGCCCATACAACGCCGCCGTTGCCGCGGCAGTTGCCGAGTATGGATCGACATGGGAGCTACCGACGCCGCGCATCGCGGTTGAGGAGCAATTCTGCTCGTGGTCCGCATGGAGAATGAACAGAATGTCGAGCGCGCGCTCTAGTGTCGGGTTGGGTCGATACTGCAATTCCGTAGTGCGGAACAGCATGTTCAGGAAATTGCCGCAATAGCTCAGGTCGTTATCCGGATAGGCGAACGGCATTCCGAGGCTGTGCCGGTACGCGAATGCTGCAAGGGTGGGCATCTTCCCGATGAGACGATAGGTTTGCTTGCGGCGCGACTCGAGATTGAAGATGTCTTTCGCATCGGGGTAGAACGTCGAGAGCGCGGCAACAGTCGAAATGAGCATACCCATCGGATGAGCATCGTAATGAAAGCCGTCGAGGAATTTCTTGATGCTCTCGTGAATGAAGGTGTGATGCGTGATGTGGTAGGTCCAATCCTGGAGTAGCGATCGCGTTGGCAGTTCGCCGTACAAAATCAGGTAGGCCGTTTCTATATATGTGCTTTTTTCCGCGAGGTCTTCGATCGAGTACCCGCGATAACGAAGAATTCCCTTATCGCCGTCGATGAAGGTGATCTTGCTGGTGCACGACGCCGTATTGGAGAACGCCGGGTCGTAGCTCATCATCCCGAAATCCGAGTCCCGTATCCTAATCTGGCGCAGATCGATCGCCCGAATGGTGTCGTTCTTGATCGGAATTTCATATCGCCGACCGTTGCGATTGTCGATGATCGTCAACGTCTCGCGGCGAGGTTCGGAGCTTGCAGCCGCGGCTTTCGCGGGATTCGTAGCCTTGCTCTTTTCGGTGGTTGTGGACAATTCCGCTACCTCAACGCTCTGATGTCACTGTAGCACAAAGAAGGCACTTTACACCAAAACGCGCTGGAGACGAATTTCTAGATGGAGAGGCGAAATGGCGGGATATAGGGCCACTGACGTCCGGTTCCCATGATCTTTGGGAAGAAGCGACCCCTTGCAACTATCGTGCTCCCGATTTTGTCTCGGCCGAAATGGGCATCGGTGAACTGCTATCAGGGTGGTCTGGAGTGGCAGCTAATTCCGATCGATTCCGGTGCCGTTCCTCTTGGCTCGACAGAGTACCCCGTCGGCCATTTGCACAAGGACCTCGGATTCGAGGCGCGCTGCACTGGCGCTAACACAAACTCCACAAACTCGCCGTTAGATGGATGCATGGTGTGCCGGCGCTGAACGGAGCTGCCCCAATCGCTTGACGGACTCTCTCTGCCAGTCCAAGAACCATGTTTCTAGCCAACCGAACGTTCAGCCAATCTGTTCGAGCGCTACCGGAAAGTTCCGGCTGTTGGGCAATATCGGAGTCGGACGGCGGGACATAGCTCATTCGGCGAGATCTTATGCTTGCAGCGGCACGACCAAATGACTGCGCCTGCACAGAACTAACCCACGAAGAATCAGCTCTTTACGTCAATTCAAAACAACGCGGCTGAACCGATGGGGGAATCGATGTTCTATGAACGCATCGCTGATTCGTTTTGAAACGATGTTAATGCGATGTTAAATCTAATTGGAATCGGCACCACTCACTTGCGGCGGAAGCGCAATTTCCCGTATGTTGAAGAAGAAAATCAGACAACCAATCAATCAAGAATCGATGAAACGAATTCTTGTAATCGAAGACGACAAAGATATCGTCGAGTTGGTGAAGTACAACCTGGAGAAGGACGGGTTCCAGGTAACCACAACCGGAGATGGCGCTAGCGGACTCATTCAGATTCGCAAAGCGCCGCCCGACTTATTGATTCTGGATTTGATGTTGCCAAAGTTGTCGGGCCTCGAAATATGTAAGGAAGCCCGCAAGGATCCAGCCCTTAATCGCCTTCCCATACTGATTCTAACGGCCAAGGGAGAGGAAGCAGATCGCGTGGTCGGTTTGGAACTCGGAGCCGACGATTACGTGACGAAGCCGTTTAGCCCGCGTGAATTGGCTGCCCGCGTGAAAGCTCTCTTGCGACGCACAGAACCAGCTGGAGCTGGGGAAAAGCTGATCGAAATCGGCGGGCTGCGAATCGACCCGGCCGCCTATCGAGTAACCCGCAGCGGAAAGGCCGTTCCGATGAGCACGCTGGAGTTTCGCCTGTTATACTTCCTGGCGGCCAGACCGAACCGGGTGTTTACGCGCGACCAGCTCTTGGATGGTGTGTGGGGCACGGAACGATTTGTCACCCCGCGCAGCGTGGACGTCTACGTGCGCCGGTTGCGTGAAAAGATTGAAACCGATCCACAACACCCTGCTTTCATGAAGACGATTCGAGGTGCTGGCTACCTTTTCGAAACTCGTGCGAGCTAGGCTTTTCTGGAAGCTCGGGTTTGTCTATCTTGGCCTGCTGCTCATCGTCCTCATCGCGGTAGGCCTGTACTCCTCTTACGTTCTGCGACGCGACTACATTCGTTCCGCTG
>Ga0126373_10003320_pt1 | contig 12017 bp, 12 predicted proteins | sample PanSoiMetPlot_11_FD_92545 | JGI IMG/M metagenome (GOLD analysis project Ga0126373, IMG submission 92545) | Tropical forest soil microbial communities from Panama - MetaG Plot_11 | ecosystem: Environmental > Terrestrial > Soil > Tropical forest > Bulk soil | place: Panama | collected 2016-02-17
AGCCACGGAGCGGCCCTGCGACTGGGCGCCGCGCGCCTGCTCGGCCTCCCCGAGGAACTGTGGGGCGCCGTCGGCCCGCTGGCAAACTGTGCCTGGTCGGTCCTGGGCCGTCGGCGCAGCCGGTGGCGTCTGCTCGGACACAACGCCGGGACCCTTCCGGAGCCCGTGCTGAGCGACGACCGCTGAGCACCTCAGATCTTGTACACTGGCGGAGCGCTGTCGGCCGGTCCGAACGCCGCAGCCGAGGGGCTATAGCTCAGTTGGTAGAGCGCTTGCATGGCATGCAAGAGGCCAGGGGTTCGAGTCCCCTTAGCTCCACTGCACTTCAATCGAATAAAATCGAACACTTACCCGGTGGTCATAGCCACAGTTGAGGGGCACTGCGAGGGGCAGGCACTCTAGACGCCCGTAGTTGGCTGACCAGCGGAGGATTCGGTGATGGTGGTTTGTGCCCTGTTGGGGTGGGCTTTGGCCCTGGGCAAGAGGTCACCAGCCCGGCAATCGTCGAGAGCGCCACTGCTGGACGATGGAACGGTCAGCCGCGCTGCGGCCAGCACCGCTCACGCATTCGGTGCCTGGGTACGGCCCTTGGCTGTCCGCTGGGCCGGGCCAGCCAGCGTCTTGCCGGTGACACTCGCACAGTGCTGGTGAGCGGGCTGGTTGTGTGAGGCCAGTAGCCGGATGTTTGGCCAGATCTGGGTCCGTATGAGGGCCTGTTGCCCCGGCGACACTGTGGGAAGCAGCCCGGGGGCGGGGGTCGTCCTGCCCGGCTGGCGCGGGTATGACTGGGCCTGTGCTTGTGTCCAGCTACATCACCCCCAAAGCGCGCAAGGGCGCGGCAAGCGCCATCGAGGGCCGCGGGCTGGTCGCCGTCGCGCCGATAACCACTGGTGAAGTCGTCGCGATCAAAGGCGGCCACATTATCCCCACCGCCACCCTGGCGTCCCTGCCGCAGCACCTGCAGAACTCCGAGATCCAGATCGCTGACGGCTTTCACCTGGCCGCCCTGGAGGAAGCCGAGTATGAGCCGGTCATGTTGTTCATCAACCACTCCTGCCAGCCCAGCGTCGGCTTGGCGGGCAACACCGTCCTGGTAGCCATGCGCGACATCGGCCCAGGGGAGGAGCTCACCACCGACTACGCGCTCTTCGACGACCACGACGAGATCATGCAATGCCACTGCCAGACGCCCTCGTGCCGCGGCACGATCAGCGGCAAAGACTGGCAGCGCCACGACCTGCAACGCAAATACGGCACCTACTTCTCCAGCTATCTCCAGCGCAGGTTCGCCAGCGAGCCAGACCACCTACACCGACCAGGCCCATCCGCTCATGCCGAAAGTAGGACGTGAACCACCGCCGCATATATGCCTTGAAGCGCATAATCATGCATGCTTCTCGCGATCAACTACACCGGGCCCTGTGGCGCAATCGGGCCGCTTGCTTGGTGAGGTAGTCCCGCTCGGCGGTGTTGCGCGCCTGGGCCGCCGCGCGGATGTAGTGCTCGGCGGCGATGGCGAGGTGTCCGGCCCGTTCGTGCAGGTGGGCGCGCACCGCGTCGAGCCGGTGATGGTTGTCGAGCCGCGTCGCGAGCTCCTTGGCGGCGGCCAGTCCGGCAAGTGGGCCGTCGACCTCGCCGACCGCGACCGCGCGGCTGAGCGCGGCGAGCGGGTTGTCGGTGAGCTCGAGGAGTTCGTCGTACCAGGCGAGGATCTGCGGCCAGTCGGTTTCGTCGGCGGTGCAGGCGTCGTCGTGCAGGGCGGCGATGGCGGCTTGGATCTGGTATTCGCCGCGGAGGTCGCGGGCCAGGGCTGCCTGCAGGATGCGTACGCCTTCGGCGATCTCGGTCTGCTTCCATCGGGTGCGGTCTTGCTTGTCGAGGGGGATGAGTGTGCCGTGCTCGTCGGTGCGCGCGGCGCGGCGGGCGTGGTGCAGCAGCATCAGCGCGAGCAGCCCGGCGACCTCGGGCTCGTCGCACGCAAGCGCCAGCTGGCGGGTGAGGCGGATCGCTTCGGCGGACAGGTCGACCCGGCCGGAATACCCCTCGTTGAAGATCAGATACAGCACACGCAGCACGACTGCGACGTCGCTGGGCTGGGTGAACGGCTGGCCGCTGACCGTTCGCTTGGCGCGGCTGATGCGCTGGGCCATCGTCGCCTCTGGGACCAGGAACGCCTCGGCGATCTGTCTGGTCGTCAGCCCGCCGACGGCGCGCAGCGTGAGCGCGATCGCCGATGCCGGGCTCAGCGACGGGTGGCAGCACAGGAACAGCAGCAGCAGCGTGTCGTCGGCCTGCCCGGCCGGCCCGGGCTCGGGCTCGTGGCTCAGCGCGTCCTCGCGCCGGCGCCGCGCCGCCTCAGAGCGCCGGGCGTCGATCAGCTTGCGGCCCGCGGCGGTAAGCAACCAGCCCCTCGGGTCGCCGGGAGGCGCGTCGCCCCAGGACCGGTGCGCCTCCACCAGCGCGTCCTGCACGGCATCCTCGGCCGCCGCGAGGTCGTTCCCGCGACGGACGAGGATGCCGAGCACCTGCGGCGCCAGGACGCGGACGGCGTCCTCGTTCACTCCGTTGTGGCCGGGGCGTTGCTCATCACCGGCCGCACCTCGATCCACTCATAAAGCGGCTGCCCGTTCTTACCTGGCGCGGACGAGAGGTAGGCCGCCACCTCGTGTGCCCGCGCTTGGGACTCGACGTCGATGATGAACCAGCCGGCGGCGAGTTCCTTGGTCTCGGGGAACGGGCCGTCTGTGGTCACCGGTGCCATGCCCGGCCCGCCGTAGCGGACGTAGCTCCCCTCCGGGCTCAGCGCCTGCACGTCGACGAACTCACCCCGCTCGCGCAGCAGCTCGCCCACGTGGCGCTGGAACGCCATGTGCGCGGTGATCTCATCCTCGGTCCACTCGCTCATCGGCACGAAGTCCGCGTGGCGCTCAGGGCCACCGGGGTAGTGCTTGAGTAGAAGGTACTTCGGCATCCTCACTCCTCACATTCGGCGGTAGCCATCGTGGCGCCGTCACACCAGGGACGGAACCGGCCGCGCCTTCTGGACATCACAGCCGTTGCCATGGCTAGAACAGAAACCACAGCCCGCGGCGAGCCTGGAATGCTCCGCTGGCCATCGCCTGGTCAGCCGCCCGCGGCAGCGTAGGTCGCGATGATCGCGCCCGTGCTGGTCACCTGGCTGCCCACCAGCCGCAGTGGCCGAAGCGCGCCGTCGTCGCGGAACAGGCGCTTGCCGCCGCCCACCACCACCGGGTCGATCATCAGCTGGAGCTCGTCCACCAGGCCCAAGACCATCAGGGTCTGGACGAGCCCTGGACTGCCGATGACATGGAGGTCCTTCCCCTCCTCCGCCTTCAGCGCGCGCACGGCCGCACCGATGTCCCCCCGCAGCAGCCTCGAATTCGCCCACCCGAGCGGCTCGCCGAGGGTCGTTGAGGCGACATACTTCGGCAACGCGTTCAGGGGCTCGGCGAGCACCTGCTGCTCCTCTGGTGCGTTCGGCCAGTGGGCAGCGAAGATCTCGTACGTGCCGCGCCCCAGCAGGTAGCCGCCCGCGCCGCGCACGTTCTCGATCACCCAATTCATCGACAGGTCATCGAAGTAGCGGGCATGCCAGCCACCATGCCCGAAACCACCGGTCACGTCCTCATCGGCATAGTTGGGAGCCTGCACCACCCCATCCAGCGTCATCCACTCGTTCGCGATCACCTTCCGCATCCCGGCCTCCTACCGGTCGTTGTCCGCCGCTCCACGGTCGCGCCGCGGAACGGCCCCGTCACCCGCTAGGACGGAGCCAGGCGCCCGTCTTCGACACGACTCGCGGACCGGTCGAGGTGGGCGCGGAGCGTGACCAGCAATTCGGAGTGGATGGGACGCGCTCGAGACGGCAACGATAGTGCGTGCGGATCTCGTGCCAGTGAAACCTGTTTGAAACCGCCGCGGCCGCGACTCGGAACATGAATACTCACGCAACCCCTTCAGATGGTGGCCTGCCGGAGTGCCCGCCGCGGCAGCAATCCCGGCGCTCTGTGCTGTGCGGCGTGGCTCTTCTTGGCGCATCCGCGGCGTCGGGCGCACTGTTCGCCTCCCACAGCCAGCTGGCAGCCGCCTCGTCGGCGTTCACCAGGGCCTGGCGCCTTGCTCCGCTGGCATGGGATGTTCCACGCCAGGAAGGGTGGAAGCTGTGCTGGGTGGGGGGAAGCTGACTTCGGCGTGCAGGCCGCCGCTGGGCTGCGGGCGGATGGTGAGGGTGGCGCCGTGGGCCTGGGCGATGGCCCGGACGATGGACAGGCCGAGGCCGAGGCCTTCGCTACTGCCGGTGCGTGCTGTGCCGAGGCGCTGGAAGGGCAGGAGCAGGCGGTCGACCTGGGCCGATGGTACGGCCGGCCCGGTGTTGATCACCGACAGGACGGCGCGGGAGTCCGTGGTTCCGGTGCCGACCTCGACGTGACCGCCCGGCGTGTTGTGCCGCAGCGCGTTATCCACGAGGTTGGCGATCAGGCGTTCGGCCAGCCGCGGATCGCCGGTGGCCGGGCCAGGGGCGAGGGCCGGGTGGATGGTGAGCTGCCGGTCTTGTGCGTCCGCTTGCCGGGCGTGCAGCACGTGGCCGGCCAGGGCGGCGAGGTCGAACGGTTCCCGGTTGTCCAGGCCGGCCTGGCCGCGGGTGAGGGTGAGCAGCGCCTCGAGGATCCGTTCCTGGTGTGCGCCGGAGGCGAGCACCCGTTCGTGGGCGGCGCGGAGTGACTCGGTGTCGGCGTCGGGGTCGGCGAGCGCCACCTGGACCAGGGTCCGCTGCCAGGCCAGCGGGGTGCGCAGCTCGTGGGAGGCGTTGGCGACGAACTGGCGCTGGGAGCGGAAGGAGGCCTCCAGCCTGCCGAGCAGGTCGTCGAAGGTGTCGCCGAGTTCCTTGAGCTCGTCGTCGGGGCCGTTGAGTGCCAGGCGCTGGTGCAGGCTGGTGGCGGAGATGTCCTGGGCTGTGGCCGTGATGGTCCGCAGCGGGCGCAGCACCCGGCCGGCCACGGCCCAGCCGAGCGCGACGGAGACGACCGCCATGATGGCCAGTGCGATCCCCGAGTAGAGCAGCAGCTGGTGCATCTGATTCGCCTGCTGGCTGGCCGCGAGGAGCTGGGCTTGGTGAGCAACGGCCCGCGCTTGCTCGGGGGAGAACTTGACGGTCCGGGACCCGGAGCCGCCGCTGGTTTGCAGGCTCGATCCGCTGGACGAGCCGGCACCGCGCGGCGCTCCCAGGTAGCCGTTGACGGTAAGGCCATTCCGCCCGTGAGCGGAGTAGTAACCGGCGGTGGCGTTCTGTACCAGGACGTAGGTGATGGCCAGCAGCCCGGCGCCCGCGATGAGGAACAGCCCCCCGTAGATGAGGGTGAGCCGCAGCCGGATGGTGCGCCGGGAGCCCAGCCTGGTGAGCCGGGGAAGCAGGGCCACGGTTATCCTCCGATCCGGTAGCCGGCCTTGGGCACCGTCTCGATCAGCGGGGGATCGCCGAGCTTGGCCCGCAGCCGGCTGATGGTGATCTTCACCGCGGTGGTGAACGGGTCGGCGAACTCGTCCCATACCCGTTCGAGCAGTTCCTCGGCCGAGACGGCCCGGCCCTGCGCGGCGGCCAGCAGTTCCAGGACGCCGAACTCCTTCGGCGACAACTCCAGCGGCCGGCCCGCCCGCCAGGCGCGGCGCTGCGCTGTGTCCACCGCCAGGTCCGCCTGGCGGAGCACCGGCGGGACGGCGGGATGCGCGCGGCGGGCCAGCGCGCCGATGCGCGCGACCAGCACCGGGAAGTCGAAGGGCTTGGGGAGGTAGTCGTCGGCGCCGAGGCCGAGCCCGTCCACCAGGTCCTCGCTGGCCGCCGCGGCGGTGAGCATGAGCACCCGGCTGCGGGTCCCGGCGGCGACGAGTTCGGCGCAGAGCTGGTCGCCGTGCAGCCCGGGCAGGTCCCGGTCCAGCACGATCACGTCGTAGTCGGCGGTCAGCGCGCGTTCCAGCCCGGCCGTCCCGTCGAGGGCGACGTCGACGGCCATCTGGGCGCGGCGCAGGCCCACGGCGACCGTCTCGGCCATCTCGGCGTGGTCCTCGATCACTAGCACCCGCACCGGCTCACCTCGCCTCCGAACCGGCCGTCCTGCCCGGCGCTCCGGGACCGGGCGCGGCCCCGGGTTTTCCCATCATGCCCGGCCCCGGGTTTCAGAACGGTTTCACGCTCCTCACCAGCCAGATTACGCGGCGGCCCTGGGCACCGACGGCGGCCCCGGGATGGGCGAGGGCAGCCCGGCGCGGAAACGTTTCCGCAACCGCCGCTGCCCTACAACGGCTCCACCGGCGCGATCCGCCGCGCCAGAAAAGGAGCACGACATGAACGACAACGACGCCTATCGCGATGAGCACCGGGGAGGGAGGCCGGCCCGGCTGCGGCGCGCCGGCCTGCTGGCCGGTGCGCTGGCCTGCCTGGCCCTGGTGGCCGCCGCCTGTTCCAGTTCGGCGAGTTCCGGTGCCGGCGCTGGGCCGACCGGTGGGCCGGCCAAGCACAGCCTGCTCGCCTACTCCCAGTGCATGCGGGCGCACGGGATCACGAAATTCCCCGATCCCAGCGCCCAAGGGGGGATCTCGCTGAACGCGGGACCGGGTACCGGAATCAGCCCCAACTCGCCGCAGTTCAAGGCGGCCAGCAACGCGTGCAAGTCGCTGATGCCGGTGCAGGCCCAGGTGGTCAGCCCAGCCCAGCAAGCCAAGATCAAGGCCGGGAACCTCAAGTATGCCGAGTGCATGCGCGCGCACGGGATCGCCGACTTCCCCGACCCCAACAGCCAGGGCCTGCTGCAGATCAAGGTCCAGCCGGGCAGCGGCCTGGACCCGAACAACCCGCGGTACCAGGCCGCGAACAAGGCCTGCCAGCACTACCAGTACGCCCCGCCGGGCACCGGGGGGCCGGGGCTCAGCAGCAGCGGCGGCAATGGCGGTGGGTCATGAGCGCCACCACTTCCCCGGCGGCTGCCGAAATGAGAATCCCCGCCGAGCCTGGCCCTGGGCCGCGGCCCCGGCGCCGCCGCCGGGCGGTGCTGGCCGGTTTGGCCGCCGTGGTGGCCGCGGCCGGGGTGGTGGTCGCGGTCACCGATCCGTTCACCGGCGCCGGGCGTGCGGGCGGCGGGGCGGTGAGCGGGCACCCGACCGCGCTGTCCACGGTCACCCGGCGGCTGCTTGTGTCGCGGACAAATGTGTCCGCCACCTTGGGTTATGCGGGCAGTTACACGGTGACCGGCCACGGCGCCGGAACGATCACCTGGCTGCCGACCGCCGGGCAGGTGATCCGGCAGGGCCAGGCGCTGTACCGGGTCGACACCGGCAGCCCGGTGTTCCTGCTGTATGGCCGGGTGCCGGCCTGGCGGGCCCTGTCGGAGGGGATGCACGGCGCCGACGTGAGGCAACTCAACCGCGCCCTGGTCGCCCTCGGCTACACCACCCGCACGCAGCTCGACCCAGCGTCGAAGTACTTCACCGCCGAGACCGCGTACGCGCTGGAAAAGCTGCAGGCACGCCTGGGCCTGGCCCGCACCGGCACCCTGCCGCTGGGCCAGGCGGTGTTCCTGCCGTCGGCGATCCGGGTCACTACCGTGCCGGCCAGCCTGGGCGCGCCAGCAGCCGGGACGGTGTTCGCGGCGACCTCGACCCGGCGGGTGGTCACCATCGCCCTGGATGCCGCGCAGCAGGCGGAGGTGAAGGCCGGGGACAAGGTGACCATCACCCTGCCAACCGGGCAGGCCACGCCCGGCGTGGTGGCCATGGTCGGCAAGGTCGCCACCACCGGCAGCACCCCCACGGTCCCCGTCACCGTGAGGCTGACCGACCCGAAGGCCGCCGGTGCCTTGGACCAGGCACCGGTCACGGTGTCGATCACCACCGCCAGCGTCAAGAACGCCCTGGTCGTGCCCGTCGATGCGCTGCTGGCACGGGCCAGCAGCGGGTACGCCGTCCAGGAGGTCACCGCCCGCGGCCGCGATCACCTGGTGCCGGTCACCCTGGGGCTGTTCGACGACGCCGCCGGGCTGGTGCAGGTGTCCGGCTCGGGCCTCGCCCCCGGCCAGCGCATTGTGGTGCCCGCGCCATGACCGCCCGACTACAAGCCGGTCCCGCCGCGGCCCCCGGTCCGGCCAGCCCGGCCGCGGCGCCGGGCCCGGCCGGCCGGGGAAACGTCCTGGAACTACAGGCGGTGACCAAGATCTACCCCAGTACCCCGCCGGTGACCGCGCTGCGCGGGGTCAGCGTCAAGGTGGGCGCCGGGGAACTGGTGGCCGTGCTCGGCCCGTCCGGGTCCGGTAAGAGCACCTTGCTGCACCTGATGGGCACCCTGGACCGGCCGTCCAGCGGGACTGTGCGCGTCACTGGCCTGGACGTCGCGGCGCTGTCCGACCGGGACTTGGCCGCCATGCGGGCCACCCGGATCGGGTTCGTGTTCCAGCAGTTCTTCCTGGCCGAGCATCAGACCGTCCTGGACAACGTGGCCGACGGGCTGCTCTACGCCGGGACGGGGCTGGCCGAACGGCGCGCGCGCGCCCTGGACGCACTGCGCCTGGTCGGGCTCGCCAGCCGGCCCACCGCCCGCCCCACCCAGCTGTCCGGAGGCCAGCGCCAGCGGGTGGCAATCGCTCGGGCGCTGGCCGGCAACCCCGCGATCGTGCTGGCCGACGAGCCCACCGGCAACCTCGATTCCTCCACCGGCCAGGAGGTGCTGGCCCTGTTCTCCCGACTCAACGCCTACGGAGTGACCATCGTGATCATCACCCACGACCGGAGCATCGCCGCCAGGCTGCCCCGGCAGATCGAAATGCTCGACGGGCAGATCGTCACCGACACCGCCCGCACCACCCCCGCCCAACCACCAAACGGCGCGGCGGCTGAGCCGCTGGCCCGGGTCCCCTGGCCAACCGAGGGACGGACGCCATGACCGCCACGCCCCCCGCCAGCCCGCTCCGGCCCGCCGCCGGGCGGCTCCGGCCCGCCGACCTGGCCCGGGTCGCCAGCGTCGGCCTGCGCACCCGCAAGCTGCGGGCCGGGCTGTCGGCCCTGGGCATCGCCATCGGCGTGGCCGCCATCGTGGCCGTGCTCGGCCTGTCATCCTCGTCCTCGGCCGGGCTGCTCGCCGAGATCAGCAGGCTCGGCACCAACCTGCTCACCGTCACCAACGGGCAGAACATGTTCGGCGGCACCGCCGAACTGCCCAAAGCCGCGCCGGCCATGATCGCCCGGATGCACGCGGTCACCGCCGTCCAGGACAGCGGGACGGTCAATACCACGGTCTACCGCAGCCCGCTGATCCCCGCCATCAACACCAACGGCCTGGCCGTCCAGGCAGCCAGCCTCGGCCTGCCCGCTGCCGTCGGCACCAGCATCGCCCGGGGCCACTACCTCAACGCCGCCACCGCCCACGAACCAGTCGCCGTGCTCGGCGCCGTGGCCGCCCAGCGCCTCGGCATCAACCGCATCTGGCCCGGCGAGCGGATCTGGCTCGGCGGCCAATGGTTCTACCTGGCCGGCATCCTCAAACCCGCCATCCTCGCCCCCAGTCTCGACACCGCGGTCCTGGTCGGGTTCCCCGCCGCCGAGCACTACCTGCACTTCGGCGGGCACCCCTCCACCATCTACGTCCGCGCCGCAACCAGCCAGGTCGGCGCCGTCCAGTCGCTGCTGGCGGCGACTGCCAACCCCGAAAACCCCAGCCAGGTCAGCGTCAGCCAGCCCTCCGCCGCCCTCGTCGCCCAAGCCGACGCGCAAAGCGCCCTCAACGGCTTGTTCCTCGGCCTCGGCGCGGTCGCGCTGCTGGTCGGCGCCGTCGGGGTGGCCAACATCATGGTCATCTCCGTCCTCGAACGCCGCTCCGAGATAGGGCTGCGCCGCGCCCTCGGCGCCACCAAAGGCCACATCCGCGTCCAGTTCCTGGCCGAGGCCATCCTGCTCGGCCTCCTCGGCGGCACCACCGGCGTCGCCGCCGGCGCGCTGGCCACCGCCATCTACGCCACGGCCAAGGGCTGGGCCATCGTCGTACCCACCCTCGCCTGGGGCGGCGGCATCGGCGCCGCCATCCTCATCGGCGCAGCCGCCGGGCTCCTGCCCGCGCTGCGCGCCGCCCGCATGTCCCCCACCCAAGCCCTCTGGGCCATGTAACCGCGCACTGCGGTCGTAAGGCCCTGCTATCCGCGTGACCCGGTCGCGGAACGCTGCCGGTGATCTGGTGGCCCGGCTTGGGGTGCCGCTGCTGGATGAGCATTTGGAGTTTCTCGGCGGGCGGTGCCGGCCGACGGGTCCCGGGAACTGCCCGCCCCGACCGAACGCCACCGCGCCGCTGGCCTGGCTGGGCGCCCGCCGCGGCGTCAGCCTCGACCAGGTGCGCAGGGCCGGCACCCAGGTGAGAAGGCCGGCCCTCACCCGGCCGGGCGAAGGACGCGCCAGCGCGACCCGCCCAGCCCCCGCCCGCCCGTCGACTCCCCGCAGGCGGTAACAGCCGGACCCGGCGGCAGCGGCCGCCGGGTCCGCGCAACAGCGGTTAACCACTGGCACGACCAGGCGAACCCCACGGCACGAATCAGGAGACCATGTCATGACCCCGGCACTGCCAGCCTCACGCCCGCACCACACGGTCAGCAAGGCCACCGGGCTGCTGATAGCGGCCGAAGCCGCCGCCTTCGCAGGTGCTTCAGCCGTGCACTTCGCCATCAGCTTCCCCGATGCCGCGATCCCGGAACTCGTCATCGCGGGCATCCTCGCTCTGGGCAGCACAGCCGCCCTGTCACGGCAACCGCGCGCCTGGGGCATCGCCATAACCGCCGCCACGGTGGCCACCCTCGGCACGGCGCTGGGCCTGACCATCATCGCGGCCGGCCGGCAAGACGCGCCCAACCTCGCCTTCCACGCATCCGCCCTGGCGGCGCTGGCGGCCACCCTGATTAGCCTGTTCCGGGCCAGGAACCAGCGCGGGTAGCGGGACCCTGGAACCGTGGCGCCGATCCGCTACCAGGGCTGCGGCAACCGCCCGGGCAGGCCCACGCGGCAAGGAGAGGGCATGCACTTTCAGCATTCGGCTGAGATCTGGCACGACTTTCCCAGGCTCGTGGCCGGGGCCGTGTTCGCCGATGCAATCACCGCTGACGTCTCGGTGGCCGCGCACACCGCCAAGTTCACCGCGGCCGCGGCGTCGCGGCTGGCGGCGGCTCCCGAAAGTGAGCTGCCCGAAATCCAGGCGTGGCGGCGCGCCTTCGCCCGGATGGGGCTCAAGCCCACCCAGTACCGCTGCGCCGCCGAATCGCTGCTGCGGCGGTTCCGCAAGCAGGGAACGTTGCCGCGGCTGCACCCGCTCATCGAGCTGTGCAACGCCGTCTCGGCCGCGTATGCCACCCCGGTAGCCGTGTTCGACGTCGCCACGATCGCCGGGTGGCTCGAGGTGCGGTACGCGGCCGGTGACGAGGAATACCTGACGTTCTCCGGCGAGGTGGAACACCCGGCCGCCGGTGAGGTAATCTTCTGCGACGGCGCCCGCCAGGCACACGCGCGGCGCTGGACGAACCGGCAAAGCGGCCTGTCCGCGGTCCACGACACGACGACGCGCGCCCTCATAGTCGCCGAAGCCCTGCACGACTCGGCGGCAACCGACGTGCCGCACCTCACCGCAGCCATCGCGGACGAGCTCACAGCCATCTGGCCCGCCACACCAACGGTCACCGTGCTTAGCCAGTCCTCGCCACGCCTCACGTTCGGGCCGTAATCAAGCCGCCCATGCGGATCGGCCGCCTGGCGGCCCGGATGCCGACAAAGCTGATCTTGCCACCGAACCGGGTAGCCACAGGTCAGGCGGTCAGCCGCTTCGCAGGCTGATCAACTTCCGCACAACAGTCCGCAACCCACCAGCTGCACTCACCACAAAGATCGGCTGGCCGCCACTCAGAACGATCTTCCGGGCGCGGTTCAAGAGTCCATGCCGGCTACTAGATCGCCGCCGCTAATGGCGGCTCAGCGCGCAGTTA
>Ga0126373_10003321_pt1 | contig 12014 bp, 10 predicted proteins | sample PanSoiMetPlot_11_FD_92545 | JGI IMG/M metagenome (GOLD analysis project Ga0126373, IMG submission 92545) | Tropical forest soil microbial communities from Panama - MetaG Plot_11 | ecosystem: Environmental > Terrestrial > Soil > Tropical forest > Bulk soil | place: Panama | collected 2016-02-17
GGAACTTCACGTTGCAGGGGAGGCCGTGGCCGGACTTCAGGTACGCGGCCACCGCGGCGACGTGGGCCATGATCCCGCCCTTGTCGTCCGCCGTGCCCCGCCCGTAGAGCTTTCCATCACGCACCGTCGGCTCAAACGCCGGACTCGTCCACAGATCGAGAGGTTCGGCCGGCTGCACATCATAGTGCCCGTAGAAAAGGATCGTAGGCTTGCCGGGGGCGTCGAGCGACTCGCCGTAAACCAGCGGATGCATCTTGGTGGGCACGATTTCCACTTTTTCGATTCCGGCGCCGCGAAGCTTCTCGGCAACCCACTGGGACGCCCGCTCAATGTCCGGTTTGTGCTCGCTCTTGGTGCTGACGCTCGGGATGCGCAGGAACTCTTTCAGCTCGTTCAAGTTCGTGTCCCGGCGCGACTCAATGTAGTCAATCAAATTCATCCACAAGACTCCGATCTATAATTTTTTAGTAGCTGCTCTTCCGAACGAAATGAGGGCGTTCGGGCAATTCACACGCCTATCGAACAAGCTGCGCATTCTACGTAACCTTGCGTAATTTCAGCAAGGAAATTGCAAACTGCTTTTTTGGGCACGCAACCCGCGGCCGGCGTTGACTCGCGCCATCGACCATTGCAGGATGTAAGTATGGCACCTTCACTCGAAACGCAAACCACCAACCAACGGCGCAGCTCGCGTGTCTTCACGCGCATCCCAGTGCAGGCATCAGGCAAGACCGCCGAAGGCCGGAAGTTCAAGGAAACCAGCCAGACCATCGTGATCAACGCGCACGGGGGGCTCCTCTATCTGCAAGCCGCACTGGAACTTGGCTCGGAAGTGCTCCTCACGAATCCGGCGACGGAAGAAGATCAGGAATGCCGGGTGGTCTATCTGGGCGACACTTCAGACAAGGGCACGCGTGTGGGAGTGGAGTTTCTATCGCCCGCGCCACACTTCTGGGGTGTGGAGTTCGCTCCGCAGGATTGGCCGAACAGGCCATCTTCTCGCCCGATCTAAATCTTCGCTCGGTTGACTCCTCTCGTGGTGGGCGGCTTTTCCGTTCGTCGGTGCGGACAAACCTGATAAGCTGATTGTATGGGGTCGTGTCCGCGCGATAAAAAAAGATGATTAAATTTTCCGAAACCCTTCCAGCCCTTTTGCAGGTGGCAAAGGGCGAGCACACCGCTGTCATCGTTCCTGAATCCGGTATCCGCGTCACGTACGACGGCCTGCGCAAGCAGGTTGCGGCCATGGCTGCGGCACTGGTGGGCGTGGGAATCCGTCATGGCGATCGGGTCGCGATTGCTTTGCCAAACGGCCTGCCCGCGATTCTCAGTTTTCTGGCGGCGACGACCACAGGAACCGCCGCGCCGCTGAACCCGGCCTACAAACAAGAAGAGTTTCGGTTTTTTCTCGAAGATACGGCCGCTCGCGTGCTGATTTGCCCGTCCAAGGGAGCCGACGAGGCGCGGCGCGCAGCAGCAGAATTGAAGATTCCTGTTCTTACGGTGCAAATGGATGTGGATGGTCACGTTCATCTACTGGATGCTCCTGCGGGTCACGCACCTTCTGTGCCGCACACCAAAGACGTAGCCCTCGTCCTGCACACAAGCGGCAGCACAGGCCGCCCCAAGCGAGTGCCGCTGCGGCACAAAAATCTGGCGCATTCAGCGGCAAACATCGCTCACACCTACGGGCTTTCGGCGCACGACGTCTCGCTCTGCGTCATGCCGCTTTTTCACGTGCATGGCCTGGTAGCTTCGACGCTCGCGACGTTTCTTTCGGGCGGCACCGTCGTGCTACCTACGCGATTCGACGCGCTGAGTTTCTGGCGCTTGGTGCGCGAGAACCATGCGACATGGTGGTCTGGCGTGCCGACGATGTTCCAAGTCCTGCTGGCGCGCGCCGGCAATAAGCGGCCCGATGGCGCGGAATCCCTGCGCTTCATGCGGTCGTGCAGCACTCCGATTTCCGCCGACATCATTCACAAGATGGAAGAATTGTTCGGCGTTCCGCTGGTGGAAGCCTATGGAATGACCGAAGCGGCGCACCAAATGGCCTCGAACCCGCTGCCCCCCCGCCTGCGAAAGCCCGGATCGGTCGGCGTGCCGGCGGATGTTCGAGTCAGCATTCTGGACGGGCACGGCAAGCATCTCCACGGTTCCGACCAGCGCGGCGAAGTGGTGATCCGCGGTGCGAATGTATTCTCGGGCTATGAAGGCGATCCCAAAATCAACGAAGGGTCGTTTACAGACGGATGGTTCCGTACCGGCGATGAAGGATACTTGGACGAGGACGGCTATTTGCACCTGACGGGACGTCTCAAAGAATTCATCAACCGTGCCGGCGAGAAGATTTCACCGCGCGAAATCGACGCCGTGCTGCTGAAGATTCCCTGCGTTTCGGAGGCCGTGACGTTCGGTTTTCCGCACCCGACCTTCGGCGAGGAAGTAGCGGCGGCCGTGGTTCTTCACGAGAACCAAAAGCAGACCGAAGGTTCCATCTTGAAGTATTGCCGCGAGCATCTTGCCGAGTTCAAGTGCCCCAAGAAAGTCTTCCTGCTCGATCACATTCCCCAGACGGCCACGGGCAAAGTCCGGCGAAACAGCGTCGCCACCATCCTGATGCAAGCAACCCGTTAACGCGATGGGCGAGCGCGAATCGCTTCGATTCCTGATCGCGGGCGCAGGCGCGATTGGCGCGTATCTCGGCGCGCGCATGACACGCGCAGGATTCGACGTCACTCTTTTCGCGCGCGGCCCGCACCTGCGCGCAATGCAGCAGCACGGCGTTCGCGTGAAAAGCGTCGAAGGCGATTTCGACGCACATCCCCGCATCGTCGGAACGCTCGAAGAAGCCGGTCCCGCAGACGTCGTCTTCCTTGGCGTGAAGGCTCACGCGCTCACTGCTCTGGCGCCGCAGCTTGCGCCGGTACTAGGCCTGGAAACGACCGTGGTGAGCACGCAAAACGGAATTCCCTGGTGGTATTTCCAGAGCAGCGGCGGGCCGCTCGACGGAATCCATCTCGAGCGCGTGGACCCGGGCGGCGCGATTGCGGCCGCGATCGAAGCGCGCCGCGTGGTCGGCTCCATTGTCTATTTCGCCACAGAAGTCGCCGAGCCCGGCGTCGTCCGCCACACGGAAGGCAACCGCATTTCGCTCGGCGAGCCGGACGGCTCCCGCTCGGAACGCATCCGTCAGATCGCCGAGGCCCTGATTGCTTCCGGCATGCGCGCGCCCGTCACCACGCGCATCCGCCACGAAATCTGGGTGAAGATACTAGGCAACGTCGCCTTCAACCCCATCAGCGCGCTTACGGGAGCGACCATCGCGGCAATGACGCGTGATCCCGAAGTCGCAGCCCTTGCCAGAAAGATCATGAAAGAGGCGGAAGCCGTCGCTCTGGCGCTTGGCCTGGAATTGCCGATTTCAATCGCTCAACGCATGGCCGGTGCCGAAAAAGTCGGCGAGCACAAGACTTCGATGCTGCAAGATTTGGAAGCCGGTCGCCCTATCGAGCTCGAAGCTGTTGTCGGCGCTGTCGTCGAACTGGGCGAGCGCCTGAATCTGCCGATGCCGCACACGCGCACCGTGTACGCCTGCACGAAGCTCCTCGCCGTCACGCGGGCCCAGGCGAAAGCATCTTCCCCAACACGAACTTAACCGTATTTTCTCCAAAAATTCCCTGCAAGAAACCCCACGCAATCGTTCCCTCCTTGTGGGTGGACTCCCAGCGGAGGAAACATGAAGCCTCTTCGTAGATGGGGTGTGTTCTGTTGCGTCGTTGCTCTGCGCGAGCTTGGTAGCCGGAGCGCCGCAAAAAAGAGCGGACGCGCCGTCGCCAGTCAAAACGTCAGAACGAGCCGCGGATACGAAGGAAACCTCGCGGCCCGAATCCGGAGACGAATCGAATACTGCGAAACTGCCCGTCCGCCGCGTCGTGCTCTACAAGGCCGGCGTCGGCTATTTCGAATACGTCGGCCACGTGCGCGGCAACCAGGCCATGTGCATCGTTTGCTCGCAAGGCTGTCTGTCTTTAGCGAAGATTGGTACCTCGAGCGCCCCGCAAATGCTGCTCTTAAGGCTCTCGTACGAAGCATGCCGATCGTTCTCGAAGTCTTCTTCCAGCGCTTCTACAGTAGGGACCTAGACATTCCTCCGGCAGACCCCATATCCACACTTTGCCTCAAATTGTGACCTAAGCAGGGTGTTCGATCTTCCAATGCCTACCTTCCGTTCGTACCGCTATTTGGCGATTTTCCCATCGCAATATTCCAGGTCCAAACAAATCTTTGGCTCTGCAGGCCCTGGCCATGGGCGCAGAACTTCCGCTTTCAAGCATACGAAGAAAGGCAGCTGTCTCGACGTCTCTACCTGAGAGGGTTCGTCGGAAACACGCTCAACATGACGAGCCTGGTGTGGGCGCGTCGCTCTACATCAACGGGGTGGCGATGCAGCACGCCGATGTTTCCCGGAGCATGTTCCCAGCCTGCCGATCCACACAATCACAAGCGAAGTGCATGCAGCGACGTCGACATCGGCGGCGTTTCAAGATCTGTTTGACAAACACGTCGGACTGTTAGTCTTTTCGGTTCATAAGCCGAAGGCAGTCACGGTTTTCGCCCCCTCGCGCACCTGTTTGTCACATGCTCAAGTTTTGGCGCAACGCCATTGAAAAAAGTTGCGGTGATTTTTGGAGCCTTCCGGACCCACGTCGGAAGATATCGACAGGTGGATTTCGTCGGTTATTTTGGGGCTGTCGATGGGAATTGAATTTTTCGCTCATGCAACAAGCCTTATCCCGTCGCCCACCCGAAAACCTGCTGGACCGTTCTGATTTTGGACTCAATACTTCAGCCGACCGTCGCGACCATGCAGCGATTCAGTGGACACACCTCATGGGTCCGGGCTGACGCGTTCTGCTTTTGCTGAGGTTTTTGTCGCTCGGCGAGTTTCTTATTGTGGTCGGCTCGGGATGCCCGAGATCCTGGAAGCCCCCTCATGGGATGGATCCGCCGGCGCCCAGTTTCGTATCCAAGACGTCCTTTGAATCGACTGGGCCCAGAGGATAAATCTCGTCTTCGCCCTGGTCTGCCGGAACTGAAACTGGGATGTCCCGGGTGGTCCAAAAACCGGGATGACCATCAACGCGAATGTAATAATCCTGGTCGGGCTGAGCGTCGATCGAGAGCTCGTGGTCCTGACAGCGGAAAGTGTGAGCCCCGGGGACAAGCTGCAGCTTCAAAAAGCGCTCTCTTGAAAGCCGAACCAAAGGGTTGCCATCCAGAGCGATCGTGCATTTGCCGGTGTAGCGTTTCCCGTATAGGTAAACGGACGCCTTGCCCGTGCGTGCCGCGACCCGCGCGGCGGCATTTTGTTGTTCGAGAACAGCTGCAGCCTCGCGCAGGCGCGCAGTGTCGAATGAAACGTCGCTGGTGATGAAGGCGTCGAGTGCCGTGCCTTTTGGCAGCAAAGCCTCGTCACCTTTGAACAGGAGCGGCACCCAGGAAAAGATGATATACCCCTCCATCACGGCCCGAGCTTTCTGATCAGTCGAGGGGCCACCTTGGGCGCCTCGATTCCCTTTCAGCGCGATTGTCTCGCCGGTGATCGCTGTGACTGCGCCTGGCTGGATAGCGAGAAGGCCACCGCGCATGGCCCGGCGGGCAGGCTGGACACTGGTGACTGTTCCAATGACCTTCGTATGACGCGGAATCACGAGCAAGGGTCCAACCTGGACGTCGCGAACTACTTCAAGATCAATCGGCTCGCCGGGCTTCACCGCCTTGGAGGTGAGAGACCGGGTGACACGTAAGCCGACAACGGCATCGGCCGGTAGGACGGTTAGCCTGGCCGAGGAGGAAAGGCCGGCCTGCGGCTCCTGTGCCTGGAAAAAAGCGGAACAAGCCAGAACTAAAGCCGACGTAGCACTCCGTATGAGACTCCGCATGTTAAGACGTTCTCCGTAGAGGCGCAGCAATCGTGCGCCGTACTAGTTGGGCCGGGCACACTCTGCCCGGCGTGAGCCTGAGATCAGAACTAGTGGTTGAACAGTTTAGACTCAGCGAGACGCTGTGCGATCTTCACGGCAAAAGGCTGGACAAGTTCCCCCGCCGAGGGCGTGTATCCACCGCCCCAGACGGATTGTCGAATCGTGTCCGAATGGTCGAGGACTTTCTTGCCGCTTGGATCGGTGAGCCAGAAGTGAATCTTGGCTGTCTCGCGTCCGGATCCCATGCCCACAAGGAGCCGGGTGGCGCGATTCCCGGCGTGCCATTCGACGATTTCGCCATCTAGGGTGTACCCGCCGTTGGCATCGGCGATCGGAATGTTCTTCTTTTTGCATTCGACGACAGTCTGAATCTGAAGTTGTTTGAGGTCGTAGGGAAAGTCAACCTTCGGTTTGAACTCCTGGACTACAACTTGTGCATGAGCCGGAGTGGACGCGAGCAGGGTGGCAAGAGCAAGAACCCAGGACATAAGCAGGTTTTTCATCTTGTTCCTCCCGGCAGGATTTCGCGCGCGGGCTTTGTGATCGCCAGCGCATGCGACTTTCGTGGGAGACTACGCCGGGGTGCCTAGGAAAGGCAAGTCTTTCTCGATAAATGTGGCGTGCTATGAGCAACCCGCTGGGAATTGTTGGGATATAGGGGGGAATAGGACTGCCGACTTCTAAAACTGTCACTGTTCGCGTAGCTGTGCTGTGAGCGGGAGGGCCCGCGCGGCCTGGGCGTCCCCCTCGGAGACCAAAGATTACGATGTGTCGGGAACAGTTCAATGCGTTGGAGTGTTATGCGGATAGCTCTGGGTCGATCGACATTCAAGATGGATCAACTTATACCCTCAACGTGGTTAACAATTTGCCAGGAAAATGTGAAGTCTCCTTCCGATAAGTGCGGTTTACGCGGTAAACCCAGAGCTATTTGGTGCCGCGCGCGTCATTCGCCAAACACAAATTCAACTAAATCGCTTTGCCAGCCGTCAGACTCGAATCCGAGTTTTTATGCGTTTGCGTCCTCTGCGCTCCGAATCGCTCGTTTCATATACCGAGCACCGCACGCTCGTCGATGGATGGTGACAGGTAGCCCGAGAAGCTTAGCAAGAGTAAAGACGCGAGAGTCGCATCCCGGATTTCGAGGTCGCGGAGTGCGTGGGCAGGTGTGCCGGGATGACGTATGCGGGGGTAGTCAGAACAAAAGTGATAAAGGTTCCTATTAACGTGGAGACTCGCAAAGTTCTTGAGGCTTGGTGGCTCGGGAAGAAAAACGAGGTCGTTTTCTACAATCCGGAGACCGGCAAACCGTTTGTGGATTTGAAAGCCGGATTCGCTCTTGCTTGTCGAAAGGCGGGAATTTCAGGCTGACGTGGCATACACTTTTGCCTCTCGCCTCGTCAATCGTGGCGTCGATATCGTGACGGTGAAAGAACTCCTGGGCCATTCGAGCCTCACCGTAACGATGCGCTACGCCCACACGAATTTCGACAGCAAGCGCGCGGCGGTCGAAAAACTCGGCAGTTTTGGTGACAGTTCCTGCGAGATTGCACAAAATCGAGGGCAGTACTGTCACTAAACCGGCCTGCACGTTAAAATAAATTCAGCCACTTAGTTTCGGAGGGGTGGGTGAGCGGTTGAAACCGGCGGTCTTGAAAACCGTTAGGCTCCAAAAGGGCCTCGTGGGTTCGAATCCCACCCCCTCCGCCATTCAGTCTTAGGTTTTCTCTGTGTTTCGCTGATAATGGGCGAAACTGCGAATCTGCGGCCCAATTACCGAGAATTCGTGACATGCGTTTGCTCTGTCTCCTGCTGGAGTCCCCGAAGGGCCACGAAAAGTCGCGATATTCTCCCGAACTAATCGCGAGGTTCACTTTCGAAGAACTAAGCAATTGGTTGCTGATCGCTGGCTGAGATGCGATTCCAGCTCCAGCCCGGGCTGTGGGTAATCCCCACCGCCCCTACCAGCCATCCAGTTGCTCAGAATGAGTTAGCGATTTTGCGAGGCGGCAAAAGGCGGCAATAAGAAATAAAATGAGGCTCTTGGGTGGCGCCTTAGGGCTCTGCGAAGGCAAATTCCGATTCGGGCAAAGGTTCAAGGAATCACTAGCCTCTGCCGTGAAAGTGCGTTGACGACAAGTGTGGAATTTCGGATTGGGAGCTCGGGTTGGCAAGGTCCGGTAAAACCTCAGCATTAAACTGCAGCAGTTTTCATTTTTTCCCAAGCTTCGGACATGGGTTCGATTCCCATCGCCCGCTCCATAAACCCTGTTGACGCAGTTGGCCTTACTGGTTTTCACCCGACAAAGCCGCTATCAAATTGCCCAATTTTGGACGTAGTTGGACGCGCGTGCTGACCTTCGATCGAGTTTTGGACGCGAGGAGTGCGCCGGCAGGGGCGCTGAATCATTGCAGCAGGAACCGAAACCTGTACATATCTCGGAAGGAACTGTAAAGTTACAGTCGGCTTCGATTCAGTTCGAGATGGGATCCGTCAGACCGGAATGAGAGGACCGCTGTAGGCGATTGCTCTGGAGCTCGAACCTTTCACAACAATCAGGAAGTGTAAAACTACACTTGCGGGCGCCAGAATGCGAATGCCAATCGCCACAGCTCCACAGTGAATCGTGGGAACGGAATCCCGGGGGCAGCGCGAAGGAGGAGCCCGATGCCACACCATCCCGGTGAAATGAATGAAAAGAGAGCCAAGTTGCTGACGGGGCTGTCGAAGGGCATGAACCTGGCAGAAGCCGGGCGGACGGCAGGGTACACCACTCGGCAGGCAGCGAATAACGCCTTTAATCGCATGAAGTCAGGGGCTTCGAAGAGTCTCGAAAGAGTCGGTCTTCCGATTGACAAAGTACTTCGAAACCTGAAAGAACTCACAGTCGCCAAGAAAACTGAGCGCATCACGCATCAAGGTATCGTGATGTCGACCTACGAGGACCCCGATAATGCCATCCGTCTCGAAGCAAACAAAACCGCGCTGCGAATCCACGACGCCTTCCCGCGGCCGGAGACCTACGAGACTCCCACTGAAACTACGGGAGTTTCCTTTGATCTGGTCATCACTGACCCCGAAGTTGCAAAAGAGTTTGTGGCGCGACTTGCCGAGCATCGCGCGCGCCGCGGTGAGCAACTTGTGATGGATGAGGCGTACGACGAGGACGAAGGACGAGCAGGGCCTGACGAACCCCTATAAGCCTTTCCCGAACCACGGATGCCTCAGCCTCCTCCACGTCTCGTACCTAACGAGCCAGAAAACTGGCTCCCCAACATCAACGCGAATTGCGCGAGCGCGGAATCGTCGCGAACGAAGCGTGCGACACCTGCGGGAAGATTCTTGGCTCGGTGCGCTACACGCGGCGCGGTGAGCCGGGCGAGTGGTGTTCGGAGGTTTGCCGGGATGGCAAGGCTGAAGTTCTGCGCCGCGCAGGACGACCGCGAAAATACCGGGACGGTGCAGCTAAGCAGCGTGCATACCGCATCCGGCTAGGAGCGTTACGAAATACCCTCGCAATCGCATGAATCCACGGGACTTAAAGATGCCGCTTTCGGCCTCCTCGTATGGTAGCCCTAGAAAGTTGGAAAAAGCTGCTATGCACCTTCCGGGCCGTGAACAACACCGATAGAGAGGTCTTTAGGAGCTCGTTAATCAGCCGATCCGCCTAGCCCGCTCACCAGCCTGTCCGAAATGGAGTCGCCATGATTGCAAACGATGCTCTGGATGCCCTCGATGGCATGACGGGCAACGTCAGCTTGGTCGGCTTCCATAGTTACGAACACATGGCAGTAGGCGGCGCTTACAACATGAAACGTATCGTCAGGGAGGTCGCTCCGAATCGATCCGCGATTGGCGCACCGCCAATTGAGGTAGAGATCAGAGCGTGTCATTGCATGCGAGGCCCGATACCGCGAAGACCGAAGTAGGATCCTCGCCACTCCAGCAAGGTCGCCTGGCAAATTGCGCGGGAATTCCTGGCAGAGGTGATTTTGCAATACATGCTGCCCTGCTCGCCCTAAGCTCGCCATTCTTAGAAAGTCCGGCAGGGCGTCTTCACGTACAGCGCGAAGCGCGGCTGTTAGATCGGCCCGGGCTTCGAGATGCTCCCTTATGCTACTTCTGCTGGTGCGCGCCGCAGCCTTGCGGCTCTGGAAGAATTGCGCAGCTTCCGGCTCAACGTCTCCCGCTAGAAGCTTGTCCACTTCCCGGATGGTCTGCTGATACTGGCCGGCGTCCCGAAAACAAGACTCCATTCGCTTCTCGCGATTTGCGTCTAACGCCTCTTCCACTAACAAAGCCCAGTTTTCCTTAACGATGGGAATCCGTATGGCAAGGTAACCCTTCATGTAGTCGAGCAAACCTCGCCCGCGCGGAGCCTTCTCGCTATTTGAGAAAAACAGCTTCGCCATTTCAAAAAGCGCATTGAAGCCTAGGGCGAACGTGACGCCGCTATTCGCAAGTGCCAACGACAATGCGCGCGGGTCGGCCTCTTGATCGCACAGGCCGTTCCAGACGGACGTGTCGGCATATAGGTATCGCATCGAATCGTCTAGTTTAGCTTGTTCCATCGCGTACGAAGCAGTCGATTCTGGCAGAGGCAACCACGCGATTTAGACGGTTTCCAGCATTCTCCGGATGCTGAGCGGTTCCTCGGCTGGCGGCTCCATTGCTGCGCGTCGTCACGTCCCGCGTAGTCGAGAATCGTTCAGAAAGGGTCAAAACAGAACACTACGTAGAAATACGGATGGCCGCTTGCGGTTACTACGAATTGACACGGGATTCCGACGATGTAGGCTCTTACCCAATGCCCGAACGTGGAAATGGCCGCGCTGCCGACATGGCTGTGGTCGCTTCTCACAATGGGCGGCCCCGGCTGCATCCCCAGGTCATTTATTTATCGCTGAAGACTCTGAGAGGAATTTTAAATAGAAATACCCAAGCAGCAGCGTCGGAGCGATAGATCAGTGTCGATGGATACGGTCGTAAACCCAGAGCCACAATATTGGGAGGATGCCAATCCAGAGGATTAGAGCCACGGTACGCAGCCATACAGCGCCTTGGGGAGTCTTCCGGAGAATCCCAATTGGGCCGCTATGCAGTACAAAGAATGCTCCTTTGTACAAAAGAAAACCGACAACAAGGCAGCAACCCGCAGCCACCCGCAGGAATCCGGGCAGGTTCGGGAATACCAGTGCTACAAGTCCAAGGAAAGCTAACAGGAGTCCTACGTAGAATGCCTTCTCGCGTGGTGAGCTTCGGACGTGCATGACCGATGATAGCAAGTTCGGCCCAAGCCGAGGTCTCGTTGCTGTCGGGCGTGTTGCATAAGCGCTATCAGGCCAGTCGATTCTTTGGAGGTATGCCGCATGAGCCGTGGTTGCCGAGTCCGGTTCTTGAACCATTCCTTTCACAGCCTCAGCCTCTTGAGCGTTTCCAAAGCGCGCTGCGTTTTGTGTGTCGTGGCTCCACACGAATCGGTTGTCTCGCGCGAGGCTTTCGAGGTTCAGAACGAGATAGCGGACAGGTGTCTTGGTCTTGGTCGTGTTCATGGTTTATCGCTCGCATCAGTAGCTCGGAGGTAAGAAGGCGGCGAGACTCCCAGTTAATGAGCCGCACCGCTCTCTTAATCCGGTGTTCGAAAGTGGAGGCCGCGATGATTCACGAGCGGGCGAAGAAGGAGCGCCGAAACGTCAGCGGGTATGTGCTGCGCATCGTTTTGAAGAACGTGTCGGTCGGGGCGGCTGTGGCCGCGACGCCCCTTGCAACCTTATCCGGGTAAGGCAACCCCCCGGGCGCGATCCAGCTACAGTCGCCCCCATGCTGTGAGCTACGATGTTCACGCCCCCCAGGCGCCGCGCCCCATCAGTTGCGGAGCCTTCGACACCGCGCAACAATTGACTTATGTTTGAGCCAGGTCAAAACGTCCGGTTGAACCTCGCCGGAATGCAAGCGGGTGGCGTCATGTTTCAGGCAGCCGTCACCGCTGCGGCGGGTATAATTGTTCGCCAAACTTCACAGAATCC
>Ga0126373_10003322_pt1 | contig 12014 bp, 11 predicted proteins | sample PanSoiMetPlot_11_FD_92545 | JGI IMG/M metagenome (GOLD analysis project Ga0126373, IMG submission 92545) | Tropical forest soil microbial communities from Panama - MetaG Plot_11 | ecosystem: Environmental > Terrestrial > Soil > Tropical forest > Bulk soil | place: Panama | collected 2016-02-17
CTGGATTCAAAGCGTCTAGGGACTCTTCCAAGGGTCCGGGCTTCGTGGGATGTGGTGCGCCACATTTTCGGCAACAACAGCCAGAGCAACTTCCGCTTCCAGACCGGCGTGCAGTTCCGATTCTAACTGGGCATGGAGCGGCGAATTGACTCGATGCGGTGGCGGGCGGCCGACTCCAAGCGTTCCTTACGCCGAAGGTCATACTCACGATCGCAGGGCAGCTTCGCGAGCTCACGCGAGAAGAGTTACAAAGCTTCCAGAGCCGAAAACTAAGCGGCGGGTTGTCATGGAGACGGTGCACCACCTCAAATGTGCCCTAGCAAAATTCTTAGCGCAGCCGCGGAGTGGCGCTACATCACGGAGAACGTCGCTCAGAAAACGAAACTTCCACGACGGCAGTATGGAACGGAAAAGACTGTTCTTACTCCGTGTTTGCGAAACGGTCTACGACGGGCACGGTATAGCGCACCTGCTTCTTTGATTGCTCGCATCAGTGAACTCCCTTTGCCGCCCAATACCCTAAATTGCTGGTTTTGCCTGCCGTTTTTCGGGAGCTGGACGGGTTCGCTGCGGCGTCGCCGTATTCACCAACAAAGCTGAGCGCCAAATAGAGCCATGAGTCGATCGGTTGGCCACTACTCTGCGTATCCAGACTCACCGGCTTAACCAGAGCATTATGGGCACCGTGACGGCTAACGCCAGCGTTGAAAACAAAAGCATGGATGCGCTTTCGGCTTCCGAGGACTTATATCGGGCTGCGAACAGCACGACGACTGTCGCGAGCGGGAAGCTACAGCAAACCAATGTTTCACGCGCGAACGGACTAACGACGTGCAGAAGGTGAAGAAGAGAGAATAAAACCGCGGATTGCACCGTGATACGGCCGAGCGTGCCAATCAAGACAGCGCGCGAGAGAGAGAGGGGATGAGCCGCCAAGACGAGGCCGACAGCAAAAACTGCGACGCCCGAAGTTGCCGAGCCAATCAGTTCAAAGGAGCTCGCGAGAATCTTCGGCAGATGGTAGCCCGCAAGAACAATGGCAATACCGAGGATGGGCGCCCACAGCAGCGGCGACTGTAACCCGGCCTTGATTCCGCTCAGGATGGGATTCTGCTTTGCACCACTCGAAGCGACCTGATGCTGCTTTGATTCAGGCTCCATTTCCAAAAGCGTTACGGTTGGAGATGCCGCCAGATTCTTTATAGAGTTCGAGAGGATTTTTTGCCGTTTCAAGACAGCATCTGCCTGAATTGGGATTGCGCCTAGAGAGGCCGTCAGATTCTTTGTAGAGTTCGACAGGATTTGTTGCCGTTTCGAAGCAGCATCCATTTCCAGGAGGATTACGGCTGGAGGTACCGTCAGATTGATAGCCAGCGCGACCAATCCGACTGCTCCAGCACTGGTAGGCCCAAGCAATGGCTGCAGAACAGCAAGACCGAAAACGGGCGTGGCGGATGTCGAAAGCATCAAGGCGTAAATGATGGCAGCAGTGCCGCTCAGTGTTTTTGCGAGCCGAAGGCAGGCCCAAGCTACCAGGAAAAGACCGGCATGAGAAAGAATCAGGGCAAGAACAAGACGGCCCTGCTGCAAAAGCAGGTCTTTGGGAATAGTGGTCATGCCGACAAACAATGAAGCCGGAAGCGCATACGACACCGCTAACTTGCTAAGCCCAGCGGCCTGATCAGCGTCGAAGGCGTTCCTTTTCCCCGCGAAGAATCCCAATGCCAGTACAAAAAACACGGGCACCAATGCGCCCACAAGACCGCCGATATTCATGACGCTCCCCTTTCTGTTTCCATCTAAAACTCCACCTTCGTGCGAAACCCAAACACCACCGCACGATGACTTCCACCCCCGACGTTCGAGTAATACTGGACGACCGGTTGGAGGAGAAGCATCGGCAGCGGATCTAAAAGTGCATTGAATTCGACCGCGTGCTCCGGTTTCCAGGCGGGAGTCCCTTGCGGTACAAATTGCTGACTCAATCTGTTTTGCACATAGCCTACTGACATAGTGTTATGAATCGGCAGGGGCAAGGGCTCGTTGAAGCGCAAACCAGCCGTGAACAGCGTGTTGTTTCGATTGATGTTTGGCGGACTCCAATCATAAGCGACCGTTCCATCCAGGCCCTTCGAGCCGTTGCGATTCAGACGCCATAGAGCTTGACTGGCCATCCAATACAGAAGAAAGTTTCCGGCTTCTTTTTGGCCATTTGCGGTTGTGAACTTTGCGGGATTGTAGGACGCACCAAACTGGTAAAGGCCAGCGTAGCGCTTACGTGTCTCGACATTGTCGAATGCGCGAACGGACGTGGCCTTTTTGCCGGGAGTGAAGCCGATCTCACTCACGCTCACAGGCGTGCCCCGGAACTGTGGGACAAAGCCAGTGGGATTATGCGCGAAGGGTTCGGGGTCGCCGGCAAGAACCATCGATTTGACGTAGAAGTTGCGGACCGGGACGACGCGTACCTCCATGGCAGGAGTCGAAGGTGGGTCGAACACCTCGGTCGTTGTAAAAAGATTACTGAGCGCATAACCCATAGGCTCGAAAATGAAAGACGCACCGTAGTGTTGGACGCCGTAGAAATCCTGTCCTGCAAATTGGCCCAGGCGCACCGTAAGACGCTCGTCGAGCCAGCGTTTTTCGATCCACCAGGAATCGAGTCGGCAGGTGTTTTGGCTGGACATGCCGCTCGGGCTCGTCAACGTTCCCAGGTAAGCACCAAGGTTTCCGCCGCCTTGCCAGAGCGCCGTCGCATGGAAATACAGGTCGTGGTGACCGGTCAGAGCGCCGAAATCGATGTCGACCGTCCAGCGAAAGCGGTTCCAGCTGGCAAAACGCTCTGGCTGTACACTCTCGAGATTCCACAGAGAATCCGAGACGTACTGGAAATCAAAGCGAACTCCGCGCTCCAACAGACGTGATCTTTCGCCTCCCCAGTCTCCGAAGAGGTGACCGTGGGGGCCTTGGCCAGTCTCGTGACTGTCGGGGCCGCTGAGAGTTTCGCCTTGCGTATCTTGGCAGTAGCACCGGCAAGCAGAGATACCCAAAGCGGCCGACAGTAGACACACCCGTGTTGTTGAAAGCGCTCGCATTGTTTGGTGCGACCAGTTTCAGGCCGCTGTGCTTCGTGCTGATTGGATCTTGTATTCAGGCTTATAGACATGGTCCCGAATGAAAGCGACCATGTCCGCGGGACGCGCGACACGAGCTAGCCCAGAATCGAAGATCAGTTTGGCCACTCTTGCGGCGGTTTGAATCTCGGTCTCCAAAATGTTTGACTGCAGCGGATACAACAGTCCCTGCTTCAGCAAGTCGGCGGGAACCAGGTCCGCTACCGCCCGCGCTGCTTCGATAAACATCTCATCCGTGACACGAGATGATACTGTGGCGAACACCGCCATGCCGATTGCTGGAAAGATGTAGAAGTTGTTCGCCTGCCCGGGCAAGAACGTCTGGCCATCGTAGTGAACTGGGGGAAATTGTACGCCAGCGGCATAGATTGCCTTGCCCTTCGACCAGGTGTACGCCTGCTCGGGTGTGCACTCGGCATGCTCCGTCGGGTTGGAGAGAGCCAGAATGACGGGACGATCGTTAATGCGAGAAATGGCTTCGATCACTTTCTGGGTGAAGGTGCCACCAACTGTGCTTACCCCGATAATCGTCGTTGGCTTGATGCTCTCAATAGCGGCAACGAAGTCGCGGGTCGGCGAGTGCTTGTGTGCATATGGCTTTTGGAAGTCGACGAGGTCCTTTCGCGTGTCTTCTAACAGACCGTTTATGTCGAACATGTACACGTGCGACTGAGCTTCTTTCCGACTCAACCCTTCCTGCGTCATCGCCGAGCAAAGAAGATCGGCGAGCCCGATCCCAGCCGAGCCTGCACCGAGGAATAGGTATCGCTCGTCACTCAGTTTCTTGCCCTTGATTTTTGCGGCGTTGATCATGCCGGCCAAAACAATTCCGGCTGTGCCTTGCACGTCGTCGTTGTATACACAGTATTTGTCTCGATATCGCTGGAGAAGATGTACAGCATCGACACCAGTCCAATCCTCGAAATGAATGCAGCACTTCGGAAATACCTCTTGAACCGCCTGTACAAACTCGTCGACGAATGAATAAAGCTCGTCAGTAGCAGGGCGCGTCTTGCGCATACCCAGATATAACGGATCGTGTAGATACTGCTCGTTGTTGGTACCCGCGTCGAGGTACATCGGCAGCAGATATTGCGGTGGCACGCCTGCGCACGCCGTGTACAGCTGCAACTTACCGATTGGAATACCCATACCGTTCGCACCCAAATCGCCAAGTCCGAGGATTCGGCCAGCATCGGTCACACAGATGAAACGCACATCCTTCTCCGGCCAGTTCTTGAGCACCTCTTTCACCTTGCCACGCCGTGTGATCGACAGATACATGCCGCGAGCTTGGCGGTAGATGTGTCCAAACTTTAGGCAGGCTTCACCGATCGTCGGGTCATATACGATCGGCAGAAACCGAGCCGGATCCGACATGACGGTCCGGTAGAAAAGTGTTTCGTTATGGTCAAGCAAGTTGATCAGGTAAATGTAGCGCTCGAGATCTGTTGGTTTTTGTGCAAGCTGCAGATTCACTCGCCGCAACTGCAAGTCCTCGTTCTCAGTGACGTCAGGCACTAGACCGACGAGTCCGAGGGCCTGCTTTTCCTCCTCGTTAAAAGCAGTAGATTTGTTGCGCTTGGGATCCCGAAGAACATCAATTCCGTGAACGTTACTCATGCGTTTTCCTCCTTATTCCGTAATTCCGTGAGCTAGTTCAAATACAAGAAAGCAGTGATCGCCTTTAGCTGGCTTGCGCGACGTATGGGTGAACCATCTTCTTGGGATCAACAACGCGATCGAATTCCTCTTCCGTTACAAAACCCAGCTTCAGAGCCGCCTGCTTGAGGGTGAGGTCGTTGTCCAGTGCGTAATGGGCAATCTTTGAGGCCTTGTCGTAGCCAATCACCGGCGAGAGCGCGGTAACCAGCATCAACGATCGGTCCACATATTCCTGGATCCTCTTCACATTCGGCTTGGTTCCCTCCACCAGGAACTTCCGGAAGTTTGTGCAGCCGTCGGCGAGAATCGTAATCGAGTGAGTAATATTAAAAATAATCACTGGCTTGTATACGTTCATCTCGAGATAGCCGCCCGCACCTCCAAAACCTACGGCGACATCGTTCGCCATTACCTGAACGGACAGCATCGTCAGCGCCTCGGCTTGCGTCGGGTTTACCTTGCCGGGCATGATGGACGAGCCCGGCTCGTTGGCCGGGATAATCAACTCCGCGAAGCCAGCGCGCGGACCACACGACATTAACCGAATGTCGTTTGCGATCTTATATAAAGAGACCGCGAGTGTGCGCAAAGTGCCGGACAGTTGAACCAAGGCATCATGAGCGCCCTGGACGGTGAATTTGTTCGGGGCGCTGACAAATGGGAGTTTCGCAAGCTTTGCAATTTCGGCCGCAGCTGCCTCACCGAATCCGGGAGCGGCATTGATGCCCGTTCCCACTGCAGTGCCGCCGAGTGCGAGGCGATATACGCCCCTGAGAGCATCTTCGATGCGGTCGAGATCGTCTCCGAGCATCCCGACGTAGCCTGACCATTCCTGGCCAAGGGTGAGCGGTGTTGCGTCCTGCATGTGCGTGCGTCCGATCTTTACAAGGCTCTGCCACTCGTTGGCCTTAGCTTCAATGGCGTCATGCAACGCCTTCACAGCAGGGATCAGGCGCCCCTTTACGCTGACGGCGGCTGCAATGTTCATCGCTGTAGGAAAGGAGTCGTTTGACGACTGCGACATGTTTACGTGATCGTTCGGGTGGACTGGCGTCTTGCTGCCTAGTGGCGTTCCAGCGAGCTGGCAGCAACGGTTGGAGATGACCTCGTTCACGTTCATGTTGAATTGGGTCCCACTGCCCGTCATCCAAACATGCAGAGGAAACATTTCGTGATGATTCCCGGCAAGGATTTCGTCGCATGTCTGGACAATGAGTTTGTGTCGTTCATCATCCAGTCGTTTGCCGGCGTGGTTTGCATTCGCCGCACCTTTCTTCAGTGTCGCGTAGGCCAGGATCATCTCTCGGGGGATCAGGTCCTTTCCGATGCTGAAATGTTCCAGAGAACGCTGTGTTTGTGCGCCCCAGAGTTTGTCGGCGGGTACAGGTACCTCGCCTAGGCTGTCAGTTTCCCTACGGAAATCTCGGCTCGTTCCGACGCTGCTCATATTCGCCTCCCTTTTCCTTTGCTATCGTGCACTCTTCGCTTCCAAGAACTTTCTGCTGCACATGCCCGACTGAGTCGGATGCAATGAACGCATCACAACAGAAGTCATGAGGGCAGTACAATCAGACGATGGTATGGGCGATACCTTCGTAGGTTTTTGATGTTGCGCCGCACACGGAATGAGCTTGGTTTCGACACGTTGAGTCGCGCCGTTTACGATGGTTGACGTCTTAACCCCACCGCAAATGGCGCCTGCATAAGTGACCTTGGTTGACACTTTGTTGCTTCGCCCAGTACCAACACCGAGCCTCGCGGCCATTTTCACCAAATCGGCAAGCGAGTCCGCTCTCATTTTTTGCATCACTTGTCCTCGGTGCCCCTTCACGGTTATCTCACTTATGCCGAGCTCGCCTCCGACCTGCTTGTTCAACAGCCCTGAGACTACCAACCCCATCACCTCCCGTTCGCGATGGGAGAGTGACTGGTAGCAGTTCCGCAGCACTCGCATCTCCTCCTCTTGGTCAAGAATAAGACTGCTGCGTTCGAGAGCTTCTCGGATGGAACACAACAGCAGATCGTCCCGGAACGGCTTCGTGAAGAATTCCACCCCCCCAGCCTTGATCGCCTTGACCGTGGTGGGCACATCAACGTGGTCAGCAATGAAGATAATTGGCATGTCCGGGCGCTCGATCGCGAAGCGCTTCTGCAGCTCCAGACAATTGAGTCCTGAAAAGGAAACTTCAAGCACGAGGCAGTTCGGAACTTCAGCTCGTTGGCGGGAGAGGAGTTCTTGCGCCGATGCATAGGTCTCAGCCAACCAACCTTCGTTACGCATTAGCATCCCCAGCCATTCGCGCACAGAAGGATCGTCGTGGATCGCGAACACAATCGGTGTGGCGTCCGGCAATAATGCAGGCCCGAATCCACCGCGTTGTGCATGTGTCCCACTTACGCCATATGCGCGAGAAATCGTAGCCGTACTCATATGCCACTCCTTTGCTTGACTGTTCAAGACTAGCGCGCAAGCCACAGTGCGAATCGAATCGCCTGAAATACAGTCCAGTGATGGTGCGCTCGCAGGATTCGATACCAGTCCAGGATCGATAGCTGTTCGACGGCTTTGTTTTTCCCACCTTGATTGCTGCTTAGCTGGTCTTCAACACTGGTTTCGAGACTGCATTGGATTCCGAGCGTATGTTCCATGGCTCCCCCCTCAGTAACTCGCTGCGAAAAACGCGGGCCGGTCATCTTTCGTTCGAGAATGCGGCGATTGTGAAGGGAATATGCTTTCACCACAACCCCAGATGTGGTGATTCTTTGCTATCTAATTCGTGTGGCCAGAAGCTCCAACTTTTGGGGGAGAGATTAGAAGGAGGAGACGAGTTCTTTAAGTGGCGATGTGCTTTCTACCAAACAGCTGTGCATCGATCGACCAAGCACCGGGTCCGATCATCGCCAACGTGCCGCCGAGGGCGGCTAACATAAAGGATGTCCATGGATCGCCAGCGCCGCTCAAAGCGATCCACACCTCGACGGCTGCAACTAATACTCCCGCCACGGGAGTCCACAAACCTGCCAAGACGAATATTCCCAACGCGGCTCCCATCATGTGCGGGGCGCCCGGTGAGGAGATCAAGGTTCCTTTGAACGTTGTAAACGCTTGTTCGAGCAGAACGATACCGATGACTACCCGCTGGATGAGAAGGCCTAAACCAGGCCAGCCACTCGCGAAATTGGAAAAGAGTCTCTGCAAATGCGCCCTCACCTGAAAATTACGTCACTCGCAACAACTTGCAAACGCCCGAAAGTGGAGACAAACCGCTCTACTTTCCTCCTGACCAACATATTTTGTGGAGGTTAAGGTACCTGTAACAAGGAGGAAACGGCTGAAAGGAGGATCCGGGCATCCCCCTTTTGGGGGGTCACAGCTCGATGATTCCGCGCTTCAGTCCAATCGTGACGGCATGCGCACGGTCGTTGGCCCCAAGCTTGGAGAGTATGTTCGTGATATGGCTCTTCACCGTGGCTTCGCCGATCGAGAGCCGATCGGCAATCAGCTTATTGGAGTTTCCGGCGGCGATCAGGCGTAGCACGTCGAGTTCGCGTTGGCTTAAGGCATCATCTGCAGCGTGTTCCGCCAATGCCGCGGCAACGTCGGGAGGGATTCGCTTTTGGCCCGCATGGACAGCCCTGATCGTTTCGAGTAGTTCGCGATGGACATGCCCCTTTAATATGTATCCACGCGCACCAGCTCGGAGTGCCCGCAAGACTTGGGCATCCCCGGTGTACGTCGTTAGGACCACAATGCGTGCGTTTGGGAACTCACTTTGAATTCGCATAATTACTTCCGTGCCGCTTAAATCCGGCATTTGCAAATCCATCAGCGTTACGTCCGGGTGGTGCTCCCGGAACTTTTCGATGGCTTCCTCTCCATTGGAAGCTTCTGCAACTAACTTCATATCAGATTCCGCATTGACTAGAGCGGCGATCCCCTTGCGCAGCAGAGCGTGGTCGTCCACGGTAAGGATTCGAATCACATTAGGACTGCTACTCATCACTCCCCGCTTTGCGGGATAGCCGGAATCGAGAATCATTGCGCTCCGCCTTGTAAGCAATTTTCGCGGGGACCGTTAACTCGACTTCCGTACCAGCTCTCGCTTCGCTCCAAAAATCCACCTTAGCTCCGATTCTCTGGGCCCGTTCACGGATCCCAGCCAATCCCCAGTGTCCCGTGCGTGCGCGCCCTTCCAAGACTTTCGGTTCGATGCCCTTCCCGTCATCGCGGATACGCAAGCGAAGCTGGCGTTGATCGTACCGGATCTCGGCTTCGATGAGACTGGCATCGGCATGGCGGAACGCATTTCGGATGACTTCGCGGGCGATTCGATAGATTTCGTCTTGCAGCATCGGAGACAACGCTTGCGGTTCACCCTCAACGATCACTCGGAAGCTTGTGGAATTCCCGTTCGTGTCTTGCGAACCTGCCAGTTCTCGACCTGCGGTCGTCAACAAATGTGCGAGGTCGCTCTTTGCGCTCGGCCCTGGGCGCAGATCATGGATGGCATCGCGGCCCTCCGCGATGGCCTCTTCCGTGGTGGCAATAGCATCGTCGAGCGCTCGCAAGCCTTTGTCATTCTCCGGGCGCTCCGGCAGTTGGTTGCGAGCGGCCTGAAACTGAAACATCAGAGCATGAAAGCTTTGCAGCAACGTATCGTGCAACTCTCGCGCGATGCGTGTGCGCTCCGCAACTCGCTCATCCAGGCTTAGTTCAACAAAGCGCCGCGCGATGGACCATCCGAAGAAGGCGGCGATGAAAAACGTGGAAAGCGCTGTTGCCGGCACAATCATGAGGATCCTGCGCTGGACGCTCCTCATTCCCGCTACGCCCCGCGCTAGTTCCCCGCTGGCTTGTTGGTTAATGTTATTGACCAGAATGGCTGTTTGAGTTTCGATCGAGTTCAGTTCGTTGCTGATCCGAGGCTGAATCGCGCCCCAGTCGCCCGATTTCGCCAGGTCGAGAATGGCATCGATCTGTGCCGACAGCGTGATGTCGATAGTATCCAGGGTTGGTAAGAAAGACGGATCTACAACGGTTTCGGAGGGGAGGTTAGCGATGGCAGTCCTGGTTTGCTGAGTCTGTTCATGTAGCGCTCCGCGCATTGATTCGGCTTCTGTCACGAGACGACGCAGATCCATCGACCGCGCAAGGTCGTCCAATCCACGATGGAAGGAGAGAAGGTTCGCTTGAAGACGCAAGACGGCAACAAGCTGCCGATTCGCACCTGTGAGGTGCTCGGTTTCGTTGCGAATTATGTCGAATTGCCAGACCACGAGCGCGTTTCCACCTAATATCAACAGGATTAAGATGGCAAAGGTGACCCTCAACCGTGGACCGAGGTTGAAAGGGCTAGTGCCCGCTGCTCCTATCTTGGCTCCGTTCGTCACAAGCAACCTACTTCCGTATCTTGGGCGGGCCAGTACGGAACCCGGTTATCTCGATCAATTGCTTTTCGAGGTCAGCCGCAGCTTCCGGCGCACGTTTCTGCCCAGTCAGCACCGCATGCACAGCCTCCGCGTAGGCTGCACTAACTTGCTTATATCGGGCTCCTACCTCAACAGAAGGCCTCCTAACCAAATAAATCCCCTTTTGAATTGGTTTCTGAGAATCAGCGTCCATCTCGGAGACCGTGGGTAGGTTAGAGATTTCGAATAGCACGTGAGGAGTGCTTTTCTTGTTCTCGTTCGATTGGATTTGTGCGCGCACCAGGAATCGAACGAACTCGATCGCTTCTTTCGGATGGGCCGAAAACCGGGAAACTGCCAAGCCGGAACCGCCTAATGTGTCAGCCGATCCTCCTGGGCCGCCAGGCATGCTCGCAAAACCCGTCTGCACGATTGGGTTGAGGTTTCGCCAATAGAGCCTCGGAGATTGCTCGCTGCGAGTAATCGTCGTACCGAGCCAGACTCGATTGAATGCCGCTCTTCCCGATCCAAATTCATTCATCGAGTCAATTTCCCGATAGGCCACCACAGCTGGCGGCGATATCGAACCGATCCAATGTTTGGCTCGTTGCCAGGCCCGAATCGCCGCCGGATTATTCACGCTAATCGTGCGATCGCTTTCGATGATTCTGCCACCTCCTTCAGCGACCTGCCATTCCAAGGCGTTGCATGTCAATGCCTCAGCAGCTACCCCTTGCCACACGTAGCCCCAGAAGTCTTTCCTGCCCTCAGCGCGCTCACCTGACTGAATCCGCTTGCCCATGCGCTCCAACTCGTCCCAAGTTCTCGGAGGGCGGTTGTAACCGTATTTTCGTAAAAGATCGCTCCGATACTCCAAAGCTCCTACATTAACTTGATAAGGGATGGCCACCAGCTTTCCGCTCATTCTATAGCTAGGCAGCAATTGCGGGTCGAGCGATGAAATTTCCGGGGTTGAATACGGTGCTAGGTCGACCAGATCGGACTCGAGCGTCGCGGACCAGATCGGATCGATTCCCAAGAGATCTATACCGGAGGGACCTGGTTTTAGGAGCCTGCGAAAGAGGTCTAATTGATCGAAAGCGCTTTCGGGCTGCGGCATTTCCCGAATTTGAATTCCTGTTCGCTGTGTGAACTGTTGCGTCAATGTAGCCCTCTTCGATATCTCGTCAGGCTCGAACCGCCACCCGTGGGGGTAACGCAACGTCACCGGCTCCCGTGCTGGATCTCGGCAAGAAACCAGTAGCATGCATAACAAGCACGTCGCCGCAGCCCCCCATGCGGCGCGCCAACGCCAGAGCGTATATCCGAAGTTGACGTATGACGGCGCAAGGCTGCGTTTGGGATCGCCGAACAAGGTTCTACTCATCGCTGGATTCCTTGAGGCTGTCGATTCTGCGGCGGCTGCGATGGTGCGCCCGCACGCCATCAAAGCACAGCAGACCAAAATTCGCACCAAGCCAGAGATATCCGTCGGGCGTCTGAGCGATTGGGTAGACCGCGCCTCTGGTAATGCCGTCGCGAATCGTCCACGCCGTGTGCGCGTATTGGCTGACATCGAGGGACGGATCGAGTGCCAGAACGCTGCGCGCGTCATCTTGCACGTGCAGGGTCACCACTTGGATCTGGTACGTACCCTGGCGGCGGATTCGGCAGTGTGTACTCACCCGCGCCATTTGTCACGGTTTCGTGGCGAAAATTCGGATCGCCGCGATCTTGGCACCCGGAACCGTTGCCTTCGACGGGTCCGTCACGCGGCCACTAATGGAGGCCTTGGTGGTCTGTCCC
>Ga0126373_10003323_pt1 | contig 12013 bp, 10 predicted proteins | sample PanSoiMetPlot_11_FD_92545 | JGI IMG/M metagenome (GOLD analysis project Ga0126373, IMG submission 92545) | Tropical forest soil microbial communities from Panama - MetaG Plot_11 | ecosystem: Environmental > Terrestrial > Soil > Tropical forest > Bulk soil | place: Panama | collected 2016-02-17
AGAGACTTGCGGTGGTTCGGGTGGGTTGCCGAGGCGAGCTCGTTCACGATGCGCGTTCGGGATAGCTCCAAATCCTTGCGTTGCCGCTCACGGTCAATTTGCTCGGCAGACTTGGCTCCCGAAGGAGCCTGCCTTGGCGCCTGGGTCTCTTCGACCTGGGATTCTACATCCTTGCTTTCCCAACCACGTGCCATAACTATAGTTTCGCACAGATTTGGCTCGATTGGTGGGGTGAATCGCAAATACTACTCGAAGAATCAGCCGCCTCGTTAGGTCGGCGGAGCAGGAAAAAGCCAAAACAGTGACAGGTCTCGGTCGCGATCGCGCCCTTGACATACGCCTCCTCAAGCTTTGAGACCTTTGATTTCGCGCATGCGGGCAAACGCGCGCCGAACGTGGGGGATGGTAATGGAACCACCGACGACCAGAGCCACGTTGAGCGCGTCAATCACCTCTTCGCGCTTCCAGCCTTCCTCGCCGCAGCGCACCAGGTGATAAGTGATACAGTCATCGCAGCGAAGCACGGCCGAAGCCACCAGGCCGAGGAGCTCTTTGGTCTTGGTGCCAAGCGGACCGGGTTCGTAGGCCTGATGGTCGAGCGCAAAGAAGCGCTTCATACCCAAGTGGCCGCAGCCGAGAATCTCCTCGTTCAAGTCGGCGCGAAATTTCTGAAAATCTTCCAGGCGATCGGCCATGGTTCCTCCGGACGAATGCTCCAGGCTACGGGAGCCAACGCGTTGGCTATTATGAATGATTTACGAGCGACGAGAACATCCGAACCAAGACCGCAAAACCCGCCTCTTGCAAATTCCTTGGTCGCGGCGTACAGTCGATTATCGATATATTGATGATCGAGTGTTTATGCCCAAACGAAAACTCGTCCCGCTTCCTTCGGCTGCCTTCCAAATCCTGCTGGCCCTGGCCGGCGAAGACCTGCACGGCTACGGCATCATGCGGCACGCCGCAGAACAGACCGATGGCCGCATGCGGCTCGGTCCTGGCACGCTCTACAGCTCCATCCGCACGCTGCTCGACGCCAAACTCATCGAGGAGACCGAACCGCGGGAGGACGCCCGGCTGGGACACGAGCGGCGGCGGTATTACCGGTTGACCTCAACAGGGCGCAAACTGGCGCGCTCGGAGGCCGAGAGACTTGCGGACTTGTTGCGCGTCGCACGATCCAGGAAGATTTTGAGGGGGGAATATGTCTGAGAAGATCTACGCTTGGCTTCTCCGCCTGTATCCTTCTCGGTTTCGCGAGGCCTATGGCGAGGAAGCCCTGCAACTGTTCCGCGACCGCTGCCGCGATGAGCGTGGGTTTCTCCCGCGCCTCCGGCTCTGGCTTGACCTGCTCGGCGATTTGACGTTGTCCTTGCCGCGAGAGTACTTCCGCCTCGAGCCCCGACTCACCAGCTATGCGGCGCATCTGCGTCCGGAGGGTGGGCCTTCGCTTTTGGTTCTAGAACAGGAATCGCTTGGTCCCGGCGCATGGTTCTTCGGCGGTGTGCTGGCATTGGCGGCGGTGGTTTCCTTCTCCGTGCTCCTCAATCATGGCGTAAGGCACGTGCCATTGAGCGCGCTGATCCGTCCGGGGCGGCGCTCTTCCGATCAACGCCCGCCTTCTCCGAGCCCGCGACCACCCGAACCAGCTGGCGATTCCCAGCTACCAGCAAGCACGCCTACCGACGGCGAGCAGCCAGAGATGGTCGCACCGGGGAATGCCCCCTCCGCATTTGCCGGCGCGGAGCTCAGTCGAGCGGAGCGTCAACGCGTGGTGGATGGAGCCGCAGCAAACCTAAAGAAGCACTACATCGATCCTGCTGTCGCGCAAAAGATGGCAGCTGTGCTGTTAGAGCACGAGAAAAAAGGCGATGACGACGCGGTGACCGATGGCCGAGCCTTCGCCGATCTGCTGACCAGGCAGATCAGAGAGGTGCGCCCTGACCGGCACTTGGAGGTGCTCTTCAGTGAAGTGCCCTTGCCTCGGCGCCCACCGGCGCCAAACGCTGGATTCATCGCGCGTTACCGGAAGGCCATCGAGCAGGCAAACTGCACGTTCGAACCGGTCAAGATCCTGCCGCACAATATCGGCTATCTGAAGCTCAATTCGTTTCCCGAGCCATCCCTGTGCCGGCAAACGGCAACGGCGGCGATGGCCTCGTTGAACGACGCCGATGCCATCGTCTTTGATCTGCGGGACAACCGTGGCGGCTACCCCAGCATGGTCACGCTGATCGCCGCTTATCTTTTCGACCATCCCGAGTACATGTACAACCCCAGGCAAGATACGACCGAGGATTCCTGGACACACTCGCCGGTTCCTGGAAGCCGGCTGGCGGATAAGCCGGTGTACCTGCTGACCTCAGCCAGGACTTTTTCCGGCGCGGAACAGTTCAGCTACGACTTGAAAATGCTGAAGCGCGCCACGCTAGTCGGTGAGACGACGGGAGGCGCTACCGATGTGGGGGTTTTTCATCGTATTGACGAGCACTTCGGGATCGGCATTCGTGAGTCGCGAGCGATCAATCCCTACGCAGAACCCGATTGGGCGGGGATCGGCGTGAAACCAGATGTAAAGGTGAAAGCGGGAGACGCACTCGGGGCAGCCGTGAATCTGGCCGAGACCAAGCTAGAGAAGAAATAGGCGCAGGAACGCTCGATGGGGCGAGCATTGCCGTGGAACCGGCCGCGAAACTCGACCGCAAGCCGGTAGTGAGGCCTGGCGCGCGTTTTATGCCTAAGCCCAAAGCTGCCGGCTAACCAGTCCAGTAGCGCGAAGTCCAACCTTAGCAGCCAGCACCATCCTAAGCTTCTGATGTTGCGCTTCCGGCTAAGAACGGCGTTCTCAAATCCCAAGGGGATGAGAGGTGCCCATGCCTTCGAGGCTCACACAGCGTTTTCTCGCATCCTGCGGGTTGTGGATCCTGATCGTGCCGTCCTGCCACTCCGAGACTCCGACCTCCGGCACATCCCCCTTCATCCTGGATGGCAATCGCATCTATGCCGAAGTGAACTTCGTGCGCTCGAATGGAACGTTCCGCAAGGCCCTGGTCTTTGTCGATCCCGGGAGTCCTTCGGCAGTCCTCTCTCGGGAACTGCTCAAGGAACTGGACCTCGGTTCCCAGAAGATGCTCGCTCTCGAAGTCGGCAATCTGATGGTCACGACCGACTCCGGCGAGGTCACGAGCGATCCTTGGCTGCCGTTCTTGATTAGCGACCATCGGACGGTAGAAGGACTCCTACCGGCAGGCATCCTCAAGAAGTATCAGGTGGTGATCGACTATGCGCAGCGCACGCTGACTCTCGCCGAACCGGGAACACTCGGGCCCGAAGGCCTCTCGGTTCCTTTTCAGATGAACGAAAAAACAGGCCTCATCTCGGTCGGGATGACCATTAGCGGTAAGACTTATCGGGTGACCATCGACAACGGCTCGGCCTATACCTGGCTCCGAAAAGCGACCGCACAGGAATGGCTCACCGCGCACCCCGACTGGGAGCGAGGCACCGGCGCCGTCGGCCCCAGCAACATGAGGATGGCGGATGACGGCATTGAGGCTGCCGGGATTTTGCTACGAATACCGGAGGTTCAACTGGGCCCGCTGCGGCTCCGGGAAGTCGGGGCCCTTGCGATTGGCCCGAGCAATAAGAACTGGGATTTCATCGACTGGTACTCTCAGAAGAACGCAGTTCCTGTGATTGGCTGGCTCGGCGGCAACGTCCTGCGGAATTTTCGGATCACCATCGACTACCCGAAGCACGTTTCTTACTGGCTCCGTCAGAGGGAATCCGACCCTCACGATCTTGAGCAGGTGGGGCTCACTTTGGAGTCCAAGCACGGTCAGTACTTTGTGGCGGGAGTTGCGATTCAAAACGGCAAGACGACGGTTGAAGGCATCGAGGTTGGCGACCAACTCTTGCAAATTGACGCCCTGCGCATGAACGCCGTGAACCGGGCCGCGATCTACGACGCGATGCATGGGAAGCCTGGCGAAGTCCGGAATCTGCTCCTCGAGCGCAACGGCAAACGATTCCGCGTGCCGGCAAAGGTCACTGCATTCTAGCGGCTTGAGAGAAATCAGCGAACGTAGCCAGGGCCGCGAAGGACTTTTCCGGGACGCGCACCGGTCATTTTGCCCTGATCGATGACCGGCACGCCATTGACCAGCACGTAGTTCATTCCCTCGGAGAGTTGATTCGGGTTATCAAAAGTAGCGAGGTCGCGGATCGTCGCGGGATCGAAAATCGTGACGTCGGCCCACATGCCCACGCGAAGCAAACCGCGGCCTTCGAGGCGCAAGCGCTGCGATGGAAGCGCGGAGAATTTGCGGATGGCGTCTTCGAGCGTGAGCTTGTGCTCTTCGCGGACGTATCTGCGTAGGATGCGTGGAAAAGTGCCGTAAGCCCGGGGATGCGCGTGTTCCCGGCCGAGAATTCCTTCCGGCGAAGCGCCCGAGGAATCGTTGTCGATGGACACCCAGGGCTGTTCGAGCGCGAGGACGACATCGGGTTCGGACATACCGGAGACAGCTACACTGGTGAAAGCATCGTCTTGGAGTAACAGGTCGAAAATCGTGTCCATAGGATCCTTGTTCCAGAGTTTGGCGACCTCCGCGATGGTCTTTCCCTGAAGTGGCAAGAGCTTCGAATTCTGGACCTGGCCGATGAGGATGGACTCCGGCCCGGGGATTTGCTGCCATTCGTTTTCCCACGCATCGGAAGGCGTGAGCATGTCCCGGCGGATGCGCTCACGGGCAGGGGGATCTTTCAGGCGCTCGAGAAGCTTGGCCGTGCCCCCGTCATGAGCCCAAGGCGGAATGAAAGCGGAGAGGCCGTTGCCCCAAGCGGTGTAAGCGTAGGTGTCCGCGGCAATGTCAACGCCTTCCGCGCGGGCCGCTTCGATTTTTGCGACCGCTTCGGGCATGTGTCCCCAGGAAGGTTTGCCGGCCACTTTAAAATGCCAGATTTCCACGGGGATTTGCGCTTCACGGGCGATGCGAATCACTTCGTCGAGGGACTGCAAAATGGCGGTGCTCTCGCTGCGCATGTGCGTGGCATAGATGCCGCCGAACTGCGCAGCGACGGAGGCGAGCGCCACCAATTCTTCGGTCTTGGCGTAAGGGGCCGGCGGATACTCAAGCGACGTCGAGAGGCCAACGGCTCCGTCAAGCATGGCTTGACGGACCAGCTGCCTCATCTGCTCAAGTTGCGCAGGCGTGGGCTGGACGTCGTCATCCCCGAGCACCATGCGACGGACCGAGGTAGCGCCAACGTAATCGGCGACGTTGATGCCGATACCTTGCTTTTCGAGACGCGCGAAGTATTGGCGGAAGGTTTGCCAGTCCTGTTCAATGCCGAGCAGATCGGATTGTCTCTTGCCCGAACGGCGAATCGCCTCGTTTAGCGGCGCGACGGATTCGCCTTCGCCGGTGATCTCCGTGGTGATGCCTTGATAGATTTTTGATGGCAGGCGCGGATCGACGAGAATGGTCAGCTCCGATTGGCCGAGCATGTCGATGAACCCGGGAGCAACGACTTGTCCGTGCGCGTCGATCGTGCGCCTGCGAGCCGCACTGCTGAGATTGCCGATGGCAGCAATCTTTCCGCCGCGAATTCCGATGTCGCCCGAATGCCAGGGGGAGCCTGTGCCGTCAATGATGCGGCCCCGGGTGATGACGATGTCGAAAGGCGCGGACTGCGCGAAAGCGCGCGGGAGCGGCGACAACAAAACAAAAAGCGTGAGTATTGCGGACGTTCGCCGCATCGCCGCGGATGGTGTCATGAGGACTCTCCGGACTGTTCAAAGCAACTCTTGCGAACCGCCGCCAAGGCTTCTCGCGCGCAGATGATACCAGATGACGATCAGGCCGACGGACACGACCAGAATCAGAGCGGAGATAGCGTTGATTTCCGGGGTGATGCCGCGGCGGAGCCGAGCCCAAATTTCCAGGGGCAAGGTATTGTCGCGTCCGAAAAGGAAAAACGTCACGGCGATCTCGTCCATCGAAAGAGTGAAGATGAGCAATCCTGCGGCGATCAACGAAAGTCTCAGATTGGGCAGGGTGACGCGCCAAAACGTCTGCCAAGGCGTGGCGCCGAGGTCCAGCGAAGCTTCTTCCTGAGCGCGATCCAGTTTTTGCAAGCCCGCGAAGAGCTCGGTGGTCGAGACGGAGACAAGCGCGGTGGCATGACCGAGCAACACGGTGATCAGGCTGAGCTGTACCCCGGCAAAAACCGCGAACATCAGCAGCGAAAGACCGGTGATGATGCCCGGGAGAATCAAAGGCAGGAGCACGAGCCGGCGAAACAACGTCTTACCTGGAAAGTCGGTACGGTCGAGCGCGAGAGCGGCGAGCAGACCCAGTGCAAGTGAAAGCGCGACGCTCGCGCCGGCCACCATCAAACTGTTGAGCAAGGAATCCCAGATGGCGGAGTCGGCAAAAAGCTCGGTGTACCACCGCAAAGTGAAATGACGAGGAGGAAAACCTCCGACGCCGTCGCGGTTGAAGGAATAGAGCACGAGCACGACGATGGGCAGATAAACAAAAGCAAAGACAAACGCGGCATACAAAGCCAGGAGCGGAGAGCGGCGCATTTCAGAGCTTGCCCTCATTTGAAGGCCCAGCGCTTTTCCAGGAGCTCACTGAGGAACAACAGAGAAATGGTGATGACCAGAATCCCGACGGAAATCGCGGCCCCGAGCGGCCAGTCAAAAGCGGCGCCAAAGAGGCTTTGCACCACGTTGGCGATCATTGTGCCGGAAGGACCGCCGACAAGCAGCGGCGCGAGAAAGTCGCCGAGCGAGAGAACAAACGCAAACGTCGCGCCGGCCAGCAACCCGGGCATCGAGAGAGGCAGGATCACGCGCCAGAACGTCTGAACGGAGCCCGCCCCGAGGTCCTCAGAAGCTTCGAGAAGCGGGCGGGGAATGTGTTCGAGCGCAGCGTAAATGGGGAGAAAGACAAACGGCGTATAGATGTGCGTGAGCATCAGCACGACGGCGAACGGGCTGTAGAGAAAGAAGCCAACCGGCTCGTGCGTGAGGTGCAGATATTGCAGGAAGCCATTCAACACCCCATCGCTGCCGAGAATGGTTTTCCAAGCGTAGCCGCGCACCAAGTAGCTGACCCAGAGAGGTACGATGACTAGAAGGTAGAGAAGTTCCTTGCGCGCGCCCGCGTGAAAAGCCAAATAGTACGCGAGCGGATAACCAAGCAGGATGGAGCAAAGGGTTACCGAAGCGGCTATTCGCATAGTGCGTAAAAGCACTTCGGCGTAGAGCGCGTTGGTAAAGAGAGTTTTGTAATTTTCCCAATTCCATTGGTGAACGATGACCCCTTCGCGCACGGCCCACAAGCTGTGCACAAACATTAGCGCGTAGGGAAGCAGAAGGAACGCACCCACCCATGCGATCGGGGGGATGGAAACGAGCGATTTGTAAGCGCGCGAGTACACGGGCGAGCCGCGAGCCCCTATTCCTGGACGCGAATGGCGTCGCAAAGCGAAAAGACAAAGTCGTGTTCGCCGGTAAGCGGACCGTGTGCGGGAATGCGAACGCGCAACGTTTGGGCGCTTCCGCAATCCACTTCCAGCAATTCGCTCGAACCTCCGTAGAATTGTTGGCGCACCGACGCACGAAACTTCGCTTCGCTCGTCTGGGGCTTACCGTCGGCGCAAATGCGGATCGCTTCCGGGCGAAGAGAAAAAATCACCGGACCATCGGCCTGGTCCAAGGGCCAGCGCAAGGCGCCGCACGTGACGATGCCGCCGCGGATTTCCCCGCGAAGCAGATTGGTTTGACCGATGAACTCGGCGGTGTAGGCGGTGGCGGGCTGCGCGTAAATGTCTCGGGGAGCCGCCACTTGTTCGAGGGCCCCATCGCGTAGCAACGCGATGCGATCAGAAAGGGCCATGGCTTCTTCTTGGTCATGCGTGACAAAGAGAAAGGCGACGCCGATTTCGCGTTGCAGCGATTTCAACTCGCTCTGCATCTGTTTGCGCAGATTCGCATCCAGCGCGGAAAGCGGCTCGTCGAGCAACAGCAGTTGCGGGCGATTCACCAGTGCTCGCGCAAGGGCGATTCGCTGCTGCTGCCCGCCGCTGAGTTTCGATGGGCGATAGCCAGCAAAATCCTGCATCTTGACCATGCGAAGAGCTTCACCGATGCGGCCGTTGAGTTCGTTGGCAGGCACTTTCTTGACGCGTAGTCCATAAGCGACGTTGTCGCGAGCACTGAGATGCGGAAACAGCGCGTAGTTCTGGAAAACCGTGTTCACACGGCGCTTGTAAGGCGGAAGAAGGTCCAGGCGCTCGCCGCTCATCCAGATTTCGCCTGAAGAAGGCTCGTCGAATCCCGCGATTAAACGAAGCAGGGTGGTTTTGCCCGAACCGCTCTCGCCGAGGAGCGTAAGAAACTCTCCTGAAGCGATGTTTAAAGAAATGTCCTTCAGAACCTCCACCGCACCAAAGCGCTTGGCTAGGTTGCGAACTTCCAGAAGCGCTGCGCTCCCGGCCGGCGGTTCCTGCCGCGGATTGGCGGGAGAGGCGCTCACTGCGCGGCTTTCACCTCGTTCCAAATCTCGTTGTACTTGGCGCGCCGGGGCACATCCTGCCAAAAGTAGATTCTCTGCATATAAGCATCCGGGTTGTCGAGGTGCAGGCTCCTAATTTCATCCGGGGTGAGAAATTGCGCTGCGCCGGGATTCGCGGGCGTGTAATGTGTCCGGTCGGTCACCAGCTTTTGCGTTTTGGCCTCGATCATGTATTCAAGAAAGGCGTGTGCAAGCTCTTTGTGTGTACTGGCGGCGGTAATCATCAAATGGTCGATCCACCCGGTGGTGTTTTCTTTGGGAATGGTTTCGCCAATTGGAAAATTCGCCTTGCGGAGGTCGTTGGTGTTCAGCGGCCAGCCCATCGCGAGCATGATTTCATGATTCTCGAAAAGATTGGTAAGCTCCCCGCCAGTAGACCATATTTTGCGAATGTTGGGTTTGAGTTCGAGGAGCTTCTTCTTAACCGCAGCGAGTTGCTCATCGGTCAGGTCGTAGAGTTTGTACGGATCGGGCTTGTCGTAGCCGAGAATCTGCGCGGCCATGTAAACGGTGGAAAGATCGTCCCAAACCGAAACCTTTCCCTTGTATTGGGGGTCCCAGAAGATGGCCCAGGAGTCGGGCGGCTTCGAAAAAACCGTCGTGTCGTAAAGAAGCGGGTTCGGCCCCCACATAAACGGCACGCCGTAGATCTGGCCGGCGGCTTTGACTAAAGGCAACTCACGAAGTTTGGCGGAGAGCTGCGCATAGGAGGGGATTTTTGAAAGGTCGAGCGGCGCCGCCAAACCCGCGCGCACGATGGACGCGGCAACATCGCTCGAAGGCGAGATCACGTCATAATTCGAAGCACTGCCGCCGCGCAGCTTGGCCACCAGCTCATCGCTCGAACCCATGTAGGAAGCAGAAATCTTGCAGTGATGGCTTTGCTCGAAGTCGTGCACCGCAGCCTCATCGGAGTAGCCTTCCCAAACCAGCAAGCTCAGCGATTCCTGTTTTTTGCCGCAAGCCCCGCACCCGAGCGTCATGGCAAGAACCCACAGAAGAACCGTGCGAGCTTTCATCGCTCCTCCGGCTACTTGGAATCCGCTTGATAAACCACGCGCCCGCCCAAGATGGTGGTGAGCACCTTCGTCGCCCCAATCTTATGCGGGTTGATGTCAAAAATGTCCTGCGAAATGACAATCAGGTCGGCGACTTTGCCGACCTCCAGCGACCCTTCGGTCTTTTCACGTCGCCCCGCGAAAGCTGCCCCCAAAGTGTACGCGTCGACGGCCGCGGCAACCGTCAGCCGTTGTTCGGGAACAAAACCCTTTGCCGGCGTGCCCTCCGCCGTTTGCCGGGTCACCGCGGTCTGAATCCCTTCCCACGGATTCAGCGTCACCACCGGCCAATCGCTGCCAAACGCCAGATGACCGCCCGCGTCGGCGATACTTTTCCACGCCCAGGCGCGCGATGCGCGGTCGGGCCCGGCATTGCGCGCCCAAACCTCGAGGGTATCGGCATCCGGATAAGAATGAAGCGGCTGCATGCTGGCGACAACGCCGAGCTTCCCGAAGCGCGGAATGTCGGCCGCCGCAACCGTCTCAATGTGCTCGATGCGAGCGCGGCGATCCCGCTTGTGATCGTGCTGCTCCGCATTCTCGTAGCCATCCAGGGCCATGCGAACGCCATAATCCCCGATGGCGTGCGTAAACAGTTGCAACCCACGCTTGTCCAGCTCGGCAACGGCGGCATCGTAGCTTGCGGGCTCCCAGAAGGGCTTGCCCTTCAAGGTACGGTCGTCGCTGTAAGGTTCGAGCATGGCAGCCGTGTGCGACTCCACCACGCCGTCCACCATGAATTTCACCGCCCCCGCATCGATCCATTCATCATGGAATTTCTTGCGTCCCGCCTCTATCGCGTCGAGGTCCTGCCGCCCGAGCGCGGGAGGATTCAGGAAGTAAGCTACGTACATCCGCAAACTAAGGTCGCCGCGATGGCGCATTTCGTTGAAGAGATCGAGAATTTCAAAATCACCCCCGGCACTGTGCACGCGCGTGAGACCGTTTTTATTGGCCCATTTCATTCCGGCACGCAAGGCCAGAAGCGTCTCGGCGCGAGTGGGCTTCGGAATTATCTTTGCGACCAAACCTTGCGCCGCCTCCTTCAAAGCCCCGGTTGCTTCTCCGGTCTGGGCATCGCGCACGATGATTCCGTTCGGAGGATTCGGAGTCTCGCGCGTGATGCCCGCGAGCGCAAGGGCTTTCGAATTAGCCCAGTAGGTATGCCCGTCGTAACCCTCCAGAAAAACGGGCCGGTTGGGGAAAATCTCATCAAGATATTTCTTCTGCGGCAGAGCTTCTGGACCAAACATGGCGTAATTCCAGCCCCGGCCGAGAATCCAATCGTCACCGGGATGTTCGGCTGCGTACTGGCGCAGTTTCTCCTGAATGTCGGGAACGCCTTTCGCGCCCTCGAGGTTCACGCGGCCAAGACTGAGCGATCCGTCGAGAAAATGAATGTGGCAATCGGTGAAGCCGGGAAGAACGACTTTTCCGCCGGCGTTGATGACTTTCGTGCCCATGCCGCGCATTTTTTCGATGGTGGTATCGTCGCCGACCGCAACAATTTTTGCTCCGTGAATGGCCACGGCCTGCGCCCAAGGCTGCTTGGTATTCTCCGTGTACACGCGGCCATGGATCACAATAATGTTGGCCGGTTGGACAATCAGGCCCTGTGCAAGGGCTATCCCTGCGGTCGTGACACACACAAGCGAAATCTGTAACAGGAATCTAGAGGCACGGGCGTTCATCGAGATGGCGTCCTTTTTCATGCCGTTGTCGTCAAAATGTCGGCGGCGTATTGATCCACAGTACCCAGGCTTCCTTGCGCCCGGGATTCTTCCAACGATGCGGCGTAGAGCTTTCAAAATACAGGCTGTCACCGGGCTTCAGCCGGTAGTGTTCGCTTTGGTTCAGCCAGATTTCAAAATCACCGCGAAGCACGTGCAGAAATTCCTCACCTTCGTGTGAGTAGGACTCCCCGCTACCACCGCCGGGCTTGACGCGGAAGAGGTGGGGCTCCATCGCCGTGTTTCCCCAGGCCAGCAACTCCATGCGGACGTCAGGCGTGGTTTCCAGAATTTTTCTTTCCGAAGGGCGGACCAGGCGCGGATTGTTCCCCGCGGTCTCGAATAGGGAAAGTATGTTGGTGCCATAAAAACGCGCAATGCGGCGCAGCGTCGCGACCGAGGAGCGCATTTGGCCGCGCTCTAGTGCGCTGAGAAAGCCCACCGAAACGCCGGTGGCTTTGGCAACCTGCGCGAGAGAAAGGCCGCGCCTGACGCGCAAGCGGCGAAAACGCTGCCCGGGACCGAGTGTGCCTTCTGCCGGCGGAGACACAACTCCCTGGCGTTTGAGAACGTGAACGATCGCGGGTGGATTGAGCCCGCGGGCACGGCGAAGAAAAATGGCGCGTTGCAGCACGCG
>Ga0126373_10003324_pt1 | contig 12012 bp, 8 predicted proteins | sample PanSoiMetPlot_11_FD_92545 | JGI IMG/M metagenome (GOLD analysis project Ga0126373, IMG submission 92545) | Tropical forest soil microbial communities from Panama - MetaG Plot_11 | ecosystem: Environmental > Terrestrial > Soil > Tropical forest > Bulk soil | place: Panama | collected 2016-02-17
GCGGATTGCCTGCTGCTCTGGCAAAAACGCGACACCGCGTTGCTTGCGTATTTCATTAACAAGATCCAGGACGCGGCGGAGAAGGATCGATCCTGGCAGCGATATCGGAACATCGTGGGATTCGCTGAATCGAAGCGTTGCCGGCACCGGCAAATCTGCCTGCACTTTGGCGAGACTCCGAAGTGGCAATCCTGCGCCAACTGCGACGTGTGCACCGGCATCCCGGAGTGGCTGGACGCAAAGGACTCCCGAGCCGCGAGCGTCCCTGCCCGCCCCAGGTCAAGAAGGCGAGTCGATCCTGGCACGGCCGGCGAACCCGCCCAGGTCTCCCCAGCCTTACCTGATCTCGATCCCGAACTGCACGAATTCCTGCGCGAATGGCGCCGCCGGACCGCCAAGGACCTCGGATTGCCGGCATTCCTCGTGATGCACGACACCACGCTCGAGGAAATCTGCCGTAAACAGCCGGCCAGCCTTCAGCAATTGCGGAGCATTTCGGGCATTGGCGCCAGGAAAGCAGAGACCTACGGGGCGAAGATCCTAGAGGCCCTGAATCGATTCCGCGCCGGCTCTCGCGCGGCACTCCCGACCGCGGAAGAAGTGTCTCGTCCCGCCGAGGAAACGTTGCGCCTGCTTCTCGAGGGCAAGAGCCTGGAAGAAATCGCCACCATTCGTGAGCGGCAAACCGAATCCGTGGCCGTGCTCATCGCCGATCTGATCGAACAAGGCCGCGCGGAGCTTCCTGCCAACTGGATCGACGCGGCCAAGCGTCGGGCCATCCGAGAAGCCTCCGAACGCTTGGGCCATGAGCGACTTAAGCCATTAAAGGACACCTTACCGGAAGAGATTACCTTGGACGAGATCCGCCTGGTGATCGCATGGCTTCGCCGAGAGCGGTCGAAAACTGCTGAAACTGTCTATTAGCATCATGCGACCGGCGAAGCCCGGTTTCTCAAACAGTCTGCGACGGGCCCTGCCGATGACGAGATCGACGAACGTCGAGTTCGGTTGGAACCGCGGCGAAGCCAGGCTTTATATGGGGCTGAGATAACGAAAGAGTCATCATCCCTTTCCGGGTTGAGGGCCCTTTCCCGGTTTCGCGAAGCACTTCTATCTCCGCCGCTATTCGCGATATATCCCAAAGTCGGCTCCTGAACCGCGGCGGTTCCGGGCGGAAAGCGTGCACACTTTGTTAAAATTGCAGGTTACAGGAGGTTCTTTCTTGAGGGCGGAATCCACCCCTTATAACGCCTGGCATCATCGAATTGCCATTTTCATCGCCGCTATTACTTTCCTAGTTATCATCGCCGGCGCACTCGTAACCAGCGAGAACGCGGGCCTGTCGGTGCCCGATTGGCCCACCTCTTACGGCCATTTCGTGAAGTGGCCGCCGATGTTTACCGGAGTGGTTTACGAGCACAGCCACCGGGTAATTGCCTGGTTTACCGGCATGTGCACGATCGTGATTGCCTTCTGGACGCTCGTCGTCGACCGGCGCCGCTGGATGAAATATCTGGCCTTCGGAGCGCTGGGCACGATCATCCTGCAGGGAATTCTTGGCGGGCTGACGGTATTGCATGCCTTACCGCCGGAGGTGTCTACGGCGCACGCGGCGGTAGGTCAGACGTTCTTCTGCATTGCGGTTGCCATTGCGGTGTTTACCGGACGCGATTGGGTCGAACCGCTATCCCAGCCGCTTGCCGATACCGGCCATCCCAAGCTGCTGATCCTGTGCTGGTATTCGATCCTGATCCTTTATATTCAGCTCATTTTCGGCGGGATGTTCCGTCATCACGGAATGTCGTGGGCGCCGCATGTGATCAATGCGGTTTCGGTTGCGCTCATTCTGACCTGGACCGGGGTTCGCGCCATTCTGCAGTTTCCGCATACGGAACCGATCCGGCGTTCGGCGGTGGCGCTGCTTTTCCTGCTCATCGTGCAAATCTTTCTGGGCTTCGCCGCATTTTTCACCCGGGTCGCAGAGATACCGGGCATGGCGCCCAGCGATTTCTCACTGGTGCTCTCGACGGTTGCGCATGTGGCGGTAGGAGCCCTGCTGCTTGCGACCACGGTTGTACTCACCTTGCAGACATGGAAGTACGTACCGGTCACCCACAAACACGAAGTGCCCGAAGGGAAGGCGATCGCGGCGTAACCATTGCGGCCGGTCGGCACGCCGCTTGTTCCCGTCGTAGAATAGCTATTGACCTCCTCAATGTCAGCCTCCACGCTAGTCGAATCGATTCCCCGGGAAAATATAGCCGGTCCTCCGGTAATTGCCGTGTGCGATCTGGTACACCGTTACGGCGATCGCGCCGCCCTGAACGGCGTCTCCTTTGATGTCCGGCCGGCAGAACTGTTCGGGCTGCTGGGTCCGAACGGCAGCGGCAAGACGACGATGTTCCGGATTCTTTCGACGCTGATGGTTCCAATCGGCGGGCGCGCCATCATTCTTGGGCATGACGCCGCCAAGGACCCCAGCCGGTTGCGGCGCGAGATCGGTGTGGTGTTTCAAACCCAGAGTATCGACCTCAAACTGACCGCGGCCGAGAACCTGCGGCACCAGGGGCATCTATATGGTTTGCGCGGAGGGTCGCTGACCAAAAGGATCAGCGAAATCCTCGAGCGCGTGGGCCTGGCGGATCGCGCGCGAGAGAAGGCCGAGACTTTCTCCGGCGGAATGCAGCGGCGACTCGAACTCGCCAAAGGACTGCTTCACTCTCCGCGCGTGCTTTTGCTCGACGAGCCAACCACGGGACTCGATCCGGGCGCTCGGCGCGATGTGTGGCAGTACCTGCGGATTCTCCGCGACCAGGAGCACGTGACGGTGCTGGTCACCACCCACTTGATGGAAGAGGCCGAGCGCTGCGATCGCCTGGCAATTTTGAATCAGGGCAAGCTGGTCGCGCTGGGCACCCCGACGGAACTGAAGCAGGAGATCGGCGGAGACGTCATCGTGCTGGAGACGGCGCAGCCCGAGTCGCTCGGATCCCGCATCCAGGCACGCTTTCCGGTGGAAGCCCGGGTGGTGGGGAAGCAAGTACGAATTGAAAAGGATCACGGGCATCGATTTGTCACCGACCTCGTCGAAGCCTTCCCCGGCGAGATCGACGCGGTTTCGATTTCCAAACCGAGTCTCGAGGATGTCTTCATCGACCGCACCGGACATCGCTTCTGGAGTGAGCAGGAGGACGCTCACCCCGGAGACACAGTGTCACCGAGAGAAGGAAAAAAGAAACACTGAATCAGCACCAGCTATCCCAGAAGGTTTCATGGCTACGGCTACAGCTTCATTGGCATTAAAACAAGTTCCGACGAAAGACGAACTGCTATTGCCTGCTCTCACCTTGTGGTGGCGCGAGGTGGTGCGCTTCTACCGCCAGCGGGCACGCGTGGTGGGAGTAATTGCCTCGCCGGTATTGTTCTGGTTTGTTATCGGCTCCGGCTTCGGACGGTCGTTTCGTTCGGGCGGCGTCGGCGGGCAGCAATATTTGGAGTACTTTTATCCCGGCGCGCTGATCATGATCGTGTTGTTCACCTCAATCTTTACCATGATGTCGGTGATCGAGGATCGCAAGGAAGGATTTCTGCTGTCGGTGCTGGTCGCGCCGGCTTCGCGCTCGGCAATTGTGCTGGGAAAAGTGCTGGGGGGAACAACGCTCTCGACCATTCAGGGATTGATCTTCCTGATCTTCGCTCCGCTGCTCGGCATTCACATCGGCTTGGTGGCATTCCTGCTGATCGTGCTCGCCGTGTTTCTGGTTTCGTTCGCCTTGACCGCTCTGGGATTTGTCATCGCCTGGCCCATGGATTCGACGCAAGCCTTCCATGCCATTATCAATCTCTTTCTGATCCCGTTGTGGCTTCTCTCCGGGGCGCTGTTCCCGCTCTCCGGCGCCTCAGCGTGGTTGCGCATGCTCATGCGCATCAATCCGTTGACCTACGGGGTTGAGGCGTTACGGCAGTTGTTTTACCCTGCCACGATTGGCGAGTCATCTCTCGCGGCATCGATGGCAACCCTGGTTCTGTTCTCATTTTTTATGTTCGGGCTCGCGTTTCTGATGGCAAACCGGCGGACAACCAAGCCGGCAGCGTAAAATTACTCACCACAGAGCGCTAGCCCCGGCAGTGCCTGGGAAAGACTTCTGTGGTGAGATGCCCGGCTCTTCCATATTCCCTGCCATCAATGCCTCCCTGAACGGGACCAGTGCGGTATTGCTGGTGACGGCCCATCGCATGATCCAGCGCGGACGCGTGGCTGCGCACCGCCGGCTGATGCTGAGCGCGGTCACGACCTCTGCCCTGTTCCTGATCAGTTATCTCTACTATCACCTGCATGTGGTCCATGGTTCGGTTCGGTTTCACGGACGCGGCTGGGCGCGGCCGCTGTACTTCACCATCCTGATCTCTCACACAATCCTTGCTGCTGCCATTGTGCCCTTGGTCATCCTTACGCTCGGCCGCGCCCTCGGGGGACGCATTCCCGAGCATCGCGCCATCGCCCGGTGGACCTATCCGATCTGGCTTTACGTCTCGGTGACGGGCGTGGTGATCTACTTCATGCTGTATCAGCTATTTGCGGGATGATGGAGATCGCGGCTTTTCCTTTGGCGTGCCTTGCAATGGCCTTCGTGGTCAGCAAGGAAACCACCCAGGGTGAAAACCTACCGTCCCAGAGTTTGGTTGAGGAGGGTGGCAAGACGCAGACCGGCCCGGGCCAGTTGCATGTCCACAATCCCGATGTTCGTGCGGTAGTAGGCCTCATCGACGGATCCGCCCTCACTGAGCCACACCTGCTTGGCCAAATGAAAAGACTGGTTGGCCCAGGCTTCTGGACTGCCACCGGGTTCATCCTCTAAGTGGTTTTGGGCAATGAAGCCATTCAGGTACGCAACATAGTCCCGCTCGGAACGGCCGGAGTGCTCGATGAGTTCCGTATCCCAGACATAATGCAGATTGCAAGGACGGCTGCCGCATTCCCGGCGACCAAACTCGACGATATGAATCTGGTTGCCGCCGCGGCCTTCCTCGATTGCATGCAGCGGCTGATGAAGGTCGCCGACGAAGTGCACCAGGAACTTGAGCGCTTCCGCGCGCTCAACCGGGCTCGCGTGGCGATCTGCGAGGACCTGGCGAAACAATCCGATTCTGTCCACCACGCAATTGTGGTGGTCTTCGAGCGAAGAGGGGTGGCCGGAATCGGGCCGATAGCAGTCGCGCGCTGCCGAGAAACTGTCGGCATTCCAGGGAATGTCGACGTAGTGCCAGCCGGCGGTTTCCGGACGCTGGTTGCGGGCTTCATCCGCCCAGGTGGAGATTGCCGCCAGGTCGTCGTTGCCGAGCAGTTCTCGAATTTGCTGCAACGCGGCAGGGTTGAGGCGCTCGCGCGCGAGGTCCGCGACGACCCGGTGGCCCTCCGGCCCCCAGGCAAACGAAAGTATCGGGAGCCCCAGGAATACCAGAAAAACTCGAGTGACCTTCCTCATTGTCGTAAAGCGATTTTAACCTCCGCGCGATCTGTGACAAGGATGGCGGAGAAACTTGGGCTGGGAAGGTCACCAGAAAATAACCGAAGCGGTCGGCGAGCCATCTTGCGTTCCGGAAAAACATTGCGCACACAGTCGCGGCCGCAACCGAGTTCACGCACCAAACTAACCAACAAACCTCGTGGCTTCAATCACTTCAGGGCGTGATACTCTCAGACTGCTCTGGTGTGTGTTGCTCCGGTGCTGGGGTGACCGCACAAAAAGAAAACTTCCGGCGGCTGTTGCGCACGGTAGAGACGATCTCCGATCTCGGACCTGAGATGACGGCCGAGCGGGAGTTTGCCCAGACCGCGCACACCATGCTTGCCGCGGTGATGCACGCCACGGGCGCGAGCGAAGGGGTGCTGTTCGTTTTCATCGAGAAGCCGTCGATGTTGAACTCCATCGCGGCGCAGGGCTTCGCGCTCATTCCTGAGCCATCGGTGATTCCTCTTCTGCCGCGTCATGTTCACGCGCTCGGTACCACGCAGGGCGCGGTCCTCCTTTCCAAGCAGTCTTACGATACCTTTCTCAGCTCGAATGGAAATGTCGCGCCGGAGTTGTTTAAGTGTCTGGCTCCCCTGCGCGTGGGGGGAAGGTTGGTCGGCGCGGTGGCGCTGGGGCGGCGCGACGGCGAGTCGCTCTATGACGAAGAGGGCCTGCAATCTCTCGATCTGCTGTGTCATTATGTCGCGCTCGCGGTTCAGAACCACGCGCTCACCCAGACCCTGGCCCAGCGCGTGTCCGAGAATTTGCGCTTGATGGCTTCCTTGCATGGTTTCTACGACAGCGCGCTCGAAGCCTTCGCCACCGCCATCGACGTGAAGCACGTCAATATCCATGGGCATTCGATTCGCGTGGGCCGCTACGCGGCGGGCATTGGCGACGCCATGGGTATGGATGCCAATGAAACCGGGGCGCTACGCTCCGCCGGGTATCTGCACGACATTGGCAAAGTTGCCGTGGATAAGCGGCTGTTCGGGAAGCCCAGTTCCCTCGATCCGGAAGAATTCCAGGAGATGGCGGATCACACGACGGTGGGGCATCAGATCGTTAGTGGGGTGAACTTCCCCTGGCCGCGCATTCCCGAGGTGGTGCGTTGGCACCACGAGCGTGCCGATGGCTCGGGGTATCCGGATGGTTTGCGGAATGCAGACGTCCCCATCCAGGCGAGAATTGTGGCGCTGGCCGACACCTTCGACGCCATGACCAGCCCGCGGCCTTATCGCGAGCCGATTTCGCTAGGCGCAACCCTGAATGAAATCGTGCGCATGACGCCGCTGAAGTTTGATCCTAACGCGGTGCAAGCGCTTTTAGTGCAGATTCGCCGCGACGCCGTCGGAAGCAACCGCGTGCCGTTTCTGGAGGACCGTTCCGCCGAAAACCTGGCGCCGCCAGACGTGGATCATCTGGCGGCGACGTTGCAGCATAAGCTGACGAATGGCCGATCGTACTTGACTTGATCTTAGGCGGCTGCCCGCTGCTCCCAGTACTCGCAGCGGAGGCCGTCGACTTCCCCCCTGATGCACAGGCGCGACCACGCGTATCATCTCAGGATCCAATGCGATGTCATGCTCCTTAGGAGGCTTTCGCTTTCGGTGTGGCATTGATCAGCGTTCAGAGTACGGGGATGCTTCTGAGGACGAGCGGTTTCAACAAGTTAGCCCGCGCCCGGCGAGGATATCCGCAGTCTAGCAACTTTCCCGGATTTTCGGGTTCAATTGAGTGAGCAGGCGCCCCATGGTCCGGTTCTGGCGACGTGTTGCCCTTCTGTCCACGATTGCGGGGCTATGCCTTCCCGCCGCAACTGCGCACAAGACAGATGCCGCCCCAGCCAATGAGCGGGCGCGTGCCCTGGCAGCGCTCAATCGGCTGACTTTCGGGCCTCGTCCGGGCGATGTGGACCACGTGCTTGCGATCGGCGTGGACAAATGGATCGATCAGCAACTGCATCCGGATTCGATTGCGGATCCTGGGCTCGAAGCGCGCCTTCGGCCATTGCGGACGCTAGAGATGAGCCCGCGCGAGCTGGCGGAGAATTTTCCGCCCCCTGCCATCGTCCGCGAGATTGCCGACGGGAAGGAAAGCTTGCCGCGCGATCCCAAAAAACGCGCCATCTACGCGGCCCAACTTGAGCGCTATCGCATCCGCCAGGAAAAGAAGAATGTCGATTCGAACGATGCGTCCATGCTGGCGGTCGATGCCGTTTCCGACGAGACCAGGTCCGGTTTGCTGACACTCCCGGCTGAAGCGCGCCTCCCCGCTCTTTTGAAGTTAACCCCCCAAGAGCAAATCGGCTTTTTAGCCAGTCTGAAGGGCCCGGCGCGCGATGAATTTTTCGATGGCCTGTCTCCGGACGAGCGCGAGACCGCAATGGCAATGCAGAATCCTCAGCAACTTGTCAGCGAAGAACTCATGGACGGAAAGATTTTGCGCGCAACCTACAGCGAGCGCCAACTCGAGGAAGTGATGACCGATTTCTGGTTCAATCACTTCAACGTCTTCATCGGAAAAGGTGCGGACCGATATGAGCTGCCGAGCTACGAGCGGGACATCATTCGTCCTCATGCCTTAGGGAAATTCGAGGACCTGCTGGTGCGAACCGCGCAGAGTCCCGCGATGCTGTTTTATCTGGACAACTGGCTCAGCGTGGGACCGGATTCGGACCTCGCGTTAGGCATCCGCCGCGGGCCGAGACCGAGACGCAGGGGACGGTTCCCGGCTGCACCGGCGAATCCCAAGCAGCGCCGGAACGGCTTAAACGAAAATTACGGCCGCGAACTCATGGAGTTGCATACCCTCGGCGTGAACGGCGGTTATTCGCAAAAAGACGTAACCGAAGTCGCCAAGGTCTTTACCGGATGGACGCTGAAGCAGCCCCGGCAGGGCGGAGGGTTCGAGTTCAACCAGCGAATGCATGAGCCCGGGACCAAGATCGTGCTCGGGCACAAGATCAAAGAACATGGCGAGAAAGAAGGATATGAGGTGCTGCATCTGCTGGCGCATCAGCCCTCGACCGCGAGATTTGTCTCGAAAAAAATTGCCATGCGCTTCGTTTCCGACGACCCTCCGCCTGCGCTGGTGGATCGCATGGCCAAGGTGTTCTTGAAAAAAGATGGCGACATTCGCGAGGTGCTCAAAGCCATGTTCGATTCGCCGGAGTTTTGGGCGCCGCAGGCATATCGCGCAAAAGTCAAAACCCCCTTCGAGTTTGTAGTTTCGGCGTTGCGGGCGACGGGAGCCGAGATCAGCGATGCCACTCCGATGGCCCGGCAATTGCAGCAACTGGGCATGCCGCTCTATGGCGCACAGCCGCCGACGGGATATGCGATGAAAGCCGAGGCCTGGGTGAATTCGTCCGCCCTGCTGGGGCGGATGAATTTTGCGGTCAGGCTTGCCTCGGGGCACGTCCGCGGCGTCCAGATCACGCTCCCCGCGGCGCCGGGTGATCAGGCCTGGGATGCGCAGCAGGTGCTTCGATCGCTCGAGAATTCGTTGCTTGATGGCGAGGTGTCGAGGGAAACCCACGACACCATCGCGGCCCAGTTCAACGATCCTGCCGTTAACCACCGTAAGCTGGACGATGCCGCGGTGCCTCCGAACGTGGCTGTGATCGAGGGACTGCTGCTGGGATCGCCGGAATTTCAGAAACGGTAGCCACTCGCTGCTAGCGTCGATCCGTCCCTGCTCTTGCTAGTGGCAAGGAGCTACGAAGGTAGGAGCTCGACTATGATTACGCGTCGCGTATTTGTTCGCAACAGCGCACTCACGGCGGTCGGCACGGCCGCCATTCCTTTGTTTTTGCGCCGGGCAGCCTACGGAGCGCAACAAGCGGGAATCGGCACCCGGCGCCTGGTGGTTATCTTTCAGCGGGGAGCGGCCGACGGATTGAACATCGTGGTACCCCACGCTGAACCGGCCTACTACGCGATGCGTCCTTCGATCAACATTCCCCGCGGCGCCGTCATCAATCTGGATGGCTTCTTTGGCCTGCATCCAGCGCTCTCTGCGCTCCAGCCGATCTGGGATCAGAAGCACTTAGCGATCGTGCACGCCGCGGGATCGCCCGATCCCACACGCTCGCACTTTGACGCGCAGGACTTCATGGAATCGGGGACTCCGGGCGTGAAGGCCACCGAGGATGGCTGGCTGAACCGAAGCCTGCGCTCTCTCGCCTCCTCGGGCGATGCCTTCCGCGCGGTGGCGATGGGGCCCGCCCTGCCGAGAATTCTCCAGGGTTCCGAGCCGGCGGTGGCAATGAACAACATCAACGATTTCGGCCTGGGCGGACGCAAGCCCTCTTCCCTGGAAAACACGTTTGAAGCCATGTATGCGGGGTCGGTCGATGCGGTTCTCCACGGCAGTGCGCACGAGACGTTCGACGCCGTGAAGATGTTACATTCGGCCGATCCTGCGCAATACGCTCCCGCCGCCGGCGCCAATTATCCGCGTGGCCGATTTGGCGACAGCCTCAAGCAACTGGCGCAATTGATCAAAGCCAATCTCGGCGTCGAGATCGCTTTTGCCGACATCGGCGGCTGGGACCACCACGTCAATGAAGGCAGTACCGAAGGCCAGATCGCGAATGTGCTGCGCGAGTTTTCTCAGTCCCTGGGCGCATTCTGGATTGATCTTGGCGATCTTCGGGAAGACACGGTCATCGTGACCATGTCCGAATTCGGCCGCACGGCGCGGGAAAACGGAAACCGCGGCACCGATCACGGACATGCGAACGTCATGTTCGTTTTCGGCGGGCCCGTAAATGGCGGACGAGTCTACGGCCGTTGGCCCGGACTCGATTCCTCGCAGCTGTACGAAAACCGCGACCTCGCACTCACCACCGACTTCCGAACCGTGCTGGGCGAAGCCGTGTATCAGCACCTGGGCAACAAGGACTTGGCGCAGGTCTTTCCCGGCTTCTCGCCCCACCCAAAGTTTCTGGGACTGCTGGGGTAAGCCGTCCACCCGCCGAGCGTAGTTCCCGCGCTGGTTCCGAGTGGCTGTTTTCTTGGAAAACGAATCTTCTACGGCACCACAGTAAGGTATTTTCATACCTGTGACTGACGTTCGCGATCGCCTCACCATCCTGATCGACTCCTCGACTCCCATCGTGGTGATCGAAACCTCCGAAGAGATGCGCGCCGTGCGCCTGGTACGCGAGGCTGCCGCGCCCTTGCACTTGGCCGTGTTCGAGTGGACGATTGCCACAGGATTGGTCCGTTCGGGTGCGGCGGGTGCAGCGGCCGGTGCCGATACCCACCTCCCCGGGGCGGCTCGCGCCACCCTCCAGGCGGGGGATGACCACGCCGCCATTTACAACAGCCGCGAACCCGCGCAGGCGCTTGGCACCTTAGAGGCAATGACGCTCGAAGCGGTTTTTATCCTCAAAGACTTCCATCGCCACCTCGACGACCCGGTGGTGGTGCGCCGGCTGCGCGACGTGGGACAGAAGTTCTCTAGCAATCGCCGAACCGTCGTGATCACCGCGCCTTCGATCACGATTCCCCCCGAATTGTCGAACCTGGTCGAGTTTCTTGATTTGCCCCTGCCCGACCGCGCCCGTCTCGGCGAGATCGTGAACGAAGTTTTCCTGCGCATGAGCCAGCACCGGACCTTGCGACGCACGCTCGATTCCGCCGGCCTGGACGCCGCCATCAACAACTTGCGCGGCTTGACCGAAGAAGAAGCGGAGCGCGCCATTTCACAAGCCCTGGTCACCCGCTATGGGTTGGTCCCGGAAACCGTAACCGATCTCGTCGAAGCCAAGAAAGAGTTGCTGCGCCATTCGGGAATGCTGGATTTCGTCGAGGCTTCGGAGAACATGGCCGCCATCGGCGGTCTCGACCATCTCAAGCGCTGGCTGGCCGAGCGGAAAGGTTCCTGGGAAGATGCCGCCCAGCGGTTCGGCCTAAAACCGGCCAAAGGCGTCCTCATTCTAGGCGTGCAGGGCTGCGGGAAGTCGCTTTGCGCTCGCGCCATTGCCGGAGAGTGGCATCTGCCTCTGGTCAAATTCGATACCGCCGCGGTATTCGACAAGTACATTGGCGAGACCGAAAAACGCATGCAGAAAATTTTTCGCGTAGCCGAAGGCCTGGCACCTTGCGTTCTCTGGATCGATGAACTGGAGAAGATCTTTGCCGGCAGCGGGCCGGACTCGGCCTCGGTGGACGCCGGCGTCTCCTCGCGCATTCTGGCAGAGTTCCTTTCCTGGATGCAGGATCGCCAAGCCCCAGTGTTTGTTGCCGCCACCTGCAACAACGTGAACGCGCTCCCCCCGGAATTGATCCGCAAGGGGCGCTTCGACGAGCTGTTCTTTGTCGATCTGCCGGATCAGAACGAGCGCAAACAGATTTTTGCGATTCAACTTGGCCAACGGCGACGCCATCCCGAGGAGTTCGATCTCGATCGGATCGCGACCGCGGCGCGCGGCTTCTCGGGAGCGGAAATCGATGCTGCCGTCGAGAGCGCGCTCTATGGCTGTTACAGC
>Ga0126373_10003325_pt1 | contig 12011 bp, 14 predicted proteins | sample PanSoiMetPlot_11_FD_92545 | JGI IMG/M metagenome (GOLD analysis project Ga0126373, IMG submission 92545) | Tropical forest soil microbial communities from Panama - MetaG Plot_11 | ecosystem: Environmental > Terrestrial > Soil > Tropical forest > Bulk soil | place: Panama | collected 2016-02-17
CGCGACCGGCGCTCGGGCCGATGGCCAGCTGGCCCCGAGCCTGCGTGAGCGGGCGCTCGTGGCACTGGAGCAGCACCGCTCGAGCATCGCGCACCGGGACTTCATTGGCATCGCCGATTTCTCGCTGCCCTCGCGCACGCCGCGATTTCACCTGCTGAGCCTCGCGGAAGGCAGCGTGCGCTCGCATCTGGTGGCACACGGCCGTGGCTCGGATCCCGCGCACACCGGATGGCTCGAGCGTTTCTCCAACGAGCCGCATTCCTTCGCCACCTCGGCGGGTGCCTACCGGACGGATGCCGCTTACGTCGGCGGCCACGGCCGCTCGATCCGCCTCGAGGGGCTCGACCCCACCAACAACCACGCGGCCGAGCGCGCCATCGTGGTTCACGGGGCCTGGTATGTCAGCGATGCGATGGTGGACCACACCGGCATGCTGGGCCGCAGCGAGGGATGCTTCGCGGTCGCCGAGTCGAGTCTCGATGAAATCCTAGGATGCCTCGGGCCAGGACGGCTCATATACGCCGGTAAGGCGTAGGTCTCAGCGTCCGTCCGGCGAATGCGTCGCGACGAAATGAGAAATGCGCGGTTACGCGCTGGTCAAACTGCACACGTTCTTGCCATGCACGATCGACCACAACTACACGCTTACGCTGGCGCGGATCCCCGAGCCAGGAATCGACTAGGAAAGACTCGCGGAATCTGTCCGCGTGCACGGCATCCTCGAAGATGCCCCGCGCGACTGCGGCGCTACGGCGGCGCAGCCCCCGCGCCGGCATAGAACGCCTCCATCTCGAACAGATTGCTCCTGAGCGCGTGTCGCCGCGCTCATGGAGCGGATCGCGTCTTGCTTGTGTGACAGGTAGTAAAGGGAGGTCTCTTGAAAATTCAACTCACAGGTCTATTCGTTTGCTCCATCGTTCTTGCCCAGGCTGCAAATAGCGCGGAGGTTTTGTTTTACAACGGCGCCGGCGCGACCTCCGGTGAGATCGCAGACCTCGAGTCGATGATCACTCGGGCGGGCTACACCTACACGGCCGTCAATGCTCCTGAGCTGGCTGCCATGACCGAAGCTGAGATTGCGACCTACAAACTCATCGTCTGGCCGGGCGGTAATTCGATCACGCAGGGGAACGCGCTCTACAACGCAAACCCGGCGATATTCAGCAACATCCGCAATGCTGTAGTGAATTCGGGCGTCTCTTACATTGGATTTTGCGCCGGCGCGTTTATCGCCGAACGTTCGAACGAGTACCACACGTTCGCTCTCGCACGCACTTATTTCAACTTCTACCAGCAAAACGCCATCGAAATGGTGTCACTGCAGTCTCCGCAGAGCGCTAGCACGAACGTCGTCTACTGGAACGGCCCTATCGTCAACTTCGGCTATTCCGTCGCGAAGTTTCCGAACCACGCTGAGGCGATCGGAGAGGATTTCGTAGGCAACGGGTTCGTTATCCTGTCGGGGGTGCACCCCGAGGCCGCGCTCAACTGGGGCGTGTCCGGTTACACGGCAGCCGAGCAGACCGTCGACAATAATTATGCTGTCACTCTGATCAAGGCTGCTTACAACAGAAGCCTGCTGCCGCATTATTGAGTGTCACCGTCGGAAGGTTCGCTGAGCTCGCACCGCGCGCACGACCGCAGGTCGCGGGCGAGGCGCAGGGCTCAGCGTCCTTCCGGCAATTGCGCCGCGATGAAATGAGTGATGCGCGGCTGCGCGCTCGTCAGAGCCCACACGCGTTCTTCCATGGCGCGATCGGCCACGGTTACACGCTGGTGCTGGCGCAGATGCTCGAGCCAGGAATCGACCAGGAACGTCTCGACAAATCTGTCCGCGTGCGCGGTATCCTCGAAGATGCCCCAGGCGAATGCGCCGCTACGGCGGCGCTGCCGCGCCAGGGGTCTGAGCGCGGCGAGGAAGGCGGCGCGATTCGGCGCCGCTACCGCGTACTCGATGGTGACCAGCACCGGGCCGGCGTCGTCTTCCACGCCCGGCGAGCGCACCGGCTCGGGCCAGTGCATGCAGGGCGTCAGGTCCGCTGCCGGCCCCGTGCGTAGCTTCCAGCTGCGAGTCAGTGGCGTGACCAGCAGCGCGGTCGCGGCTGCAAGCAAGTGCGCCGCGGGTAAGCCCAGGCGAGTGGCGATGAGTCCCCAGATCAGGCTCCCGAGGCTCATCATGCCGAAGAATACCGTCACGTAGATCGCCAGGCCGCGTCCACGCACCCAATCCGGCAGCGCGGCCTGCGCCGACACATTCAGCGTGGCGAGCGCGCAAATCCAGCCGAATCCTGCGATCAGGCAGGCCGCCACGGCAAGCGGTGCGCTGCCGGCGAGAGCGAACGACACCAGAGCGAGCGCGGTGCTGAGACTGCCACACACCACGAGGCCGTCCGGCCCCAGGCGCCGATTCAACGCCGGCATCACGCCCGCTCCCGCTACCGAGCCCGCGCCGATCGCTCCCAACAACAGCCCGTACAAGGTGGGGCCGCCGTGCAGCTGCGTCCGCGCCAGCACCGGCAGCAGTGCCCAGTAGGAGCTCGCGAACACGAAGAAGCCTGCCGCCCTCACCAGCGTGGCACGCAGCGTGCGGTCGTTGCGCGCATAACGGACGCCGATGCGCATTGCACTCAGCAGGTGCTCCGCCGGCAGCGCGATGGCGCGCCGGGACGGTGCGTGCCACCAGAAGATGACGGCGATCACCCCGGCGTTACTCACCGCATCGAGCCAGAATGGCATGGCAATTCCGAGGCTGAGAATCACGACGCCGGCGAGTGCCGGCCCTATCACGCGGCTGATGTTGACGCCGATGCTGTTGACCGCGACCGCGGAGGAGAGCGCCGCACCCGGCACCAGTTGCGGCGTGATCGCCTGCCAGGCCGGAGTTTCCACGGCGTCCAGGACACCAAGCAGGAATGTGAACCACAGCAGCAGCTGCGGGTTCACCCGATGCAGCGCCACGAGCGCTGCGAACACGGCGGAAAATATCGAAGTCAGGATCTCCAGCGCGAGAATCAGGCGGCGCCGATCGACCATATCGGCGAGGGCGCCGGCCGGGAGTCCGAACAGAAACAACGGCAGGCTGGTGGCCACCTGCACCAGCGACACCACCAGCGGATCCGGGTTGAGGCTGGTCATCAGCCACCCGGAAGCGGCACTGAACATCCAGCCGCCGACGTTGGAGACGACCGTGGCGATCCACAGAAGCCTGAAGGTACGATAGCGCAGTGCACCCCAGGGCGAGGCGCGCGCCGCACTCGTATCGGCCCCGGTGGCGGAATCCTTTATTGCTTTCGGCGTCAGCGCCACAGGCAATCCGCGGCCGCGCCCGGCTGGGCATAGAACTTCTCGAGCAGCGCTCGCTGCCCCTTGCTGATCTTCACGAGGGCCTGCGCCTGGTCGAACCAGGCGCCGCGGTCCACTTCGGGGAAGCGTGCGGTGCGTCCCGAGTGCGGCGGCCATTCCATCTCGAACAGGTTACTCTCGAGTGCCTGCGGGTCGCAGTCACCCTCGATGGCCCAGGCGTGCAGGCGCTTGCCGCTCGGCAGGCGGAAGATTCCGAGGTCGCGCCCGCGGCCTTCGCCGGGGAGCTCGAAACCCGTCTCCTCCCTGAACTCGCGCCGCGCGCACGCCCACGGGTCTTCGCCCGGATTGATCAGGCCCTTCGGCACGGACCAGGCGCCGTCGTCCTTGCTGGCCCAATAAGGCCCGCCCGGATGGACCAGGAACACCTCGGTGTCCGGTCCGAGTCTGCGATACAGCAACACTCCCGCGCTGCTGGCTGACATGGCCGCGTCGGTGGGCGTGCGTGGCTCAGTCATCGGCTGGTCAGTATACGGGGCACGACGACGCCGGGCAGCGCGCCGCGCTCATTCCAAAGGCCGCGCTCGCGATGCAGCGCGGGATACCGTGGGAGTTGGGAGTTACGCCTTGGGGCGCAGAGCCGCTTTTGCCAGGGCGTCGAGCTGCGCGACCGCGGCGCGCGTGACACCGAAGATCTGACGGCGGCGACGCCCGAGAGCAACCCATTCCTCGAGCGTCGCAACGCCCTCGGCGCGCAGGCGCTCGATCATCGGCATGGGCAGGTCGGCGGGAAGTGCATGTGACATTCCGACAATTTTTCTCAGTGCGGCGCGGATGCCAAGCACGACTTAACATCATGTTGCCGCCAACTGTCCGTTTGGTGACATAGTTCGCAGGATTCACCGGCCACGGCCGGCCGGAGCGCGTCTCAGGCAAGGCGGCGGCGCTGCAGCTCGCCGGGCAGCTCCGCGAGCGTCTGTAGCACGACGTCGGGTGAGAATTCCCAGGTGTCGAACACGCGCGCCGCATCGCGTCGCAGCCACGCGGCCCTGACTCCGCAGGCCTTGGCGCCGATCACATCGAATGCATTGGCCGACACCAGCCAGACATGTCCCGCGTCAGGTCGAGCAGCACGCTTGAGCAGCTCGTAGACGGCCGGATCGGGCTTGAAGGTCTGCACTTCATCGACGCTCAGTATCCCCTCGAAGTAATCGCCGAAGCCGGCGTGCCCGAGGAGGCTGCGCACCGAGCTCGCAGTCCCATTGGTCAGTGCCAGCAGCCGGGCACCGGAGGCCTTCAGGGTCTCGAGAGTTGGTTTGACGTCGGGGAATGCGGGCAGTCGCAGATAACACTCGAGCAACGCCTGCTCGGCATTCGCATCGAGCGGCACGCCGAGTTGCGCGCTCACGAAGCGGAGCGCCTGCCGCGTGCAGGTATCGAAGTCCACATAGCGGCGCATGAGGCCGCGCCGAAAACTGAACTCGAGCTGCTTGTCGCGCCACAGCTGCATCGCGTTGCGCGCCTGCGCCCCAAACACGGGGGTGAGGGCGTCGGCGATGCCGGCCGGGTCCACCACCGTGCCATAGATGTCGAAAGCGACTACCCCAAGAGCGGTGTCTCCGCGCGGCAGGTGTCGAGTTGCGCGGCCAGCGCCTGCAGGATTTCAGCTGCCGCCCCGGTGCGGCACAGTGGCGCGCCCTGGCCGGCCCACTGCGCCCCGTAGCCGAATTCTCCGGCGGTCCTGGCGATGGCGTGCAGGCGCTTCCCCGCATCGTACGCGATGGGGTAGGCGGGCACCTCGTCAGCAGTCGCGCCGCCGAGTCGTGTGAAGCGATTGGGCAGGCAACGCGCGGGAGGTCCGGAAATGGCGCGGGGCATTACCGTGTGATACGCCGCCTCGCTCTGCAGCGCCGCCCGGTATCCCTCATCCGCCAGCGATTCGGTTGACAGCACGAATGCCGTCCCGAGCGAGGCGGCGCAGGCACCGAGCGCGAGTGCGGCGGCGATCCCCGCGCCGTCCATGATGCCACCGGCCGCGATGACCGGAATATCAAGCCGCTGCACGAGCACACGGGTGAGAGCCAGGGTGCCGAGCCGATCGTCCGCGCCGTCCGGGTCGAAGATGCCGCGGTGCCCGCCGGCCTCGTAGCCCTGGGCGATGACGCCGTCCAGGCCGGCCGCTTCGAGCAGGGCAGCCTCACGCAGGCAGGTTGCCGACCCCAGCAGCGTGATGCCGGCGCTGCGGAGCCGCCGGATGACATCGCGCCCCGGAACACCGAAGTGGAAGCTCAGGACCTCCGGCCGCTCCTCCACGAGCATCGCCTGCATCTCAGGGTCCGCGAGAAAGCTGCGGTAGATCTCCCGCAGCGTCGCCGGCGGCCCCTGGCCGAAACGCGCGAACTCGGGACGCAGGCGCTCGAGCCAGGCCGCCTCCCTCGTGACATCGGCGATGGCTGGCGCATGACAAAACACATTGACATGCAGCGCACCACTGCAACGCTCGCGTACCGCGCGGATCATCGCGCGTGCGCCGGCGGCGTCCGTCGCGCCGACACCGATGGAGCCGAGGCCCCCGGCGCTGCTCACGGCGGCCGCCATCTCCGGGGTCGAGACCCCCGCCATCGGTGCCTGCATGATGGGAACGCGGACGCCGAGTTTCTCGAGCAGCCGATGCTGTGCAGCCGAGCGCGCCATGCCGTCAGTGTAGTCCCGACACGCTCCGCGCTCACGCGTGTGAATCGGCTTGTGCGATATCCGCGCGCATCATGAGCGCGCACAATCCGAGTGCCGGCGGTGAGGCTTTGCAGCGTGGGGAGTGTCAGGCGCATGTCTTTCCTCAGAGCTCGCGTGTCATGAAGACGCTGTTCGGATCAGGGCGGTAGGGCGCGAACGGCGCGCAGTCGCGAAAGCCGTGGCGCCGGTAGAAAGCTCGTGCCGGCTCGAAGTAGGCCCAGGAGCCGGTCTCGAGACTCAGTCGCGTGAGGCCGGCGCGGCGCGCTTCGCCGATGAGGTGTTGCATCAACGCGGTACCGACTCCACGCCGTCGCGAGTCTTCGGCGGTGTGCATGGACTTCACTTCGCCGTGATCCGCCGACAGGCGCTTCAGTGCCGCCACACCCAGGAGCGCAGCGCCGTCCCAGGCGCTAAAGAAGCTCACGTCCGGGGCGCGCAGGCCCCCTACATCGAGCGCATGCGCACTGCCTGGGGCGGTCTCGGCACGCGCCCGGACGAGGTGATGTTGCAGCAGCGCGAGAACCGCGGGGTCAGTCAGATCGCCGGTGGTGATCAGCAGAGGCACGACGGGAAGTCATTCTAACCATACGGCCGTGCCGCCGGCCCCGCTGCGTGCGCCCTAGTCGGCGTGACGCGCGTGGAACTTGCGCGCCTTCATGCGATTGCCACAGACCTTCATGTTGCACCAGCGCCGGGTGTGGTTCTTGCTCTTGTCCAGAAACAGCCAGCGACAGCTGTCCGACTCGCAGGCGCGCACCCGTTCGAGCGCCCCCGAAACCAGGAGCTCGGAGGCCGCCTGAGCGAGGAGCCACACCGGCAGCTCGGTCGCCTGCGTAAAGCGACCCCGCTGCCACTGCACACCGCTCTGGCCACTGCCCCCGCCTGTCATCCAGGCAAGCTCGCGGTGGGTCGCGGCCCGATGGAAATGCCGCTCCAGGGTGCGCAGGTCACTCGAGCGGGGAGGGTGACCGTCGAGGATCCCGTAGAGCACCGCGGAGAGCGCCTCGCGCAGCTCGCGCGCCAGCGACAGGGCGCGCGCCACCGCCTTGGGGGTCGCGGCACTGCGCAGCTGACGCGCGCGGGACGCATCCAGGAGCCCGAGCTCTTCCGTCAGGCGCAACAGGTCGTCATAGGCGTTCAGCAGTTCCTTCGACCCTTCCGCGTGGAAACGGTTGTCGAGGCTGTTCACCAGATCGAGCGCAGGGTGGCCCCCGCACAGGTCGAACTGCGCCGTCTGGCTGCTCGTCTTCGGTTCTGATCCCCTAACCACTAAATATTAATTTAGCGGTTACAAGCGAGGCTGTCCAGGCGTATGCTAACCACCTATGGGAGTTTCGACGGTTATAGGTGTCCGGCCCGCCGGCGCCTTGCGGGTGGATCCGAAGGTGGTACTGGCCTTCGCGGCGATCTATTTCCTGTGGGGCGCTACGTTCCTCGCGATCCGCGTGGCGGTACAGGAAATCCCGCCGTTCTTCGCCAGCGGGGTGCGCTTCCTCATTGCCGGCGGGACGCTTTACGTCTTCATGCGCGTGCGCGGCGAGAGCGCACCGACGGCGGTGCAGTGGCGCGCGATAGCCGTGATTGCGCTATGCATGTTCGTCGCCACCTACGGGGCGCTGTTCTGGGCCGAGCAGTTCGTGCCCTCGGGTGTCACCTCGGTGATCGAAGCCACGCTGCCCATCACGACGATTGTGCTCGAGGTGTTCATCTTCCGGCAGCAGCCCTTCGAGTGGCGGATGGGGGCCGCTGTCGTGCTGGGATTTCTCGGGGTCGTCTGGCTGGTGCTCCCGGGCGGGCAAGCGTTTTCGTGGCTCCCGTGTCTGGTGATCCTCGGGGGCGGCACGGTCTGGTCGCTGGGCGCGGTGCTCACGCGCTCGATGCCGCGGCCCCGCTCGCTGCCGCTCACGGCCGGCGCGCAGATGATGCTGGGCGGTGCCACGTTGCTCGCGCTGTCGCAGCTCACCGGGGAGCTGCAGACCGCGCCCCACATCTCCCTGCGCGCAGCGCTGGCGCTGCTGTATCTGATCGTCGGTGGCTCGCTCCTCGGGTTCACCGCCTACATCTGGCTCCTGGCGCGCATGCCGGCTACGCGCGTGGCGAGCCATGCCTATGTCAACCCGCTGGTCGCCCTGGCGCTCGGATACTTCGCCGCGGGTGAGACCCTGACCCTGCGGATGGTGCTGGCCTCGGGGGTGGTGGTGGCGAGCGTCTTTCTGCTGCTGGCGCGGCCGAGGGCCTACCTTCCGAGTCGGAAGACGCGCTCCCGCAGTTCCTCTTCCTCATAGCGCGAGCGCAGGGGTTTGAGCAGGTCGCTGCGACTCACGATTCCCAGAAGACGCAGCGAGTCCGCATCTGCAACCACGGGCAAGCGTTCCTGGCTCGTGGTCACCAGCCGCTCGGCAACGACGCGGCAACTCTCGTGCGCCAGGGCATAGGGCGGTGGCGGCTGGTCGACGAATATCTCGCCCACGGGTTGCAGCGGGTCCCGGGCACATGCCGCTTCAATAAGGGTCCGGTCTACGACACCGAGCAGGCGTTTGTTGCGAACCACGGGAAAAGCCCGGTGCGCCTGTCCGGGTCCGAAGGTCGAGCTGTAGACGCCCCCAACAGGCGTGTCGGCATCGACGCTGCGCACCGAGCGTGTCATGACCTCCTCCACGAAATGCCGCTCGAGCGGGTCCACTCCGTACTCGCGGTAGACGTGGCGACCACGGCGGGCAATCTTCTCCGTGAGGATCGAGCGCGGCATCACGATGACCGTGAAGCCGTAGGCGACCGCGCAGCCGAGGATAGTCGGCAGGAACGCATTCGCATCGTGAGTCAATCCAAAGGCAAAGACCACCGCGGTGAGCGGTGCGCGCATGGTGCCGCCGAGAATCGCGGCCATGCAGACCAGCGCCCAGAGTTGCGGGCTGCCGCCGGGCAGCCACGGACTGAGCACCAGCCCGACTCCGGCCCCGATCATCAAGAGCGGGGCCAGCACGCCTCCCGAGGTGCCCGAGCCGAGGGCGATGACCCAGATCGTGAACTTGACCAACAGCAGGGCGAGTGCCGCCGATACCACGATGTGGTTTGCCAGCAGATCGCCAATGACGTCGTAACCGACGCCGAGTGCGCGCGGCTGCAGCAGACCGCCGAGACCCACGGCTACCCCACCGATCGCCGGCCACCACATCCAGTGCACCGGCAGACGGCTGAACAGGTCCTCGACCCGATACAGCGCAACGGTCATGAGCGAGGAGGCAAGTCCGCACGCCAGGCCCGCGGCGCAGCACGAGAGCATCGCGATGGTGGTCGGCGCCGGCGTCGTGAGCGGAAACAGCGGTCCGGCTCCTGCCCACAAGGGACGAAGAAATCCCGCGACTGCGCAACTGATGGCAACCGGCAGCAGACTCCGTGGGCGCAACTCGAACAACAGCAATTCCACGGCGAGCAGGATCGCCGCCAGCGGTGTACCGAAGACCGCGGTCATACCGGCGCAGGCACCGGCGACCAGCAGTGCTTTGCGCTCTGCGGCAGTGAGATGCAACGCCTGCGCCAGGAGCGACGCGGCAGCACCGCCAGTCATGATGATCGGACCCTCGGCGCCGAACGGGCCGCCGCTGCCGATCACGATGCCCGAGGAGAGGGGCTTGAGGAGCGCGACCTTGGGCGACATGCGGCTCTTGCCGAAGAGGATCGCTTCCAGCGCCTCAGGAATGCCATGACCGCGAATCTGCTCGCTGCCAAAGCGTGCCATCAGGCCCACGATCAGTCCGCCGGCGACCGGGACTGCGGCCGCCCAGTAGCCCAGCTGGTTGTCAGCGGGGGAGCGGTTCGCGACGCTCCACGCGCCGAAGTAGAAGAGATTGGTGAACAGCCTGATCAGGTCGAGAAGGACGATGGCGCCGAGCGTACTCAGCCCACCGATGATGATGGCGAACAGGGAGAGCCGCAGCAGCGGAGCATTCGGGGCAAAATCGCCCACATGCCGCTTCGCTGAGGGAGCGGGGTTTTCAGATGGCATGGTGAACTCGGGACTGGCCCTTGGGCGGGCGGAGTGATTCTAGCGTAACCGCCGCCGCCACGAGGCTAAGAGACGGTCACCTTGCGACTTCGCGCCAGGACTTTGGCGTCACCGAGCCGCTCGCTCCATCCGGGAAATTGCGGCGTCGGTCCACACCACCTGAGCTCCCCGACGTCAGCGAAGAGCGGCTCGTCCGTCCTCAAGGTCGCTAGCTGCTTGAACAGCAACGCGAGCTCGCGGCGCTCGCCGAGCACCTCCGCCGGGAAGCTCTCGATCGCGCCGTACCGTCCGATGAGGCGCGCCGCACCGACCGCCCCGATGCCGGCAATCCCGGGGTAGCCATCGGCGGAGTCGCCGACCAGAGCGAGGAAGTCCGGAATGAAAACCGGATCCACGCCGAACTTGCTGCGCACCCCGTCCGCGTTGCGGATCTGCTTGCTCTTGCGATCGACCTGCACCACGCGATCGCCCTGCACGCATTGCGCGAGATCCTTGTCGGGCGTCCAGATACAGACTTTCTGCACGCGCGAGTCGTCGTCGGCAAGGTGGGCGGCGGAGGCCAGAGCGTCATCCGCCTCGAGCTTGACCATGGGCCAGACCGCCACCCCCATGGCCGCGAGCGCCTCCTCCAGCGGATGGAACTGCGCCCACAGGGCGGGCTCGATCCCGTCGCCGGTCTTGTAACCCGGCCAGAGCTCGTTGCGAAAGGACTCGATGACATGGTCGGTGGCGACGCCCAGGTGGGTGGCACCTTCTTCAATCATCTGCAGCACGGTGTTGAGTACCCCGAGCACGGCGCCCAGGGGCCTGTCCTGGGAACGGGCGACGCGCCGCAACCCGTAGAAATGACGGAACAGCTCGTAGGTGCCGTCGATGAGATGGACGATCATGAGCGCGAACTATAGTGGTCGGATCGGGCCAAGTCCCAGCCGAGGCTGCCCGAGCGCGGTCGCCGCACCGGCGTCGCTCGCTGGTAACACGTCGTCAGGTCGTGACATCTAAGGGTTTGAGTACCATCGGTAACTCACCCTATGCCTTGGGAGGCACTCCGATGAAAACCATCGCAACATGCATTACGGCCGCCCTGGTTGCGCTGAGCGCCGCCGTTGCCTGGTCAGCCGCACCGAAAGAGGGACCAGAGGGACTGACTGACGCGCAGATTGCGGCCATCGTGGTCGCTGCGAACCAGGCCGACATCGACGCGGGCAAGGTCGCGGAATCCAAAACGCAGAACAAGGACGTGAAGGCCTTCGCGCAGCAGATGGTCGCCGACCACACCTCGGTGAATAAAGCCGCAACTGAGCTGGCCCAGAAGCTGAAATTGACGCCGGAGCCGAACGCGACCAGTGAGAAGCTGCAGAAGGGCGGGGAGGAGAACGTCGCCAAGCTCAAAACGTTGCAGGCGGGCAAGCCCTTTGATGCCTACTACATGAATCACGAGGTCTACTATCACAAGGCCGTGCTGGAGGAGCTGGACAAGAGGCTGATTCCGGGCGCACAGAACGCCGAGCTCAAAGCCCTTCTGGTCAAGGCGCGACCGACGTTCGAGGCGCACCTCGCGCACGCCCAGCAGGTGCAGAAGGACGTCGAGAAGAGCGGTTGACTCGATCGGGATCCGGCGTGCGTGTCCTTGCTGCGGCGGTGATTGCCGTGAGTCTCACGGTCTCCGCCGCAGCGGGGGCCGGCGCAAGTCACACGATCACGATTGAAAACATGCAGTTCAATCCGCCGCAACTGACCGTGCACCGTGGCGACAGTATCGTCTGGGTGAATAATGATCTCGTTCCCCACACCGCGACCGCGGACAAGGTCTTCGACTCCGGCAGCATCGCCGTCAACGCCTCCTGGAGCTACGTTGCGACCAAGAGCGGTCAGTATCCTTACCACTGCACCTTTCATCCCACGATGAAGGGCAAGATCACGGTGCAGTGAGATCCATGGGTGAGGCAGGCGCACGGTTGCTGACGGCGCA
>Ga0126373_10003327_pt1 | contig 12010 bp, 10 predicted proteins | sample PanSoiMetPlot_11_FD_92545 | JGI IMG/M metagenome (GOLD analysis project Ga0126373, IMG submission 92545) | Tropical forest soil microbial communities from Panama - MetaG Plot_11 | ecosystem: Environmental > Terrestrial > Soil > Tropical forest > Bulk soil | place: Panama | collected 2016-02-17
ATGCCCGCGAGCAGCGGCTGGTCGCTCTCGCTCAGCGTCTGCAGGGCCGCGAGGCCCGCCTCGGCCGGCCCCTCCACCGCGTTCAGCACGACCTGCGCGGCCCTGGCAAAGGTGTCGGGCGGAGCGGGCGGCAGCCGACGTAGGCCTACCAGGAACCGCGCCGGGCTCGGCCCTCGCAGCAGCAACCCGCTCACCGCGCCGAGCACCAGACTGGTCCGGGTGGCCTCGACCAGGGCGGCTTCGGGCCGGAACGGCGGCAGGATCCGGATCGTGTCCCCAGCGAGGGCGATGACGCGGGCGAAACTCGACTCGGCCATCCACAGGCCGCCCAGCACGGCCGACACCGCGGCAACCGTTCCGGCGTCCTTGCGATCGAGCCCGTGCCGCAGGGCCTGGACCAGGTTGTCCTGCTCGGCCCGGATCATCTCGAAGACCGCCAGATCGTCGCTGGTGAGCACGGAGTCGGAGTGTGCGACACCGAAGTCGCGGGCCCAGGCAAGGAACCGATCAGTCACGCGGCCGGTCTCGCCGGCGTCCTCGCGGCGCGCCTCGGCGAATTCCCGGACGGTCTCCAGCATCCGGTAGCGGGTGCCCGCCGCGGTGTCCTCGACCTTGAGCAGCGACTGATCGGCGAGCTGCTCCAGGACCGGAAGGACGTCCGCGGCAAGCAGGTGCCGGGCGTCGTCGGCGGTGAACCCGCCGGGAAACACCGAGAGGGCACGCATGGCCGCCTGTCCGGCGGGGTCCAGGAGGTTCCAGCTCCAGTCGATCACGGCGTGCAGCGTGCGGTGCCGCTGCGGCGCGTCCCTCGCACTGCCCCGCAGCACCGCGAACCTGTCATCGAGGCGGCGGGCGATCTCGCCCACCGACATGACCCGGACCCGCGCGGCAGCCAGTTCCGCGGCCAGCGGCAGCCCGTCCAGGCGGCCGCACAGCTCCCGCACGGCATTCGCGGGCAGATCGGCGTCGGGCCTGGCCGCCCGCGCCCGCTGCCCGAACAGCTCGGCCGTCGTCGGCACGTCCAGCTCGGGCAGGAGGTACACCGATTCCGACGACAGGCCGAGCGGAGCGCGGCTAGTGGTGAGCACGCGGAGGTCCTTGCTCAGCGACACCAGGGCGTGCACCAACTCGGCGGCGCCTGGCGCGACGTGCTCGCAGTTGTCGAGCACTAGCAGCGCCGGACCAGGACCCAGCGCGGTCACGATCCCGCCCGGCACGCCCGGCGCGGCGGCGCCTCGGCGGCCGACCGGGTTGCCGCCCTCCTCGCCGACGCCGAGCGCGGACGCCACCTCGCCCGCCACATCGCTGTCGGCGGCCACGCCCGCGAGCTCGACGAAGTGCACGACGCGCTGCTCCGCCTGGCGGCTGACGGCGTGCGCGAGACGGGTCTTGCCGAGGCCGCCCGTGCCCACGATCGACGTGACACGGGACGAGCGCAGCATTCCGGCCACGGCGGTGATGTCGTCGTCCCGGCCGACCAGCGGGTTGGGTTCGTGCCGGACGCCGCGGCGGATCACCGGCGCGTCCGCTTGCAGCAACTCCCGGTACACGCCCTGCAGCGCGGGGCCCGGGTCGCTGCCAAGCTCGTCGCGCAGCCGCTGCTGGTACTCGGCGTATCTGGCGAGGGCTGCCGCTGGCCCGGGGGTCGCCGCCTCGCACCGCAGCATTTCGGCCAGGACCTCTTCGTCCCGTGGCCATCGCCGGATCAGCTCGCCGAGCGGTGCAGCCGCGTCGGCCCGTCGCCCGAGGCGCGACAGCGCCAGTGCCCTGGCCCGCAGCAGCGACCAGTAGGCCGGAACCCGCGCCGCCCGCAGCGCGGACAGCGGATGGCCGTCCCCGGTGTCCCACCCCTCCGCGCCCTCGCAAAGCGCGAGCCCGGCCTCAGCATGCCCGAGCGCCGCGAGATGGTCGCCGGCCTGGGACCGCTTCTCACTCTCGGCTGCGCGAAGCAGGACCGCGGAGGCATCGATCTGGTCTTCGCGCAGCGAGAGGCGGTACCCGCTTGGCGTGCTGACGATGACCTCGGGGCCGAGCCGGGCCCGCGCCCGTGACACAAGGACCTGAAGGGCCTTGAATGGATGCTCGGGTTGCTCGTCTGGCCACAGAGCGTCAACCAACCGGGAGGTGCTGCATCCCATGTGCGGGTCCTCGGCGAGGAGCGCAAGAAGGTCCTGCAGCCGGGAGCCGGGAATCTCCAGGCTGCCGTAACGAACCCGCGACAGCAGGGCCAACTCAACGGTCACCGCCGTCAGAATAGCCGGTTCGCCCCTGCCGCAATCCCCCCTCACATCACGAGAACCGCAACCATGCACGTGTAAGGCTTGGATAATCTGCTCAGCGTGAACCGCCATGGAGCGTCGTGGCGCAGGTGGCCGCCGGCGAGCACAGGCGAGGGGCCGCGCGGTTGAAGACGATCATCGTCGCCAGCGCAGTGTCGCTGCTGATCGCGCTGCTCGGAACGCCGCTGTTCATCGGGCTGATGCGGCGGCACGGCTATGGCCAGCCGATCCGGGTCGAGGGTCCGAAGTCGCACGAGACCAAGCGCGGCACGCCCACCATGGGCGGGGTAGTCTTCGTGATCGCGGCACTGATCGGCTACTTCGTAGCGCACGCGGCCACCGACGATCCGTTGACGCCGTCAGGCGTGCTGGTGCTGCTGCTGATGGCGGGACTGGCCCTGGTCGGGTTCATCGATGACTTCCTCAAGATCTTCCGGCAGACCAGTCTGGGGCTACGCAGCCGGGCGAAGCTGGCAGGCCAGATCGTGCTGGCGGCGGTGTTCGCGGCGGAGGTACTGCAGTATCCGGACAAAATCGACCTCACACCGGCTGACGCGCAACTTTCCTTCTTGCGGGACTTCGGCCCGGTTATCGGCGTGCTGCCGTTCATCATCTGGGCAGTCATCATGGTGGCAGGCACGTCCAACGCGGTGAACCTGACCGACGGGCTGGATGGTCTGGCCGGCGGATCCACAACCGTGGTGCTGGCCGCTTACGTGCTGATCGGGATCTGGCAGGAGCGCAACGACTGTGCCAACCTCATCTCCTCGCAGTGCTACCAGGTGCGTGACCCGCTCGACCTGGCGGTGGTCGCTGCCGCGATCCTCGGTGCCTGTTTCGGATTCTTGTGGTGGAATGCGCCGCCAGCCAGGATCATCATGGGCGACACCGGGTCGCTGGCCCTGGGCGGAGCGCTGGCTGGCCTCGCCATCTGCACTAAGACGCAGTTGCTGCTGCTGATCCTCGGCGGCCTGTTCGTGATCATCACCATGTCCGACGTGATTCAGGTGACTGTCTTCAAGGTGACCAGGATCAGAACCGGGCAAGGGAAACGGGTCTTCAAGATGGCGCCGCTGCAGCATCACTTCGAGCTGCTGGGCTGGGCGGAGACGACGATCCTGATCAGGTTCTGGCTGATCGCGGGCTTGTGTGTGGCACTCGGCCTCGGCGTCTTCTACGCAGCTTGGCTGCAGACGTGACGCCGGACGGCCCGGAATGGACGTATGGCGCTTACAGGCCCTGCCTTGATACGCAGGCTAGCGAGGGCCTGCCGCACCCGGATCTCGACCGCAGCCGACCCGCTCAAACGCGGAGGCGCGGTGCAGCGGTGACAGTCACCCACTGATGGTTGAAGTGGATGGTCCCGTCGAGTCCGCGGTACGGGCGAAGTCCGGTCGTCTGGCCGCCGGCGAGTTCTTGCTCGAGACGCTCCCGTATCGCGCCCTGGGCTGGGATGGGGGTGCCGGTTCGGCTCATCCAGTCCTCGAGGCCGAGTGCATGATCCTGCCGAGCGGTTGCGGTGATGCTCGCCTCGTTGTCGGTAAGCAGGCTGCGAATTTCCGTGAGGGTGAGCGTGCGGTTGTGACTGGGGTCTCGGAGGCGTTCGAGCCGGTTTGTCTCAGCAGCTACGACAGGGTCGTCGTCGGCGATCATGTCGGTGATCCCGATCCGGCCCGTCGGCCGGGTGACGCGGAGCATCTCGCGGACCACAACGGCCGGGTCCGCGACCTGATGTAGCGCCAGCCGGCAGACCACCAGATCGAATTGCTCCGCGGTCCAAGGCAACGCTGACGCGTCGCCGACGAGGAACGCGATGTTGGGCAAGCCTTGGGCGGCGGCCAAGCGCTGACCCTGCCGCAGCATTTCCGGCGTCAGATCGAGCGCACTGACATATGCGACGTGCGGAGCAAGAGCGCGGCCGAGGTGGGCGGCGCCTGCCGCGACGTCAAGAACCAGTTCCCCGCTGGCCGGCGCCAGTTGCGCGACGATCCATTCCAGACCCCGGGTCGCGAACCCCTCGTCGGTGAACGTAACGGCTTGGGCATGGAACTGCTCGCGCACCAGGTCATCATGTGCACGGGACACAAGGACATGGTAGGCAGCTGGCGGTCCCACCGCCCGAATTGATACTGGCGCCGTGTCAGACCAGACGGTAGCCGTCACTCACGCGCGCCCGGTCGCCGATACTGGAGCACGATGAGCAGAGCCGGGGTTGGAAACGGGCAGTACCAGGCTGCTGCCACAGGTTCGTACGCGGTTTGGGTCATCTCGGCGTACGCGGCCGCGATCGTCGCGTTCGCCTACGCGGCGATGAGCTTGTACTGGGCAGTCGGTGGTCATGCCCTGATCAGCACGATAGGCGGGTACGTGCAGCAGTTCGCCCGCCAGGGCGGGGCTCTGGCAGTGCTGGCAGCGCTCGTGGTGACGGTGGCCAAGGTGGCTGGTGGCCTGCTCGCGCTAGCGCTAGTGCGCCCCTGGGGGCGTGTAGTTCCGCACCGCTGGCTGCAGATCGGCTCCGCAGCTGTCAGCTTCCTGCTGGTGGTCTACGGCGGTTTGAACGTGCTGCTTGGGGCTCTGGTGCTTTCGGGCGTCATCCACCCGGCGGGCAGCGTGGACCGGACGGCATTGCGCTGGCACGTCGGGGTCTGGGATCTGTGGTTCCTGGTGTGGGGGACCTTGCTAGCTATCGCCGCCATCGGCTATCGGCGGACGGTAGCCCGACGCACTCAGCTGCCATCGTCAGGCTAGGTCGAGACGCAATCGACGCCGGTCGGGTTCAGACTGGCATCGTTCGGTCAGCGCGCTGAGGTCGTCGCTCGGGTGCAGGATCCTGCCCGTGAGCTTGTCGGCTGCGCCCAGTGCGATGGCGGTGATCAGGTCGGCCGCGGGCTGCGCATCGCCCCATCGCTGCTCTGCCGATTCTGCAAAGCCGGGCAGCCAAGTACGACCTTGGTCTCCCCAACACAGTTGCTCGGTCATCGGCGTGCGCACGAAGCCAGGATGCACGCCGAGTACGCGAACCTGAGTATCAGCCAGTTCGCACGCGAGTGACTCAGTGAGTCGGGCGATGCCGGCCTTGGCGACAGCAAAGGCGGAGACATTGCCCTGCTGCCGGTCGCCGAGGTTGCCGTAGACCGTAACAAGCCGTCCGCGGCCAGCGGCGAGCATGCGCGTGACCGCGCACTGCGCCGTAAGCATCGTGCCGCGCAAGTCGACCGCGACCGCATGCCACCACTGCTCCGGATCAGCAAGCCATACCGGCCCGAGTACGTTCGCCGTTCCGGCGCAAGCAACCACCAGCTGAGGTGTAGCCACCTCGGCGGCGACGCGGGTGAAAGCGGCCGCTACCTCCGCTGCGGAGGTCACATCCGCAGGCACAGCGAGGAGACGGCCGGCTGTCTCGTCAGCCTGGTGTGGAAGCGCAGATAGGTCCGGGCCCGCCCGCGCGATCCCGGCCACGGCGGCGCCCTTGCGAGCCAGATGAACTGCGAGCGCTCTGCCGATCCCGCGGCTCGCACCTGTCACAACAGCGACTTGTCCGGCCAGCGGCGTCGTAGACATGGCAACATCCTGCCGCACTCCGTCTCGCCCGGTGACACTCAAGCGAATCACCGCATGCGGTCAGGTAACGGGACGCTCCGCGGATCGCAATGTCAGTCGCCGGCCAGCTTCGCCGCGGCGGTCCGGCCAGCCTCAGCCGTACGGCGCAGGAAACCGGCGATCACATCAAGCTCGTCGCCCGAATACGCGGCGCAGATCTGGTCCAGCGCAGCGTTCATCCCGGAGTCGACGAGGTAGAGGCGCAGCACTTCTGCCCCGCGACCCCGCTGCGCCCGGATGAGGACGCCGCGACGGTCTGCCGGGTCGCGGTCACGGGCAATCCAGCCGCCTCGCTCGAGCCGGTCAAGGACGCCGGTCATCGTCGCCGGGTGCAGCCCGGTACGCCTGGCCAGCGCGCTAGGACTGAGCGGACCGTGCCGGGTGATCAGATCCAGGCACTCCAGGTCTGTGCCCTTGAGGTCGAGCCGACCGCCAACGCTCTGGTTGAGCCGGGAAAGCTCGCCGCCTACATCCCGCAACGCCTCCTTGACGGCGCGGGTCAGCCGCCCTCGGGTGGGCTCGGGACCTGGCTCGGTTAGTTTGGAATTCATATGATATGCTTTCCGTATCTTATGAGAGACAGAACCAATGTAGCGCCACGCAGCAGCTCAGGCCGCTGTGGGCAGCAAGCACCAGGGAAGGCAAGCATCATGAGACTCACAATTTTCGGCGCGACCGGTGGCACCGGTATATGCCTGGTCGAGCAGGCCCTGGCCGCCGGGCATGACGTCACGGCTGTCGTGCGTGATCCGGCTCGGCTCACCGTTAGCACACCGTCGCCAGCACTTGCTGCGCGACTGCAGGTAGTCACCGCCGACGTCATGGACCCGGCCGCGATCGTCCCGGCGGTGGCGGGGGCGGACGCGGTGCTGACCGCGATCGGCCCGCGCGGCGCCGGCGTAACGACGGTCAGCCAGGACAGTGTCCGCAGCATCATCGCGGCCATGCAGAAGGCCGGCGCGCTGCGCCTGCTGACAGTGACCGGCTCGATCGTTGCCGACGAGGGCGAGAGTCCCTATCTGCGGCTCATAAAGCCCCTGGTGCGGCGCACTTTCCTGCGGCACGTTTGCGCTGACATGCGAGCCGCCGAAGCTGAGATCGAGGCTTCCGAGATGGACTGGACGATCATGCGGCCGCCTCGGCTGACCGCAGGCCCGGTCACCGGACGCTATCGCACCAGTATCGACAGCGGTCTCCCGCGCAGCCTCACCGTGTCAAGGGCGGACCTGGCAGCGTACATGCTGGCAGCGATCGCCGATCCGGCAACCTTGCGCACGCACATCGCCATCGCGGACTGACAAGTCCGGCCTCCAGCCGCCGGCTGCTCTAGGGTGTGTCTCCCAATTGCGTGATCGCAGGAGACGCTCTATCCGAAGACCAGGCGCTTTCGCAGCTTGTCGGGCTCCTGCAGTTCGAATTTCACCTTCATGTCGGTGCGACCAAGGAGGTCTACCTGCTGTGTGAACGGCTCACTCGTGGCGTAGACGGTTCTCGTGAGCTTCCACTCCTCGGTAAACCACGCACGGAGCGCGGCGAGGAGACGCTGGTCCATCCCCGCCTCCATCTGCGGCTGACGAGCCCAGAAGAAGACGACGGCTTCCACGTCCGCCCACTCGTCGTCGCCGACTGGAGTCACCGCGGCTCTCGCGAGAAACGTTGCCCTCGTCGGATAGACGTAGACGCAGCCCAAACATTCCGTGCCGGCAGGGTCGAGCACCGTGTAGGTGAACGCACGACCCGCAAGGTGGCGTTCTTCGCACTCGACAAGATCTTTCCGGTTCTCCTCCACCGTGAAGTCGTCTTCTGGCCACGTCGACTGGCGCCACAACCGCAGGTACTCACGCGTTTCCATTACGGCGGCGTAATCCAACTCCGCGTCGTCGGCCACGATCGGGCGCAACACAAATTCGGCCGTCCTCAACTCAGCAGGAACAGGCTCGTTCAAATCAGTGGATGACACGTGAGTCCCCTTCAGCGAATACCCTGAACGCAACGCAGGCTACCCCCGCCGTGTTCAACCGTCGCGCAGCGCGAGCGATCACGGTCGAGCGATCCAGCCGCGCTCTACTCAACCATTGAGAGACACGTTCTAGCCGTCGGCCTTCTCGATGACGGCCGCGTCAGGACAGCACGCGGCGCCGGAAATTGCGCTGGCTTTTCCTCTGCCGCACTACCCGATGGTCTTGCATCGCGGCGGTTATCCGGACGGTAGTTGAGCAGCGCGAAGATTGGCTTGCGCATACGATGCGCGCGTGAGTGATGTCCAGTTCAAGGTGACAGTGCCTGGCGGGACCCTCGCGGGCGCCCGGGGCGGTCGGGGCGATCCGCTACTTGTGCTCCACGGCGGGCCTGGCCTCAGTGACTACAGCGCCATGTTCGCCGACGAGCTGATCGGGTGGGATGCGCTCCGGTATACCCAGCGCGGTGTCGATCCGTCGGCGACAGTCGGTCCCTTCACCGTCGGCCAGCACGTCAGTGACGCCGTGGCCGTCCTGGATCAGCACGGCATTGGCACCGCCGTGGTGCTCGGTCACAGCTGGGGCGGCTACCTAGGCATGCAGCTCGCCGCCGCGGCGGCGGGACGCGTTCGCGCCCTCGTCCTCGTTGACACGCTCGGCGCGGTCGGCGACGGCGGGTTCGCGGCGTTCGCCGAGGAGCTGACCGCACGAACTAGCTCGCAGACCCTGGCGCGGCTGGCAGGGCTGGATGGCCTTGCTATCGCCAGCGCGGACGCGGCGGCGCTCGAGTCGCTCCGGCTGAGCTGGCCGAGCTACTTCGCCGACCCGTCCGTCGCGCCCGCGCCACCAGACGGCCTGCGGATGAGCAGAGCCTGCTACGCCAGCACCTTCGAGTCGATCTCGGCAGCTCAGGCAACTGACATGCTTCCAGCGCTGCTCGCCCAGTTTTCCGGGCCGGTCGAGATCGTGGCCGGTGGTGCTAGCCCCTTCCCCGATGACGTCGCAAAGTCAACGGGAGCACTGTTTCGCGATGCGCAAGTCAGCGTGATCGACGATGCTGGTCACTTCCCGTGGGTCGAGCGGCCCGGCTGCGTCGCGGCCGCGCTGCGCCGGATCGCAGCTCGACTCGCGGCCTGCGATCGCAGCTCGTAGCCAGCGCAGGCCTGGCCGATCATGATCAACACGAACTGCACTGCGGCCGCCGCCTGGCGGCGGAGCTCCGTGGGGAGACTGACCTGCCTCAGCACCCCTTCCGCGCCGTCTGTGACAGACGTACTATCTCAATCAATGGCTGAATGGTGGTCGATCGAGGTCCTGCACGGAGAGTTGTCGGCTTTCCAGTGGCAGCAGGCGCACGACTCCGAATTGATCGAGGCTGCGCTGACCAACGGCGCGCTCGACGGAACCTGGCACGCCGATAAATGGGGCGTGGCATTCGAAGTCTGCTTCAAGACCTCTGAGGACTGGGAAGCCTTCCGCAATCTCCCGATAGTGCGCGCAGCACTCGATGCCGTGCCAGATCCGGTCAATGGATTGCTTATCTACCGCGGCCGTGGCGGAACCTCAGCTGCCGGCCGGCCACGACGCCCCCGGCCCGCGCCGAGCGCCAGTGCGATGGCCCTGCCTGAGCCGGACGAGGAGCCATTCCTTCACCTGACCAGCGCCTCGCCGGACCTGGTCGAGGCGCAGGCGCTCTCGCTCCGGTAGCGCTGCAGCGGGCTCGTTCACCAATTCTCCACCGCCCTGGACGGACAATTCGGACAACTGCGCCTGTTCTCGCCAGCTTGCCGGGTCTACGCTGCCAGGTAGGTGAGCCGGGAAGTCTGGTCGGCGGGAATGGTAACTGCACGATTCGTCCACTAGGAGCGCACGATGACCGTCGGAACCCGACCTGCAGGCACCCAGCAAACTGCGCCTGTGAGCCTATGGGGCAGATCAACTCCGCCCAGCTGGCCATGGCGGCGCGGGGCGCTGCTTCTGGCTTTCGCTGCGCAGGTGATCACGATCTCGGCCCTGGTGAGTGTCGACCCGCTGGGAGTGACCTGGTGGTCGCTCCTGCTGGCGATCGCGCCCGCGCCGCTGGCCGCAGTGGCGGCATTCGGACCGCTGCCGATTGGCAGGGTGGTTGCCTGGGTCGACGTGGCCGTGATGGTCGCCGGAATCATCGGAGGCATACTGCACACCGGCCTGTTCTTCGCCCCGGCACTGATCGTCATGGTGGTCGGGGCAGTGAAGCTCAGCCGCGAGACGGCCTAACCGCTGCCAACGCGCCGTCGCGAGCCGGGCTCGCGACAAGACCTTCTGCATGGCTCCTTCTCCTCAGCCAGGCTAAGCAACTAGCCAGCTGGCGGGTCCGCGGCTAGGACGCAGGATCCGCAGCTGACTTTCCGGTTATGGCCGAACCCTATTCGGTTCATTGACCGGGTGATATGCCTAGGTACTGGGAGTTTTTAGTAATGCCTTTGGGGCCGGTAAGGAGATCCTCTGTGAGATCACGCTTAATTCGAGGCCGACCCGTGGGGTGGCTGGCAGCGATCTCAGCGAGCGCCCTCGTGCTCGCGCCGACTATCGCTCAGGCCGCGGCGTCAGGCAACGGGCTCGCGCTGGGGCGGCTCGCTCTGGTGGCCGTTTCCAACCCCCGACCAGATCTGGTCAGCGGTGGCGAGGTGCTGGTGCGAGTCGATGTTCCGAATCACATCAACGCGGCTGATGTTCAGATCACCTCAGATGGCCGGGACGTCACTTCCAGCTTCCAGGTGCAGTCAGACGGGAGCATGCTCGGACTCGTCACCGGCCTGACGATCGGCCGCAACCGGCTCGTCGCCTCCGCGCCAGGTCAGGTCGCGTCGTCCCTCGACGTCATCGATCACTCAATCAACGGGCCGGTCTTCTCCGGCAAACAACAGCTTCCGTACGTCTGCCAGACGACCTCTTTCGGTCTCGCCGCCTCGAGCCCGCCCGACTGCTTCGCGCCGACGGTGGTCTCCTACGAGTACAAGAACACCTCCGGCGCCTTCGTGCCGCTAGCCGATCCCACGGCCATCCCGGCCAACGCGGCGACGGCGACGGTGAACGGGCAGAGCGTGCCCTACGTCGTGCGGATCGAGACCGGGGTGATCGACCGGGCCGTATACCAGATCGCAGCGCTGTTCGACGGCCGGGACCCGTCGCCGCTGCGGCCCGACACGAGCTGGAACGGCAAGCTCATCTACACCTTCGGCGGCGGCTGCAACTCCGGCTACCACCAGGGCACCTCCACCGGCGGGGTGCTGAACGACCAGTTCCTTTCGCTCGGTTACGCCGTCGCGTCATCCACGCTCAACGTGCTCGACAACAATTGCTCGACGATCATCTCGGCTGAGGCCGCGATGATGGTGAAGGAGCACTTCATCGACACCTACGGTCCGGCGCGGTTCACCATCGGCTGGGGCGGCTCCGGCGGCGCCATCCAGCAGTACGAGATCGCCGACTCCTACCCCGGCATCCTGGACGGCATCGTTCCGAGCATCTCGTTCCTCGACCCGCTGACGACCGCCGGGCCGATCACCGACTGCAGGCTGCTCGACTCGTTCTTCGCCAGCCCGGACGGATCGTCGTTCACGACCGCGCAGAAGACTGCCATCGGCGGGTGGAACAGCTACACGACGTGCGTGTCGTGGGACAACTCGTTCGCGAACCGGTCGACGGCTACCGGCAGCTGCGATCCGAGGATCATCCCGCCCGCTGAGCAGTGGAGCCCGACGAACCCGAACGGGATCATCTGCAACTCCGACGAGCAGATCGTCAACCAGCTCGGGGTCGATCCCGCCACCGGCTTCCCGAACAGCCCGCTTGACAACGTCGGCCTGCAGTACGGGCTCGGCGCGCTGGACTCTGGCGCCATCACCCCGGCTCAGTTCGCGGCGCTCAACGCCGGCATCGGCGGGATGAACTTCGCCGGCGCCGGAGTCCCGCAGCGTACCGAGGCAAACCTGACCGCCCTGCGCGCGGTCTATGCCGACGACCTGATCAACAGCACGTCACTCGGGCTGCGCACGACGCCGGTCATCGACCAGCGCCTTGACCTCGACTTCTTCGGCATCGGAGGACTCAACATCCACACCACCGACTGGTCGTTCGTCATGCGCGCGCGGATGCTCGCCGCCAACGGGACCGCCGGCAACCAGGTCATCA
>Ga0126373_10003328_pt1 | contig 12008 bp, 13 predicted proteins | sample PanSoiMetPlot_11_FD_92545 | JGI IMG/M metagenome (GOLD analysis project Ga0126373, IMG submission 92545) | Tropical forest soil microbial communities from Panama - MetaG Plot_11 | ecosystem: Environmental > Terrestrial > Soil > Tropical forest > Bulk soil | place: Panama | collected 2016-02-17
CCGGATTCGCATGGGGAAGCAGCGCAGGTGACGCTGGGAAACGACCCATCCGCCGCCGTCATGGGAGCGGCCGTCTGAGCCGCATAGTCACAGCTATTATCACTACACCCCGCGACTTGCTGTGAGCCCCCTCCCGCTTCCTCCTGGCGGGGCTCGGTGCCGGCGAACTGCTGGGGAACCTTCGGGTGCACCCTCGAGCACGCAGTTGACCGCCACTGGATCGCGGGAAACGACGCGGTGAAGCAGCCTTTACCTGGTACCCGGAGCTGCTCCATGGCCTGCTGCCACTTCCCGGTCTCTTGCGCCTGCGGCGCGCGGACGGCGGCTCCGGCGGCTGTGCCGAGTACCGTCAGCATGCTCACCGCCACCAGCATGACAAGAACTGCGACTCCGCGACCGCGGTGCGATAGATGCATGCTCTGTCTCCTTGCCTCCTGGGTGGCCGCCCCCGGTCGGGCCAGGCCATGCAAGGCAGCCGCGGCGCGACGCGCACCTCGCGCCGGGGTGTCTTCCTAGCAATACGGAGCAGGAAACGCGCGAGCTGATACGTCAGGCGCGAGATGCGCGGGCAAGGCTCGGTTACCGTAGTGACCGCTGGTGACACCTGGACGTGGCGGGTCATGGCCGGCCGGCGCCGGGTACCTCGACTGGGAGGGTGCGGATCTCTCCGGTGCGAGGCCCGCTGGTCAGCCGATCGAGGTTGGCGACGTGGCCGTCGGCTGGCCGCCATTCGGCGGTCAGGATGAACAGGGTGCGCCGGTCCGGGCCGCCGAGCATCAGCGCGAACGGGGCCCGGTTCTCGGGCAGCTCGACGCGTTGCAGGACTTCGCCGCCCTCGGCAACGCGGACGACTGAGTAGTCGGTGGTGCCGACCCAGACCACGCCTTCGGCGTCGAGGCAGACGCCGTCCGGGCCGAGTCCTTCGGCGAAGACCCGGCGGTTGGACAGCCCTCCGCCGGGGCCGATGTCGAAGGCGGTGAGCCGGCCTGCGAACGACTCGGAGATGATCAGCGTCCGGTCATCGGGCGTGATGACCATGCCGTTGGGGAACTGGATGTCGCCAGCGACCTGGCGCAGTTGGCCGTCCGGCGTGACCAGCTTGATGTAGCCGGGCTTGGGCGCCGCCCCGCCGACGAAGTCGAAGTCGGCGCCGTTGAGGTAGACGTTGCCGCGCGCGTCCACGACGATCTCGTTCGCGCGCTGGTCGGCGTGGACGACCAGCGACCCGTCGCGCTCTTGCCGCTCCAGCTTGGCCCCGGTGGTCAGCAGCCTGCCGTCAGGCAGCCAGTCGATCGACCACCCCATCGAATGGCTGGCCGGGTCCCGTGCCAGCACGACCTCCGGCTTGCCATCGAGGCCGACGGCCAAGACCTGCCGGTCGATCCAGTCGCAGAACCACAGCCGGCCCTCATGCCACCGCGGTGACTCGGGTATTCCAAGACCACTTAGCAGAACCAGCGGCTCGCTCATCGCGGGCTCCTTTCTTCTCATGGACTTACTTGCAGCAACTCGTGCACGTGTCGTTGAGTGCGATCTGTGGCTGGTGGCTCGGGCTTGCTGCCTGCTGCCCGCGTCATGTCTTGGCGGCTTGATGGCCGAGGTGCTCTCGCGCGAGGGTGATGAACGCACGTGCCGCAGGGGATGTGGCACCCGGGCGCCAGACAAGGATGATGCGCCGGTCGATGATCGGATGTGTGACGGCGATCGTGGCCACATCGCCGGCCTCCTCCCGTCCTGAGCGCGGCATCAGGGCCACCCCGATGCCTTCGGCCACGAGCTGAACCATGACGTTCAGGTCGCTGGTTTCCGCGACGATGCGCGGGGCGAAGCCGGCCTGGCGGCATGCGGTCTCCAGGACCGTCCGTAGGCGGCTCGCGCGGGTGAGCGTGACGACCGGCTCGTCGCGCAGGGCGCTCAGTCGTACGGACCTGCACGCCGCGAGAGGGTGCTGGGGGTGGACCGCCAGCACCGCCGGCTCGCGGGCCACCACGATCGCTTGCAGGCTGGCCGGCAGGTCCTGGCCCGGACCAAGGCCGAGGAACGCGGTGTGCAGGTCGCCCCCGGCCAGCCCGTCGAGCAACGCGTCGGTCTCATCCTCCACGAGTGTCAGTGCGATGCCGGGGTACTTTCGTCCGAACGCGCCGATGGCGCGGACGACGCGGCGGTCTGGCAGCGGCATGACGAGCCCGACGCGGAGCTGGCCGCTGACCAGCCCGCGCAGCGCGGCCACAGCTTGTCGGCCGTGCTCGACCTGCGCGAGGGCGGCGCGCGCATAGGGCAGCAACGCCTCGCCGGCTGACGTGAGGGCGACCGTGCGCCGATCGCGGTGCAGCAACCGCTCGCCGAGCTCGGCCTCCAGGCGCCGGATCTGCTGGCTGACGGCGGGCTGGGCGATCCGCAGCCGTTCCGCTGCGCGGGTGAAGTGGGCCTCGTCGACGACGGCGACGAAGTACGCCAGTTGCCGTAGTTCCATAAGGAATCGCTATCACAGCAAGCATTAACCTGTCTTGGACCTATGACCCGCGGCCCTGCGAGGATCTTCTCAGTCCTTGAATGTCATCCATTGCTGGGACTGCCAGTGGAGGTCCAGATGAGCCCGAACGACACATCCGCCTCGTCCAGGGGGCAACCGCGAGCGTCACGCGCGGGTGACGGCACCCTGCCGGGCTGGCCGCGGCGGACGGTTGCGGTGCTGTCCACGGTCGACGAGGACGTGCATGCGATCCCGATCTCGGCCCCGGTCCGGGCCGGCGACCGTGCGATCCTGCTCTCGCTGCATCGAAGCCGCGACACACTGGACCGCATCCGCCGCTGGCCGGAGGTCGCCCTGACGTTCCTGGCGGAGGGCGACGTCGCCTTCACCGCCCGCGGCAGGGCCACGGTCCTCGAGGAGCCGATGGCCGTCGACGCGGAGTACGCCGCAGTGTCGATTGCGGTGGATCATGTGGACGATCACCGCCAGCCGGCGTTCCGGGTCACGGCGGGCGTCGATCGCGAGTGGGTCGACAAGGCCGCCAGGGCGGCCCTCGCCGCCCGAGTCCACGCATTGAGCAACGCGTCAGTCCAGCAGCCCGAAACGCCGACAAGGAGTACAACGTGAAGATCAGCAGCATTTCCGGCCTGACCTACCCGGTCAAGGATCTCGACCGGACCGCCGAGTTCTACGAAAGCCTGGGCTTCCGGCTGGGCAAGCGAGATGACCATCAGCTCACCTGCTACGTCAACTGGTTCTGGGTCACCTTCACCACCCACCACAACGGCGCGCCACGGTCAGGCCCGACGCTCTACCTCAAGGTCGACGACATCGACGACTTCTACGGCGCCGTCCTCGCGCACGGATTCACCCCGTCGACCGAACCGCGCCAGGACCGCTCCGGCCGCCGGGAATTCTTCCTGCCCGACCCGGACGGCAACCGCCTCGCCTTCTTCGCCAAGTGATCCGGCGTCCCCGGTCCCGACGCAGCCACCCGGCGGGACCGGCAAGCGCTTGGGCGCTGTTAGGCGCTCGGATCTGTTTCGTCACGCGCCTTGCGCCTCGCAGTCGTGCAGCACGGCTTCGGCGATGGCCATGAAGCGTGCGTCGTCGGCGCTCCCGGGGCTGTGCCGCCGCGACCACTCCACCTGTCGCAGGCTGAGGTGGCACAGATAGACCGTGGTCCACGCCAGGCCGCTGAGCTCCAGTGCGCGTTCCCACAGCGTTTCCCGGGTCTGCTCGATGTCGTAGGCGTAAAACAGCAAGGTCGCGATATCAAAGCCGCGGTCGCCCTGCCCGGCACCGTCGAACGGGATGTTCCAGTCGACCACGCCGCTGAGGCGCCCTCCGGCATGGAGGATGTTCGCGGGGTTCATGTCGAAGTGCACGACGTCCCGCGTCCGGGCCTCGTCCCGCCGGTTGCGCCGGGCCAGCGTCTGCAGGCGGCGGAGCAGCGCAGCCGAGCGGGGGGACTGGCCCATGGTGGCGTGCAGGCAGTAGCCGTCGCCGCCGGTCTCGATCGTGTCGAGCAGCCATGCCGGCCATGGCGGCTGGCCCAGATCGCCTGCATCGCGCTGCAGCTCGATGGCCGTAAGGAGGCTGGGGAGCACCGCGGCGAACAACTCGGGCGCGGGCGGCATGCCCGGCCCCCGGCGCAGGGTCTGACCTGGCAGGCGCCGCTGGACGGTAAAGATGGTGCCGCCTGATTCCCCCACACCGACGTACTCGGGCGCGGGGTAGCCTCGCCGGCGCAGGTCGCCGACCAGGCGGACCAATCGCCGCTGGTTGTCAACGGCCCGCTGGGCGCCCGGAACAAGCTTGACGACGAGCTCGTCACCGCCAGCGGCAACGGCAAAGGCCGACCGGGATTCCCCGTGGAGCGTCTCATCCACCACCACAACGCGGTCGACCCCGGCGAGTCGCGCCACCGCGTCCAAGAGCTGCCGATCAGCCTGAGCTAGCTCTTGGTCAGCCATGGTGATCTATCCCCTCTGGCGACAGACACCCTCGTTGTCATGCGGCACGCCCAGATCAGGAGGATCTGCATACGGTAGCCCACGAGGTGGCGCAGTTGTCATGTGCGCGGAATCGGCGACCCTTCGTCGAAGCAGGATGGGCGTGGCCGGGTCAGCCGGTGGATCGCAGGGCGGGGAGCACCTCCTCGGCTATCCGCTGCATGGTCGCTATCTGGTCTGGCCCGTCGACGAGGAAGTTGAATCCGGTGAAGCCGAGGCCGAGGAGGTGTCGCAGCTGGCTGACCGCCTGCCTGGCTGACCCGGTGACCATGTCTTGCTGCGGCTGGGCATCTGGGCCGATGCGGATGCTCAGGTTGAGGATGCTGCGGATTTCGTCTCGCCGCCGGCCGGAGGCGTCGGCTGCGGCGTCGATCCGGTGCCGCATGGCGGGGAACTCGTCAATCGGCTTGTACCCAAGGGAGGGGGTCCAGCCGCGCTGAGGGCGGCGCCGGCGCGGATCGTGGTCGCCGCCGGGGCCACCTCCACCGGGCAGCTCCCCAACCGGACCGCGGTGGCACTGGCCGGCGAACTCGGGACGCCCGTGGCGGAGTTCCCCGGCGCCCACGGCGGATTCATGGCCCAGCCGGAGCAGTTCGGCCGCGTCCTGGATCAGGTACTTACCCAACCGGGCTGACGCGGCGGACCCACGTCAGGGTTCCGTCGGTGTCACCCGCCGTAACCGCCGGCCCCATCCGCGAGCCGCCGTTCGGTGCGCCAAGCGCAAGGACTGTTGGGCTGGTTGTGGCTGTCCATAAAGAATATTCGGTGCATTCACAGGCCGGGGCAACCAGCCGTCCGAAGGCTGATCGGGCGGCACCGTCGGCCGCTCCCGGGTGCTGAGCGGGGTTCTGGCTCGTGGCGGGTTCGGTAGAACGTCACCTCGATCACCCCGATGAGACGCCCGATGAGCACGCTGACCGCACCAGCGGCCCGGCCTGGACATCGCCGCGCCGGAGGCGGCCGCGACCAGACGATGGCCCAGCGCCAGCCCCGCGGCTGGATGCGCCGCGCTGTTGCAGATTCGTTACGGCCGCAGTGTTGACATCGGGCTAGGCGCGGCAGAGCGTGCACTTGCCGGGCTTCTGGTGCCACCTCGCAGGGCAGGAGGTGAGGAAGCCATGGAACCTCCGGCGCGGGCTGCCGATCGGGCCCCGCATCCAGGCGCCCTTCGTGTACCGGGGTTGCGGGCCGGCCGTGATGGCCGGTTCCGTGCAGGCGCCGGGATGGGGGTCAGCGCCGGGCGCGGCACGCGGGGTTTCCGGCGCGCCGTGGCTGTGGGCCTGTTGTCCCGACGATGCTGCCGGGCGCCTCGCTGTCGCGGGGCACGGTCTGGTGTCGGTGTCCGGGACCGGCTACCAGGTGCGGGAGGTAGCCCGCTCAAGCAGCCCATGACCGGAAAGGCCGGGGGTGATGGCCGTGGACATGGGACAGGCCCTCATGCTGACGCTGGCCGTGCCCGCTGTGTGCGTGCTGTTGTTTGTTCTCACGCTGCTGGAGCAGTGGCTGGCCAGGGGTGAGGACTCCTACCTTCGCGGGCAGGCCGGGACCGGCGCTGGGGAGGGCGGACAAGCCCAGCCCATGCCGGCGCCGCCCGGCGCCGTTGACGCTGCGGCCGCGCGTCAGGCCCGCGATGAAGGCGTTCCTGGCACAGGGCCGCCCGGCGGGATGAGCCAGGCCTCCTGATCGGCCCGAATCTGCCGCGCCGGCCATCAGATCAACGCGGAGACGTCGAGCGGGCGGCCGGCACCGGAACGCGCTGGCGTCCCGCCCGGACAGCAGCACGCCGGCGGGGACGGCGACTGCGGGGGCACTGCCAGGCGCCGGGCTGCCCGGAGAAGTGGCCGCGCCGCCGCATGATGCCGGTGCTGATCATCGCGGGAGAGCTGGCCTGGGCGGCGCGGAGCGGCCCGCGGGAGACGTGGCACCCGGCCGCGCTAGAAGGGACATCCTGCGTTCGCGCGCCACACGTTGCCAAAGGCCGATACCACGGAGTAAGCCTGGATGCAACACGCAAGGCGGTGGCGAACGTGGGCGCGGCCATCCCGGACCAGGTTTCGGTCAGGCTGGACTGGAGCGCGGCCGAGGCGTGCCCAGCCCAGCATGTCAACCAGGTCCTGGTGCAGCTGGGGCCGCCGTCAGAAAGCGGCGTCCCCGACGGGATCTATGTGGCTGTGGGCGGCATCTGCCCACCGGTGATTCCCGCCGATCCCGAGGGACGCGCCGCGCGCGTCGCCGAGCTGACGGCGAGCGTCTTGAAGGTCGCCGTTTACGGCAGGATCAGCATGAGCCGGGACGTCTTGGACGATCTCCTGCGCCTGCTCAAGTTGACCGCCGGTCAATACGACGCGGCCGTCGCGCTCGCCAGGCGCCCCAGAGCACCAGAAGAGGGCTGATCCATGGAGTCCACGGCCGCCATCTTCACCACGGCAGCCAACGCCCCCAGCAGCGTGGTGATACCCGTCGCCAGCGCCGGAACCGCACCGCTCACGAGATTCCCCTGGCGCGCGGCCGCCCGCAGCGTTCCGACGAGCGTCCGGCCGCCCCTCGCGGAGGAGCTCGCGGTCCACGCTGACCAGGCTCCGCAGCGGCCCCAGCTCATGCTGCCTGCAGGGCTTGATGACTGGCTTGACGACGGCGCATCAGGGTGCGGGTGACCCGCGGCGCGCCACGCGCCGGGCGAGGGCCGCGTCGCGCGGTTTACTGCCCCGAGGGACGCAATGTGCCCGGGCCCGCGTCACATACGCGGCGGCCGTCGAGGCTGCCAGCGCCCGCTCGCACAGCAGATGACGCTCGAAGCCCGCCAGCAGCGCCTCTTGCCCAGATGCCGCCGACACGACAACGCTAGCCGGGCCCACCGCTCCCGCCTCGGCGAGCACCGCCAGGATCGGTGCCAGGCTGCGCGGCGACCGCGCCGAGGTGCGGCCCGCAGCGCGCCGCTCGGCCACATGCCGGTCGACCTGCTCGCCCGTCAGATCGGCCACGCCCAGCGCGTTCGCGGCCAGCCAGCGGCTCAGATGCGCCATCAGCCGCATCACGTTCACCGCGGTCAGTGGCGTATAGCCGGAATCCCGCAGCCTCGCCCTCACCTTCGGCGCGAGCGGGCTCATGGCCCGGTTACCCGCACCCTGGCGCCCTTGCTTGCTGGTCTTCCCATCGGTTCCTCCTACTACGATCGGAGGAACCAGGATGATCACAAAGGTCAGGATTATGCCGCATAAATTCCGGTTGCTCACCCCTGTGAACAGGCCCTTCCCGCCAGGGTCGGCATAATCCGCCGGTCGGCACAATCGACGTAGAACGCGGTGAGCATGACGACGTAGGCGATGCCCATGCCGGCGATGTGGCCTGGCGTCGCCGGGCCGGTGGCGGCGGTGCTATATGCCGATGGTCGCCGCGGTGAATGCACCGCGCCGATGAGGAACAGGTAGTAGTCCTGGTATTACCGGGCGATCACCGTAGTCTCTTGACAGGGAGGAGCGGATCCGGCCGTATGGCCGCCCACGCTCATCGTCACTTTCCGTGATCAGCCCCTGCTCCTGGCTTTCGCGGCCACGGTCTTGTCCAGTCAGGTGCAGCCGATTCTGGTCGTCATGTAGCCGGCTGGCCTGCGTGCCTGCGCTGGGTCTAGACTCTCGCCCGCATCGGCAGAACCGCCGGGCGCCGGCAGCTACCAGGGGATCCCAGACCCATCGCAGGCGAGGAGGATCTTCCCATGGCGCTATACATGTACCAGGCTTCCTACACCGCAGAGTCGGTGGCGGCCCAGATCAAGGAGCCGCAGGACCGCATCAAAGTGGTCACGCCAGCGATCGAGGCCCTCGGGGCCAAGATCCTGGTGGGTGGTTATCCATTCGGTGAGTACGACGTGCTGGTCGTCTTGGAGGCACCCGATGACACCACGGCCGCCAGCGTCGCGCTGGCTGTCGCCGCCGGCGGTGCGGTCAAGTCGGCCAAGACCACCCGGCTGCTGAGTGGCCAGGAGTGGATTGAATCATTGCGGAAGGCGCAAGGTTCTCAGTACCAGCCAGCGCGGTAGCCACGACCGGTCCCAGCAACTCGAGCCGCCTCTGCAGTCGGCGCAAGCAGGCCCGGAACGCCCGGCCAGCGGCAGTACCAGCCCAGGCATCGGCCCCGTCAGCCATCCGCATAATGCCGCTGACGGCGCGCCGGGTCAGTCGCGAAGTATCGCCTGGCGGCGCCCCGCTGGGCCGGCCAGCACCTAGGCCAGCGACCGGCGCTCACCTCCAGCGGATCGCTCTCACCGGACCGATCTTAGGCTGGGCTCGTGCTACGCCAGTCGGCATCATCACGGTGAGTGACCGGGGATGATCATGGTGAACGCTCACCGAGCCGCCGTTCTGGGTGGTCTGCCGAAGGTCGTCGTGAGCAGTCGATTGGGCGCATAACCGGATGCTCTGCGTCCCGTGTACCTTCCCGCAGGCTGTGCGACTGCCATTCATAGTGCCGCTGCGAGGCAAGTTCGCGGGCCCGTTTTGCGCACCAGCTGCTACTTGGCGGTCGATACGTTTACGCCGATTAGCACGGAGTACCCCGAACCGCAGACTTCTGTGGATGCTGATCTTGTTTCGGACGGTTCTCTCGCGCCCAGGTCACCGCGCGCAGGCGCGCCCAGACGGAGCGCATCGGGTGGGGCCGCCGTCTCGGCTGGGTGAGGTCACAATTGCCTGGTGAGCAATGTGCGCCGGATCCAGTTCGCGCTGCTGGCCGTGCTGGCGGTGGTGGTCGCCGGGAGCATCGGCTATATCGTGCTCGGATTCAGCCCGCTGGATGCGGTCTACCAGACGGTCACGACGATTACCACGGTCGGGTTCCGCGAGGTCCACCCGCTGGGCACGGCGGGGAAGATCTTCACGATCGTGCTGATCATCGTCGGGGTGGGCACGGCGCTGTACGCGTTTAGCGTGGTACTGGAATCGCTGGTGGAAGGTCATCTGCGCCAGCACTTCGAAAGGCGCCGGATGGAACGCGACATAGGCCGGATAAGCGGGCACACGATCGTCTGCGGCTGGGGGCGGGTGGGCCGCGCGGTCGCCGGCTACCTGGCCGGGCAGGGCTCCGCGGTGGTGGTGGTCGACCTCGACCCCCAGCGGGTGGCGGACCTCGCCCATCCCGCGCTCGCCGGGGACGTCACTGACGACGACGTGCTGCGCAAGGCGGGCATCATGCGGGCCAGGGCGCTGGTCACCGCGATCAACACCGACGCGGAGAACGTGTATGTGACGCTGTCCGCCCGCTCGCTGCGCCCTGATCTGGTCATCATCGCCCGCGCGCGCAACGAGGCGTCGGAGGCGAAGCTGCTGCGGGCCGGCGCCACCAGGGTGGTGAACCCGCAGCGGATCGGCGGCCAGCGGATCGCCGCGGCGGCGCTGCAGCCGAACGTGGTCGAGTTCCTCGACGTCGTCATGCACGACGGGAGCCTGGAGTTCCGCCTGGAAGAGGTACCGGTGCGGGCAGGCTCCAGGCTCGCCGGGCGCACCCTGAAGGAGGCGAATGTCGGCGAGACAACCGGGGCGCTGGTCCTGGCCTTGCGTGGCAGCGACGGAACCTTCCTGACCAATCCGCCGACGCATACTGCGGTCGACGCGGGCTACATACTGATCGCGATCGGCACCCAGCAGCAACTATCGGCCCTGCAAGACGCGGCGAACCGAGTCAGCTGACCCGGGCCGAGACCGAATCCCCGGTGCGGGGGCCGGTTAGCCATCCCAGCCGGCCGGCCGCTGACCCGCACTGAGATGAACACCCGACCGCGGCCAGGCGGGTGTTCGCCAGCTGGTGACCGAGCGCGGTGCAGCCTCTGCAGGGCAACCGCATCCGAGCTGCCTTACCTGTATTGTCCGGCCTTACGTGTATCGGCATGAACCGATGACAGCCGTCACGGGCTCTGCCACGCCACGAGCGGGCGGGCGGACGCTGGCCACAACAGTCACAGACCGGCGGCGAAGATATTCCTGACCTCTCGGGCGGCCTAGCAGATCAGCACGTAGCCGACCGGCGGGTCGGCCGGCGGGGTGTGCAGATCGGGCCGTTCGGTCGGCATGCTGGGCGATGCGGATGTCTTGGGCCAGCGCGGGAATCCGGTTCCCCGAAGGTGATCGAGCTGCGGTCCGGATGGCCCTAGACTTCGTGTCGGTGTGCCGGGAAGCCTGGTCGGCGTCGGCCTCATCTGGGGTGGGAGTGGCGATGGCCAGGCGAAGCTGCGAGGCGCCCGGGGCGGATGGCTCCGGCCTGGCTGGAGTGGCGGGCAGCCGGACACGAGGGCTTCGCGGCGCCTTCACCAGCGGGCCGGTGCTGCTGGCCGCGTTCGCGTTCGCGATCATGGGCGACCCGGTTTCGTCGGTCGCCTACGCCATGGAAGCCGGGTTGCGGTCGCTGGGCGGCCGACTGGCTCTTCTGGTGCCGACGGTGATCGTGGTGCTCGGCATCATCGTGCTGGTCGCCGTCAACTACCACTACCTGTATGCCAGGTTCCCCGAGGGCGGCGGAGATGCCGCCGCGTCGGCTTCAGCGTTCTCCGAGGGCCTGGCGTTCCTTCCGCTCGCCGCTCTCATCGTGGACTATGCCCTGACCATCGCGATCAGCGTCGCGGCCGGCGCGTCAGCGATCATCGCGTATGTTCCCAGGCTGGCGCCGGCGCGGACGGGGCTCGCTGTGGTGCTGCTTTTCGCGGTGGCGGGCCTGACGCTGCTCGGGCACGCCGGCCGGGCTGTGTTCGCGCTGATGACGATCAGCTTCGCCGTCGTCGGGTCCGTGGTGATCATCCTGGGAACCCGCGCGGCGCCGGTCCACCGCGTGGTGGCCAGCGCTGCGCCTGCCGCTGGGCACTCTGCGGTGCTCGGGGTGCTGGTGGCCTTCCCGGTCGGCATGGCCCTGGCCACCGGCGTGGAGGCGCCCTCGTCAGCGATCGCCCAGCTCGGCCAGCTCGATAACGCCGGGCGGCTGCGGTTCGGCCGCACGACGCTGTGGCTCATGGTGGGAATCGTCGTCTGGCTGACCCTCGGCATCGCGGCGATTGGCGTCCGCCTGCACGTCGGGCTGCCGCCACGGAACTCGACGTGGATCGCCCAGGTCGCGCAGGCGGCGGCCGGCCGTGGGGCGCTGTTCGCCGCCTTCCAGGTCACCAGCGCGGTCCTGCTGCTCGCGGCGGCTAGCTCATCGTTCCAGGCGGGCCCGGGATTGCTCAAGGCCCTCGCCCGCGGCGGGGGCGGGGTGGGCATCCTGCCCGCCTTGTTGTCCAGGAGCAACCGCCACCACACCCCCTACTGGGGCGTCGCGGTGTTCCTCGCCGCCTCGGCGGTCCTGGTTGCGGCCACCGGCGGCCAGGAACAGCGCCTAGTCCTGTTCTACGCCGTGGCCGTGTTCATCGCGTTCTGGTGCGGGCTGGCGGCGATGACCCGCTTCTTCCGCCGCGACAAAAGACCGTGGCTGGCGGGCGTGAGCGTCTGCGGGGTCCTGGCGGTCGGGCTGACACTCGGCACCGACCTCGCCCGCGGCTACCC
>Ga0126373_10003330_pt1 | contig 12005 bp, 10 predicted proteins | sample PanSoiMetPlot_11_FD_92545 | JGI IMG/M metagenome (GOLD analysis project Ga0126373, IMG submission 92545) | Tropical forest soil microbial communities from Panama - MetaG Plot_11 | ecosystem: Environmental > Terrestrial > Soil > Tropical forest > Bulk soil | place: Panama | collected 2016-02-17
CACATCATTCCGTCGCAGCACATGGCAGAAGGCATCGAGGATCTCCAGGAGGCAACGACACTGTTCTGACGCTAGGGCTGCAGCCGCCAGGTATCGGATACCAATTCGGTGTCCAGGTAGCCGCCACGTCTGGCACGAGTGCTCTCAGAGCGGGCCGTTCCAGATATCCGTTGAACGGTCCTTCGTCGGTGGTCGAAGACCAGACTGCTGCTAGCCGGTCGTATGCCTCGCGGGATCTCGACTCGGGTAACCCCGACCAGCACACAGGCAGACTGGCTAGCCAAAGCGGCGTTCGCGACGTGTGCTCTGCTTGATTGTCTGGCATGTCAATGGTCACCGGCAGAGCTAGCTACTGGCAGCCGCCGCTGCGGCTGCGTGCGCCTCAGCCTCGGCTTCGGCCAGATACCGATCGCCCTGGCTAACCGGGCTGAACGCGAACGACAACGCGATCAGCGCCGTCAAAACACCGGTGACTGCATAGACGTCGGCGACACTCCCTGTCAGCCGGATGGCAGCCGCGCCGGCCAGAGCGCCGAGCGGAATGGCCGACCATGCGAGCACACCGGCGACGCTGATGACCCGGCCGTAGAGATGGCTGGGCACGATCGCTTGGCGCAGCGAGCCGGTGTTGATGTTCAGAAGTAGCCCGAACCCTGCCGATGCTGCCCACAGCACGAGCGCAGCCGGGTATGAGCCGATGAGGGCCATGGCTGTGACAGTCACCCCGCTGATCACCAGAGCGCCGAGAGCCGTGACAGCGAAACTCAGTCGTCGGCGAATCGGAGCTGCCGCCATGCTGACGATCACCACGCCGGCCGCCCCAGCCGCATACAGCAGGGCAACTTGGGAGTCGGTGGCATTGAGTACCCGCTTGGCGAACAGGACGAGCTGGCTGAACTCAGTTGCGCCAACGAAGTTGATCAAGGCCATCATGAGCGAGATGCTGCGCAGTACCGGGTGCGACAAGACGTACTGCAGTCCGGCCCTGACGTCCTTGAGCAAACCAGCTACGCCTTCACTTGGTGGGCGCGAATCGGGAGCATTGAAGCTGCGCCGGATGAGAGCCAGCGACGCTGCAGAGACTAGGAAGCTGGCGGCATCAAAGAAAAGCAGGTTGGCAGGGGACATCAGCGTGACGAGCACGCCGGCCAAGATCGGTCCGACCACCTGGCCCGCCGAGTTCGTAGCCATGATGCGCCCGTTGGCGGCGACGAGGTCGTCGCGGCCAACAAGGCTCGGGATCGCGGCGAACTCGCCGCAGTCGAACAGGATCCCTAGGGTGGATTGGACGAATGCGACTGCGTATATGACCCAGACCTGCAGCGAGCCGGACAGGGCCAGGAGCGGCAAAACCAGGATCACGCAACCACGCGCGACGTCGGTCAGCAGCATCATCCGCTTGCGATTGACCCGGTCCACCATGGCGCCGAGCACTAGCCCGAATAGCAGGTAGGGCAACAGGTTCGATGCTGTTGTCAGGGCCAAGTTGGTCGCCGAATGGGTCAGCTTGAAAACGAGCAGTGGCAGCGCGAAAAGTGTGAACGAGCTGCCGACCTGAGAGATTAGCTGCCCACTGAAGTAGAGCCAGAAGTCTCGGCCAAGCGTATGTTGCGGGCGGACTTTCAAGGGCATGCGTCAATCCTTGAGCATCGGCACTGTTGCTTCAGCAGCGTTGCTATCGCCGTCGGCTATCAGCCGCGCACTCGCCGGCCGGCCGAGTAGACGGCCCGGATGTTGGCTTTCACCTTGCTCAGGTCAAACGGGTCCCCGGCCAGGATGACCATGTCGGCGCGCTTGCCTGGCATGATCGTGCCACTATCATCGCCGATCTGCAGCAGGTCCGCAGCCGAGCTCGTCGTGGCCTGGAGCACCTGTTCGGGAGTTAGCCCGCCCGCGGCCATAAGTGGGAGCTCGTCGAGGTTGGTGCCATGTGGGCCAACCCCGGTGTCTGTGCCCATGGCAATCTTCACTCCGGCAGCCACCGCGCGCGCGAACGCGCTGGCGTGTGCGTCGATCACTTCCTTTGCTTTCTCGACCACGCCCTCAGGCAGCTGGCTTCCCTCGCTGACCGCCTTCACCACGGCATGCGGGGCCACGAGTGTGGGGACAAGCCAGGCTCCCTTGCTCAGCATCAAGTCGATGGCCTCGTCATCGAGGTAGATTCCATGCTCGATGGACCGGACCCCGGCTCGGAGCGCGTTCTTGATCCCGTCGGTCGCTTGCGCATGCGCCATGACCGGGAGACCTGCGGCCGTCGCTTCGGCCATCAGGGCCGCTAGTTCATCGGGCCGGAACTGCGCATGCTTCGGGCTGTCGCGTGGCGACAGCACGCCGCCCGAGGTATGCACCTTGATGACGTTCGCGCCAGCGCGAATAATCTCGCGAACCCTCTTGCGCATCTCTTCTGGTCCGTCGACGAGACCTGCTGGTCGACCCGGATGAGCGGACATCAGGAACGTGGATATTCCAGATGGCAGCCAGCCATCGCCGTGGCCGCCTGTCTGGCTCAGTGCAGTGATCGCTATATGCATCCGCGGCCCATCGACAAGGCCGTCTTCAACAGCTCGCTGCAAGCCCAGGTCGGCACCGCCGGCGTCCCGCACCGTTGTGATGCCGCAATCTAGCGTTGCGGAGAGGTTGTTGGCTGCTTCGAAGAACGCATAGGAGAAGGGACGCTGCAGCCGTCGCACCAGGTCGATGCCCGAGAACATCACGTGCACGTGGCAGTCGAAGAACCCGGGCGTGATGGTTAGCCCGGAGACGTCAACCTGCTCGTCGCCGTCCAGTCCAATGCCAACATCAACGATCCGACCATCCGAGATCACCACATCCGCATCGGCTATGGCACTGCCCGTTCCGTCAAATACTCGACCGCCGCTTAGCACTGTCCTGACCATCGGCCGCCTCCATGGCTGTGTGTGAAAGCAGGGTTCCGTTGCACAGACTGCTCCGTGCGCAATGCCATCATTCCGTGTTCTTTGCCCTGCGGCGCACTAAACGTCCCGACCGATGGCGCCATTAGGCAGACCAGCGAGTCATCAGCTGGGGATCGAGGTGGACCGCCTAGGTAGTGCTGGCTTGCAGATGGAGGCCACGTTTCAGCGAGCGGGCGTGCCTACTCCGGCACAGGCAGGATGACGTGCAGTGATGTGCCGCCTTCGCGGGGGCTGCGGATTTCCAGCCGGCCGCCGATCGCTTCCACGCGGTCACGCAGGCCAACCAAACCCGAGCCGTGAGCTGGATCAGCTCCGCCAATGCCGTCGTCTTTGACGGTGAGCCGGAGGGTTCGGTCGACGCAACCGATGTCGACCGTCACGAGCGAGGCACGTGAGTGCTTAGCCGCGTTGGTCAACGCTTCCGAGACGACGTAGTACGCAGCTACTTCGACGCGCTCGGGCAATCGCCCCCGGACTTGGCCTTGGATGTCAACCGGGATGCTGGACCTGCGCGCGAGTGCTCGAAGTGCGGGCCCTAGGCCGCCTTTCTCAAGCACCGCTGGATGCAGTCCACGGGAAATCTCGTGCAGGTCTGCGACGATCTCGTTCAGACCCTGGACAGCCTTGGACCATTGCTGGGCCAGGTTCTTGCTCTCTGGCGGTATCTGTGCCTCTGCAGCGCGCATCTCTAGCGCGAGCGAAATGAGTCTGTGCTGTGTCCCGTCGTGTAGGTCCCGCTCGATCCTGCGACGCGTCTCGTCGGCCGCCGCGACGACGCGCGCCCGCGAAGCCGCAAGCTGAGCCCGGCTTTCGCTGTTAGCGACAGCGGTTGCAACCAGCTCGGTGAATGCGACCAGCCGAGCTTCCACGTCCTGCGAAGGTGGCTCACGAGTAGGCCAGAAGGCGATGATCACGCCCCAGATCTGATCCTCGACCACGATGGGACTGCCGACGGCCGATCGAATCGATGAGTCGACAGATGGCGCCTGATCGTCGGCGTCATCGCGTGCGCCCCAAGCGGGCCGCCTAGCCTGCAGAACTTGCCCAGCGACGCTTGCCTCATCGGCAGGCCAGCGCGAATCGGGCGGTGGAGCAAAACCGACCGCATCCGGCCCCTCCCAGGAGCCGACGATGACGGCTGTGTTGTCTGGCTCAAACCTGGCGATAGCAGTGTATTCCGCTTTAAGCACGTGACCGGTCTCGGCGGCCACGGCGGAGAAAACCTCGGTTGGAGGAACTCCGCGAGCCACGAGCGTCGCGACGCGTCGCAGCGCCGCCTGCTCGTCTGCTATCCGCCGCAGCTCATCGCGGCTTTCTGCGAGCGCACCAGTCATCGCATTGAATGAACGCTCGAGATGCCCAACCTCGGCCGGGCCTGTCTCAGGCATCCGGGCACTGAGATCGCCGCTGGCAACACGTCCTGCCATCGTGGCTGCTCGCCGCACCGGCCGCACAACTGACCTGACCAGAAACGCGCCGGAGAACACGACGAGGACAATCGATCCCGCGATGCTCACGCCTGCTGCAACCAAAGCCTGGTGCGCCGATTCGTCAGCACGCTGATGGCCAGCGTCGAAGATATGCCGTTCAAGTGCCATGAACTCGTCGAATTTGTGCCGTAGCACATCAACACGTTGCTTTCCTTCCGCCGTCACGGCCACAGACCGGGCGGAACTTAGGTCGTGTCGCGCTGAGTTCACCAGCGGGATGGCGTAGTCGCGGATGTAGGCGTGCACAGCCCGAGTGATGTGCAAGGCCCGGGCGCCTTGACCGTGATCGCCCATGGCGGCGAGGTGTTCGAGCATCGGCGCTTGTTCTTCGAAGTCCCCGCGGGCTTGGTACCACGGCTGCAGGAATTCGGGCTTACCGGTCATGATGAAGCCACGCTGTGTTGTCTCGATGTCGATCACTAGCCGCTCGAGCCTGTTCGCGGCAACGAGTGCTTCCAGCGAGTGATTTGCGCGGTTTTCCGAGTTGCGCAGCTCGTCGATCGCCAGCGCGAGGACCAAGAAAGCACCGCCGATGACTGCGGAGACCAGCATGGTGACAGCGACGGTGCGCCTTGTCAGACGGCCGCCCCCGCGCCGTGACCCTGCCGTGTCGGGCCCCCCTTGCCCTATGCCGTCCCCCATGAGCGGCCAGAACTGACCGGTAATGTTGCGACGTACTGATGTCACTGTATGTGCAAAGGCCAAAAAGGGCGAAACTCGAATGCGCATCGTGCTAGCTGATGACGACACCCTGCTCCGGGCAGGCATCGCAAGCCTGCTGGAACGGGCTGGGATTGAGGTGGTGGGCCAGGCCAACGATGGCGATGCGCTACTGAAACTGATCCGCGATCTTCACCCTGACCTTGCAATCGTCGACATCCGCATGCCTCCCGACCATATGACCGAAGGCCTCGATGCGGCTCGCGTTATCCGCGCGGATTATCCAGAGACAGGCGTCTTGCTGCTATCCGCGCACGCCGAGGTTGAGCAAGCGATGGAACTGCTTGCTTCGGGGGAGAAGGTCGGCTATCTGCTGAAAAGCCGGGTGACAGACGTCGAGGACTTCGTCGAAACGGTAAGGCGGATTGCTGCGGGCGGATCTGTTCTCGACCCCGGACTGGTGCAGGAACTCGTCGGCGCCCGCCGGCGCGACAGCGTTCTGGAGCAGTTGACCGATCGCGAGCGCGAGGTGCTGGCGCTCATGGCCGAAGGCCGCTCAAATGCAGGCATAGCCCATCGGCTGTGGATCACCGAAGGCACAGTCGAGAAGCACGTACGGAGCATCCTGGGCCGGCTGGAACTGCCGGACACCTCTGATGATCATCGTCGAGTGCTAGCAGTGCTGGCGTTCCTCGAGGCGCGGTTAGTCGGGACTGGCTAGCAGCCTCCGCAGCATGAATGTGCAGCCCGGGCAAGGATCTCGTCGATGGCTGCCGCCGAAAGATCGGTTTTGGAGAGGAACGAAGCCGCAGGGCTGGCATCGATCAGCTCCCCGAACTCAGTTGCTGGGGAGGCGGATATCACGATTACCTGCGGCTTCTTGCGATCCCCCAGGTCAGCTAGATCCCGGGCCACGTCAAAGCCGTTCTCCGCGCCAAGATCGACATCAACGAGAGCGATGTCTGGTTGCAGCTCATAGCAGCTGCGCACGGCCTGCGCCCCGGTTGAGACGGCTGCAACCACCGAGATTTGCTCGGTTTCGAGCAAAGCTCGCGCTGCCCTGAGGAACTCAGGGTTGTCGTCGACGATGATGCAGCGTAGGCGCACAGTTCTAGCCTGCATTAATACGGGTAGTTCCGGCATTGCAGCTAGCAGGAAGTCGGAGCTCCAGGCAGCCGGGGCTTTGGTTTTGGCGCTAGCTTCGTCGACATGAGTACAAGTGTTCGCAAGTATCGATTGCATGCAATCCCCCGATTACCTCAGTCCCGAACTCGTGCACATGCTGGAGACCGCGCGCCAGGTCATAGACCAGCACGTTAATGATCATGGTGCGTGTGCATCGTGCGGTTCGGCGTATCCCTGTAATCGTGCACGGCTGGCAGAGTGCTCGCTCAGCGCCCTGTGAAGCACCGCTAGCCGCGGGGCCGGCACTGGTCACGGGACTTCCCTCGCCCCCCAGGTTCCGTGGGAAGCCGGTGCCGGCCCCGTTCCGCATACAAACGGCACCCAGTTGACGGAGGCACCCATGCGAGTCGAAATCGACGCAGCCCGGGACAGTGAGATCAGCAGCCAGGAAAAGGCGATCGCCAAGGCGGTTTCGGCCGAACGCGAGCGCATCCGCCGCATCGCCGAGGAGATGGACGCGGTCTGCTTCACCGAACCTCGCCCGTGCCAATGCAAGCCAGACTGCTCATTGATCACCCCGCGCCGTCGGAGTTTCGCCAACATCCTCGATCTGGCTTTCCAAGCTGACGACTGCCTTCAGGGATGACGTCGCCGCTTGCCCTAGCTAGCACGCAACTTTGATCGCCGTGCGGTCGTGTCGTCAGCGAGGTATTCCTGCAGCAGGCGGACGGCGGTCGCGCCATCGCCTACTGCAGACGCCACACGCTTAATCGAGCGTTCCCGCACATCGCCGGCAGCGAAAATGCCCGGAGCCGAAGTCTCGAGCGGCAGTGGCAGGCGATCCAATGGCCACCGGTGACCGTTTCCCGCGTCGCGGAGAACACCACGGCCGGTACGGATGAACCCGTGGTCGAGCTGGACGGCATCCCCTAGCCAGCGTGTCCGTGGCTCTCCGCCGATGAGCACGAACAAGGCGGCCGCCTGGACCTGCTCCACGCGGTCGCTCCGGCGATCGCGGAGAGTCAGCGTTTCGAGCTGGCCATCTCCTTGTCCGTCGCTGGCCTCAGTGCGCAGTCTGACCTCCACGTTGGGGGTAGCGTCGATCTCCCGGATCAGGTACTCCGACATCGAACGCTGCAGGTCTTCACCGCGGACGAGCAGCGTCACCGTGCGGGCAAACTGCGCCAGGTGCAGCGCAGCCTGTCCGGCCGAGTTTCCGGCTCCGATGACATAGACGTCACGGCCATCCATTGCCTGCGCCTCGCTCGAAGCTGAACCGTAGAAGACGCCGGATCCGAGGAACTGTTCAAGGCTAGGCACACCCAGACGTCGCCACGCGATTCCAGTGGCGATGATGATGCCCCGAGCGGCGATTCGCTGCCCGTCCGCCATAGCAACGACGTGACGACCCTCCATGCTGGTCAGGCCCATGGCAGGCTGCGCGAATACCATGCGTGCCCCAAACATCCAGGCCTGCTCACATGCCCGCCGCGTAAGTTCGTGTCCGCTGATCCCATGCGAGAACCCTGGATAGTTACGGATCATCGGGCTGAATCCGGCTTGACCGCCAGATACTGTTTCTTCTAGTACAACGGTCTGCAGCCCTTCAGATGCCGCGTAAACGGCGGCAGTAAGCCCAGCCGGTCCAGCGCCGATGACCAGCACATCGCATGTGTCGACGTCGCTGCACGTGCTGCCACCGACAGCCGCGATGATCTGCTTGAGTGTTGGCTGGACCATGGTGTGGTCGTCATGCCGGATCATGACCGGAAGGTGAGACGAGTCAAGGCCCTTGCTTGCGAGCATCTGGCTGCCCTGTGCACTGTCGGCTGCGTTGAACCGATACGGGACGTAGAAACGTGTGAGCAGTTCTCGCAATTCGTGAGTGCGCGGATCCGCTGGCGAACCGATGACGTAGAAGAGATCGAAGCCGCGGCTTTGGTCCTTGGCCCAGTCAGCCAGGAACTCGCTAACGATGCGGTAGAGATCCTGCTCGAGCAGCCACGGCTTTGTGACGTGATAGTCGGCTTGGCCAAGGGTCATCGCCTGGACGACCGGGCTGCGTACGGAGTAGTCACGCTCGACAAGGAGGACTCGTCTTGCCATCGGGTGCATCTGATGAGCGCGCGCGAGAAAGTCGATGCCGGGCATGCCGGGCATGTCGTGGTCGACAATGAGCAAGGCCACTGGCTCATGGCGATCCGCCAGTTCACGGAGAACCGCGAGCCCTTCGGCAACGTCGGACTGGCCGATCACATCGAAGTCTTGGTCGAATCGCCTGCCGAGATCCTCGGCAAGTGCATGGATGACACCGATATCATCATCGATCACAAATATGACAGGCTGTCGCATTTGGCTATCGGTTCCTTCCGAGTTGCATCGATATGCGTGCGCCAACCGCCGGGAGTCGCGGCGTCCTACGCTGGCCGCGAGAGATGTGAACGCTGTGGCGGCAAAGCCGAGATGGGATGAAGATCAAATGACTAGCGCTATTACTGACCGGGAACACCGGACGGCGCAGCAGTGAGCGCGAATGGGGAAATTCGGCTCATCGTGCGCGGTGACGACTTCGGGATGTGCCACGCGGTCAATCTGGGCATTAAGCGCGCCTTCACTGAGGGCATAGTCACCACGGCCTCCACGATGGCGCCGTGCCCTTGGTTCGGCGAAGCCGCGCGGATCGCGGCTGAAATCGGGATCCCGCTCGGCGCGCACCAGACCCTGACCTGCGAATGGGACTACTTCCGGTGGCGGCCGCTGACCGATGGCCCGTCGCTCGTCGGCGATGACGGGACGTTCCCGCCGTCAGTCGAACTGGCACAACAGAACGTTGCCTATGACGACGTCGTTCGCGAACTGCTGGCTCAGGTCGAGCGGTTTCGCTCCGCCGGGCTGAACCTCGACTACCTCGATCACCACATGGGTTCGACGCTTCCGGCAGCGTATGCGGATGTGTCGTCGCAGGCGAGCGTCCCGTTCCTGTACTCAGAGCAGATCCGGCGCAACCTCGCGAGCTTCAGTGAGCTAAGTCCTCGAGACGGAGCTGGCAAAAAGGCCTGGTTGCTGGATCACCTGCGGCAACTTGGGCCTGGCGTGCACATGCTGGTATCGCATCCGGCAGTCGGAAGTTCTGAGCTCGACTCATTGACCGGTCCGGACTCGGTGCCTTATCGCTGGGCAGCGGAGTACCGGCTCTCTGACATCGCAGTTCTCACCGATCCAGAGGTCAAAGGCCTGATCGACGAGCTCGGGATCAGGCTCTGCTCGCTGCCAGAGGCACTGGCTCAATGACGCTACACAACGTCCTGCCGCTTTCGTGACCGCAAACCGGACAAAACGACGTGGATCCGCGCTGAAATAGGAAGGACGTTGCGTCCCGAGCGACTACCCCTGAGTTTCGTTCCCGCAAACCCGAACAAACCGGGCGGAGATTGTACTGAAACCCTGGGGACGTTGCTGCGAGCCGAAGGCGTCGGCGCTGTCAGCTCAGGCCGAGCTGCTGCAGGTACCGGAGCTGAGCGAGAAAGTGCTGTGTCCCGCCGCCTTCGTGTCCGTTGTATGGGTAGACGGCAATGTCCTTGGCGCCGGCATAGTGGTTATACGCCGCGAAAACAGTTGACGGCGGTGTGATGGTGTCTGCGAGGCCCACTGAGAACAGCGCTGGCGCAGTAGCGCGCTTGGCGTGATTGACGACGTCGAGGTAGGCCAGGGTGTCGAACACCTGATCCATCTTGTCGATGTGCACCCTGCAGTACTCGGCCAGCTCGAAATATGGCCGGTCGTTGGTGACCTCGAGAGCGCGTTGCGGATGGGCGAGGAACGGCACATCTGGCATTGCGGCGGCGACGTCGTGCGCCAGGTGCGCAGCTGCGATCGCGAGCCCGCCACCTTGGCTGGCGCCGACCGTGACTATCGGCATTCCAGCGATGGCCGGGGCGGCGCGCACTGCATCGACGGCACGCGCTGCATCGGTGAACAGCCGTGTGTGGTAGTGGTCGAGCGGATCCATGATTCCGCGCGTCATGAAGCCTGCTGTGCTCGGGGCGCCGCGGTCGCCCAGGTCGGGAGTATCAGCGCTGCGCCATGAGCCGCCTTGTCCACGGGTGTCCATGACGAAGTGCGGGTAGCCAGCAGACGTCCAGCGTAGCCAGTCGACTGGGTGGCCGCGGCCGCCGCCATAACCGATGAACTCAACGATCACCGCGGCACGATCGACAACTTGCCGAGGCAGCATGAGCCAGGCCTTGATGGGATCGCCCCCGTAGCCTGGGAACGTTGCGTCGTAAATATCGGCGTGCCGGACTGGACTGTCGAATTGGGCGAAGGACGGCTCGCTGGCGTGTCCGCGGGCGGCGGTCAACTGGTCAGCCCAGAACTGGTCGAAATCCGCAGGCTCACGAACGTCGGGCTGGTAGCGCCGAAGTTCGGACAGCGGCATGTCTGCGAGCATCGTGCGTCCTCGTGTCGTCAGGCGGGCAGAAGGTAGCTATCGAGTCGACAAAGCCTGGGCGATGTTGAACTCGACGATCTCCATCATCAGCGCGCGCTCGGGATACTCGCCATCGAGTAGCCGCAATGGGGCGGCAATGAGAGATAGATGCATGGCGAGCTTGTAGAGCTCGAGGCGGCGCTGGTCAAGGCCAGGCGTCTCGAGTTGGCCATAGTGCGTGCCGAAGCGCAGACGGAGGAAGACGTGTTCCCATTCAACATCGAAGTACATCAGCCCTTCGATGTCGATCACGACTGGCCGGTCGCGGCTGTCGACTAGTACGTGGTCAGGGCCGAGTTCGCCATGAATGAGGCTGAACTCCGTCCGAGGCATGACGTCAGCGGCGGATCGTCGCAGTGTGTCCTCGAGTCGCGTGCTTGCGGCAGAGATCGCAGCAACGCGCGCGGATGCTTCGGCGAGATCGGCAAGTGCACGTGCAAGGACGATCTGCTCACATGAAGTTGCCATGCCGCCGCGCGTCGCTTGCGGGTCGCCCTGCTCTGGCGCAGGTGTATCGCGCCGCATGACGTGCAAGAGCTTGCCCGTCACCGGCGCAATGTCCGAATGCAGCACCTGCAAAGCTTCGCCGAGCTGCCGCACGACGACCAGAGCGCGGTCAAGATCGTCATGGAGGAGTACTTCGAGCGACGGTCCGGCAAGGTCCTCGACCAAAGCGACATCGGCTGGATAGTGCGCCCGACTTGCGTCGGCCAGGTAGAGGGTCGGCGCGCGGACGCCGAGCTTAGTCAGGCGTTCATGGGCCGATGTGAACAGTTGCAGGCCAGAAGCATGCGCGAACGGATCTCCGTGCGATCTTGCTTCGCTGGCTGGCCAGTAGTCCTCACTCTCATCCCAGATGTAGATGATCGCAGTGAATCCGTCATCGAAAGCTGCGCGATAGACGCCCTTCTTGCTCGCACCGGCCAGCCGGGTGGCGCCAGCTAGCCTGCGCCCGCTCCCGAATGCGGCGTTAGCCACGGTCCCTAATAGGCCGACGTCTGGCGGCGGCCGCTTGGCCTGCATCTGGCTCCTTCCGGTGTCGATCGGCCGTCACGCTACTCCGCTTCCTCGGCTGGCGACTCGTCACCTAGAAGCCAGCGAGCGCCGCGGCCAAGTCCGGCCGCCTCGTCGCCCGGGTTGTAGAGCGCACATCTGCGCAGCGAAAGACAGCCGCAGCCGATGCACCCGCTAAGCGTTTCTGACATCCGGCGCAACTCAGTTATTCGATCGTCGATCTTGGCTTGCCAGGTCCTCGCGACGCGGCTCCACTCGTTTCTGGTCGGAGCGCGGTCGGGCGGAAGAAGC